>Ga0265331_10000111_pt1 | contig 108277 bp, 96 predicted proteins | sample 41923metaG_FD_202088 | JGI IMG/M metagenome (GOLD analysis project Ga0265331, IMG submission 202088) | Rhizosphere microbial communities from Carex aquatilis grown in University of Washington, Seatle, WA, United States - 4-19-23 metaG | ecosystem: Host-associated > Plants > Roots > Rhizosphere... | reverse complement strand
ACGGTACGGCGGAGTCGCGTCAAATACTCAGCGATTGGCCGTTGCCCCGGCCCACCTCGTGGCGACGTTTCGTGAATCAGCCCCAGAACGACGCGGAGCTGGCCGCGATCCGCCGTAGCCTGCAACGAGGCCAGCCGTATGGCGGCGACGCTTGGACACGCGTCATGGCGAAACGGCTTGGCCTGGAATCGACACTCCGCAGCCGCGGGCGGCCGAAAAAACAAAACGATGGCGACGGTTCTGACAATTAGACCTGTCCCGTGTAATTGCCCCCGTCTTAATGGCGGTCGTTTGCTGATGTGCAGGAGAATGGAATGAGCAATTACTATGTACTTGCCCATGATGCTAGCCGAGACGATTTAGAGGCCGTCAGCAGCTACGAACTGCACACCTTTGATCTGACCGTCTTTTGGAGCGGCCGGCGATTTAACGGCAGCGTCCCCAAAGACGTTCGTGTGTGGGTTACCGAAGGCGATCGTCCAAGCGACTTTTTGGGGAATCCACTTTCGTGGCCGATAGTATCGGAGCGGTTTTGGCGCCTTGTCCAACCTCTTGCTGAGAACACTTGTCAGGTCATCGACCCGCCATTGTATTACGAGACAAGCGAAGAGCCGGTCGCAGGCTATCGCCTCCTGAATGTGACGCGTTCTGTCAAGGCGTCGCTATCCAGGGAAGTGTCCATCCCGACTCTCCAGTTGGAACCAAAGCGCGTTCCTCGAAACGTTCATCTTTTTCGCCTTGCCGAATCACGCACAGTAATCATCGTGTCGAGCGCTTTGGTTGAGTTGATCACGCAAAAAGGGCTGGAAGGTGTTGCCCTTATCGATTGTGGGTAGGCAAACTCCATTTGGTGAAAAAACTGTGCGCCGTGAAAAGGCGGCGATTTCCAGTGGGTGTAATTCTCACCCGGCGACGGCGTAAGGCCAAAAAACTCGGCCGCCGGGAAAAAACCTGCAAAAACCGGGGCAACTAATTTGCCTCGTTTAATTGCCCCGTTTAATTGCCCCCCAAACGAAAAAAGTAGAATGCGCGTAGAATGCCCCCTTCCGCCCCCCCAGGACGTTGGAAATCGGCGCGCGTTTTTTTGCGTTTAGCAAGGTCATGTCAGCAAGAAACCGATGAGCGAGGTCGGCGGGCATGCGTATTTTCCGGTGATTTTGAGCTAACCGCCGCAGGCTTAGCAACCAGATGTTGCTAAAAGGGACAGGATTTGGACGATTTCGAACTGTTTTGCGGTCCTTTTGAATCAAAGCCCCTGAGCCCCTGGGCTATCGCGGTGCCGCACCTACGGTGTTATGGCGCGGGTGATCTCTCAAGCATGTTGCGCCGATAACGCAGGTCCTTCATGACGCTGCAGGCACGGGGAAGTTGGCGGAAGGTGATTTGTAGTGACCGTGACACTGGGTGACGGCGCGCCTGATGGCGTAAGGCGGCTTCGCGGTGGTAATACCGCAGGAGCCCATCGAGCCGCTCGCGGCACTGAATCTCGCCGGACTCCGGCGTGTCGGGTGTGACGATCGTCGCCACATGTTCTAGCAAGCGCCGGCCGAGCGCCTTCCCTGTGACGGCCTGCACGCGGCGATCGTCGTCGGTAAGCGGTATCCGCTTCATGCCAAGCTTTTTCTTGAGCACGCGGTTCCCGGCCATCAGGCCATCAGGTACTCGATCGCCCGCTGGTGGTCGGCGTTTGCCGCGCCGACGGCCATCATGAGCAGCAAGTGCCAGGCCTTGAAAATGAAGTTCACGGGCCGTTGGGGATAGTGAAAGACTAACGCCCACTGGGACGACTCGTTGTGCGGCTTATCCCAACGGCGAGGTACTTAGATACGCCAATCGGCGCATTTAAGTGGGGATGAATTGGTAAAATGGGAGGGATTCTTGCCGGGGCGTCAGGCCCGAGGAAAACGGGGCGCCCAGAGGGCGTGACATGTCGAACGCTTTTTGCCTCGGTTGTCTCGCGCGATCGCCAAAAGCGCCTCAAAAACGGGCGCTTTGGCGGAAATCGAGCGCTTTTTTTGGGAAATTATACCCTCCCATGGTTATACCTAAACATCGATCGAATAGCCCGCGCGGAACGTGGGCTTGACGATGTTCATCACTTCCGGGGCGTTGGTGGCCACCAGGTTCTTGGCGTCCCACTCGATCTTCTTTCCCATGCCCGGCTCGGGAGCGGCCCAGACCGCCAGGTTGCCTAGTAGCACCGTCTCGGTCAACGCGCCGGAATAATCGGGGAAGTTTGACATGGCGGGCTCACCCCCTTTGATCGCGCGAACCCATTCCTGGAAATGGCCAGGCGACTTGGGCCATTCGACCTTCGGTTCCTCGATGCCACCGAAAAGCTGAATTCCCTGCTCGGCGTAATCGCCCGGGGCGTAGAGCTTGCCTTTCGACCCGATGACAAGACAACCGCTATCGGCGGGCTCCTTGCCGTCGAACAGCTCTTTACCGGGCTTCTTCTTGCCGTCGTACCAGGTGAAGTTCAGCGCGGCGCGCTGGTTGGTGGCGGGGAAGGCAAACTTGATGATCGACCATTCGGGGTAGCTGTCTCCGTTGTGGCCCGACGATTCCGCCTGCACTGAAGTCGGATCGCGCAGGTTGAGGCCCATGAACGGCATGTTCAGCGTATGGCAGGCCATGTCGCCCAAGGCGCCCGTGCCGAAATCCCACCAGCCGCGCCATGAGAACGGGTGATATCCGTCGCCGAACGGCCGATAGGGCGCCGGGCCGAGCCATTCCTCCCAGTGGATGTGCGAGGGCACGGCAATCTCGGCGGGGCGTGGAATGCCTTGTTTCCAAACGGGGCGGTTGGTCCAGACATGGCTATCCTGGATCGTGCCCAGCACGCCGGATTTCAGGATGGCGGCCGCCTTGCGAAGCGAATCATCGGCCGTGCCCTGGTTGCCCATTTGCGTGGCGACCTTGTTTTCACGAGCCACGGTGGCCATCAAGCGCGCTTCGTGCAGCGAGTGCGTGAGCGGCTTCTGGCAGAAACAGTGTTTACCGAGCCGCATGGCCATCAGAGCGGCCGCGGCGTGGCAGTGGTCGGGCGTGCTGACCGTCACCGCGTCGATGCTGCTCCCCATTTCATCGAGCATCTTACGGAAGTCGTTAAACTTCTTGGCTCCCTCGAAGCGCTTGCTCGCGGCATCCAGCTTCTTGTCGTCGATGTCGCAGATGGCAACCATATCGCCGTGGCGGCCGGCATCTTCCGAATCGCTGGCGCCCTTGCCATCGATGCCGATACTGGCGAAGCGAATTTTTTCATTCGGCGACTTGCTCTCTTTGGCTTGCAGGCCGCCGGCTACCCAAAAACCGACACCCGCCGCGGCCGACGTTTGCAAGAACCGGCGACGATTGGTTTGACGAGGCATGATAAAAGACTCCTTGGGGACGGTCCGTTCAGGTCGAATTTGCTCCACGCGAGTTTCCCAGCATAACCCATCCGACCCGCTTGTTCCACCGTTTTTCACTCGACGCGCTTCAAGGCCAGAGGCACCGTTGGGAAGGACTCCGTTGGAGACGCCAGGCTACGGGCGGCAGGGCGAGACACTAACCGGCCAGGGAGGGGTTTGCGCGGCACTCTCCGCCAAGTACGCTGGAGATCGTCGACCGGGAATGACCCCGGTTTGCCTGCCGTTCAACCCAACGCGTGAGATCGTTTGCCATGATGATCATGTTGGCCATCCCTCTGACACTAACGACCATGGTTGCCGCCGCTGAAGCCGATGAAGCCGCAACGGTGGCGGCCGTCCAATGGGTCGAGCAGGCGGGCGGCAAGCTCGATTACGACGACCAGCGCAGGGTGGTCGGCGTCGACCTGCTGAAATACAGCGCCAAGAACGATGAGCTCAAGCACATCGCCGCTTTCTCTCACTTGGAGAACCTTAAACTTCTGGGGTCGGATTTGAGCGCCGAGGGTATGGCGCACCTGGCGGGCCTAACGAACCTCAAAGACCTTGTGCTGGAAGCAACCAGCGTCGGTGACGATGGACTGAAGCAACTGACAGCGCTCAAGGCGCTGGTATCCCTGAATTTACGCCGTTCCGCCTTCAGCGACGCCGGACTGGTGTACGTCCAGGAATTTCCGAAACTCCAGCGGCTCCATCTATTGTTCACCGCCACTTCGAATGCCGGGTTAGAACACCTCAAGGGGCTGACCCGGTTGCGTGCCCTCGACATCCGTGGCTGCGTGCAGGTTTCCGACGCCGGCTTGGCGCACCTGGCCGGACTGAGCAACCTCGAAAGCCTCAAGCTCCGTAACCCTGCTGTGACCGACGAGGGGGTCAAGCATTTTGCCGGCATGACCAAGATGAAAAGCCTGGCGCTGGAAGACACCGGCATCGGCGACGACGCGCTTGCGTACTTGAAGGACATGAACAACCTGACTGAATTGATCCTTATGCGCTGCATCAGCATTTCCGACGATGGGTTGGCGCATCTGGCCGGCATGACCAAGATGAAACGGCTTTCGTTGCGCGGCATTCCGATCTACGGCACCGGGTTAGTCCACTTGCACGGTATGACCAGCCTGCAAGACCTTGACCTGAGCGAGACGCTCACCAAGAACGCCGGCCTTGAGCAGCTCAAGCCCATGACCAGCCTCGAACAGCTTGACCTCTGGCATACCCGCATCCAGGACGACGGGTTGGTAAACCTGACTGGGCTCAAAAACTTGAAGACGCTAAGCCTCGAAGACACCGTCATCACCGATGCCGGGTTGGCGCATCTGAAGGGGCTTACAAAACTCACGGAGCTGGTCCTCAAGTTGACCCAAGTGACCCCGGAAGGGATCGAGGAACTCAAGAAAACATTACCCGCCGTGAAAATCAAGACGTGAAGGGAACTTACTTCATCCTATGGCCGCGGAGCGGCCCAAGTTCCGACGCGAAACAGGGACGAGATTCTGATGTCCAACGATTCCGAATTCCGATTTCCGAATTTCGACTTCGAACTTTCTCGACGTGATGCCCTCCGAGCTGGCGCGCTCGTGGCGGCCAGCGCCTGGACCGCGACGGCCTGCTCGGCAACGGCCGCGTCGACGTTGGAGCTCGCGACGTTGGAGCTTGCGACGTTCACTGCGGACGTCACCCCCCCCTTGGGACATCCGCTGATGGGCGGCGGAATCGAGCCGGCGAAAGAGGTGGTCGATCCGTTGTTCATCCGTGGGCTGGTCCTCTCTGGAAAAGGCGAGCCCATCGTGCTGGCCAGCATCGAATGGTGCGAAATCCGCAACGACGCCTTCGAGCGCTGGCGGGCGGCGCTGTCGGAGGCCGCGGGGACCACACCCCAGCGTGTGCTGCTGTCGTGTGTCCACGTCCACGACGCGCCGATCGCCGACCTCGCGGCGCAACGCCTGTTGGAAGAGCGAAATGCCACCGGGGCGATTTGCGATCTGGAGTTCCATGAACGGGCTGTCGAGCGCGCGGCCCAGGCAATACGCGACTGCCTGTCTTCGGCGCGACCAGTGACGCATTTCGGCGTGGGCCAGGCCAAAGTCGATCGTGTGGCCTCGAACCGTCGTTACGTTGGTACCGACGGCAAGCCCGCCTTCAACCGCATGAGCCGCTCGGTCGACCCGACGATTCGCGAGCGGCCGGAAGGAACGGTTGATCCCTGGCTGAAGACGATCAGCTTCTTCGACGGCGACCATCCGCTGGCGGCGCTCTCGACCTATGCCACACACCCCATGAGTTACTACGGCAAAGGGGGCGTTTCAGCCGATTTTGTCGGCATGGCCCGCCAAAGACGCCAGATGGACGACCCAGCGGTGTTTCAAATCTACGCGTCCGGCTGCAGCGGCAACGTGACGGCGGGCAAGTACAACGACGGCGATCCTGCCAACCGCCCGCTGCTGGCCGACCGTATTTACGAGGCGATGCGCGCCGCTTGGGAAGCGACCCGAAAATACCCGCTAGAAAAGCTCGATTTCCATAATGTGGAACTCGATCTGAAGCCTCGCAACGGCACTGGTTTTTCGATCGATGAGTTGGAAGATCGCGTCAAAACCGATCGTAGGCCGTTCGGGCAGTGCCTGGCGGCATTGGGGTTGAGTTGGCGCCGGCGCGCCGACTCCGGCCGCAAGATCGACGTGCCGGTGCTCGACCTTGGCCCGGCCCAGCTTGTGCTGCTGCCAGCCGAGGCCTACGTCGAGTTTCAATTGCTGGCGCAGACGCTACGGCCCGATTCGTTCGTGGCCGTGCTCGGATATGGCGAGTGCGGCCCAGGTTACATTCCCATCGAACGGGCGTTTCTCGAAAATGACGGCAACCTGCACGACTGGTGCTGGGTCGATCCTGGGGCCGAAGCGGCGATGACCGCCGCATTGACGGCGGCCCTTGTGCGGCGCGATTGAATCGTACGGATTTGCGACCGTTTTTTAGGGGGATAGCGCGATGAAGAGAGATTCGGGGACTGGGAGAAAAGTTTCCGACATTATGGTTCGTTTCCTTCTCCCGGCCTTGCTGACTCCAACCATCGCGCTGGCGGGCAATCGTTCGGGCGCCGCTGACGAACCGGCGATGAGAGTGCTCCGAACACCCGATCAGGTCCGGTTCGGCTTGATCGGCGCCAAGGCAGACAAACCGGCTCCGACTCTCTTTGTATTTGCTCACAGCCTGGAGACGATGCAAAAGGATCCGATCTATACCGAAGTGGCAAAATTGCTGACGGAGAAGGGTTTTCTGGGAGTGGCGGTTGATGCTCTCTGCCACGGCGAAGACGTGCGGCCCGGCGAGCCGGCCGAGTTGAACGGATGGGTGTACCGCTTGGAGCGTGAAGACGATTTCACCAAGTCATTCACGGCCAAAGCCAGTGCGGTGCTCGATCATCTGATTCACGAAGGTTACACGGACACAGAGCGAATCGCCGCTTATGGCACATCGCGAGGTGGTTTTCTGGCGGTCCACTTCGCGGCGGCCGACCGCCGCGTGCGTGCGGTGGCCGGCATCTCGCCCGTCACGAACCTGCTGGCGATCAGCGAGTTTTCCGCGACCAATGACCGGGAGAAGGCAAAGCAACTTTCGCTCGCCCACCAGGCCCCGAGGCTGGCCGGATGCGCCGTGTGGCTCAGCATCGGCAACCACGACGAGCGCGTGAGCACGGATGACGCGATCGACTTCACCCGCGCATTGGTCCGTGAAGCCGCCGCCAAGAGCAACGACCGTAACGTCGTGATTCCTGTCGAATTGGTAGTGGCGCCGGCCGCGGGCCACACGAAAATCGACCAGGCCCACGAGTTGCTGGCCACATGGATCGTCAAGCAGTTCCAGGAGCCGCGAGTACCACGGGAGTGAGCGGTCACTCCCGTGCTCCGCGCATCCAAAACCCGCCATCCACGAGCAGCGACGTTCCGGTGATGTAATCGGCGTCGTCCGAACAGAGAAACGCGGCCGCCTTGCCGATATCGGATGGCGTACCCAGCCGTCCCCAGGGAAGTTTTGGCCCTTGCTCGCGAATCGCGGCGTCGCCAAACGACTCGTGTTCGCCCGGCGTATCGATCCAGCCCGGCTCGATCACATTCACGTTGATCCGGTGTGGCAAGAGCTCGTTGGCGATCGTGAACGCCATGTTGACCAGGCCGCTCTTACCCGCGTTGTAGGCCACGCTGCGCGCGAAAGGGATGCGGTTGTGAACGCTGGAGATGAACACGATCTTGCCTCCGCCACCCCGCGCCACCATGTGCCGGGCCACGAGCTGGCTCATGTGAAAACCGCCGAACAACACCCCCTGCAGGACCTGCTCGAACTTTTCGGGCGTGAACTCAAGAAACGGCGCCCGGAAGGAATACGCCGGATTGCTCACGAAGATGTCGATCTGCCCCAGAGCTTCGACGGCCGATGCAGCCACTTGCTCGCACGACGGCCGGTTGAAGACGTCGCCTGCGACCAGTTCGGACCGGCGGCCCAGCGCGCGGATCTCCGCGACGACCGCCTCGGCCTGCGGAGTGCGCGTGCGGTCGTTAATCGCCACGTCGGCGCCGGCCTTGGCCAGTTCGAGAGCGCATCCATAGCCAATGCCGCGCGCCGCGCCGGTCACGAGCGCTTTTTTTCCGAGTAGTTTCATGGCGTCAAGGTAAACCGGCGTTGGTGTGGTGGCAAGTGACTCCACTGAGACTACGCGACGACCCGTACCCAATGGATGCTCATCGCATCCGGCGTGCCCGCGTAATGGGCCAACAGCACTTTTCCATTCGGCAACCGGCGGATGGCGGGGTGGCCAAAGCTCCACTTGCCCATGTCCTCCCAGTACTGTTTAAAGTCGATATTCTCCAAGCCTTGCGACAATGCCGCCCGTTCCTCATGGGTATGCACCAGCAGGCAGTCGTTCTCGGGCCAGGTCCGGCCGCCGTCGCCACTGGCCCAGAGCTTCATCGTCCCCGGCCGGTGGCGATCGACAACGAACGCCAACAGCCGCCCGTCATTCAACAACAGGGGCGCGGCGATCTGGCCCGGTATCGATGTCTCGACGGGCAAACGCTCGGCAGTCGTTTCGTCGATCGAGGCGTGACGGATATGGACGTTTAAATCGCGTTTCTGTCCCAAATGGTGGGTCCAGAAGAGCGCTATGTACTCGCCCGGCCGAGTGCCGGAGCACAGCCGCTGATCCCAATAGTAGACCTTGTGTTCGGGGTGCTGGGCGACAAGGACCGGATTGGAAAACGACTCGCCAGCGTCGCGCGAGACGACGAGCCAGGCGGCATGCCGGCCCGGCCGGGGGTCGTCGAACTCCTTGAAACTCTCGAACGCGTGCGCCAGCGTTCCATCGGACCAGCGAATCGTCGGACCCGTCGTACCGCAGCCTGCCAGGCCCACGGTCGGCACCTGCCGCCAGGCGCTCCAAGTTTCTCCTTCGTCGGTTGAAACGGCGCACAGTTGGCGACTGTGCAGAATCCCCTCCGTCACCGGGTCGAAGAGTGGCCTGTCGGGCTCGCTGCGATCGAACCATGTGGCAAATAAAATCAACCGCCCTGGCAAAGCTTCCACGACTTCGCCCGCCGCCAGCGAGCCGGGCTTGCCGTCGAGCACGGTTTCGAATCGAAAGGGCAACTCTCGCCAGGTTGAGCCGCCATCGCGCGAGCGGCAGAGGCGAATTGTGGCCGTGGGGGCGTGCTTCGACGGCCCAACCTCGAACCCGCACAAAATCGTGCCTGAATCGAGTATCGCGAGGCTGGTGAAGAACGCGATCCGCTCCTCGGCCGGCCGGCGGGTCGCGTCGTAAACCAGGCCGCGGGCTTCAATTTTCATTTTTTGAACCGTGTGATTTGCGTGCGGAACGGAGAGATTCGGATGACTCTTTCCGCACCTGTTTTACGTTTCCGCGGCGACACGGTCCAGCCATCCCGGCGATTTCGCCAGGACATCGTCGTTGAGCGCAATTGCAACGACCCGATCGCCCGCTAGAAGCGCCAAACTCGGCGCAGGCCGCAAGGTTTGACACTTCACGGCAACGTCAACCGTCGCAACAACTTGTCGTGGCCGATTCCAGTTCGCCGCGCCGGGCCACCGCGAGATTACTCGTCATTCGCGCGGGCCGTTTTTGCCGATGGTTCCTAATAGTCCGTCGGTTCTGAATTGAGGGGAATTTCCATGAAAACCTTTGGTATCGTCTTGGCGGTTGGGATGGTGGCGTGGGCCTGCGATGTTCAGGCCGGCATACGGCACTGCGACCAATGCGGCTGCCGCCGGAATTGCAAGAAGTATTGCCGCCTCGTTTGCGGTACGAAAACGGAAACGAAGACCGTGTACTCCTGCGAATCCGAAGATTTTTGTGTGCCGGGTCCCAGCATCAAGTGCGGCGTCAAGATTGAATGTGACTGCGAAGGACACAAGCACCGTAGAATCATATGGAAGCCGACCTGCGCCAAGGTCCGCACGAAAAAGAATCTGGTCAAGAAAGAAGTCAAAAAGGAAGTGCCCGACTACAAGTGGGTCGTCGAGGAGATCTGCCGCGGCTGCGGACATTGCGTGTCGCGCACCGAACATACGGAAGCTCCCTCCCAGGCGAACATGGCCGATGACTCCGAGGAGCGGACGGAACCCCCTCCCGTTCCAGTTCCCGATGACTCTGAACTCGCGCCGGCCAGCGACCAGGTCACACCGGGACCAGACGTTGACGAACCGGAACCGGCCGCTGAGGAATCGGAGCCAGCCACTGACAAGCCGGAGCCGGCCGATTGCGAAGCGCCCCAGACCCTATCTCGCCACTCGTCGCGGTTCCTGCAAGTGCTGTTGAACGTGAAATGAAGTCCCGCCCATGAGTACGCATCCCGTTCATTCCGCCTCTCGGCCGCGAGTGGTGGCCGACGGTCCGTTGGCCGCGACGATCGTCGAGCTCGCCGCCGATACCATCGACTGGCTCCCTTGGACGCTGACCCGCGACGGCGCCAGCGAGCCGGTCGATGGCCTGTATACGTACGGCCATCCGACGGTCGACGGCGCACTGCTCGACCGCCTGCCCGGCCTGCGAGTGATCAGCAACTACGGGGTCGGTGTCGATCACATCGACGTGGCAGCCGCCCAAGCTCGCGGCATTCCTGTAGGCAACACGCCGGGAGTGCTCGATGGAGCCACGGCCGACATGGGTTTCGCGCTGCTCCTGGCCGCCGCGCGGCGCGTGGTCGAGGGAGACCGTTACGCGCGTTCTCCGCAGTTCACGGTCTACGATCCCGGCTATATGCTTGGCCGCGAGGTCCACTCCAGCATGTTGGGAATCGTCGGACTGGGGCGGATCGGTTATCAACTGGCGCGGCGCGCCCGCGGCTTCGACATGAACGTGCTCTATTGCAACCGCCGTCGCAGGCCCGACATCGAGGCCGAATTAGGCGTCCGCCACGTCTCGTTCGACGACCTTCTGGCCCAGTCCGACTATCTGATCCTGTCGTGTCCTCTGACGAGCGAAACGCGCGGGCTGATCGACACTCGGGCATTCTCTAAAATGAAAACCACCGCCCTGCTCGTGAACATTGCCCGCGGCCCGGTCGTCGACACAGTTGCGCTGATAGCCGCCTTGAAAGACGGAAGAATCGCCGCCGCCGCGCTCGACGTCACCGACCCCGAACCGCTGCCTCGCGACCACGCGCTATTGTCTTTTTCCAATGTGGTGATCGCGCCGCATCTGGGGAGCGCCACCGAGCAGACTCGCCGCCGCATGGCCGAAATGTCGATCGAGAACCTGCTTGCGGGGTTGTCGCGTCAACCGCTGCCCTGGCGGATAGCGTAGCTCGGTCACGCGGAATACAGCGTTCCCAGTCTGACATGTCCTAGCTTGATGCGCGGGCCGGCGAGAGGCAACGCCTTCGTGTCCGCCAAAAGACGACTGGCGACGGCATAATTGCGGCCCCAACCGCCCGCCGGCTAAGTGGGCCCCTCGCTACGGTTTGAGAGATTACGCGCCGGCGGTCAGATCTGGTGCCGCGAACTCGCTCACCGCGTCGCCCTGGAGCCATTTGGTTACGGTCAAGGCAGGGGCCAGGTCGCTCGCATTCAGTGACACGGCCGGTTTCTCTGTCTTCGATCGCTCCTTCGTGTTTTGTGCGTCGACGGGCGCTAATTGACCGACGAAGCCCATGGCCGACAGCACGATGACGTGTGCCATACTAACCATACGACTAGTCCAGGAGCCGGGTGAATGTGGCGGCGTTTCCCGACCAACGTACGCCTGCCCTTGCTAACTATTCATTTTGGTACGCAGCAAGTTTTTCAACGAAGCTAGGGCGGATGGCCGGCACAGCAATCGTCTTCGTCCCCGCCGCAACTTCGTTGCGCAGATTTATGCGTGCAAATGGCTCGTGGTAGATCACGCTGTCGGGGGTGGTCACGAGATACGTCCGGCCACCGTTTTTTAGGAAGTAGACATCCTTGCCTCGCGGGCTGGACGTGACTTCCCCACCGTTTCTAATGAAGACAAGCGATTGCTCGACATCGTTGAGCCGCCCACCGTCGAAAACAAGGAATCCCGGCGGTCGTTCGTTATCGAATCGGTCCGCAACTACTGTCTTTCCGCGGGCAATGGCGTACACCGCTGTCGGTAATGTGACGGTGACTCCGCCCGCGGCGCGGATGATAATTGCCACCGCGTCCGACTTGCTTCGCAACCTTGGAACCTCGATTTCCAGGCGGTTGTCGTTGGTTATCGCGAAGGTCGTCTCAGCATATTCACCGGACGTCGCGTCGGCCAACGCCACCGTTTGCGTAGTTCCTAGGTTGCGGCCAGTGACACTCGCCGTCAAACCCGTCGTCAATTTCAAAGGGTCGATACCCTCGATCAGCGGTGGCGGGGGTTTGTTCGACGGTCGAAGCGGCGGCGGGATTCGCGTCCGTCGAATCCGTCCAAACACACCTCCATTTACGGATCTGTATTCCGTCCAGTAAAGCATCCGGCGTTTTTCATCTATGGCCAGACCGCTTGCATTTACGAGAGCAATCACGACGTCTTCAGGCTGTGACCCGTCAAGATTCGCGCGGCGAATGTGTCCGTGTAGAGGAGTGACCCAGTACAACTTTTCCTCGTCCTCGTCAAAAGCGAACGCTTCAAAACTGCCTGTTGCCTGCCCTTCGTCAACGACGACTTTAATCGCCCCGCCTTCGGTGTCAGTTCGCAGAATCTTCTCACCTCCGCACCAGTACAATCGCTGGGCGTTCGAGTCGAACAAAAGCTGGCGAGGAGCGGGGGCGTGTTGTAGCTTAATAACGCGGCGCTCGATTCCATCGGCGAGGTTGCGCCAAATAATCGCGCCACGGTCACCGTAGTAGGCATGGCCATTCTTCGCGTCGATGGCAAGCCCCGCTGCCTTTGGTGCGAGCCCCCTGGCAAAGACCTCGACGTTTGCGCCGTCAAAGTCAGCACGCTGGATCACGTGATCATCGGCGCCAGCATGCAAGGTGCCTGGCCAATACACTTTTCGATTGGGGCGGTCGAGAACCACGTCACCGTGCAGATCTACCGCCCGAACTATCGTCTCTGCGTCGGTACCGTCGAGATTCGCTCGGTGGATGTTCCCATGTAATGGTGAACCATAGTCGGCCCAGTAAACCCGTTCACCGTCAGAATCAATTGCGATCTGCTTCATGTACGTTGCGGGATGGAATCTGGGATTCTTAACTTGATCAAACGCGGCTACATCGATGATCGTCTCGGCGGCATCGGCCGTAATTGGAGCCTGCCAGTCGTAGCCTTCATACGCCTCGTCCCATTGCTCCAATTCGACGACGGTACCGTCGGCAAGTGTCACGCGACGCGGTTCCTCGTCGCCGTCCGCGGTATTCACCTTAGTGGGGTGTGTGGCAACATCTGGCGTTGGGTTACTGCGCTGCGTATCGTCCGTCGCAGTTGCCTTGCTTGGATCGGGTTCCTGCTCTGCTTTCAATCCGGTCGGTTCAGTGCCGTGATGCCGTTCCTCGGACTCACCTTTTGCGTCTTTGCCCGCGATCTTTTCGGTCGAGGCCGACGGCTGCGCATTCGGGTGCGCGGCGTGCCGCGCCTCCTTCGGTAGCACGGAACCGATGATGAAGACACCGACGACGCACGCTGCTAATGCGGCCGCCATCGTGCGAAGTGGCATTGTTTTCGCTTGGACGTCGTCGACCGCTGGCAAGGTTAAGGTAAGCTTGTTCTTGAGTGCCCGGTCGTAGCCCAATTTCGCGTCGTGAGCCAAGAGGGTCTTCCGTGCCGCGTTGATTTCTTCCGTGAGGCGCTTTGCAACGGAGGCCGTCGCGCCAGACTGAGCTCTATGGACTTGAGCCAGCCGCACTTCGGCGGCAAGGTTGATTGCAGTTGGATCGCCTTCGAATACGTCGATCCCCAGGAGTCTGTAATGATTCGGCGGCTGTTCGGCCGGTGGGATCGCGAGCCAGTCCTGAAGCGGGTTAAATTTTGCGGACGTCGTCATGCCACCAGTCTCCCGCGCCGGGGGGTCGCGAGCAAGGGCTCGCCGCTTTGTCGGTCCGGATCACCTCGCCCGCGAGGGTGACGCACTTAACACATTTGTCACGCCGCTTCGCCATACCCGTTACGAGTCACTTGGCCAACACTACCTCGGAGCCCGGAGGATAACGGGCTTCAAACACCAACCTCTTGAGGAATTTGCTTGCAGCTATGTACTCGTCGGGAATCTATATCGTCGTATGGCGGCGGGCTTCTTCGGTAAGATGATCGCCCAACAACTCCCGACAGCGGCGTTTCCAGGTAGCTTCGCGGCGGGTGGCAACCGCCGACTGTTCCCGCTCGAGCACTTGCCGGTGCGACTCCTGCCATTGGACCAGCCGCTCGAGCACGGCGGCGGCCTGCAGGTGATGCTGGAAGTCGCGCTCGGCCCAACCGGTGCCCGCGGAAGGAAACAACGCATCGGCGAAGGGGCGCTGGAACCCCTCCCCGCCGACCCAGCCGGCGACAAGCGGTCCGGTGACTTGGGTCCGCAGCGATTGGGCGGCGATCAAAGTGGAATCGCCACGAAGGAAAGAGGCCAGCGCCGTCGCCGCCGCGGCAAACGTCGAGTGGCCGGCATCGGCCGCCGCGGCCAGATCGCGCCGCAAATGCGGGCCACGCTGTTCCATCGCGGCCAGCTTGTCACCGACCTCCTTGAGCTGCGCGTCAAAGGCGGCCAAAGCACGCTGCGCTTCGTCCATCTCGCGTTTCGCCAGGTCGCAGGCCGGTTGCAAGTCACGCACGCTCGCCGCTGCAACGTCGAGGGCCGCTTGGGCATCTTGCAGTTGCCGAACATAGGGCGACTCGTCCACCTCGGCCTCGGCCATCTGCGGCATGCTCTTATTCGCCAATCGCTCGGCCCGATAGGCCGCCTCCGATTGCTTGACGACGTCGAGCGCCTGCTGCTTCTGTCGCAATGCGCGCTCGGCCTCGTCGAGCCGCGAGCGACGCTCGTCGTGGACGGCGGCTTTTCGCGCCGCCGCGATGGCCGCGTCGGATTGCTGCGATTCAATCTTCTTGCGCGTCTCGCGCAACTGCTGCAGGTCGCCTGGCAAAGCGTGCAGCTCCTTGGCCAGGCCGCCCAGCGTGCCGACCGCGGCGACCAGTTTGGCCGTCGCGCCGCGGGCTTCCTCGAAGCGAGTTGCGGTCGCGCGCAGCCGTTCGAGGTGATGGCCATCATCACGAAAAGCGCCGTCGTGACCCGTCAGCTCTCCAGTCACCAACCGGCCCAGTCGCTTGAGCCCCTCTTGTTTGATCGCGGACTCCTGGTCTAACTCGTGCCGCAACTCGGCCAACTCGTTGCGGGCGGTTACGAGGTCGGCATCGCGCCGCTGGCGGTCTTCCTTCGATTTGAACTGCGCACCGGCAAAGGCCTCGACGTCGTCTTTGAGCAGTTGCACGAAACCGCCCGAACGGTCGATTTCGGATGCGATGGCTTTCAACGACTCCGCCAGCGTAGCCAACTCGTGGATCGTTTGCCCGCGCGCCAACTCGGCCTGCCAATCGGCCGGCCTGCGACCCAACTTACGGTCGGCAGGGGCCACGAACCGCTCCTTGATCATCTGCGCGCGGGCGATCACCAGGTTGTCGGCCAGGATCTCGGCCTGCTGGTCGGCGACGTCGTGAACGTGCTCTTTCTCCTGTTTGCGAGTTTCAGTGAAAGGGATGTGCCGTTTGAACCAGCCCACGACACCCAGGTTTTCCTCACGGAACGATTCGTAGCGGCCCTGGATTTCGCGGAGCTCCTCTTCGTCGCGGGCACGCTCTTCCTCCAGCCGTTTGACGGCCGCGTCAATGGCGCGGGCCAGTTCGGGGCTTTCCTTGCCCGACTGGGCTTCGGCCACGATTTCCGAAAAGGTTTGTTGTAACGCCGCGTAATCCAGGGCGTTTTCAAGCCGGCGAAGCCAGTCGGGTGAAGTGGTCATGGGTCAGTTGTCACTGGTCAGCAGTCAGTGGTAGGTTGCACTCCGCGTCTGCCCCTCACCTCGTCTCATCCCGTTCTCTCTATGCATTCGTTCCTCTTTCACGGATCTTACCGCCTCAGGGCCATTGTCAACAATAATCCGCAAAAAACAGGCCGATAGTTTGACACGCCATACCAGCGGGTGTATAGAAGAACCGCTATCACGGCCCTTCACTTCAGCAGGTGCAACGATGATCATCAGCAAGCTTTGGCACTCCCTTGCGGCGCAGGTGAACAAGCTCGCCAACTTCTTCTGGACGGCCGATCCGATCGCACAGATGCAGTACGAATACGACCGGGCCGTGGCCCAGCTCAAGGAAGGGCGAGAAGGGCTGGAACAATACCGGGCGCTTGTCGAACGGGTCAGCCGGCAGGTGGCCGGCGATCAAGCCCACGTCAAGAACCTCGAAGCCAAAGTCAAAGCATACTTGCAAGCCGGCGACCGTGACTCGGCCGGCAAGTACGCCCTGGAGATGCAAAAGGCCAAGCAGGACCAGGCCGAGAACCAGGCGCAGCTCAAGATGCACGAAGAGGCATACAATAACAACCTCTTGAAGATCAAGCACGCCAGTAGCAAGCTGACGCAGGTCCAGAACAACATCAAGAAATATGATGCCGAATGGAAAATGAGCCGGGCCGAGGCAGAAATGGCCAAGCTCGCCACCAGTTTCCATTTCGATATCAGCACCGACTTCGGCCAGATCGAGCAGGTGATTCAGGACAAAATCGGGCTGAACCGTGCCAAAGCACGCGTGGCCGCTGATTTGTCGAGCGAAGGCGTCGTCGACGTACAGCGCGAACAGGCGATGGAGAAGTCGATGGCCGACCAGGCGCTCAAGGATTTCGAAGTCTCGCAGGGGCTGATAACGCCCGAGACGGCCGCCGTGCCGCAGGCCACCAAGGAGTTGGGCCCTGCCATACCGGTCCAGCAAACGCAGACGTGACGAACGATGAGGGATGAAGGATGAAGGATAAAGGATTGATTCCCTGTCCTGAGTTGTTGTCATGGACAGCTTGAGCACACCCTTGTCGGCCCAAACGTCGCGCGTCGTCGCGCCTCCCAGCCTGCCTGACTGGTATCCATCGTGGGCGAAGGAGCTGGCCGACCTTTACTTCTCCGGTACCACGTGTTTGTTCGTGCTCAACGGAAACGTCCACGACTTAATCCCCGGCCGAGCGGCCGACGGCAACGGAGAAACCTATTCCAATCTTGCCGAGTTCCTGGCCACGCAGGTCTTCGGCACCTGGGACATCGTGCTCGACTACGACCTGGGGCGCGGCCTGCGACCGCTCGCCGGGGGCGATTCGGCGCGGCTCAAGACGATGCTCGCGCACCTCTCTGGCCGCCTGGGTGAGACCAATTCCTGGCCCCGCGACACTGAGGCGATTCTGGCCCTCTTGGACCGCTTCATCGAGCGCAGCCTGGTCGATGACGTCGAAAATCGCAAGCGGATTGCGATCATTTTCGACTATGCCCAGTACCTTGTCCCCGCGGGCGACCCGGCAACGATGGCGCGCGGCGAAGCCAGCCGCCTGGTCCGTATGCTCGGATGGGCGCAAAATCCGTACATCAAGCGGGCCAACGTCGCCTTCTGCCTGGTGTCGGAGAAGCTGACTGAAATCAATGATCGGTTGGTGCAAAACCCGCACGTCGCGACAATTAAGATTCCCATGCCCGATCGCGACCAGCGCGAGCGCTTTGTGCGTTGGGTCCGCGGTGCCGAGCCTTCCGAAAAATCGAGCCTGCCGGCGGACCAACTCGCCGAAATGACCAATGGACTGAGCCTGGTAAGCCTGAACGTGCTCGTATCGCAGGGCAAACGCGACACGACCAGGGCTGACGCGGGCCAGTTCAAGGCGCTGAAGAAAACTCTGATTGAGCGGCAATGCCAGGGGCTGGTCGAGTTCGTCGAGCCGAAGCACACTCTCGACATGGTCGTGGGGCACGAAGCAGGCCGACAGCGCCTGCGGGAGGACGCCGACTGGATCGGCCGCGGCCAACTCGACGCCGCGCCAATGGGCTACCTGATCACGGGCCCCGTCGGCACGGGCAAGACGTTTCTGGCCGAGTGCTATGCCGGCTCGATCGGCATTCCCTGCGTCACGCTTCGCAACTTCCGTTCGAAGTATGTGGGCGAGACGGAAGGGAACCTCGAACAGGTGCTCACCGTGCTTCGCTCGTTGGGGCCCGTGGTGGTGATCATCGATGAAGCCGACGCGGCATTGGGAAATCGCCGGGCCGAGGGCGATTCGGGCACCTCAAGCCGTGTGTTCTCGATGATTGCCAGCCAGATGGGCGATACCGCGTACCGGGGAAAGATCGTCTGGATGCTGCTGACCAGCCGCCCCGACTTGCTGCCGATCGACCTGAAGCGGCAAGGCCGGGCCGAGGTTCACATTCCGCTGTTCTACCCACTGGAACAGGCTGAATTTGCCGCCATGTTCCAGGTGATGGCTCGCAAGAACAAGGTGAAGCTGGCGGCCGATGCGGTGGTCGAAGTACCGGCCGACCGTCACTTGAGCGGCGCCGACATCGAAAGCGTCGTGCTGGCCGCGAAACGCGCGGCGCTCACTGCCGGCCGCGACGAGTTGTTGCATGCCGACCTACGGCAAGCTCTCGACGAGTTTATCCCCTCGGCCCAAGGTTTGGAAAAGGAGTTGCAAGAAATCGCCGCGGTGCTCGAATGCACGCAGCTCTCGTTTCTGCCCGAGCGCTGGAGGACCAAGGTCGCCGAACCCAACGGCCGCAGCCAATTGCAAGAACGCCTGGTCGCAATCCGACAGTTGTTGGAGGAGTGAAGGCAATTGTCATTGGTCGGTTGTCAGTTGTCATTGGTCAGAATCCAAAATCGAGAATCCCCAAGGAGCCTCCATGGCGAAGAAAAAAACCAAGAAGAAACCTGTGGCGAAGGCCAAATCCAAGAACAAGCCGGTTTCAGCGAAGAACAAGGTGGCTGGCAAGCAGCGTATCACTGCCAAGTCGACCAAGCCGAAGCGCGCCGTGGCGGCACCGAAACTTACCTGGCTCGACGGCGCCTCGCACCAGCCGACGATCGAGCGCTACGCGCGCCGCCTCACGCCTTTCGTCGAGGCGATGGCCGACGGCAAAATCGACGACTCGGAGCTGAAGGCTCAGGAGGGAAGGCTGGTGAAACTAATGAAGGAAGTCGAGCCGGTATTGCCGCCCGAGCTGCACGCGAAGGTGACGCAATTGCTCTATGAATTGACCGCCTACGACCTGATGCAGATCCTGCACGCGATGGAGCAAGCGCGGCCGAAAGCCGTGTTCCAGGGGTAGCCTTGCCGAATCACTTGTCAAACCCGACAATCAACACTTCTCACGCACCAGTTCACGGAGAACGAACCCATGGCCGCCGGCCAACCGAAAGCCCCATTTTACATCGTCTTGTTGCTGGTGGTCGCCGGCCTGGTGACTTTCGGCCTCTATCGAGGCGGCGTCCTGGGCGGCGGTAAGCAGCAGGCGCCGCAAAAGCAGCCGGAGACTGCCAAGGGACAAGATGGCGGAGCGGCAGGCGGACAACAAGGCAATTCCGGTGCAGGCGCCGCGTCCGGCGGCGACAAGACTCACTCTGAACAGATCGAGGCTCCCAGCGACCAGGGGATCACGACGGTCAAGGAGTACAGCCTTGTTCCGGCCGCCCAGCGTTTGCCCAAGCCCAAGGGAACGTCGAACTACAAACCGCTGGCCGACAACGACAACACCGTCGTTTTTGCGCTCAACGTCTGGGCCGGCTGGGGGCCGATCATTCTGGCCAATGAGGGCTTCGCCGCGGGCAAAGTCTGGAAGACGCCCGACGGAGACGAATTCAAAGTCGAGTTGCGGCTGATTGACAACCCGATCGTGATGCGCGACGCGTATGCCACGGGCGACGTCCACATTGGCTGGGCCACGCTCGATATGGTGCCCTTGTTCATGGAAGGTTTCGTCGACGAACAAGGCAAAGCGGTCGACAGCCGTACCATGCCCCGTATCTTCCAACAAGTCGATTTTTCCAACGGTGGCGACGGAATCGTAGTCCGCGAAAACATCAAGACCGTCGCCGACCTGCGTGGCAAGACGATCGCATTGGCACAGAATTCGCCGTCGCACTTTTTCGCCCTGAGCATGCTCGTGGCGGGCGGTTTGCAGCCGACCGATGTGAAAATGGCCTTCTACGGCGATGCTTTCCAGGCGGCCGCGGCCTTCAATACCGAGAAGAACCTGGCGGGCGCCGTCTCTTGGGCGCCGGACATTTACAACCTTGCGGACGCCAAGGGGAACCGCATGCTGGTCACGACCGAGACAGCCAACAAGCTGATTGCCGACGTTTGGTTCGCCCGCGCCGATTTTGCCACCGATCAACCGGGCATCATCGAGGCCTTGGTTCGGGGCATCTTCGACGGCATGGCGGCGCTGAAAGATCAGGACAAAAAGAAGCATTGCGCCGAACTGATGTCGCAGGGCTACAACATACCCGCCGCCGACACTCTGAAGATGTTCGGCGACGCCCACAGCACGAACTGGGCCGAGAACTACCAGTTCTTTCTGAACCAGAACAACCCGGCCAATTTCGAAAGGATCTGGAGCCAGGCCTATTATCTCTATCGACAGAACGGTCGCATCTCGCACCAGCCAGTCTCGTTCGACCGGGTGATGGACGACTCGATCATCAAGAAACTGGGCGAGGAAGAGAAGTACCGCGCACAGAAGGATGAGTACCGCGTGAAGTTCACGCCCCAGGCCGCGGCACAGACCAAGGCGGAGCTCGACGAGGTCGTGACCAAGACGATCGTCATCCATTTCTTTCCCAACAGTTGGGATCTGGAGAAGAAGATCAGCCACGAAGTCGACGGCAAGACTGTCGAGGAATTGTACGATCCCAACGTCGATTTCGTGATCAAGGACGTCGCGCGCCTGGCTTCGCAGTTCGGCGCGGCGCGAATCGTCATCGAAGGTCACACCGACAGTTCGATGAAGGGCCAGGTTCCCGCCAATCTGGTGAAAGACCTGTCGCTCAACAGGGCCAACGCCGTCAAGGAGGCGCTGGTGGAGAAGTTCAGCCTCGACCCCAACCAGTTTGGCGTTGAGGGGGTGGGTTGGGACCGCCCGGCTGATCCGAATGACCCCGATAACCACGCCAAGAACCGCCGTGTGGAGGTGCGTGTGTTCTCGGCCGAAAAAGTGGGAGCCTGACGCGGTGTTCGCCCTGCGAAAGGAAATTCCCGCCTGGCAGGCCTTCATCTGCGCCGTGGCCTGTGTCGCGCTGTTTTTTGGTGCCTGGTGGTACGTGACCAGGGGCGAGATCGTCGAGGAACGGATCTATCCTCCCTATATCTTGCCAAGCCCGAGTGAGACCTTCGCAAAGCTTCCCGCCTTGTGGACCAAGGCCCGGCTGGCGGAGAACACCTATATCAGTCTCCGTCGCGTGGTGCTTGGATTCAGCCTGGCGGTGCTCGTGGGTGTGCCCGTGGGCGTCCTGTGTGGCTGTTTTTCCCGAATCAACGCCTTCTTCACACCGATCACCGCCTTTGGCCGCAACGTGCCGATGGCCGCGTTGATTCCGCTGACGTTCGCCTTGTTCGGCAGCACGACCGAGAAACAGAAGTACATGTTCATTTTTCTATCGTGCGTGGCCTTCGTCGTCTCGGACACGGCCGGTGCGATCCGCGACGTCGGCAGCCAATATGTCGACACGGCCTTCACACTGGGCGCGAACCTGCGGCAGGTCATCTTGAAAGTGGTTGTGCCCCTGGCGTTGCCGAACATCTTCAACTCGCTACGGGTTCTGTTTGGCCTGGCATTCGGTTACATCATGTTGGCTGAGCTCGTCAAGACCAGTGACAAGGAAGGCGGATTGGGCTACATCATCAACCTTTCGCAAGTGCGTGGTTCGGACCGCGCCTACAGCAACTTGATTTTGCTGCTCATCCCCATCGTGGCCTTGGTGATCGACCGTTTGCTTTACTTGATCCAGACGCAGTTGTTCCCCTACCGCTACGGCGGACGCGGCTACCTGTTGCGTTGCGTACAATTCGCTTTGCGCGGCTGGGAAAACCTGAAGGGCCTCTTCTTCACCACGGCTCCGGCCGACGCGTTTCCCGCCCCGCGATCCAAAGCGACGACGACGAAATGAGCCAGACCACCAACCAGGGAACAGGCAACAGGGAACAGGGAGCTGCTCCCACGAACGGTCCGATGTCATCGCTTTCGCCCGACGTCGCCGTTCCGCCTTTGGCGGAGACTTCCGCCCCGCATGCGACTCCCGTTGGCATGGGTCAGGTGCTGGACAAGGTGCGAGCTCCCGGCGAAGTCGAACGTCCCTCGGTCGTCGAATTCAAGAACGTCACCAAAACCTACAACGCCGGAGGCGCGAACGCCTACACCGCAATCAAAGACGTCAACTTCATCGTCGAAGACCTGCACGGAAAGGGCGAGTTCATCTGTGTGTTGGGCCCCAGCGGCTGCGGCAAGAGCACGATCCTGCGGCTGATCGCCGGGCTGGGGCCACAACATCCGGCCACCAGTGGTGAAGTGCTGGTACTGAGCAAGCCGGTCGAACGCCCGGGACCCGACCGCGGGATGGTGTTTCAGGACTACACCAGCTTCGACCACCGCACCGTACTCGACAACGTCACCTTCGGTCTTGAGTGCCTCGGCGTGCCGCGCCACGAGCGCCATGAGCTGGGCCGGCAGTGGATCGAGCATGTCGGGCTGAACGTCTCCAAAGACCAGAACAAGTATCCTCACGAATTGTCGGGCGGCATGCGTCAGAGGGTCGCGATCGCACGCACATTGGCCCTGCGTCCGCGGATCATACTCATGGATGAGCCGTTTGGAGCACTCGACCCGCATACGCGGATGAACATGCAGGATCTGCTGGTCGGGCTGTGGCGCGAGGTTGAAGCCACCGTGTTCTTCGTGACCCATTCGATCGAGGAAGCCGTGTTCCTGGGCGATCGGGTTTACGTGCTCAGCAACGCGCCGGGCACGGTACTCAAGGAGCTCAAGGTCGAGCCGGCTGATCGACCCAGTCAGGAAATGCAAAAGGAACCGCGATTTCAGGAGACCGTTTGTTACATCCGCGACCTGATCGGCCAACTAGAGGAGAGCCAGCGCGCGGAAGCGGGAAACTAAAGTTCAAAGCTAAAAGTAAAAAGCTAACGGCGGAATGTCAAAGTAGCTCGTCTTGATCTTTAATCCTTCATCCCTCATCCTTTCATCCCGTGTCTCTAGGCAAGTACCTCAAAGCGGCATTTACGTACCACTGGAACCTGCTGGGGTTCCTGGGTGGGCTGGGCTTTGCCGTCCTCAGCGGCCACCCCGACGTGGTCGGTCCGTTCGTCCTGGCGGCTGAAGCCGCTTATCTGGGAATGTTGGGCACTCACCCCAAATTCCAAAGCTATGTCGACGCGCAAGCAGCCAGGTTTGCCCGCACCAAAGAGTCGGCCAGCGCCGAGGAGACGCTCCGAGAGATTGTCGAATCGTTGCCCAAGGAATCGATCCAGCGATTCAAGATGCTCCGCGAGCGTTGCCTCGAGTTGCGGCAGATTGCGCGCGACCTGAAAACCACTGGCAACGCCGAGACGGGCCTGCCGCTGGATGACTTCCAAATGGCCGGGCTCGACAAGCTGCTCTGGATCTACCTCCGCCTGCTCTACACCCAGTACGCCCTGGGAAGGTTCCTCAAGCGAACCAAGGAAGAAGCAATCCAGGCCGACGTTACCGAGCTTGAGGAACGGCTCAAGCGAGTCGACCAGCCGGCGCTCACAAGCGACGTAATCGTCGACCCAGCACAACGCGAGAAAGTCAAGAAGACGCTCGAAGACAACCTGGAGACCTGCCGCAACCGACTGGGCAACTTTCAGAAGGCGCGGGGCAACTTCGAACTGTTGGAACTGGAGATCGACCGCTTGGAGAACAAGATCCAGTCGCTCAGCGAGCTGGCAGTCAATCGGCAGGAGCCGGACTTCATTTCCGGCCAGGTCGACCAGGTCGCATCGAGCATGGTCGACACCGAGCGCACGATGAACGACTTGCAATTCGCCACCGGCTTGCAGCCGCTGGATGAGGCCGTGCCGTCGCTCTTGGAACGGGCGACGGTCAAGGCCAGGCGGTAACAACTTGGCTGCGAACCGCTTACGCCTTCTGGAACGCTGACCAATCGATTCCAAGTCGGCGCACGGCGCCGCGGGGTTGTGCTACTTGCGATGCGATCCGTCACTTGATTGCGGAACCTCCGCGTAACCCAGCGCCGACAGCTTCCTGGCAAGCGCGTTCGGTTCGGAGGCGGCCAAGGCGCATGCCGAGCAAGCGCGCGCGATGCTCGACACCGCAAAGAAAACCTACGAGGTAACGCGGGAAGCATACAGCGAGGGCACGGAGGTGTTTTACAATTTGTACGACTGGTCTGTGCGTTGGCTGGAGGCGGAGCGTGCCCTGGCGGAAACGAAAGATTCCGACCTTGCCGCGCTGCGCGGACACTGCGAACGGGCGAAGGATTGGTACCAGATCGTCGAACCGCTATATCGCAACGGCGCCCGAGGTGGCGAACCGTCGAAATTCCGAGCCGCGGAGTATTTTGTGGCCGAGGCGGAGTTTTGGCTGGTCGCCACCGGCGGTGAAATAGCGAAAAAATAGCGGTCAGGTTATAGGGGACAGGCTAAAGCCGGACCAACTGTCAAACGCACCCCCTTCTGCTGTAACCTGTTCCCTGTAACCTCTCCCCTGTGCGCGCTGCTAAAACGCGTACCGTACTTCAACTCGTCGGTGTTTCAATTCGGGGATCGCGAGCGGCTCGACCGGTCGCGTGGCCTGGGCGAGGCATTCCTCCCAGGGCGGGATGGTATCGGTCAGGTAGAACCGCTCGACGTAACGCCAGTCGGTCTCGACGAAATCGGCATACCAGGCGTCAAGTCCTTCAATTCCGGTCTCGGCGAGCAATTGCCGGCCGAACCGCGCGGCCTCGAACTCGTAGTCGTGCAACACCCGCATGAAGGTGTCCTTCTCGGTCGTTTGCTGCAGCGCGTCGAGCTTGTTCGCCAATGTGGGGGCCGTCCACTGCACGCTGTGGCCGAATAGGTGCAGCAGCACAAAGCACTGCATCTCGAACCCAATGTCGGGGTCGATCACGATCTTCAGGCCGTCGAAAATGCCGGTCCGCGGCGGCTCTAGGTCGGCCAGCTCCAGGGCGAAGCCGTGTTTCACGACGCGCGACACTGCCCGCGGCCAAAGTTCGACCAGGCGGTCGGCGGGCAGCGTACCGACCAACACCCGCCCGCGGTGACCGACCAATTCATGCCCCATCGGTTTGACCATGCTGGCGGATTTCCTATGGACTGGCGTCGCGGCGCGGTAATCGAACGCGTCCAATCTACGTCATGCGGGCGCGGAAAACCATTGGATGGTGTCCCCCGAAACGTAAATCGCGGCGGAATTCCGTGGAAATTCCGGCAGTCAATGGTGTCGATCAAACACTCGCCTGTTCCACCAAGAGACATTTAGCACTTTGAATCCTGCATCACGGGAGCGTTGCAACTGAACCGCATCCGCAATAGGTGCCTCTCAGGGTCGCGGACCTCGGTGCGGGCGTGCAGGAATCGGGCGTTGTCCAAAAGCAGGATCATGCCGGATCGCAAACGCAGACGCACCGGCTCGACCGATTCGATCGCCGCATCCAACTCGTCGAGCGCCGCCCGCGCCGAGCCCGCCGCTTCGTCGTCGATGATCTCGCGGCGGTAGCGCATGAGTCCTTCGCCGAACAGGATCGGTACGTCGCGGAATGGGAGCCCTTTGTCGAATTCCGCCGGAACCCGAAAACGAAAACGGGTCGAACGAAGCACCTCGCACGTCGGGGCCGTAAGGCGGCGCAACACCGACGCCGCCTTGACCAGTAATGTCTCGCCGCCGCCGAAACGGTCCTCCTTCACAACGTACTGCGCCAGGTAGCGCGGCGGTGGCTCCTCGAATGAGCCGTCGGTGTGGAATGGAAACGACTTCATCGTTAGCGACCGCGTTGCGCCATTTTCCTCGGCCGACGCGTCGTAACGAATGTTCCAAACGTCCTGGCCCAGCGAGTCGTGCTCCTGGGCGGTCCCCAGTTCACCCACGATCCAGCTCATCGTGCGGCCATGTGGGTCGCCCGGCGCGGCCTCGACCAGCGCCATGCCGCGCCGCTCCAAGAGCCTGCCGAGCGCCGCCACGCCACATTCGTCGTCCCAGTGAATTTTGAATGGATTCATGTTTGTCTTCCGCCTTTCCTCAGGTCCAAAATCGACGGGACCTTCAAGGTCGCCGGATGGCGCCGTAGCGCCACGGCCGGTACGAAGGCCACGTCGGTGAGGTGCGTTTGATCGTCGGCCTCCAAAATCGCACGGATCGCCACCGTCAGCTCGCGCTGGAGTGATTCCGCCGGCGAATCGTCGGTCACTACATGGAATCTGATCCGATCCATCCCGGCCTCTTCGTCAAACTCGATCACGATTTGCCACTCGGCAAAGCGACTTAAAACTCCGGCGAAATCGGCCAGGTGCCAGTAGCCGCCGCCGATGGCGAACGAGTCGCCGCCACGCCCGCGCAATTCGACCCAGACCTCGTCGGCCGTGCGATTCACCACGCGGCCCACGTCGCCCGTGTCGTAGCGGACGAGCGGGTGATGTGTACGCACCAGATTGGTGGCCACGAGCTTTCCAAAACCCTCGCCATCGGCTTCGACGATCTCCACGTACAATATCTCCAGCGGAAAGCGGTACACCGGGGGGGCACACAAATCGGCCTGATATGCCGCGACGCCCATCTCGGCCGACCCGTAAACCCCGCTAAAGCAATGTACGCCGAATGCCCTTTCAAGCATTTGACGCTTCGGCGGGTGCAAAAGTTCGCCCGCAATCAGCACTTTTTCGATTGTCAGCCCCCCTTCGGTTGGCAGACTCCCGGTCGGCAGACATTGCCCTGTTGTTTGCAGCCAACGAGCGAAGGCGATCAGCCGTGAGGGCATGCCGGCCAGCAAGGTGGCACCGAACTGCCGAGCGACCGACCAGACTTCCTCGTTGGTCTCATGAGCGCCAACGGGGAGCACGGTCGCCCCGCACAACTCGCAATACTCGCTGAAAATCTCCAGCGACCGGACCAGCCGTGTGCAAGGGAACATATTCAACACGACCGACGTGGGTTGGACGATACCCGACGCGGCCAGCCGTTTTGCCAAAAGGTGCCGCTGCCGTTTATTTTCGGCGATCGCGGTCGGGAAATAGAACGACGAGCCGGTGGTGGTGCCGCCGGTCGGGCTGAAGTAGGTTCCTTGCCGAAAGGCGGGGTCGCGCATCGCCACCTGCACCTGCTGGTAGAGCACACGTTTTTCCAGCACCGGACAATCCTCGAACCGCGCGACTCCTTTGAACTGGTCGCGGTAGAACGGGTGGTAGCAGGCGGCGGCAACGATACGATCCAAAGATTCCGTGATGTTGATTTCGGTCATACTCATGGTGCCTTGTTCTCATCTTGCGGCACGACGACGGGCACCATGATCGTGCCGCCACCGGCCACGTTGACGATGTCGCCAGGCGATGCGCGGTAGATGCCCGGTCCCAGGCAATGCTCGTTCAAAGTTGGAAGCAATCCGACCACGTTCATCGTGACGCGCCGCACGTCGCCTCCGACCTCGGTCATCACGTCGAAGCGCCGCTGCTCGACGAATGGCTGCAAGACAAATTGTCGCGGCGCGGAGTCGAGCGCGGCGCGCCATGCGTCGGCTGAGACATTGCGGCCGATGACGATTCCCTCGCCCTTGCCGAAAAGATTCGGCTTGAGAAGCCACTCCTCGCGCCGCTCCCGAGCGCGTCGAAGCGGCTCCCCTGCCAGGCCGATCACGTAGGTGGGTACGACATGGCGGTGTAGCAACTCAATGTCCTCAGCCGGTAGATAGTCGTCCAGCAGGTCACTTGTGAAAATTGCCAAGAGCCGCTTGTCGTGGCCCAGAAAAATCGTCCGGACGTCGTTCAAGTACCTGCCGCTGGTGATCAGCGCGGGGAGCCTGGGCATCTGCCGGACGAGCTCGTGCTGGTGTAACTCCAGCACCACGAAGTCGCGTTCCGGGTCCAACGTGCCCGCTTCCTCAGGCGGCAGTTCCTGGCAGCCGGGCCAGTAATCGACCAGGAGCCGTGTATCCCAACCCCGCTCCTGTTTCTTGAGCACAACGACGCGCGCACGGTCGCCAAACGTCTCCTGCAACGCTTCTGGTACCTTAGCCGGTCCTGGAATGCCCTTGAAGCCCACGGCGAATCGGTGTCGGTAAGGCACCTCGGCGAATATGGCGTCGAGCAGGTGGCTGATCAGGAAAGCGTTCAGCGGAAAGCGGGCGTTGATCTCGTTGATCTGGATCGTGCCGTCGGCAGCGTGCAAAAAGTCGGGCCTGATCGCACCGATCCGGTACGGAAACCGGTCCGCGACGCGCAGCAGTTTTTCGACATCGGCCTCGAGCGGCAGAATTGCCCGTAGCCGTGGGTCGTCGAAGTAATGCTCGACCACCACGCGGATTGCACGCCGAATGCAATTCGCCACCCGCTCCAAGCCGGCCACTTCCGCGGCTGTCAATGCCCAGGGGTAGGGATTGATAGCGGAATAAACTCTTGTGACGTCGGGCTTGCGGCCGCGCAGAAGGGTCATGAACTCAGAGCGATCATCTCGAAAATGCTTTCCCTCCTTGGGTACTAGTTGCTCGCCCATCTCAAAGCCTTCTCAAGTAATTGCGCAAGACAATCAACCCAAAAGCAGAAAAACAAGGATACAAGAGTCTGTATTGTACTAGCGGACCAGGCCGCTGGGCGCGGGCACACGATGATCCGCGCTATCGGAATCATCCGTAAATCAAGTGGGTCTTGGATCGTGGAGGCGAACCTCGGCCACTTTACCAAGCCGCTTCGAAGATCGACGTGACGTCGTCGACTGTGACGGGCCGCGGATTGACCCGTAGAATCCGCTGGATTCCCAAGGTCTTTTCCGCGAAGGGACGAAGTTGGTCCCTCGTCACGCCCAGATCTCGGAGTCGCTGGGGGATGCCGATGGCCGACTTGAGCCGCTCGACAGCCCCGACCGCCTGCTCGGCCAGTGCCGCTTCACTCAAGCCGGAGGCATCCTGACCCAATAGCTGAGCGATTCTGGCGAACTGCTTGACCCGCGCCGGCAGGTTGAAGCGCATCACGAAGGGCAACAACAGGCCGTTTCCCTCGCCGTGAGAACAATGGGTAGCGCCCCCCACCGGGTACTCCATCGCGTGGACCAGGGCCACGCCGACGTTCGAGAACGCCAGCCCGGCAGTCGTCGCCCCCAATGCCATTCCGTCGCGGGCCGAAACGTCATCGCCGTGATAAACGGCCCGCTCCAGGTGCTGGCCGATCAGATTGATCGCCTTCTCGGCCAGGCAATCGCCTAGCGGGTGCCGCCCCTGGTAGACCGACCTCTCGCCGGAGGGGAGCGGAAACTCCTCGTTGTCAACGGCCGTATAGGCCTCGATCGCGTGCGTCAGCGCGTCGATGCCGCTGTCGGCCGTCACCTTGCGCGGGCAAGTGAGCGTGAGGCGCGGATCGACGAGCGCCAGCCGAGGCCGGAGGTAGTTGCTGAGGATGCCGACCTTGATCTGGTTTGCGGTATCGGTGAGCACCGAGGCGGCGGTGACTTCGCTTCCCGTGCCCGCCGTGGTCGGAACGCAGATCAACGGCATCACTGGTCCTTGCAGCCGATCTTCGCCGACGTAATCGCGGGGGCCGCCGCCGTGCGTGAGGACCGCGGCGGCGATCTTGGCCAAATCCATATTGCTCCCTCCGCCCAGCCCCAGGACTCCGTCGGGCTGGACGCGGCGCGCTTGCGCGATGCAGCGTTCGGCAAGGTCGAGCGATGGCTCCGGTTCACCGCCGTCAAAGATCTCGACGGCGATACCAGCCTCCTCGAGCGGCCGTTTCACCGGATCGAGCAATCCTGCGCCGACGAGCGAGCGATCGGTGACGATGAGCACGCGCGAAATCCGCATGCGTTTGGCCAACTCGCCAAGTTGCGCCGCGGCACCGGGACCGAAAACGAGTTGACCGGCTGAATGGAATGTCCAGGTTTGTCGCATCAATGAATTTGGGGTTCAGAGTGAAATTGCACTTCGCCGAAATTCGCCGATGCAATTTGAGCTTTGCCACCTGCAATTTGCAATGGTCCATTTCCGTGGCCAATCCGCCCGTCGGCAGATCGACGCCAGGCCGCGTTAAGTCAGGTCTCGATATTCCCGCCATTGAAAAACGACGAACGCCAGAACCATCGAAACCAGCGCAATGCCCAGAAGCGACCAGCCGGCGGCGCTGGCGCTGATCGGCTCGAAGCCGCGGGGAGCATCGAGGCCCTCAGGGCCGGCGGCGGCGTAGATCAACACGCGACCGTAGTAGCTTATGGTTACCCGCTTGATGATCCCAGGCACCAGCCCCAACAGCAACTCGATAAAGATGCCGTAAACTAGAGCGGCGATCGTCGAGTGGCGGAGCGTGACGGCGAACAGGTGAAACAGCCCAACGTAGGCCAGAGTCATCCCCAGCACCGCGGGCAGGTAGAGTTCGAACGCCAGACTTCCCGCCTCGCCCGCCAGGAGGCAGTAGACATAGAAACTGCCGGCAATCAGGCTCAAGGCCAAAGGGATCGCGGCGATGAACTTGGCCGCGAGCACCAGCGGCCGCGGAATGGGCCGCACGAGCAGGAACAGTAACGTCCGGTCCTCGCGATCGCTCCCCACGCCGGTCGTCCCGTAAACCAGGGCGCAAATCGGCACCACGAACAGAACGAAAGCATTGATCACGAAATGTTCGCTGAATTTAAGGAACGCTGCTTCAACATCGGCCATCCGATCGTAACGCCGTCGTACCAGCCAGATCGCGCAAATGGCCAGCGGCAACGAAACCATCAAAGTGCTCGTCGACCAAAGCAGCCGGCGAAACGACAACCAGACCAGCGCGCACCAGGCCCGCCAAAGACGCATCACGACCCCTTTTCCAGATAATCGAACACGGCGTCGGCGCCGGCGTCGAGCGTTTGCATGCGACGAACTGTGAGACCGTGACGGATGACGATCTCTCCCACCACGCCGAAGAACCTTTCGGGCGCGCGGGTACGAACGATCAGCGCATCGCCGCGGAATTCAATGCCGCGTACTTCGGGCATTTCGGCCAACAGGCCGGCCAATCGCCGCGGCTGGTCGCTGACAAGTTCAACGGTCAGCGGCCGGTCGTCGAGGAGGCCGCGGATCTCGCCGAGCGTGCCGGCCGCGACGATCCGGCCGCGGGCGATCATCAAGATCGTATCCGCGAGCTGTTCGATTTCGACGAGAATATGGCTCGAGACAAGAACCGTCCGGCCGCGATCGCCCAGCCGTCGGAGCAATTCGTTGATTTCGCGCCGGCCGCCGGGGTCGATACCGGCCAACGGCTCGTCCAAGAGCAGAATCTCCGGCGTATGAACCAGGGCTTGGGCGAGCTTGATCCTTTGCCGCATGCCGTGACTGCAGCCGGCCAGTTTGCGGGTGGCCCGCTCGCTCATACCTACTTCGGCGAGGGCCTCGGCCGAGCGTCGCCGCGCTTCGGCATGTGGATATCCGTGCAGGCGAGCCATCGTATAGACGAACTCGCCGCCAGTCATCTCTTCGTAAAAGCGATCGATGTCGGGACTATAGCCGAAGTTCCGCTTGGATGCGGTCGACCAGGCCCGGTACTCACCGACCCAAACCTCTCCCTGGCTCGGTCGTAGCTGGCCGCTGGCCAGCTTGATCATCGTCGACTTCCCCGCTCCGTTGGCTCCCAACAACCCGGTGATGCCCGGTCCCACACGGCACGACACCGCGTTGACCCCGATCACCGGGCCGTAGAATTTGGTCACGTTGTCGAAAGTAAGATCCATGAATACCAATGAGAACCGATCGCTTACGTTACAATCTCGACCGCGCGCACTCGCCGCACGAGCGCCGCCAGCGCCACGCCGCAGACCCCGGCCAGCACGGCGACGGCCCAGTACGCCACCCGTCGCTCGGTGTCGTCGCCGAGTTTATCGAACGCCAATCGTGCGACGACGTGCATGTCGCGCCATAAGTCAATCAGGTTCCAGTACGGCGAGTCTTCATCGGCCAACACCGACCGCACGCCGCGCAGCAACACGAACAAGCTCGACCAGGCGACGACGATTGGCGCTGTCCGCTCGAGCCAGGCAGACAGCGAGACCAGCACGGTGCTGAGCACCACGGCCAGCACGCCGCCATAGACCAACACGCCCACCACGACCCGCCAATTCTCCAGCCAGTAACGGGTCGACGACGTGAACATCCCATATTCGATGAATAGCGCCAGTGCCGGAAGCGTGGTCATGAGGGTCACGATGGTCGCGACGGCCGCCAGCTTGCCGACGATGTAGTGCCGCCGGTCGATCCGCCGCGAAAGGTAGAACGGTAACACGTTCTGACGGAAATCACCGCCTACCAACAGGCTCCCCGTGAATGCCAGCAACATCATCACCACGACGCTCTGGCCGGCCATGAACAGGATGTAACCGTCGTCCTGTCCTGGTTGCGGATCGGCGCTGAAGTTGAAGCGTTCCAGCATTCCTTGCCGCATCCGCGGCGGAAGCTCCAACTGCGTCACGCCGTAAATGATCGCCCAGAAGAAAAGGAATCGAGTCAAGGCCAACAGCAGCACCAACCAGTACGCTTTGCGGCGAAAGACCTGCACCAGCGCCACGCGTACGATCGCCAGCGCCGCCAGCCACGGCGAACGCCGTGGGCCTTTCCAGCCGTGATATCGGGCCCGGTCGACCGGCATGGGAGATCACCGTCCTGCGACCGCTCCACGTTCCGCGCTCGACATCCCGCGATCGGCGCCGCCATCCGTCACTCGGAAGAACAACCGCTCCAAGTTTTCCTCGTCGGGCTGCAAGTGGTTCAACACGACGTCACCAGCCGCGGCCAGCCGAAAGAACTCACTCGGGCACCAGTCGGCGGGAACCGTGACGACCGCCCCCTTCCCCGTGACATTGCCGCACTCGGCGCCGGCGGCGCGCAATCCGGCAACGAACCGCTCACCATCGCCTTGCCAAGCGACGTCATAGCGGTGAACCACGTCGGCGCGCAACTCGTCGATCGTGCCCGAACGTACGACCGAGCCACGGTGGAGCACGACAATCTGCCGGCAAAGCCGTTCGACGTCGCCCAACAGGTGCGTACAAAGGATCACGCTCTTGCCGGTTTCGGCGATCAGATCGTCGAGCAGCTCGATCATCGCATTGCGGCCGGCCGGATCGAGACCGTTCGTGGGTTCGTCGAGCAGCAGCAGCTCCGGGTCGTGGACCAGGGCGGCGGCAAGCTTGAGGCGTTGCACGTTGCCGGCCGAGTATTCCTCCAAACGGCGATAGCGCAGCTCGCCCAGGCCTACATAGCCCAACACCTCGTGAGCCCGCCGGCGGGCGTCGCGGTGCGGCATGCCTTGCAGATCGCCGGCCAGTGTTACGAATTCGGCCCCGGTGAGCACCGGCACAACTGCGGCTGACTCCGACATGTAACCGATTCGACCGCGCAGTTCGCGGCCGCCGAGCGCTATGTCGCACCCCAGAATCGTGCCGTGTCCGCCGCTGGGCGCCAGCAGGCCAAGCAGGATCTTCAACAGTGTCGACTTGCCGGCGCCGTTGTTCCCCACCAGACCGATCGTGCCGGGCGAAAGGGAAAGCGTTACATCGCAGAGCGCCTGAACGCTGCCGTAGACGCGGCTGAGATGGTGTACGTCAACCAGTGGCATCAGCTCTTGGCCAGCAATTCTTCGAGCAGCTTGGCCACCAGTGCGGGATCGTCCGACTCGATGATGTGCTTGACTCGCGAGGCGGGCACCTTGAGTTTTTCGAGCGAAGTCTTGACGCGTTCCCATTGCTTGGCACGGGTTTTTCCCTCGGCCAGGTACAACTCGGTGATTTGCTCGCCCAGCCGTTGTAAGATGAGCGCGTCGTGGTTCTGGTAGTAGTTCTTGATGATCTTTTCTTGGTACTTCGTCCGTTCGGCCATCGCGCGGCTCCTGTGACGATTTTGGGGGGCAGGGTCGTGGGGGGATTCGGGACTTGGTCTCGAAAAGTGCAGTTTGGTGGAAACCGGCTAGATAAGTCTATCCGCGTCCCATTGGGCAGGCAAATCGGCCGGGAGAGTTGCCCGACTTGAAGAAACATCGTCCGTACTGCTCTACCCACGTTTTTCCACGTTTCCTAAGATACCGCACGATGAGTACAGCCGAACCGAGCCAAGTGCTTGCCGGATTGCGAGTTACCAGCTTGGGAACGCTGGCCAGCCGAGTGCTGGGCATGGTCCGCGACATGGCCACGGCCTCGCTTTTGGGCCTTTCGGGCAATGGCGTGATGGACGCCTTCGTTATCGCCTTTCGCATTCCCAACTTGTTCCGGCGCCTGTTCGGCGAAGGGGCCTTGGCAGCCAGCTACTTGCCCGTACTTTCGGCCAGGCTGCAACACAGCCGAACCGAAGCCTGGCAACTCACCAGCGCAACCCTGGTCTGGCTGGCCACCGTTCTGGCTGCGTTGGTATTGTTGGCCGAAGGGGCCTGCGCCGCCATCTGGTGCTTGTACGGCGACTTGCCAGGCATGACGCTCCTTGTGGGGCTGACGGCCGTGATGCTGCCATACCTGTTTTTCATCTGCCTGGCCGCACAGGTGTCGGGCACGCTGCACGCGCTGGCGCATTTCAGCACGCCGGCGCTGACACCGACCTTGTTGAACATCTGCTGGCTGGTCGCCATTTGCCTGGTCGCGCCGCGGTTGACCACCGACAAGGAAACGCAAGCCTATATCCTTGCCGTTTCGGTACTGGTGGCCGGGGCCTTGCAATTGGCGGCTCAAGTCGTCATGCTCCGCCGCCTAGGTTTTTGTTTTGATTACAATTGGGCCGCCAGCCGCCATGCGCTGCTTCAGATCGTCGCGTCACTGGGTCCAATGGTTTTGGGGTTGGCCGTCACCCAGATCAACGGTTTTTTCGATAGTCTCATGGCCTGGTTTCTAGCCGCGCCTGCTGAGGGTTCTGCACGGATCGAGTGGCTCGGGGGCGTTGTGACGTATCCTCTGCGGCAGGGGGCGGCGGCGGCCATTTATTACGGCGAGCGGCTCTACCAACTACCTTTGGGTTTGCTTGGAGTGGCCGTGGCGACAGTCATTTTTCCGCTGCTTAGCAGGCACGCAGCACGCGGCCGGCACGACAAGCTGGGCGAAGACCTCTCGCTCGGGCTGCGGCTCGTGCTCTTCCTGGGAATACCCGCCGGTGCCGGCCTGGTATTGCTGAGCCACCCTCTGTCGACGCTGATGTTCGAACACGGCGAATTCACCTCGTCCGATGCATCACGGGTCGCCGGCATGATCTCTTGCTACGGACTGGGCGTGTGGGCATTTTGCGCGCTTCCCGTGATCGTGCGGGGGTTTTATGCCTTGGGCGACCAACGGACTCCATTGCGAGCCGGGGCCAAGGCCATGCTGGCCAACATCGCGTTGAACCTGCTCTTGGTTTGGCCCATGGCCGAGGCGGGCCTGGCCCTGGCCACCTCGTTGGCCGCCGTGCTGCAAACCACGCTCCTGACGGCGGAGTTTTCTCGACGTTGGGGGAACCTGCGCGGTGGCGAAATCGGCCGAACCGCGGCCGCCACGTTGCTAGCTACCGCCTGTATGCTCCTCGGCGGCTGCCTCACGCTGGCCTGCCTACCCTCCGCGCCGGGCAACCTCGTCGTTGTGCTCCGCGTCGCCCTGCCGATGGCGGTGGGCGCGGCCATCTTCTTCGCGGTCAGCCACAAGTTGCGGATCAGGGAATTGGATCTGCTTCTGGGACGAACATTAGGCTAGGCTTAGGCGGAACTCGCAGCGCCACGCCTGGCGATCCTTGCGGAATCGGGTTTGAGTGCCAAACCTGGCAACGTCGCGGACGATTGTTTTTTGGCGTAGGATTCTTCCAGAAAGGGGTCGTGACGGGTACAATCGCCCCTTTCGGCGGCCGATTCAAACTAGCACGAAACGGGGATTTCGATGCCGATCGTCAATTTTGTCAATGAAAAGAAGCAAATTCAGGTCGCAGAGGGTGCGAACCTTCGCCAAGAGGCGCTCAACGCGGGCGTCAAGCTCTATAACGGCATCAACGGTTACGGCGCCAAACTGAACGAAATCTTCAATTGCCACGGCCTCGGCCACTGCGGCACCTGCCGGGTGTTGATCACCAAAGGCATGGAAAACGCCAGCCCAATGGGGATGCTGGAAACGATCCAATTCAAATGCAATCCGCCCGCCCTGTTCGCCTTTATCGGAAACGAGGAGACCATGCGCTTGGCCTGCCGCACCAAGGTGATGGGCGACATGGACGTGGTAACCCGGCCTCCCTTGAACCTGACGGGCGAAAGCTTTTTCAGTTGAAGTGCTTCGAGTGAAACAAATCGTCGCCATCGTCAAACCGTTTCTGGCCGAGAAGGTGCTCGAGGGCCTTAAGCGTTCCCCCTTGGAGGCCGTCAGCGTCCGCGAGGTCAAGGGTTACGGACGTCAGAAGAACTATCTCAACCAGTATCAGGGGAGCGAGTATTCACTGGCCTTTCTGCCCAAGGTCGAAATCAACCTGTGGGTCGACGATGCCCGCGTCGAGGAGATTCTCCGCAAGATCGTCGAAGTCGCACGCACCGGGCGGATGGGAGACGGCAAAGTATTCGTTCTGCCCGCTGAAGCCTGCGAGCGCGTGGTCGAGATTCAGTAGAACGAGATGCGTGTTCCATCACGCAGTTGCCCGCAAGGCTGCTCTCGCGAGAGGGCGATGCCAAACTGGCGGCGCTCGGCCGGCATGCGGCTTCGCAGATAAAGCCCCCGAACAAACGACCCATGCGCCGCCTCCCGCGGCTCGCTCGACCACGATGCAAGCAGCTCGCGCCAAGCCGTGGGCCAGTGGCGCCACTTAACGTGAATCGGGTCAAAGCCGTACCATTCGGCGCGCGGTTCGACCAAGGCGCAGCCGCGTTGCCTCGCCAAGCGACCCAAACGCTCGTCGAGCTCGATGGCGCGCTCGCCCAGTTCGCCGAGCGAGCCGCGGTACGACGGAAACAAGACCGCCCGCAAGAGCTGAAACTGCCACGGACGCACGCGGCCAAGATTACACAACGGCAGACGGGCCACGCACGTGCGCGCCTGGCTGACGGCAAGACGGTCGAGACAACGCTCGACCCACCCAACGATCTGCTCGACCGCAGCGCCGTAGAACAAATCGTTGCCGACGTCGGTCACCAGCGCCGCGGTCGCCGCCGGCGGGCGCGCGGCCAGCGCAGGCCAAAGCCCGCACTCGATGATCGAGGGCAACGTGCGGCCCAACACGCGGCTCGTCAAGCCGTACGATCGACCGTGCCCCAACGCGGCCATCACATCGAGCGGCCGGCCCCATTGGAGCCGGGCCGTTTCGACCGCCGTCGAGATGCCCCGCGTCAGATTGCTCGCCCCCAAGAGCACCACTCGGCGAGCGGGCAACTCCGACTTGCACACTACCATCCCCGACCGCCGCCGTAGCCACCGCCTGAAATCTGTTGCAGCACCATGTAACTCGTGTAGGCGAGGTAGCCGAACATCAGCACCATAAACATCTCGTGCCATTTGACGGCGGCCAAAATCGCCATTCCTCCGGCGACGCCGGTTGAGAGCATCAGCGACTGCCGCATGCCCTCCGATGGGTTTGCCGAGGTCAGCGCCGCTCGCGCGATCTGGCCGCCATCGAGCGGGTAGACGGGCAACAGGTTGACGATGCCCCAGAGAATGTTCACGAATAGCAGATCGTGGACCAGTTCTCTCAATTTTGGCGATGGGATCGGTTGATTGTCCGGCCCGATTTCGAAGCTGAGTTGCTCGATCAGGCCCGTCGAGAAACGCAAGTGATAGCCCGCCAGATAGACGACGCCGACGATCAGTGCCGCGAACAAGAAGCCCGCCAGGGGTCCGGCGAAAGCGATCATTGCGTCGCCGCCGGGACCGCGGCGGGCGGCCCGCCGGCCACCTGACCAGCCCATTTCGGAATCGGCCACCGCAAGGCCGCCAAACGAGTAAAGGACCACATGCGAGCTCACGCCGTAATAATGGAACGCCGCGACGTGCCCTAGCTCGTGAATCACGATCGACACGAAGACCACGATCACCCAAAGCAACACGGGAAAAAGCGTCTGATTCGCACCACCGCCACTGGCCCCAAGCAGGACCGTAATCAGCCAAAATAGCGGATGCACGCGTATCGGTACGCCGGCCACGCGGAAGTGCAAATCGTAATTGGTTGGCGGAGGTTCGGCGGCGAACAAAGTTGGCTCCCTGGTGGCATGTGGCCGCGCGAGGCGACGAAGCGTCAGCATAACGGACGACCGGCGAAATGGGGAGGGAGGCGGCGCAAGGTGTAACCATGGGCAGGTATAATCGCGAAAGAAAAGCGATCGAATTCGGTCATTGCGCTCGGTTTTGATGCGCTTTCGTGCTCATGCCGAGGGTTTCGAAAAGGCCAATCGGCACTTCCCGGTCCGCATTCATCCTTCATCCCTCCGTCTTCCTCCTCCCCTTTTCTTGCCGGGAAGAGACAATAAGCGTCAGCAGCGTCAGCATGGGCCGATTCACCACACGCAACATCCTGGCGTTGAAGGGGTTGCGCCAGGCGCGGCAGCCAAAGCGGGACGTTCCAACCAGCGTGATCAGCGTCACCAGACCGTCAGCACGGCTGAGGGCCTTCAGCATCGCTGTGGACGCTCATTGTGGTGTCGGAATCCTGGCCACAACGCTGGCCAACGCCGATAAGGCAGGGACATGCGTCAAAGGCCACGACGAAACACGGATCGAAATTGGATTGCGGCGTCATGTACGAACCAGAAATTGCCTACGAGCGAATTCGTGGTCAGGCCGGTTGTTGGGTCAACGCCGACCACAACCGATTGAAACTTGCGGCTCCGGTCGTCCCACTTGGTTTGATTACGTGCGATCAAATTGCAGGTGGCCGTGGTGTCGCGGAAGCTGGTAATCGTGGTACCGGTCGAAGTGATGTTGCCAGTCGGATGAGCCTGTCGGCTGCGTCGTAGGCCGTGCTCACGCGGATGAGGTTCGACAGCCGCTGGAGCGTGGCGCGGCCGGCGGCGTCGAACGAGTAACTGGTCTGCTCCGATTGCGGATTGATCACCAGCGTTCCGTGGTCGGCCAGGTTCGCCGGCGAATCTCGCGGATGATCCGCTCCAGCACGTTGTTCGTACGGATCCGGATCCAGTGCTCACGCGGGAAAGCCATGCCTTCGGCGATGCGCCGAATGGCGTCAGCCTTGGCGTTCACCAGCACGAGCCCCTCGCGCACGCCGCTTTCCGCCACCAACCGCTCGACCACTTCCAGCAGCTATACGATCGCCCGGCGCTAGGGCACGTTTATCCACAACTCTTGAGTCAGCGTTTTCATTTGGGCTCGCTGCGCAGAAAGGCCAGGACGCCGAGCTATTTCGAGCGACGGAACGATTACCCCGCAGCCGACGCACCGACGTCGTTCTAGGCAATGTAAGTATCAGGAAACACCCCGAAGCCAGCAAGGATTGAATTGGTAAGAGTTCCCACGTTCCAGTCAAAGCTTTGAGTGAAGTCATCAAACGATTCTTGATATTCTTGACCATCAACTGGATCATTGAAATAAATAGTCCCAGTATTGTTGTCAAATCCATGCACGGCAATCCAATGGAATTCTGGCAAGCTGTAGGCAAAAAAGCCCGTTGTAACCTGAGTGCCTGGTACGCGAACCATCGCAACCACTGGTTTGCCTTCTTCGACAGAATCCAGGATGTCTTGAAGTTGGCCAGTGTAATACCCGAACTGCGGCACGTTGTAACCTCGGCGATCGTCATTCATGACACCGACCAATGTGTCACCCGTCGTTCCCAGGTCGTTTGCCGAGATTATCGAATTCTCGTGCGTGTCTGCTACGATCTGCTGAGCGGTCTCGTTGCTGCCATACGACTGCATGACATGCCACGCCGCATAAGGGCCGCAGGTGTTTCCCTGCTGGGGATTGCCGGTTGGCACCCCTGAAATTGTAACTGCCTCAAAACCACTCGTCGCGATGCCGGCTGGCACCGTCACTTCATCGTCGCCTGAGCCCCCAAGAAGGTTCACTGAGGAGACTTGCGCCGCGTCCACATTAAAGAATTTCTCGTAAACCACGGGTTGCGGCGGCACCAAGTACAAACCGCCTGTCAGGTAGTAGATCGTCAAGCGGACGATGATCCCATCGATAAGATCACCGGACGTTCGATAGACGTCCACGACGTTGTTATAGTTGCCGACACTTGGCACATTTGAGTTGCCGACGACATAGATGGTATTGCCGCTTATGGATATCCGCGGCGTCGGCGTCCTTCCCGCCAGAGAAAGCTCGTTGCCGCTCAGGGCGGGCACGACGTTCGTGCTGCCATTTGAAGATTCGTACACCGTGCCCCCTGCAAAATCGACTCCTTGGCCGTTGCTTGTCGGCACATTCGTGGACTGGCCACGTGGAACTCCCAGAGTCCCGTCTGCGCCGCCCATGGACTGCCATTCGGCGCTGATGGCTTGGGGAATCGACACAGGATTACTGCCGTTCCAGGAGTACGTGTTGCCGCTGGAGTCGGTCCACCAAGGAGAGCCGCCGCCGGATACGAGGTTGACCGCACTGCCGGGCACCTGCGACAGGCTGCCCGCGGCGAACTCGTAGATGTTGCCGGTCGCCGACCCTTTGGTGAAAACCCCGTTGGCCGCGCTGCTATTGGCCAAGAACCAGACACTTCTGTCTGCGGCGAACACGCTGGGCCACTGCGTCGTATTCGTGCCGCTCAATTGCAGGACTGCATTGTTCTTAAGCGCCCAAGCGACGCCGTTTTCGGTTCCCAACGCGCTCACGCCGTTGGCCACTTGTTGCAAACCGCTAGTTGAAGTATCGCTGGCCCAAAGAACTCCCTGCGGGTCGAGCAGGTACGCTAAGCCTTGACCGTCCATCACGACGGACTGGGTTTTCCACTCAATCAGTGGTAGGTAGGAGAAATTAGGCATCGTCACGCCGGCTCCGGACTTGGCCGTTGGCACGTCGTTGGAAGTGCCAGCCTGATCAATGATTTGCTCTTCGACCGCCCTGTCTGGTGTGCCGCTAAGAAGTTCTCCCACAGCGCTCGACAATTCGGTCGAAGTCGGCTGGCGCTGCACGAACTGCTGGTACCAGCCGGGAACGATGACGTTCTGATATTCCTCCGGGCTCTTGAGGATACGCTCGGCCACCTTCTCGCGCGCCACGGCGTCGGCAACGAACGATTCGCCGTCTTGGGCATCGAGCTGGGCAACCTGTTCACTCCAATACGAAAGCCCGGACGGATCCGGCGGTCGAATCAGTATCTTCTCATACAAGCCCGTTACCCAGCCTGACGGCGTATTGCCGTTTTGCAGGGTAAACTCGGGCGAATTGGCAAACCCCGCTTGCACGTCTTCCGGGCCGCCTGCGGCGGTCCACTGGGCCTTCCAATAGTCGAGGCCGCCCTGATCTGGTGCGCGCCCAAGGTACTGCTGGTAATAATCGGTGATGACCTTGGTCTGCAGCTCGTCGCCCGCAAAGAAGTCGACCGCAATCTGGCTGAGGGGCTGACCGGTAGCGATTTGCCCTGTCCAATACGTCAGCCCTGAATCCTCGGCAGTCCGGTCCAGCATCGCTTCGTAAAACTTCCAGACCACGCCGGCCGGCTGCGACAAGATTGTCACGCTAGAATCCGCGGTTTGATTTGCGTTGTCATGAACCGAGTCTGAAGCTCGGTCCCAGCCCAATTTGGCCGCGTTGGCTGCCGGAGTGTAGGTAAGCGAGCCATCGGCATTGAGGTCGAAACTACCGCCATTGACGCCTGGGAACACACCGTTATTCACGGCAAGTGTCGCTCCTGGAGCTCCGGTGTCGTTAGCGAGTATTCCGTTGGCAGCGTCGACCGAGGCAGGGACCGAGAAATCGGCGATGTAGACGTCAGGGGTTGCCGTTGGCGGCGATATCGACAGCATGTGCCTGGCCTCGAGCGATTCGAGGCACGCTTTTCGCCCGTTCTTACCGCCGGATGTGAGCGCGCGTGCGATTGGCGAACCGTTTTTTCGTCGCCGTCGCCCGCTTTTCGCGCTCATGTCGTGTTCGCCTGGGCTCCGTGCGGCGAGATCGCCGATATTGGAAAGGGAGTTCATCGCGAATTTCCTTGAGAGCGGTGTTAATGGTACGGCACGTTGGGTGCGACACGCACGGCAAATGGGGCTTTCGCGCCTCTTTGCTATACCACCCCTCTAATCGCCAGGCGCTTCCCCCCCACCAACGTGGCGTATCCTATCAATCCGGCGATGCCTTTGCAATCATTTTTTAGAATGGAAGAATAACGGAAGAAACGGAAGAATACATCAGAAACGGAAGAATACATCCAGGGTTTTGCCCAATCGCGACCCGAAATGATGAGCTTGGAAATTCGGTCATTGCAGGAACGGCGGACGGCGGTTGAGGGGCCGCGGAAATGTACCGACGGCTGGCACTTGGCCCACATTGGCCGTGAAGCCGTAGGCGGATGTGTCGTCCGTGCGCGGAGGCGCAGGCCGATGGCTCAACGGCATTCATTCAGCGGCCGCAACGCGTCACGCCGCGTCAGCCAAAGGCCATTCGACTGGCCGATACGCCCTGGAACCAGCACTTGCCTTGCACGCTGGCAAAGGCGGCCATGCTGGACACGCGGCCGACGGCACGGCGAAACCTTCTGCCGAATTGTTCGATCGTGTCGACCCAAGCTTCGGCATTAATCCGCAATCGTTCCAAGATCGGCAAGAGTGCGGTGGGAATTGCCCCGCGCTTGTCGCTACGAACTTGAACTCCGGTCCCGTCGAGCAACTCCAGGTACTCGTCCAGCGTCAGTGGCAGAAAACCTCGGTTCGATGCGCGCCGCTGCGGACTGTTCCGACGCGCTTTGCCGAGCGCTTCTGGCACATCGGCGTCGGGGACCGGGCTCAGCCATCCGTCGCGTGCGGTCGTCGAGCCCCTTTCGAATACAGCGTCGTCGGTCGGCGGCGTTCTGGTCGCGAAAGCGTGGAGCTCTTGTTGGAGCATTTGCTGCCGGCTCGCCGCAATCCGCTCGAACGCGGCGGTAAAGTCGGACGTCTCCGGTGTCTCGGCGATGCAAGCGCGGATCGGGTTCAAGTCGACATAAATGCTGCACGCCAATAGTGCGGCTTCATCGGCGCGCCGAGATTTTCGTAGGAGTCTTGCTCCGGCTCTTGGCATCACCGGGGGGCTTACGCCGCCCCGCTCGCCTTCTCCGCTTCCGTCATTGACATCGCCATCAGTTTCTCGATCACAGCCTCGGCCATAGTTCCGCCTGGCGTCAAGGTTGCCTCGTAGATCCCCTCCAATCCTTCACCGAAATTCTCGCGGCGATGGCCCGCGACGTCGTTGCTTCCTCACATTCAATGGGAGGTGGCCTGTGCCTTCTTGCCGGGACATCGCCCACGCTCTGCCCCAGCCAACGTGTTTTCGGCATTGCGTGATCCTCTTTCGGCGCGCGTTCATCGCGACCATTCGTTTTTTTGTCTTTTATCACGAAAAAAACGCCAACAGATTGCGTCCCCTACGGCTCTCTGGGGTGGTTTTCAGTCACTGCCGTGTCGGCTAGTGTGGCTCGCGTCCAAGCGGTGGAGCGCGTGAAAAGTGCGTCCCGCGGCTTGGGCCTTCTACCGACTACCGACAACTGAGTCGTGGCGACGGACCATGTCGTTCGTCGTTGCACCCGCGCGGCCCGTTCGTTTCGTGCCGCGCGTTGGGCAGGCCGGCCGTCCCTGCGCGGACGTCCGGTGCGTTTGGCATTGTCCCACCTGAACTCTGAACGGAGGCCGAGAATGTATCGACTTACCTGGGTCGCACTGTTGACTTGCATCGGGCAGTTCGCCCCGCTCGTCGAATCCCGCGTTGCGGCTGCGGATGCCGCGGACCAAGAGGCCGAAGCGCCGGCGGTCCAACCGCAGCCCAGCGAGACGCCGAAGGTTTCGTTCCGTCTGATGTCACCTGAGCGAGAAGCCCTATATCGAAAGTGTTTGCCCTTGGTCGACGACGCGCCCGTCGCGGAGTTGTTGGCCGACCGACGGTTGGTGCTCTACAGCGAGCATGAAATTCCCAAAGCGTATCAGTTTTGGGACGGCGCGTTTCCGGGCGTGCATAGCGCGGGCTACAACATTTCAGCCAATGGCAGCGAGCCCTTTGGAAACGGCAATCGCGAGTTTCCCTGGGCGGCGCCCGCTGGAACGCACCGCGCGCAGCGAGTCACGTCGTTCCGTTTCTTCCGTCTGCCACAGGATGACGAGGGCCGTGTATTGCCCGTGGTTTGGTATCGCAAGCGCTTGAGCGGTGACAACTCGCTGGGTTACGCTTGGACATTTCCCGTCGGCACGTTCTTCGGCGAAGTGCTCTTACTCAAGGGACCAGGCGGCCTCGACTATACGTTCGAGATGCGGGTTCGTCGGCGCGCGGCAGGATATTGGCAAGTCGATGCCTTCCGCCCATTTCCGACCGCTGCGGGCCTCGCGGCGCGGATCAAGGAATTGCGGCCCGATTGGCAAGACCGGCCGCAACTCCTGGCGCTTTGCAGCCATCTTGAAGGGCCACGCAAGCTAGAGGTACGATCGTTGGCCGACCGGCAGCCACGGCAGCGCGTGTTTCAGCAGGCCATGGGTGTCGACGCGCTTCCGCCGGTTGGCGACGACCGTCTGGTGGAGGAATTGCTGACGGGTACGCCCTTCCGCTCGGCGCTGGGCGAGTCCTGGCGCGATGACGACGGCGGCCAGACCTGCGCGCCGACCACGTCGGCGTCGTTTCACGTGGTGCCAGTGAACTACGATGCCGGTTTCATCGCGGTCGACAACGCGTCCTGCATGCGCTGCCACGCGACGGCCAACACGTCGGTCCGTGAATTCAACTCTGGCCGTGATTGGTACGGACGCGTGCGCGGGTCGGACGGCATCTTCTCGTTCCACCCCTTTTCACTCGACAGCATCAGCAACAACGGTTACGCGCGCCCGGTGCGCATGCGCCGCGAGTTGGAGCAGGCGGGCCTGCTGGTGAAATACGATCCGGCCCAGCACCCGAGTAGCGTTTATCAGACGTTGTTCAACTCGCGCGAGTAGACACGACGAACGAAGCAGCCCGGCCAGGGATGGCCAGGCCGCCCCGTTCGTAGTTCTTTCCCGTTTGTAGCCCCTTCTAGCCCGCCTCCCGAAACGCTTCGACCTCGAACGGGTTGTCGTGATAAGCATCGCGGCCACGGAGCCATAACACCAACGACGCGAGCAGATACGCGGGGATCAAAAACGGTCCCCATCGTTCAAACTGTCGGACATGCACCAGTTCGTGGTTACGGACGACGTCCAGACCTGCCCCGGTTAGGCCCAGAACGGTGTGACCGAGCGTCATGGCGATCGGCCTAACGGGCATTCGTTCGAGCAGCCAGCGGGCCGCGCCACCGTGGAATTCCAGGACGCCGCTCCGCCGACGGGCTGTCCCGCCACTGACTAATGTCGCCAGCCCAACCGCAAGTCCCAACGCCGACGCCGGCGAGGCCCATACGATCGCCGCACATTGCACGAGCTGCCGTATCATTCGTCGCTGGAGTCCATGAGCAAACGCCTTGCCAAAAACCTTTCGTAAATGAGATCAAAACATTTGCAATTGGCCGCTGGCCGGTCGCGGCGGGCGGAACTGTGCCACGTCCAGTTCGGGCAGGCGGCGGTCGAGGCCGAACCTCTGGGAAAAGACCTTGAAGTTTTGGGCGATCTGCCGGGCGTAATTCCCTTCGCCGCGCATGCGCCGGCCGAATTGAGAATCGGTCAGTTTGCCGCTACGAGTCGATCGGATCAGCGCCTCGACACGCTCTTTCTTGTTCGGATAATTCTCTTCCAGCCAGGCCCGGAAGATTGGTTCGACGGTCAGCGGCAGCCGCAACAAAACGTAGCCCGCCGCCGCGGCGCCGGCCTGGTGGGCGGCCTCGAGAATGGCGGGCGTTTCGTGGTCGGTCAGGCCCGGGATGATGGGCGCGACCATCACCCGCACCGGTATTCCGGCATCGGTTAATACCCGTATCGTTTTGAGCTTCGCCGCCGGCGTGGTGGTTCGTGGTTCCATGGTTCGGGCAAGCTCCGCATCCAGAGTCGTCACGCTGATATTGACGTGGATGAGCCGCGCCGAGCCCATCGCGGCGAGCAAGTCCAGATCGCGCAAGACGAGAGAGTTCTTCGTGATGACGGTGATCGGCTGGTGCGCTTCCGATGCGACTTCGAGGCAGCCGCGAGTCAGGCGAAACTGTCGCTCGGCAGGCTGGTAACAATCGGTGACTCCGGAAAAGGTGATTGGCTCAGGTTTCCACGATGGTCGGGAAAGGAATTCCCGAAGGAGGGCCGGCGCGTCGTGTTTGACCAGAATTTTCGTTTCGAAATCCAGGCCGGCGCTGAGTCCCAGGAATTCGTGGTAGGGCCTCGCGTAGCAATAGCTACAACCGTGCGAGCACCCTCGGTACGGGTTCACGTTAAAGCGGTAGGGAATATCGGGGCTGTCGTTTTCGCTGACGATGCTTTTCGACTCGTCCGGCAGATACTCCTCCGTCGATCGGGCCTGTTCCGCCGGCATCTCCAGGTCGTGCTCCCATTGCTCGAAATCTGCCGCGAGGCGCGTTTTTTCGAACCGGTGGGGCGGATTGATAAATGACCCGCGGCCTTTCGGTTTGGTCATGGCTCACCCTCCCGCCGTCGCGACCCTGGCCAACGCCGTCGCGACCCTGGCTGCTAACTCGTCGCGCCCGACTCCGCGAATTAGAAACTGTTTCCGGGGCGAAGTCTCGCCGGCCAGCAATTCGAACTGCGACTTCTTGAGCGACAACCCTCGGCTCAAAAGGGCAATGATCGCCTTGTTGGCTTTTCCCTTTTCCGGCGCTTGCGTCACCGAGACCTTGAGCTGCCCATCTTGCGTCCCATGAATCTCTGTACTCCGCGCACCGGCGTGAGCCCGCACCGGCAAAATCGTTCCCGACGGGTGCGGCACCAGCGCGACCATAAGGTTACTCCAATCCTTCGAAGAGCGCCGTGCCGACGCGAACCAACGTCGCCCCCTCTTCGATCGCCACTTCGTAGTCGCTGCTCATTCCCATCGACAACTCGTCGAGCGACCAGCGGCCCGCCCAGGCCCGTCGCAGCTCGTCGCGCAGTTGCCGCAACGCGGAGAACTCGCGCCGCGCGTCGTCGAGGTTCCCCTCGCGCCCCGCCATCGCCATCAGGCCCTTGATGTCGATCCGCGGCAGGCAGGCAAATCTGTCGGCCAAGGGCCCCAGTTCGTGAGGCTGGAAACCGTGCTTCGCGGTGTCGCCCGAAATATTCACCTCCAGCAACACCGGCACCGGAGTGCAATTGGCATGTGCCGCTTCGGCGTCGAGCGTCTCCAACAATCGGAGATTGTCGCCCGAATGAACGAGCGACACCAGGGGAAGCGTACGAGCGACCTTGTTTCGCTGCAAATGACCGATCAGGTGCCAGGAAACGTCCGCCGTTTTCAACGCGGCCGCCTTCTGCCAAAGCTGCTGCGGCCGGCTCTCGCCCAAATCGCGGCAGCCCGCCGCGACCAAGGCCCAAACATCGTCAGAACCGACGTACTTGGTGACCGCCACCAAACGCACGTCGCTCGGCGAACGCCCGGCGCGACGCGCCGCCTCGGCCATTCGGCACCTTACCACGTGCAAGTTGTTGGCAATCCGGTCAGCATGGGAAACCATGTCTCCATGCTACTCGATTTCCATGATCGGTTCGACCTGGCCCGTTCGGCTGAAACGGGCCGTCAGGAATTCCGTCACCAGGTGATGGCCCAACAAGGTACGGCTGCCCGGCAGGGTCAGCGACCGGTAGAAGAGCCACTGCTGCGCGCCCACCTGAGCGCGGTAACCGACGGCCACTTCAGCGGGCACGATCCGGCGGTCTTCGGCCACAGTCAGCCTCCGCCACGTCGCCGGTCGAGCAATGCGGCGAGGTGCGAGGTCGATAAAGAGCGGCGCGAACAACGCTCGGGCTGCGAAGGCGGATTGCCGGAGTTCGAGCCGTCCACCGTCCAGGGCCAACTCGTCGCCGCGTCGGCCGGCGCTGCGCCATTCGGGCAGTGCCAACGGCAACACCAACGCATGCCGGCGGTGGCCGGCTGTGCTGGTCAGAAAACCCTCATGAGTCTGACTGGCTGCGATAAAGTCGACGCCCGCAGTCAAGGGGGTCGGTCCTCGGTAGGCAATTGCTTTGGGCCGCTTACAGATGACGGCGTCGGCCACGAACAAGAAGCGGTCGTGTCGCGCCAAAAGCACATGACGCTGCAAGCGCGCGGCGCCTGTGAGCTTCTGCTCCAGCTCCAAATAGTCGGCATCGTCGTCGGAGACCCAGCAGACGTTTTCCCAGGAAGATGTCGCTTCTAGTATTTCGCCGTCGAGGCGGACCTCGGGCTGCCAATTGCCCGACCAGAGCAATGTGCGGCCACGGATCAGTTCGGTCTGCAACTGCCGTTTGCCGTAGTGAACGGTTAGCCGCGCGTCGGATTCCGTCCAACCGGGTTGCAGGATGGCCAATCCGGCCGCTTCTGAATTTCCTTGCGAGGCACTCATGGACCACAACCCTAGCGAGCCAACGACCAGGTGGCAAGTCTCCCGGGCGGGTTGAAACCAGGTTGGCCCGCCGGGTAAGCTATGGCTTATGAGGGAATCGTGAGTTGCTCCTGCCAGGCCCCATCGAGGTATTGAGTCATGCGGATTCGCCGGCAATCGTCGTGGATCTTGGGATTGCTCCTGGTGGCGGCTTGTGCGCGGGCGGATGAGCCCCCCACGCCAGTGGCTGTGGTTGACAAGGGACTTTCGCCTGCGAAGTCTGCAAAAGATTCTGCGGATCTGGTACGTCTCGATCCCGAAGCACCGGTCTGGATCGACATCAAGCGAAAACGGGTGGTGATGTTGGCGGAAGTTTGCTTGCGCGAGGGACAGTTGGAAATGTTCGCATGTCCCAGGGGGACCAAGGAGCATGAATCGGTCTTGAGTGTGCCGGTCAAGCCGTTCACGGTTCATGCCGGCCTCTTGGCCGCGGGAGCGGAAGCGGGCAACCCCGCCCGCTGGGTTCCCAAGTTCGAGCCGGCCCGCGGCACGCCGATCGAAATCACGCTCTTCTGGACTGACGAGCAGGGAACGCGGCAACGCGCGCGGGGCCAAGATTGGATTCGCCAGGTGAAAACCGGCAAGGCCATGGATCAATCGTGGGTCTTTGGCGGAAGTACGTTGCACGTAGATGAGCAAACCGGCGCCAAATCTTACCTGGCCGACTACGGCGAATTCATCTGCATCTCGAATTTCCCCGGAGCCATGCTCGACGTGCCCGTCGAAAGCTCAGACAAAGCCGGAGATCTCCAATTCGAGGCTTTTTCCGACCGCATTCCGCCCCAGGGCACCAAAGTCACGCTGGTGCTCACGCCCAAGCCGGTGAAGATCGCTAAGGAAATGTCGCTGACAAATGGCGAGGAAACACACGAGGACGGCGCGGAACCGAAAGAGCAATAGGCCGCCTCCCAACCCAACGGGGCCTTACATCGGGGACCGTCTGGTAGAGCCACACAGATTGATGGGGTGTCGGATGAAGAACAAGTTTTTGTCGGCTTTTTCGCGGCTCGTGCGACGGCACACCAAAATTGGTTTACTTCGCGAGCGACTACGCCAACTCGCCCGCGCGAATCACGCCCCCCTGTAACACGGCGATAAATCGCCTGCGGTCCTCAAGTATTCTGATGTCGGCCAGTACATCGCCGTCGACAACGAGAACGTCGGCCAGCTTTCCCGGCTCAAGTGTGCCGATTTCCGACTCGCGGCCCATGATCTCGGCACCCGTCTGGGTGGCGCAGCGGATCGTCTCTTGCGGGCTGAACCCGACGTAGTTCACGAAGAAAGTCAATTCCTTGGCGTATGTACCGTGCGGGTTCCAGGCGAAGCCGTAATCGCCCCCCATTCCCAAACGGCCGCCGGAACGCAGGATCATCCGCGCGCTTTCGGCGCCGCCGTCGAGCGTTTCCTGGTGTCCGTCGATCACCGCCTGGGGCATGCCGAACCGGGGGCCGTGCTCGATGCTCGCCAGTTCGAACTGCAATGCCGGCACGACGGGTGTATTCGACGCCAGCAAAAGATCGAGCGCCTCAGCATCCATGAAGGTGCCGTGTTCCAAAGTGTCGAAACCGGCACGCAGCGCATTCTTGATTCCCTGATTGGCACGGCAATGGCCCGTGACTTTGCGCTTGTAGTTGTGGGCTTCGGCGACAACTGCGGTCATTTCCTCTAGGGTCATGCAAAGCGTGTGGTGGTCGGCGGCGTCGGGCGAAGCGGCGTCGCCGGTGGGATAGGTCTTGATCCACTCGACGCCGTCCTTGACCAGCTTTCGCACCGCGGCCCGGCCTTCGTTCGGACCGTTGATCAGCAGGATCAATCCTTCCATCCCGAGTTTGAGGTGTTCGGGGTTCCAGTCCATCAATCCTCCGGCACCGCAGATTTCACGTCCACTGGCGGCCAGCCGCGGTCCAGGACAGAGCTCGTTTTCGATCGCTTTCTTCAGCCAGACATCGATATTGTGCAGGCTGCCGCCGCTGCGAGCCGCCGTGTAACCACATTCCAGCGCTAGTTTGGCGTTGGCCGCGGCCAGGAGCGTGACGTACTCGACCGGGTACTTGATGTCGAGATCGGCCAGTTCGGCCACATCGAAGTAAGTCGGATGAAAATGCGCTTCGATCAGGCCGGGCATGATCGTACCGCCGCGCGCGTCGATTTCCTGGGCTCCGGGCGGCACGCGCGGCGCGGCGGCCACCGGTCCGGCGAAGCTGATCCGACCATTTTCGATCACCACCGCTGCGTCGGCAATTGGCGGATGTGCCGTCCCGTCGACCAGTTTGCCGTGCTTGATGACCAAAGTGCCGACGGCGGTTTTCATGGAGGACAATCCCGAAGGAGCGAGTGTTAGATCGACTGCGCCCGGTGAGTGCAGTCTACCAATCGAACGGAATCGCAACAACAAAGCGATAAACAGATGGCCTGTTGTTAGGGAAAAATCCCATGGGGACTGCTCTTTTCTTTCGATATCAAGTCCTTGAACGGCCAAGTTGCCGTTGGTCGCGATTCTGGCTAAAATGTGGCCAGAATGGTTCCTGCAAAGGATCGCTCGAGCGAGGCAAAGTCTGCGTAGCGGAAACGCGGTTAAATTGGAAGACCTCGACCACTGACGATAGGGCCAATCCCAAATCCGCCGGGCATGCGCGGCGCCTATACCAAAACGGCCGCCAAGGCGTCGGCTCGAAGTCGCAACGGAGATATCGTGTCGCCTACGGCCACCATCCGCAATCTCACTTACCGCTGCGCGTTGGCGTGCTCCCTTTTGGCGGCAACCACCACGCGTGCCGCCGACGACGGGCCGAAATCCGCCACCGCGGTGGAGCTTTTCGCTCGCGAGAACCTCGTGGCCTGGTGCATCGTCCCGTTCGACGCGAAGAAGCGTGGGCCAGTGGAGCGGGCGGAGATGCTCAAGCGCCTCGGTTTCAAGCGTTTCGCTTACGATTGGCGCGCGGAGCACATCCCGACCTTCGACGCTGAAATGGATGCTCTGAAGCGGCACGGCATTGAGCTCGAGGCCTTCTGGTTTCCCGCGGCGTTGAACGAAGATGCGCTCGCGATCCTCGATCTGCTCAAGCGGCACAAGTTGCATACGCAACTCTGGGTCACGATGGGCGATCCGGCGCCCGAGGCGAAGGACCAGGCGGTCAAAGTGAACGCCGCCGTCCGTGCCCTGCGGCCGATCGCCGACGAAGCGGCAAAGATCGGCTGCTCGGTCTCACTCTACAACCACGGCGGCTGGTTCGGCGAGCCCGAGAACCAACTGGCCGTGATTGAAGAATTGAAGTTGCCTAACGTCGGCATCGTTTACAGCCTGCACCACGGCCACGACCATCTCGAGCGCTTCCCGGCCCTGCTTAAGGAAATGCTGCCCAAACTTGTGGCCCTCAATCTCAACGGCATGGTCAAGGGGGGCGAGCGGGTCGGCAAAAAGATCGTGCCGCTGGGCCAGGGAGAGCTGGACCTCGAATTGCTCAAGACAATTCGCGACAGCGGCTATCGTGGTCCCATCGGCATTCTCGGGCACACCGACGACGACGCCGAGGAGCGGCTACGTGATAACCTCGACGGACTCGATTGGCTCGTACCTCAACTTTCCGGTATTCCGGCCGGTCCCAAACCGAAACCTCGTACCTACGCCAACGGTCCACCGGTCGCGACCCCCACCTTCGCGCGAGGTTGGCTCGCCGAAGGCAAAACCGAGTACCGCGCGCCTCCCTTGACGGTCGAATGCCGGGCCAAACTGATCCAGAAACGGGATTATAACATCCTCGTGGCCTGCGACACGAAGCAGTCGCCCGCCCATTGGGAAATCTTTTCGATGGCCGGTAGCGGCACACTTACTGCCTACCTGCCGGGAATGGAACCGGACCATGTCCACACCGAGGTGGACATCTGCGACGGCCGGTCGCACGATCTGGCCATGCAATTCGAGCCGGACCGCGTGCGGCTCTATTGCGACGGCAAAACCGCGGCCGAACGGGAGGTGCGTTCGAACCGGAAGGAAGCCGTCCCCGGCCAACTGGGTTTTTGCCGCCTCGTCGAAGGTGGCCTGGGCTGTGAGGGGTCGCTCGAATTCGTCCGGCTGAGCCGCGGCATTCGGAAAATTAGCGAACGTTCGAATGACACCATCGAGGCTGACGGCGACACGATCGGGCTATGGCGTTTCCTGCCCGACCGATCGACGATCGAGGATCTTTCAAAGCTGAACAATACGGCGAAAGTCGCCACGGTAACACCCCCTTCGCCGGGCTTCGTTCCACCCGTGGGTAATCAGCTCAGGACCACGGACAGCGAGCTGCAGGCCGTGCTGATCGACCGCTCGGACGACGAGGCCTACATGGCCGTCAAAGTCGATAGCCTGGGGCGGCTGTTCGTGGGCGGGCGCGAGGCGGTCTTCGTATTCGAGCCGGACAACCGCGGCGGATATCAACCACGACAAGAGCTGTACCGCTTTCCGCCCGACTCAATTATCATCGGTCTGGAGTTGCGCGGAAACGACTTGTATGTTTTGACCTCAAGCGCGCTGTACCTTTTTCCCGAAGGGCGGATACGGCGCAAGGATCTGCAACCCAAGCGGCTCGTTTGGGGGCTGCCGCTCGATCTGCACGTGAGCTTCCATTGCCTGGCATGGGGACCCCAGGGCGATCTCTATTTGAACCATGGCGACCCGCTTTTGAACTATGGCGACTGGAACCGGCCCGACCATTGGGGCCATTGGACACTTTTTACGCAGCCTGAAGGGACAAAGGTCGCATATACCGGCGCCGGCGCGGTGCTACGTGTCAAGCCGGACGGCAGCGACTTGCGAGTGGTGGCGCGCGGATTGCGTGGCCCGGTCGGGCTGGCCTTCGACAACGAGTGGAACCTGTTCACAAACGATAACGACCATGAAAGCCGCGCCGATCAGTACGCTCCCGCGCGCTTGTTGCATGTCACACCGCGGACCGATTTCGCCTGGCCCCGTGGCTGGCTGCCTTCGAAAAGCCCGGACCGCGCCGACCTGTTGGAAACGATGAACGCCGATTTGGGGCGCGGCGTTCCCTGCGATCTGGTTTACTACGATGAGCCGTTCTTTCCCGCCAATTTACGCGACAACTTGCTGATGTGCCGTTGGGACCAGATGGCGGTGCCCCGATACCCGCGCAAGGCGCGCGGCGCGAGCTTCGACGCGGAAGAAGTCCCCTTTCTGGCGGGCGAAAACAACGTGCGGCCGGTTGGCGTGACGGTTGGTCGCGGCGGCCGGGTCTTCGTGACCAGCCTTTATTTGGCAGGCAACGTCGTTTCTCCCTATTGCGTGAGCGATCTGGTGATGATCACCCGCGCCGATGATCCGCCGGACCATCCGTTCGAGGCTTACGACGTGGTTAACCTGCCGCCGGAGAAACTCTGGGCCGAGCTATCGAGCGACTCCTGGGAGCGCCGTCAGCGAGCCCACCTCGAAATCCTACGCCGTGGCCACGAGCTGCTCACCGACGCGTGCCGGCGTTTGGAGAAGTTCGACGAACGCGATGCCGTGCTAATGCATCTCCCTTGGATTGCAGGCAAGGAAGGGAACCCGCGCGCGAGTCGAATGCTCCAAAAGTTATCGAAACATCCACTGGCCGAGGTGCGTTTACAGTCGGTTCGCGCGCTTGTCGAGTTCCCCGTGCTTAAGCCGCCTGGAGAATGGTTCGCCGCGGCGCTCGACGACGACTCGCCTGCCGTGCGGCTCGCCGCTTTGGAGCACTTTTTCGCAGCCGCGGAGCGACCGCCGGTTGCCGCGGTGACCTCATCGGCGACAAGTCGTGACAGTTATTTACGGCAGACGGCCTGCTCGCTCTTGGCCCGCCGCGCGACGGTTGAGCAAATTGGTCGCCTATCACATTCGAACGACTCAGCCAAACGGCTTGCGGGCGTGCTCGCGGCGGGCATGAAATTGACGGTCCCTTTGTGCGACGACGTTCCGCCCGCCGAGTTGCCGCTTTTCTTCCCCGAAGATAACGCGTTCTTTCATTCTTCCTTGACTTTCGCGGGCGAAGAGCGGGACGTAAAGCTCGCTGATCTTGGCCGAATCGGCAGTTATACGAGCGCTGAACGTTGGAAGCTGGTTGCGCACACATCCGAGCAGAAGGAACTGTTCGAATTGCTTATCAGGTCGCTGGACGACGACGAAACCGCGGTCCGACTTCAAGCCGCCTATTACTTATCCCTGCTTCACGATCCGCGCGCCGAGCCGCTCTTGGCCCGGGCGCGCTGGGACGTTTCATTTCGCGAGCTATCGGTGATCGAACCTCGCGACATTACCCGGCTATGGGCGATTGGTCCCTTCGATGATGGCGACCAGGGGCTTATGCAAGCGCATCCGCCCGAACAGGGTCCCATCGATCTTTCGGCTCAGTACGAATCGCCCCTGGGACCGTTGCACTGGCAACAGGTCGATGCGGACCACGGGCGATTTGACTTGAGCGAACGATTGCCGTTGAGGGCGAAGTCGTCGTATTACGTCGCGTTCCGTTTACAGAGCTTCCGCCGACAGCGGGCACTCTTGTCGATCGAATCCGGTAACTCCCTGAAAATCTGGCACCGGGGTCAGGCCGTCGATTTGGGCCCGAGCTCGAGTTCCGGCCGGGCGGACGCGCTGCTCGATATTCAACCGGGTAGCAACGATATCCTGGTTCGTGCCCACTGCGAACAGGCGGCCGGAACTTTGCACATCGGTTGGCACTCGGGCGCCGAGCTGGTGGCGGACTTGCCTGAAAAACTTGATTCCTCAATGCTCGCCGAGCGCTTGCGGGAAGCGAGCGCGGCGGGCGGCGCGGCCGCCATGGCCCCTGAGTTCCTTTCGACCGACTGGCAGAAGGAGTTGCAACATGGCGACAAAGCGCATGGGCGATTGCTGTTTGGTACCCTGGGTTGTGTCAAGTGCCATGCGATCACAGCCGATCAAAAAGGTAACGGCGCGCCCAGCCTGGCCGAAGCGCGCAAGCGGTTTACGGTCCCCTACGTCGTGGAAAGTGTGCTCTTGCCAAGCAAGCAAGTCGTCGAGCTGTTTCGTGCCACGACCATCGAGACCACCGACGGCAAGCCGCTCACAGGGCTTGTCGTCCGCGAATCGGCCGACGAGATCGAGTTGCTATTACCCGACGCTACGCGAAAGACAGTGGCCGCCGTCGAAATCGAGTCGCGGCAATTGCAAGCCGTTTCGCCCATGCCGGCGGGGATCGTCAAGACGCCGGCGGAGCTGCGCGACTTGTTGGCGTATCTCTTGAGCGACAACCCGCAAGCTCCATAACGCGGGCTGGCCCTTCATGCCGCGAATCGGCGCCCCTGGGGCTTGATGGCTTTCATTTCAGGCGGTCCGGGCGAACGAGCCTGATCGATTCCGATTTTGGACACGCCAAGGGGCCATTTTCCCGTGCGGTCGCGTTCGGCCCAGAGCGTCAGCGCGGCGCCGACGACTTCACTCGTCGAACGGTATCGTCCGCTATTTACCTGTTCCTGGACGAGCTGCTCCAGTTCCGGTGTCAAATGAATGTGCATCCCCATTGGCAATGACTCCTGGAGGTTTAACGGATCGTCGAGAAAGCCCGATCGGTGCTGAACATGCGAGGCTTTACCGGAGCTTCGGGCCGTCGACGCTGACGACGCGACGCGCCGTGACGTGCGTGGCGTTTTGCTCCTGGAGAAAGCCGAGCGTGCCGTTGACTCCGACTTCCTGGTTCAGGTAGCGCTTCAAGTTGACGCCCGGTGTAGGCGTCACGTAACACGCCACCTGGCCGCGTTCATCGAGCAACGCGTATCGCGGCGAGTGGGAGTCGTGCGAGGCGACCTGAGTCAGTCGGCCAACGCCGTCGAAACGAGAGCGCGCGTCGCGGTGCGCCACCGTGCCCTCGGTGACCTTACTCGCACGCGTCTGCGCTCGGCCGGCCGAGCCGCCAGGCCCCATCACGGCGACGTGCCGCCATTGCAAGTCGGAGTACTCCGTTAACTTTCGCATAAATCGCCGCAATCGGCCCCGGTCGAGGGGTGTCTCGGCGCGTTCCAATGCGGCCTGGGCACGCGCGGCCAGCGGGCGGAAGTCCCATTGACTGGGCTCGTCGGTCAGCACGGTCGCCAGTGCCAGTTCGAGCTCGTCCAACTCTTCCGTGGTGCTGGCCGCGACATGACCGTTGAGCCAACGCCGGCTGTGGTTGAGTGCCGGCCGGCGCTCGGTAACTGTGGTCGCCGGCATGCTCTCGTCGTCTTCCGCCTCACGGACATCCCGCTCCGGCGGCACACGCACCTGGTGTTCCGTATGAACGACGCCGCTTGGTGCGAAGTCGTCTCCTTCTTCGTCATCCTCATATTCATAAATCGCTGCTTCGACGTCATCCAAATCGTGCAACTCGGCATCGCCGAGCGGCCCATCTTCCAGCTCGTCTTCGTTCGTGAGGTCGTTCGTGTGTCCGGCGATCAGCAGGTTGTTCTCCGGACCGGCGGCACGATGTGATTCATCCGGTGGCTCGCGATCGACGAACCGACCCGAGATCCATCGGAATTCTCCGGCCGGCGGGGAAATCTTGTACCAGGTTTGTGCCGCTGGACCCGAGTTGAACCGTTTCGCCTCCAGCACCTCGACCTCCTCGCCTTGGTCGAGCCGCACCTGGATCACATCGCGGATGTCACTGAACTTGCTGCCAACACGCGCCACGACGCGCTCGCCCGTCACGCGGGCCAGTTTCCCTTCGGTCGCTTCGATGAATTCGCCCGACACCCAACTGAAACAGTCCTCGGGCGGGCGAATGGCGTACCATCCACCGGGATCGTGCCGGTAGATCTCGACCTTTCGGCCTCGCGGCAGTTTGAGCACGGGGTAATAGTTCTCGCCAGGTCCGCTCCGCACATAGACGTTGGCCGCGTTGACATAGGCGATATAGGGAAATTCATCGCCAGCTTGGAGCGCCGCCCCCCACAGGCCGACCAGCACCCAGATGGCCATGCGCAATGCCATACCAAAGGCCTCCGTGCCGCGGACGCGTGTTGGCGAAATAAGGTGAAGAACCGGGCTTGTAACGAAATCTTTCGACTGGCTCAAGGCCAACCTCCCGGAAGGCAATAGTCGTTGGGCTATAGGAATAGAGGCGCCGACCAAAGGCTTAACGCCTTCCCTGCATTTCTTCCTTCTGATTCAGTTTTCGGATAGGCTGTAAACGTCCCCCCGCGCTGCGGGCCAGGATCTCAGGAGAAGGGCCATGAATGACGTGTTGGGCAACAGTCAAAACCGGGAAGAATGGACCGTCCAACTGACATACCCCAAGGCGATGATTTCGCAACACGCCACGACTTTTTGCGGCTGGTCGAGCAAGCTACGCGGGACTCTCGCGGAAACGACCCCAGGCAAGGACACCAAAGACGGCGATTGCGAAGTGGTGATCCAGAGGTTCGAGTTCACCAATTACCAGGACGCCGCCGAATTCTGCCGTTACACACGCGGTCAATTCGAAAAATGGTCAGGGCCCGGCCACATGCGCCGATTCACGATGAAGATTCGCGGACGAGTCAAATTCGACGATAAGACTGAGGGGCTGATCGGTTCGAGTCACCCCTCATCCAAAGCCTCTGAGTGACCGCAAAGGGCATCCTGCTTTCTCGCGAATTCCGCTTTGGTTAACGGATTCTACGGATTTGGCTACACCCCCCAACTTGCCCATGCTACACTTGTTTTACTTGCGTCGGCGAAACTCGGGATTATTCCATTCATGCGGTATCGCGGCCTCGCCCTGATCGGTACGCTCTTTCTGACGGCCAATGTCCGCGCTGCCGACTTGTTTGTCGACAACGTAGCTGGCGACGACCTGCGAAATGGTGGCCAGGCGCAGAGCATCGGCGGCACCGGGCCGGTGCGGACGCTGAAACGTGCCTTGGAGTTGGCACAGGCCGGCGACCATTTGCGGCTTGCCAATCGCGGGGTTCCTTATCGTGAATCCATCTGTCTTTCGGCCGCTCACCATTGCGGTAATGACGTTTCGCCGTTCGTCATCGATGGTCAAGGAGCAACGCTCGACGGTTTGACGCCGGTGGGCCACCACGCCTGGGAACCATACCGCGGAGCGGTTTTCCGTTTTCGGCCGGCGAAGAAGAGTTTCCAGCAATTGTTTCTCGACGGCAAGCCCGCGGCGCGGAGAAAGATCACCACGACCGACCGCGCACTGCCGGCGCTGGAGCCGCTCGAGTGGTGCGGGCACGACGGATTTATTTACTTCCACGTTGAGCAGATCAAATTGCCCGAGGACTACCAGCTATCGTGCCACGGATTGCAGACGGGTATCACGCTCTACCACGTGCACGATGTGGTCATCGCCAACCTGGTCGTGCAGGGATTTCAAATCGACGGCATCAACGCACACGACGGCGTGCGGCATTGCGAGCTGATCGGCGTGACCAGCCGCGGCAACGGCCGGAGCGGCGTTTCGGCCGGTGGCTCGTCGAAATTGCGGCTCGACGGCTGCCTGATCGGCGACAACGGCGAGGCGCAACTCCGTGCTGAAGGGCTGGCAACCGTTGCGGTCGACGACAGCGAGCTGGTCGACAACACGGCGCCAGCAGTTGTCCACGAGGGACAAAGCCTGGTTGAGGTGCGGCAGGCGCGAACGCCCGACGAACCCACCGACGAAGTGCCGGTTCCGGATGACTCATCCGATACTGATCCGGTCCCTGAAGACCCGTCCGACGATGAACCGGCCGAATGAACGCCCGCCGGCGTTTGCGATCCTTGCAAGCCACCGGAAAATCTGGAAAATGCCCGGTTTTCTTGCACCCTGCAACCGAGTCGCCAGGATCACCGGCCCATGCCGCTTGCCATACGCTGCTCGGACCTCGTCAAACGTTACGACTCGCGGCCGCCCGTCGAGGCAGTGCGCGGGCTCGATCTTTCGGTCGAACGCGGCGAGTGCTTCGCGCTGTTGGGTCCCAACGGCGCCGGCAAGACGACGACGATCGAAATTCTCGAAGGACTGCTCGCCGCCACCTCCGGCGAAGTGGAAGTGCTCGGGCTGCGCTGGGGCCTTGGCGACGACGAGATCCGCCAACGAATCGGCATCTCGTTGCAGGAGACGCGCCTGGCCGACAAGCTCTCGGTGCTTGAGACCGTGACCTTGTTCCGCAGCTTTTACCGCCGCGGCCTCGATCCCTCAGACGTGCTGCGCCGTGTCTCGCTGGAAGACAAGGCCCGGACTTGGGTCAGCAAGCTGTCGGGCGGCCAGAAGCAACGTCTGGCGGTGGCGTGCGGGCTGGTCGGCGACCCGGAACTGCTGTTCCTCGACGAGCCCACCACGGGACTCGACCCGCAGTCGCGCCGGCAGCTCTGGGAAATCATTCGCGGCTTCCGGCAGCAGGGGCGGACCGTGCTCCTGACGACGCACTACATGGACGAGGCCGAGCGGCTCTGCGACCGTGTGGCCATCGTCGACCTGGGAAAGCTGATCGCGCTGGGCACGCCGCGCGAATTGATTGCCGGCCTCGGGGGCGAGCACGTCGTCGAGTTTACGCTCGAAAGCGGTCCGGCGACGCGCGCCATCACGTCGGACGAGCTCTCGAACTTGCCCGCCGTCAGCGAGGTCCGCGTCGAGCCCGACCGGGTGAGCCTTTCGGTCAGCGAGGTTCACGTTGCGCTGCCGGCCCTGTTGGATCGCTTGCGCCGGCTCGAGCGGCAAATCACCGACCTTTCGACCCGGCACGCCAGCCTCGAGGACGTGTTCGTGAAGCTGGCCGGCCGCCACCTCGCCGAAGCCGAGGCGTCCAGCGCATGAACCACCTTATTTCACTTCGCGACCGCCCCCTGACACAACTCGTGCTTGCGCGGCTGCGCGAGTTCTACCGCGAACCGGAGGCCGTGTTCTGGGTCTACGGTTTTCCAATCTTGATGATCGTTGCCTTGGGGATCGCCTTCCGCAACAAGCCGATCGAGCGAATTACCGTCGACGTCGAGACCGGGCCAAGGGCAGAGGCGATCGTCGACGCGTTGTCGAAGCAAGAGAAGTTCGTCGTCGCGACCTTCGACACCGCATCGTGCCGTGTGCGCTTGCGGACGGGCAAGACCGATCTGGTCGTTTCCGCAGGCGAGTCATCGACGCCGCACTACGACTATGCCTACGATCCCACGCGCACGGAAAGCGTGCTGGCTCGCAACGCCGTTGACGACGCCCTGCAGCGCGCCGCCGGCCGCCAGGACGCGGCGACGGTTGCCGACCGCGTCTTCGACGAGCCGGGCGGCCGCTACATCGACTTCCTCGTACCCGGCCTGCTGGGCATGAGCCTGATGGGCGGCGGCATGTGGGGAGTCGGTTTCGCCATCGTCGACATGCGCATCCGCAAGCTGCTCAAGCGGTTCCTGGCAACGCCGATGAAGAAGACCGACTTTCTGGCCGGCATGATCATCAGCCGCCTGGTCTTCATGGTCCCTGAGGTCCTGGCGCTCGTCGGCTTCGCGCGGGTCGCGTTCGGCGTGCGGATCTACGGCAGCCTCTGGGCGGTGGTGGCGCTGGTGCTATTGGGGGCCGGCGCGTTCGCCGGAATCGGCCTGTTGATCGCCAGCCGGGCCAAGACGATCGAGGCCGTTTCAGGGCTGATGAACCTGGTGATGCTGCCGATGTGGATGCTCTCGGGCGTGTTCTTCTCATCCGACCGCTTTCCCGAGGTCGTTCGGCCCGCCATCAAGGCCCTGCCACTGACGTTGCTCAACGACGCCTTGCGAGCCGTGATGCAAGAAGGGGCCTCGCTCTCGTCGCTGGGACTCGAAGTCGCCGCCTTGGCGGCCTGGGGAACCGTCACGTTCGCGCTGGCACTGCGATGGTTCAAGTGGAGTTAGTCGCCAGTCTTCCCGAGGAAGCAGGGAATTCATGACCGCCGCCTGGCCGATCCACGCGTCGGAGCGGGTTGCCACCAAGGGTTCGTTGCAAAGATCTTATTTTCGGCCACTCGGAATTTGGCTGCTTCCATGCCGGCCCTTTCACCGTCTAATATCATCGTCGGTCAATCAATGCGAAACCGTGGGGCTAACGCTCCCCACTCGCCTTCCGCCGCCTGAATTCGTCGTCGGTCACCGCCACTTCATCGCCGTGAGCTCGCAATGGCATCGTTACCCGAATTGATCCTCGCCAGCACTTCCCCACGCCGGCATGAACTGCTCGCCGCGGCAGGCTACCGCTTTCGTAGTGTTCCGCCCGGAACCGAAGCCGAGTGCGGGGTATGCAGCGGCGAGAGCCCACCCGAATTCGTCGCCCGCATTGCCTACCAAAAGGCGGCCGACGTCGCGGCGCGGGTCGCCACGGGTCTGGTCCTGGCTTGCGATACGGTCGCCGAGTGCGGCGGACAAATTCTGGGTAAGCCCTATGACGATCGCCATGCGCGGCAAATGTTAGAATTGCTCAGCGGCCGGGAGCACCGAGTTTATAGCGGTGTGTGTCTCTGGTCCGTGCCCGGCGACGAACCCCATGTCGAAGTCGACCGGACCACGCTGACGATGCGTCCCCTGTCACCGGCCGAAATCGACGACTACCTCACCAGCGGCCTTTGGGAAGGCAAAGCCGGCGCGTTTGGCTACCAGGACCGACTTGGTTGGCTTACGATCATTGAAGGAAGCGAATCGAACGTGGTCGGACTGCCGATGGAACTCTTGGCGAAGATGCTGTCTCACCAATCGACCACGGATCCATCATCAGCGTCGTAAGATTCCTCCCCATGCCAATCGTGGCCGATTTTCCCTTCGATCGCATCGTCGTCCAGCTCGATGCCGAGCCCCGGACCGGTGGGTAGGTCGAGATAGCCATCGCGTACAGTGAATGGCCGCTTCAGGTAGCCAGCGCCCAGGCTCACTTGTTCTTGGCAGAGAAAATTGGGAATCGACGCGGCCAACTGCACACCGGCGGCCAGTGAGATGGGACCCAGCGGATTGTGAGGCGCGATGGCGGCGTAGTAGGCTTCGGCCATGCCCGCGATCAACCGCACTTCAGTGATTCCGCCCGCGTGGCAGAGGTCTGGCTGCAAAATCGTGGCGGCCTGCTTTTCGAGCACTTCGCGAAAGCCCCATTTCGTGAAAACCCGCTCGCCGGTGGCGATGGGCAGGTGTGTGCCGCGGGCGATTTCAGCCATCACATCGTGGTTCTGCGCTTGGCAAGGCTCTTCGATGAACATCGGCTGGTGTGGCTCGAGGGCCTTGATCAAGAGCTTTGCCGTGGCGGGGCTGATCGCGCCGTGGAAGTCGATGGCGACGTCGCAATCGTCCCCGGCCTCGGCACGGAGCTCGGCGAATTTGTCGGCGGCGTATCGGATTTCGGCGGGCGATTCGACGTAGCGGCTCGGCCGCCGTTTGGCAGGGTTGGTCTTGAAGGCTGCGAAGCCGCGCTGCTTGAGTTGCTTGATTTGTTCCGGTGTCTTGGCGTGAGCGTAAACCCGTACACGCTCGCGCGTCGGTCCTCCGAACAGCTCGTAAACCGGCACGCCTAGCGCCTTGCCCTTGATATCCCAGAGCGCCATGTCGATGCCGCTCAGCGCGCTGGTCAGGATGGGTCCACCGCGGTAGAAGGCGTGGCGGTAGATCGCTTGCCAATGGTGGGCCACACGCCGTGGGTCCTTCCCCACGAGGTATGGCTCGATTTCGCGGACCGCTTCGGCGACGGTTTGCGCGCGGCCCTCGACAATCGGCTCGCCGAGGCCAACCAGGCCGGCGTTGGTATGGACCTTGAGGAACAGCCATCGCGGCTTGACCAGGAACGTTTCAAGCCTGGTGACTTTCAGCGGTTCCTTGCGGCCGATCGGCGCGTCTTCACGCTCCTCATTGGCGTCGGCGCGGTCGAGCGCGGCCCAGCCCAGCGCCGCCACGCCAGCGGTCAATACCGAGCGGCGATTCAGGATTCGCTTGCGACTGGCCATCGGACAGGTCTCCCACTTCGAAGCGGACCATCATCACAGCCCGCACTTGATGGCCACGCCGCACGACAGCACGACAAGCCCGGCCAGCGCATGGCTGAAGCGCTCGAAGCGTGGTAACCGAAACGGGTCGGTTCCAAAGCAAAGCAGCGCGACCATGGTACACATCGTGGTCAACGTGGCCAGACTGAACAAAGCCGTCACCGCCACGACCGCGGAAATGTTGGCTTGGGCCGCCGGGTACATGACCAGCGGAATCAATGGTTCGCAGGGACCAAACAGGAAGATCGTGAACAGCACCCACGGCGTCAGCGAGCCGCGCCGCGAGGCCGGGCTCACATCTTGAGCGACCACCGCCGGGTGCGGATGTAAATGCTCTCCCTGATGCACATGTACGTGCGCGTGGACCGTGCCATCGGCGTGCCCGTGCAGGTGGGTATGTGGCCGGTTGCGAATCGCCCGCACGACGCCCCAGACGAAATAGGTCAGCCCGAAGGCCACCAGCAGCCAGCCGGCGAAGTCGCCGCGCTGGCTTTCGAACTTTTCGAGCGTCTCTAGCCGCAAAACGGCGCCCAAAGCGATGCCGATACCGCCCAGCACGACCGAACTGGCGACATGTCCGATGCCGCACACGAACGTGACTGCCATCGTTTTCTTGCGACCCCACCCCCCCACGCGCGACATGGCCACGAACGGCAAATAATGGTCGGGCCCACAAAGCGTGTGTAAGAACCCGATGGACGCGGCGGTGACGCCAAGGGTGCCAAGGTCGGCGAGCATGGGCGATTTTGGAACCATTTGAGTGGGTTGACAGCGGCGGCAAGCCCGCAAGTTGCCAGGACACGATACCAGGAAACTGTACCATTTGCTAACCGTGTGTGCCATGTCCGGCTCGGTCGGTCGTGAGCTGATACGGATCGGCGTTGCAAGTCATGCTAGCACCGCCCTTTGCGCGGCGGCCAAACCGCTCTTGCCCAATCCAGCGCCGAGCTTATGTTTGAGATAGGCAAACGGAGGTGCGCCATGTCTAACGCGGTTGCAACGGCTCCCTGGAGCGGACGGCATTTGATTGCCGGTGAGTGGCGCCGCGCCACCGCCGCGCGGTTCCAAAGCCTCAATCCGGCGAGGTTCGACGAGGTCCTGGGCGAATATCCGCGCGGCACGGCGATCGACGTCGAACAGGCCGTCGCGGCCGCGCGCACGGCCTTCGTTCCTTGGCGTCGCACCAGCCGGGTGAAACGGGGCGAGCGGTTCGGCAAACTGGCCTCGCTGATCCAGCGCGACACCGACGCTTTGGCCCGCGTGCTGGCCCGCGAAAGCGGCAAGATCCTCAATGAGGCACGTGCCGAGGTGGTGGAAGGGTTGCACATGGTCGAGTATGTGTACGGTACGGCGCGGCAACCCACGGGCCAGGTCATCGAATCGGAAATTGAAGCCAAAGACCTGTTCGTGCGCCGCAAGCCCCGTGGCGCCGTCGCGGTGATCACCCCCTGGAATTTCCCTTTCGCCGTGCCACTCTGGATGCTCGCGCCCAGTCTGCTGGAAGGCAACACCACGGTTTTCAAACCCTCGGAAGAAACGCCTGAAATTGGACAGCGGCTGGCGGAATTGTTCGTCGAGGCGGGCTTTCCCCCCGGCACGATCAACCTGGTCCACGGTCTCGGTGAGGAGGTCGGCGCGGCCCTTGCCCGGCATGGCGATGTCGACGTCGTCTGTTTCACCGGCAGTTACTCCGTCGGTTCGCAAATTCGCAAATGGGCCGCCGAAAGCGATCACAAGACGTGCGCTTGCGAAATGGGGTCGAAAAGCGCCGTGATCGTATGCGAGGATGCCACGCTCGAGTTGGCGATCAACGCCGCAGTCCTCAGTGCCTTCAAGACCACCGGCCAGCGTTGTGTTTCAGCCGGCCGTGTGCTCGTGCATCGAAAATTGCTCGACCGCTTCGCCGCCGGATTCGTCGAGCGTGTGAAGCAGCTTCGCTTCGCCGATCCGTTCACGCCGGGGGCGTTCGCGGGACCGCTCGTGAACCAGGCGGGTGTCGATAAGGTCACCTTGTACAACGACCTGGCGCGGCAGGAGGGGGCCGAAATCCTGCTCGACGGCGGTCGGATGAGCGGCGCCGAGCACGCCGGTGGTTACTTCGTGTCACCCTTTGTCTATCGGCAGGAGTATGCTCCCGACAAACGCACCATTCACGAGGAAGTCTTCGGCCCGCACCTGGCCTTGGTCCCCTTCGACGATGATGAGGAAGCGATCCGCATTTATAACGAGACGCCGTACGGGCTTTCGATGGCCGTCATCACCGAGGACTATCGCCGCTGGCGGCTGTTCCGCGACGAGTGCGACTACGGCATGGGGTACGTCAACCTGCCCTGCATCGGGGCGGAGGTCCATCTGCCGTTTGGTGGCGTCAAACGCAGCGGCAACGGGCAACCGTCGGCCGCCGGTTTGGTCGACTCGGTGACGCACAAGACGGCCTTTACTGTCAATCACGAGCGGGGCATTACGATGGCGCAAGGTATGAGCTCGGCGGTTGACGGTGAGCGGAGGGCGTAAGCCTCGGTGGTTCTAAAAAAGTCCGTGTCCGAAACAGGCCAATGACCCATAACGACTATCCAATGACCATTGACCATCTTCAAGCCCCTTTGTTGCGAACGAAGCTCCCCGGTCCCAAAGCGGCGGCCTGGATCGCGCGCGACGACCAGGTGATCAGCCCTTCCTATACGCGCGGCTATCCGTTGGTGGCCGCCCGCGGCTGGGGTTGCACGCTGGAGGACGTCGACGGCAACTTGTTCCTCGACTTCACCGCCGGCATCGCCGTGAACGCCACCGGCCACGCCCACCCCGAAGTGGTCGAAGCGATCGTCGACCAGGCATCGAAGCTGATTCACATGTCGGGCACCGATTTCTATTACGCGCCGGAGATCGAGCTCGCCGAACGTCTGGCGCGGCTCGCGCCGGGCTCGGCGCCAAAGCGTGTGTTTTTCACCAACAGCGGCGCCGAGACGGTCGAAGCCGCCTTGAAGCTTGCGCGGCATCACACGGGCCGCCAACGGGTGATCTCGTTCTATGGTGCGTTTCACGGCCGAACGTACGGCGCCATGTCGCTGGGGGGCTCGAAGGCGCTACACCAACATGGCTTTGGACCGTTGCTCACGGGCGTACACCGCGTCCATTTCGATTGTCCGCGCGCCGAACTCGAGGAACAGTTTGCCACGTCCTGCCCGGCTGATGAGGTGGCCGCGATCTTCGTCGAGCCGATCCAGGGCGAGGGGGGATATCGCATCCCGTCTCCCGGTTTCCTGCCGATGTTGCGCAGCGTGTGCGACGAGCACGGCATCTTGCTGGTGGCCGACGAGGTGCAATCGGGCATGGGGCGGACGGGACGCATGTTCGCCATCGAGCATTTTGGCGCCGTGCCCGATATGATTTGCCTCGCGAAAGGGATCGCCAGCGGACTGCCCTTGGGGGCGTTGATCGCGAGGGCCGACGTGATGGATTGGCCGCCCGGCAGCCACGCCTCGACGTTTGGCGGCAACCCGGTGAGTTGCCGAGCTTCGCTGGCCACGTTCGACTTGATCGAGCGCGAATACATGGCCAACGCCATCGATCGCGGCCGCGAGCTGAAGGCCGGGCTTGAGCAATTGACGCAGGAGATTCCCACGTTGTCCTCCGCGCGCGGGCTGGGACTGATGCTGGCCGCCGACGTCGTTGGGCCCAAGGGACCGGACGCCGAGCGGCGCAACGCGATCGTCGATGCCGCATTCGAGCGAGGTTTGCTGCTCTTGGGTTGCGGCAAAGCCGGCGTGCGCTTCTGCCCGGCGCTTTGCGTAACAAGCGAGCAAGTGGCGACGGCTCTCGAGTTGTTCGCCGCGGCGTGCCGCGAAGTTTAGAGCCCCCTTCCAGTGCGGGCGTCCCGCCTGCTGTTACTTTTCACACGGTCGAGGATCAGACACTCACGGTGGCTGGGGCAGAGCCTGTCCGCGGCCCGCGGCCGTGATGGCTCTACCCCAGCAGCTTTCCCTTGATCTCCGCCACGCAATCCTCGGCCTTCACGCGCCATTGCTTGAGCGTGTCGCGGTCGCGGATCGTGACCGTGCCGTCGCTGAGCGTCTGGCCGTCGACCGTGATGCAAAAAGGCGTGCCGACTTCGTCCTGCCGGGCATATCGGCGCCCGACCGCGCCCTTCTCGTCGTAGAACACAGTCACGTGCGGTTTCAGCTCGCGATAGATCTTCTGGGCGACTTCGGGCATTCCGTCTTTCTTGACCAGCGGGAAAACGGCCGCTTTGATCGGCGCCAGCCGTGGATGGAGCTTAAGTAGCGTCCGCTCGCGGGGCTTGCCGTTCTCGTCGGGCACGCTGTCCTCGTGGTACGCCTCGCACAGAAAGGCCAAAGTCGCACGGTCGGCGCCGGCCGAGGGCTCGATCACATGCGGCACGAACCGCTCGCGCGTCTCGTCGTCGAAGTACGAAAGGTCCTTGCCGCTGCCGCGGTGTCGCGGCTTCCCTTCGGCGTCCTTTTCGACGACCAATTCATTCCCCTGTCGCACCAGCTTTCCCTCCATATGGCTGCGCAGATCGAAGTCGCCGCGGTGGGCGATCCCCTCGAGCTCGCCGAACTCGCCTGGCGGGAGAAAGGGGAATGCGTACTCGATATCGGCCGTGCCGCAGGAATAATGGCTCAGTTCCTCTTGCTCGTGATCGCGAAGCCGCAGCCGCTCGCCAGCCAACCCCAGCTCGGTGTACCAGCGGTAGCGGCGGTTGCGCCAGTAGCGGTACCATTCAGGCGACTGCTGAGGGTGGCAGAAGAACTCGATCTCCATCTGTTCGAATTCGCGCGAGCGAAAGGTGAAATTCCTCGGGGTGATTTCGTTGCGGAAGCTCTTGCCTGTCTGGGCGATGCCGAACGGCACGCTGACGCGGCTGCTATCGCAGACGTTCTTGAAGTTGACGAAAATTCCCTGGGCCGTTTCCGGTCGGAGGAAGGCCGCCCCCTCCTCGCCGCTCAAGGCGCCGACGTACGTTTTGAACATCAGGTTGAACTCGCGCGGCGGCGTGAGCGTGCCCAGCGTTTTGGCATCCGGACCAAGCACTTGGGCGAACTCGCCGATCTTGGTCAAGTTCAACAGGTCCCCCTCCCAAGCCAGCTCGGCGGCATCTTTGGCGCGGAGGTTGAAGAACTTGAGCGCTTTGTGTTGGGTTTCGGCCAGCCCTTCCTCGCCGCCCGTCTGGCTGGCTACGAAAATCCGCTGTCCCTTGGCCGAGACCCAGCGGCCTTGGACCTGGTCGTGGCGGTAGCGTTTTTTCGACTCGCGGCAATCGACCATGAAATCGTGAAACAGGTCGTAATGCCCGGAGCACTTCCAGACCTGCGGGTGCATGATGATCGTACAATCGAGCCCGACCATTTGGTAGGCTCGCGGCGCGCCGGGCGGCGCAGCGAGCTCGTCGTGGCCGGTGACCATGTCGCGCCACCAGGCTTCCTTGACGTTTCGCTTGAGCTCGACTCCCAGGGGCCCGTAGTCCCAGAAGCCGTTCAGGCCGCCGTAGATTTCGCTCGATTGAAACAGAAAGCCTCGCCGTTTGCAGAGCGAGACGACTTTTTCCATGTCCATGGTCGTGGAGAGGCGCCGGTGGTTAAAAAGGCGAGTGGGGGGCGTTAGCCCCCTGTTTGTCCCGCGTTGCGATTATGAACCAGGATGCAGTCACATAGCATCGACAGGCGGTAAAGTGTAACGCCTGGGTGGCGGAACGGTCTATGGGTGGCCGGGTGTTGCCACGCCAGGCTCAACTTCGACCTCTCGCAACCGACGGCACGGACGCAGCGGTGCCACATTTTTCGCGTTAAGGCAGTTCCTTGATCCGCAGATTGCGGAACTCGACATGGGCCCCGTGGCCCAGGAAGCCGATAAATCCCTTGGCGCGCTGGAGGCCGGGATGGGCGTCGAGGACGCCTTTGTCTTTCACGTCGTCGAGGTTCGCGTCGACGATCACCTTGTCGTTCACCGTGACCTTCACCTTGCGTCCGTCACACACGATTTCCTCGGTGTTCCATTCGCCCGCCTTTTTGGGCGCGCCTCGCTTGGATGCAACCACGCCGTAGATTGAGCCGTGATACTGGAACGGCTGGAGATTGGCGTAACTGGGGTGTTCGTCGTCGAGAACCTGGATCTCCATCGCCACATAGGCCGGGTCGCCTTCCAGGGGCGATCTGATACCGACACCGTTGTTGCCCCCCGGCTCCAAGCGATACTCGAAACGGAAAACGAAGTTCGCATATTCCTTGTTCGTGAACAACCTTCCGCCGCCGTCTTTGGGGCAGACGATCGCCTCTTCTTCGACGACGTAACCTCTGCCGCTCCCGTCCACGAGTTTCCATCCGTCGAGGCTTTTGCCGTCGAACAGCGAGATGAAGCCCTCCTCCTTGTCGGCGGCCATGGCCGAGGCGCCGAACGGTCCGCACGCCACGCAAATGGAGATCATCAAAAGGCAATTTAGTTTGGGACGCTGAAGCATGGCAACTTCCTCACGAGGTTGTGGGTCTCAATTCGCTCACGCGGGTCCGCTACGGAGCGAGGTGTGCAAGGAGCCATTGTATTTGCCCGCCCAGGCGCATGCCAGATGCGCTCCCAAGCACACAGGAACCCGTTCGCGCCCGTTGCCTCCCGAACTCCCGCGGCTTCCGCTACAATGTGCGGAACCTCAATTGCAGCCGCGCACCATGCCGTCACACTCTCTGGCCGACTTTGTCGAATCGCTCGAACAGGCTGGCGACCTGGCTCGCATTGAAGTCGAGGTCGATCCCGAGCTGGAACTGGCCACAATCACCTGCCGCGTTGCGCAAGCCCGCGGCCCCGCCCTCTTCTTCGAACGGGTCAAGGGGCACCATTCACCGGTGGTGACGAACCTACTAGGCACGCCGGGCCGGGTTTGCCGAGCCTTGGGAGCCGAGTCACTCGACGACCTGGCCGAACGATTCGTTTTATCGACCTCGCCCGCTGAAACAGCCGGCTGGCTGGAACGGTTCCGGCCGGGCTCGTTCTTTGCCGCCGCCAGGCAACAACCCAAAACCGTCAGGAGCGGTGTTTGCCAGCAAGTGGTCAAGCTGGGCCGCGACGTCGATCTGGCCGAATGGCCGGCGCTTCGGTGCTGGCCGTCGGAGCCGCGTCGTGCGATCACCTCGGGCGTGGTGCTCACGGTCGATCCGGAAACGGGCCAACGAAGCCTTGCAATGCCGCCGTTGGAGATCGTCGATCGCAATCGTTTGGCCGTCGGCTGGCACCGTTACCACGCCGCCTCGCGGCACCTGGTGGGCTGCCGCACCGGCGCCAAGCAACTGCCGGTCGCCGTCGTGCTGGGCAGCGACCCGGCGCTCGTCGTCACGGCCACCACCCCGCTGCCGGCCGAAGCCGACAGTTACCTGTTCGCCGGACTGCTGCGCGGCAAACCGCTGGAAGTGGTCAAGTGCCGCTCGCACGAGCTGGAAGTGCCCGCCGACGCCGAAATCGTGATCGAGGGGTTCGTCGATCCGGCCGAGCCGCTTACAACCATCGGTCCGGTGGGCCACGACGGAGGCTATTTTTCGTTGGCCGCGCCGGCTCGGATGCTGCACGTTACGGCCGTGACCCAGCGTACAAACCCGATCTTTCCGGCTGTGGTGGCCGGCCAGCCTCCCAATGAAACCAGCGCCATCGGCCGGGTGATCGAGCGACTTTGGCTGCCGCTGGTTCGGCAGGCGGTGCCCGAGCTGGTCGATTACACGTTTGCCGAAGCGGCAGGACCTGGTAGGGTGTGTATCGCGTCGATCCGCAAGTCGTTTCCGCACCATGCCCGTAAGGTCGCGGGTGCCTTGTGGGGGTTGGATGCGTTGATGCACACAAAATGGCTGGTGATCGTGGATGCAGACGTCGTCGTGCAAGACGCCGAGGCGGTACTTTTGGCCGTTGGCGCCAACGTCCATCCAGGCCGCGACGTGTTTTTCTACGACGGGCCGCCCCACCCGCGCGACCACGCCGTGCCGTCACTTTCGGCGGGTAGCGCGGGGTGCATCGACGCCACCGCCAAGGTCCCCGAGGAACACGGTGGGCCGTGGCCCGAGCGGCTTGCGGCGAGTCAGCAGATCGTGGAGTTGGTCCAGACACGGTGGTCGGAGTACAAGATCGACCACGGATGGCGCAACTAAAGATCCGTTAGCGTCAGCGGCGTTCCCATTGTCATCGCTACCAATTCTCCTAGATCACTTAATCCTTCGTCTGTCATCTCCACATCCCCTTCGCATCCCCACATCCCCCTTTCCAAGACCGCTACACTGCATTCCGGCCCGCCTCGCCCGTGGACATGGAAAATCAGCCCCTAAGATGTTACGCTCGCATTGAGAGCTTCCTCCCCGTCGAATTAGTGGCCTGGTGCCAAAAAGTTAACTCAACCGGTCCCTCCACGGTTAACCCGGTACCTCCCGCCCACGCTCGCCAAACGCGTCAGCAATCATGGTCGTCGATAAATCGGAAGCTCGTGTCCGCCGGATGTTTGGCGAAATCGCCGGCCGCTACGATTTCCTCAACCATCTGCTCTCGCTGAACGTCGATCGCTATTGGCGTTGGCGAACCGTGCGGCGCGTGCCGCCTTCGGCCGAAGGGCCGATTTTGGACCTTTGCACCGGAACGGGCGACCTGGCGTTTTCCTACTACCGTGCGAGCGGGGGACGGACAAGGATCGTGGCGGCCGACTTCTGCCACCCGATGCTGGTGGTCGGCGACCGCAAGCGGCGCGACGCCGGGGCCAACGGGCAACTCGCCTTCGTCGAGGCCGACGCCCAGCGGCTCCCCTTTCCCGACGACTTTTTCGCGATTGTCTGCGTAGCCTTTGGGTTGCGCAATGTGACCGACACCGATCGCGGGTTGGCCGAAATGACCCGCGTATGCCGGCCCGGCGGCAAGGTGGCCGTACTGGAGTTTTCGCTGCCGCGCTGGCAGCCGTTCCGCGCCGTGTACGGCTGGTATTTTCGCAACGTGCTGCCGCGGATAGGTCAGGCGTTGGCCCGCAATCGGCAAGAGGCCTACCATTACCTGCCGGCGAGTGTCGGCGAATTCCCATCGGGCGAAGCGCTGGCTGAGCGGCTGCGCCGAGCGGGCCTGACCGAAGTCGTGTTCTTTCCATTGACTCTGGGCGTGGCGACCTTGTATGTGGGGACGAAATGAGCCGTCTGAACTCAAACTTCGTGCTCGCGATTACGGGCGCCAGTGGTGCGATCTACGCTGTGCGGCTGCTCGACGTGCTTTCGAGCACTGGCCGCGACGTGCAACTTGCGATCAGCCCGGCCGGCCAGGCCGTGCTCAAGCAGGAGCTCGATCTTTCCGTCGATCTCGACCATTTCCACATTGACGACTTGTTGCCCAGCGGACCGCGAGCGGCCGACAACTTGTCACCTGTGCTGCGCGACGTGTTCGCTCGGCGGTCGTCGAGCGGCCAGGTGGAAACCCAGGTGGAAAGACAGCGGGGCGCAGTGCGCTATTACCATTACCGCGACTTCATGGCGCCGATGGCCAGCGGCTCGGCGCCCAACGGCGGTATGGTCGTGTGCCCCTGCTCGGGCGGAACGCTTGCGGCCATCGCCCAAGGGATTTCCGAGAACCTGATTCACCGCGCGGCCGACGTGCAGCTCAAGGAACGCCGCAAGCTGGTACTCGTGCCGCGCGAGACACCCTTGTCGCTGGTTCATCTTGAAAACATGCGCCGCGCGACCGAGGCGGGTGCCGTCGTCCTGCCCGCGATGCCCGGCTTTTACCACGGTGCGCGCTCTCTTGGTGATCTGGTCGATTTTGTCGTCGCGCGGATTTGTGACCAGCTTGGCGTCGAGCACGGGTTGGTGAAACCGTGGGGGTCACATCAATCAACCAATGACCACTGACAAATTGCCATTGATGTTCCGACGCCTCCGCCTCTTGCTTGAGATGATCCGCTTCAGCCATACGCTGTTCGCGCTCCCCTTTGCGCTTTTGGCGGCCGTCATGGCCTGGCGAGAGGGCGGCGAGCGAACGACGCCGTGGCGGTGGCAGGATCTGGCGGGAATCGTCCTGTGCATGGTCTTTGCCCGCAGCACGGCGATGGCCTTCAACCGGCTGGTGGATCGCCACCTTGACGCCAAAAACCCAAGGACCCGGTCGCGGCACATCCCCGCCGGGCTGCTGAGCGTGGCCAGCGTAACGGTGTTCGCGCTGGTCTGCGCTTCGAGCTTCGTGGCTTCGACAATTCTCTTCCTGCCGAACCGTTGGCCACTGTACCTGTCGGCCCCGGTTTTGGCGTTCCTGTGTGGCTACAGCCTGACGAAGCGGTTCACGGTGTTGGCCCATTTCTGGCTCGGAGCGGCATTGATGTTGGCGCCGATCGCTGCCTGGATCGCGCTGAGGGGTGAGATGGCATGGCCGCCCGTCGTGTTGGGCGCGTCGGTCATGCTCTGGGTGGCAGGGTTCGACATGATTTACGCTTGCCAGGACGTGGAAACCGACGCGAAGCTAGGGCTGTACAGCGTGCCCGCCCGGTTCGGAGTCGTCGGTGCCCTACGGCTGGCGGCGATCTGCCACCTGGGCATGGTCGGCCTGTTGTTCTCGCTACCGTGGGTGTACCCACAACTGGGCTGGATCTATCTGGTAGGCATCGCGGTCGTGTCGGCGCTATTGGTGTACGAACATTGGCTCGTCCGCCCCAACGACTTGACGCGGGTGAACCTGGCGTTTTTCCATATCAACGCCGTGCTCAGCGTCGGGCTGTTTGTGGTGGGCACGTTGGATTTACTGGTGAAATGAAGAATATAGTCATTGGTCACTTGTCATTGGTCACTCACTTGTTAAAGAGAGCTTCGAGGCCGAATATGCGATCGCAAATCGCGATTGACCAATGACGAGCGACCCATGACCGATTAGAATGACAACCAATCTCCAATCCATTCTCACGCTACGATGACCAAAACCACCCCCACGCTCGAATCGATTCGCCAAAAGGTGCTCGCCGGCCAGCGACTGTCGTTCGACGACGGCTTGTTTCTCTACAACCCGGAGGTCCATCTGAACGACCTGGGCGAACTCGCGAACATCGTCCGCGAGCGAAAGAACGGCCAGGCGGCGTACTTTAACATCAACACGCATCTCAACCCGACCAATGTCTGCGTGTACCGCTGCACGTTTTGTGCATTCCGCTCCGACCTGCGCGACCCGAAAGGGTATTTGATGAGCGACGAACAAATCCTCCAGCGGGGACGCGAGGCGGTCGACTCAGGTTGTACCGAAGTGCATATCGTCGGCGGCCTGCACCACCAGATGAAATTCGAGTGGTACCTGAATGTCATCCGCACCTTGCATGACGCCTATCCCAAGCTGCACCTCAAGGGATGGACCGCCGTCGAGATCAACTGGTTCCAGCACCTGACCGGTCGGCCGGTCCGCGAGATTCTGCAAGAGTTGATCGACGCCGGGCTGGGCAGCCTGCCCGGAGGCGGCGCCGAGATTTTCCATCCAGAGGTCCGCGACCGGATCTGCGAGCACAAGGCCGACGCCCGGAACTGGCTCGACATCCATCGAACGGCCCACGAGTTGGGATTGCGGACCAACTGCACGATGCTCTATGGCCACATCGAAACGGCTTACCACCGTATCGATCACCTGGTGCGTCTGCGCGAGCTTCAAGACGAAACGGGCGGATTCCAGACGTTCATCCCGTTGGCGTTCCATCCCGACAACACCGGCCTGAGCCATATCCCCAAGGCTTCGGCCCTGATGGACCTGCGGACAATGGCCGTCAGCCGCCTGATGTTGGACAACATTCCGCACGTCAAGGCGTACTGGATCATGCTGGGAATCGGCACCGCGCAGACGGCGCTTTGGTACGGGGCCGACGATCTCGACGGCACCGTCCGGCACGAGCTGATCTACCACGATGCCGGCGCTGAAACGCCCGAGATTCTTTCGGTCGACGAAATCCGCCGGTTGATCGTCGAGGCGGGACGCGAGCCGGTGGAGCGCGATACGCTCTATCACCGTGTCGACCGCAGCGGCGACGAATGGCAGACCGCCGAGGTGATCGCGGTGGGGTGACCGTGTCAAAGACCGCGGTCTTCGGCCCACGACGATGATAACAGCGTCGAAGGAGCGCTCCGCGCGGGGGACAATCGCTCCGTCAACTCGCCGAGTTGTCGTTCGAGGCGAACAAGGTCGGCGGTCAAGACGCGGTGGGCGTGCCAAACCAGGTCGAGCTGCAGCACCAGGCCGATCAGCAATCCCAGAAGCCCGGTCAATGCGACCGGTAAGCCAAGGTTCCACAGGTCGCCGCGCTGGGCGACGATCGACCAGCCGACCAGGACGGCACCACAGGTGAAGACCGCCAGGCCCCCGGCCAGAATCGTCCAGGCCATGAACGCGATCAAGGGCTTGTGGCGACGAATGCCCGAGCCTGGCGATGAACGATTATTGGACTCGCTCGTTTCAGCAACCGCCGAGCCCGCTCGCGGCGCGTCGTAGCGTCGCTCGTCGCGCACCGCGGCCGAAGGCACGTTGAAGCCAGGTCCCGAGAGAATCCGCTCAACGTGCCGCAGCTGCTCGTCGAGCTCCCAGGTTTCGAACGCGGCCAACGGGTTGACATCCTTGGGAACCCGGTCCATTTCGTCGCCCGGCTCGGGACGTGTGCCGCTGTCATTGGCTTGGGCGTCGGTCGTTCCGGGCGCCGGGAGGACCACGGTGCCGCAACGGATACAGCACATGGTCCGATCATGCCTCTCACCTTCCGGCGAGGGCGAGGCCACACCGGGAACTTCCTGTCGGCAGGTTGTACACCACATAGGCAGATGGCGTGAGATGGGAAAGGGCGCCCGTAGCGCGGAAATCCGACACCGCCCTATCATCGGCCGCTCAGCATGTGAATCTGTAGCGGTTTCGCAAAGTTTGCGGGCGCACTGGCATCCCCCCCCGCTTCACAAAGGGGGATGTGGGATGAAGAGGAGGATACGGGGATAAGCCGGATGCACGTCAGGCTGAAAGCCTAACCTACTCTGCTGAGTTTATTCCGCTGAATCTACTCCTCTGAATCTAATCCTCCGCGGGCTCGTACCAATCGCCGCGAAGCCAATCGACCAACAGGCCGAGTTGGTGCTTGCTAAGCTGGTTCAATTCCGGGTTATCGGGATGGCCGGCGAACGTGGGCATACGGTCGTTGTTGCTACCATAATAAAGGCTGTCTGACGGGTTACTGATCATTCCCAAAAGCCATGCCCGTGAGCCGTAGCCAGTGAGCGTGGGGGCGGTTCGATCGTCGTCTTCCTTTTCGTCGTGGAAGCGGTGGCAATCGGTGCAACCCGCCTCGCCGGCGATCAGCGCACGTCCGGTCTTGATACGGTCGTCGTCTGATTCGTCCAATTCTCGCTGCAGGGGCAATTTCGCCTCCGCCGACAATGCCACCACGACTCGTTCAACATCGGGGGCCTCGGCATCGGCCCACTTCTGGTCATGTACGAAGCCCGACATCTCGCCCTCTTTGTGCGTCGTTTCGCCAAAGTATTCGGCCGAGTCGATATGGGCGGGGTTGAGCAGACCGGAGAGCCACTCGCGAGTCGCGAAGGCGGTGAGTTTTGGAGCGCCGGTTGGGGTTTGGGCTTGAGGATCGGTCGGCGCGGGGTGTACCGGCGAATCGGCGTGTTCGTGGCAGCTTGCGCACCAGCGGGAGAAGAGCCGCCGCCCCTCGGTCTTGGCGTCGTTCCGCAAAAGCGACGCGGCGCCGGTCGGGGGTATGCCTTGCGGTCCGCGGGCCAGTACGACGACTCGCTCGGCCTGAGTTTCGGCTTCGGCGACGGCTTTGAGGTAATCTTCCTTGCCGCGGTCCTCGCGGATCGCCAGGCCGGTCAACGTCGCGGCACCAGCCAAGAGCGCGAACAAGAATACACAGTTGAACCAATGGCCGGCTTTCGAACGGCCGATGAATGGCATCAGCGCGAACATGCCCATCACCAGCCCCGGAATCACAATCGCCCCGACGATCTCCTGGGTTTCGCCGTGGAAGAACTTGAGAAACTGGAACAGGAATAGGAAGTACCACTCGGGCCTGGCCGCTGAGTATTGGTTGGCTGGGTCGGCCGGTGCGCCCAGCTCGGCACCCAGATACTCGCCGGGGGCCTCGCCTCCATGGCCCCCCTTGAAGGCCGGCAGGCAGGTCAGGACCAGCACCACGGCCAACACGGCAAGGCACGCCACAGCGTCCTTGAGCACCTGGTCGGGCCAGAACATCGTATCAGCGCGCTTCAACGGTCGCTTGGCGTGCAGCCCGGCGCGGCGAAAAAGGTAGACATGCAGCACCAGAAACCCGATCAACAGCGCGGGCAAAACGCCGGCGTGCAACGCGAAAAATCGCGTCAATGTTTGGTGCCCGTACGTCGTGCCGCCGACGACCACGCGCTGCACCGTCGGCCCGGCGACGGGCACGATGCCGGCGAGGCTGGTCGCGACTTTGGTGGCCCAGTAGCCTTTCTGGTCCCAGGGCAAGAGGTAGCCGGTGAGCGACAGTCCGAGCACGATCTGCATCAGGATCAAACCGGTCCAGAAGTTGAACTCGCGCGGCGCGCGGTACGCGCCATCGATCACCACCTGCATCAGGTGCAGCGCCAGGAGCACCACCATCGCCTGAGCCATGAAATGGTGCAGACCGCGCAGCAGCCAGCCGCCTTGCACCTCGTGCTGCATATAGTAGACGCTCTCCCAGGCCGTCTGCGCGCTGGGGCTGTAGCCCATCCAAAGGAACAGTCCGGTGATGAGCTGGACCACAAAGGCAAATACGAGCGTGCTGCCCCAAACATAGCGCCAGCGGGCGCCGCCGGGCACGCGCTCATAGAGCGCCTCGTGAACGAAGCCACGCCATCCGGTCCGGTCGTCGAACCACGCGCCAAGATTCTGCAGGATCTTGCTCATTCGTCAGGCACTTTCTTCGCTAAGCCAGTCCGGAAGTTGCGGTACTGTACGAGGATTTCACCGGTTTGCTTGAGTTGGTCCTGATCGACTTCAAGCGTATCGAGATCGCGCGGGCTTGGGCAATGCTCGGGGTCGATCCGCGTGCCGTCGGCCTCGAAGCTGCTGTTGTGGCAGGGGCACTTGAAGACGCTTTTTTCGGGCACGAAATCGACGTTGCAGCCGGCGTGTGGACAAGTCGCGTTGAGACACTCGACGTCGCCCGCGGCCGTTTTTCGCAAATAGACACCGCCGAGAGGTTCCTTGGGATAGAGGTTCCAGGCGTCCTGCTTGTCGGCGATCACCTGAAAGAATTGCGGCGATTCGCCCGCCAGCGAGTCGAGCGTGGCGACGCGAATGAAGCCGCCTTGGCCGCTCTTTCGCCGCACGGGGTCGAAGAAGGCCACCAGCCCCGCCGCGGCCGGCACGACGGAAACGATTCCTCCCACCACGATCGCGACCAATTTCGTTAAGAAGCCGCGGCGCTGGCCGTCGGCCGGCGCGGGCACTTCGCCGCCCGCGGCCTTGTCGGTGTGCTTTGCCATTTCCGCTCCTCCTCGTATCGTTCCTCTTGGGTTAGTCGCCAAAGGCCGCGCCGGGCGGAAGTCGTTCAATGTGCCAGTCGAGGCAGAATTTTACCTTGCTGCCAGGTTGCGGCATAATTCGGCGGGACGACCTCGCATGCCGGCTCCAATGCCGTGGGGGGTCGCAATATCGTGCGGGAGCAGCGCAAGACGTCTTCCTCGGTCCGGCCTGCCGAGGTTGAATTATCGCATGGCCTGGCGAACGGCGTCAAGCACTCGCCGCTGCGCGGCCTCGTAAGGACCGTCGACCATCGCACCCGCCGCGGCCTTGTGCCCGCCACCTCCGAAGACCTCCGCGAGCTTGCTGCAATCGACCACTGATCGGCTCCGAAAACTGACCTTGAATTTGCCATCGGCTTGCTCGACCAGGATCACCGCCACCTCGGTGCCCGAAACGGTGAGCGTCATGTTGACCACGTCTTCGGTATCCGAAGGCTGCGCTCCGGTCGATGTGAAGTCGTCTTGAAGCACGACCGTATGGACGAGCCGGCCGTCGAGCTCCGCCCGCGTACGACCCAAAGTGCGGCCGATCAGTTGCAGCCGGGCGAGCGTGTCTTGCTCGTATAGTTGCTTGTAGATTTCGCTGGGCCGCGCACCGGCGTCGACCAGCCGGCCGGCGAAGCGGTAGGTGTCTCCCGTAGTCGAGGCGAAGCGGAACCAACCGGTGTCGGTGGCTAACGCGGCGAAGAGCGGTGTGGCGATTTCGGGCGTGAGTTTTACGCCCAAATGCTCGGCCGCTTCGAGCACCAGCCGGCCGGTGGCCTCGGCTTGGGTATTCTTAAATGCTTCAGCGCCAAGATCGTCCTGGCTGACGTGGTGGTCGAGCACGAGCTTCTTGGCCGCGGTCGCACGCAGGACGATCGCCATATCTCCGAGCTGGGCCCAGGCACTGGTATCGAGTACAAGCAGCACTTCGATCGAGTCGAGATCGGCAAGCTGCACGTCGGCGCCCAGCGTCTTGAGCCGACGTACCGGATCGATCCATTGCAGGTTGGGCGGCGTCTTCTGCGCGTTGACGATCAGAACGTCCTTGCCCAGGGCCTCGAGCACTCCCGCCATCCCCAATTCGCTCCCCAGCGCGTCGCAGTCGGGACGCACATGGCTGGTGAGCAGGAAACGGTGGTGAGCTTGGACAAGCTCGACGAAGCGAGGCCAGTTGACGGACATCGTGGTTAGGATAGACGTTGCGTCACATCCTGGCAAGCCGCACGGGAGTTGGGTAGGGTGATAGGTGAGTCGTTTCCGTCACTCACCACTTCCCACTCACCAAGACTTGGCCACGGCTACGCCCGGTCGATTCGGCGGTCGCGCAGGTGCCAGCGCAATACCTGCCAAAATCCAATTTTGCCGCGGACCGCGGGGTCGGTCGAAACCCGTCGCAATTCGGCAATCAAGTACGGCAGGTCGGCCGGCTTCGGCTTATCGTTTTGGCGGTTCATCTGGCGATCCCCTCCTATGACTTGAAATCGCCCCCGACTTCACCGAAAAAGGGGCAAACAACCGTTTTATCGGCTGTGAGGGTGCTACGGCTTTTGACGATTTTTCGGGTAGCGGTTCAATCGAAACGGATCTACGACCTTTTTTTGGCCTCGATTTGACAGCAGTGCTATCGCCGGCCGATACTGGGGCGAATTGAACTGACCCCCCGCAGGCAAACAAGCCATGCCTTCCAAGCACGATCCCGATTCCGACACCAATCGACAGCCTGCCGTCCGATATTTCGGATTGATTTTCAGCGCCTCGATCGCCGTCTTGGTGGGTGTTTGGATCTACTTTCTTATTGGAGGCACAGGGGTCAACATTTTCACCATGGTGGTGATCTCGGTTGCCATCATTGGGCTGATGGCCTTCGTCTGGCGTGTGCATCGATGGCGCCAGCAAAAGGCGCTTGAGTTGCTGCAACGATGGGCAGACCAGGACGATGCCCCGCCCACTCGACCTCGCCGACGCTAACGACCGCCCGTGTTTCCTCACCGAGTAACCGACCGGGGAACCTCCCGCCGAAAACGCCGATGAAACACAGTTTGCCCGGCGGCCAGCTCTTTGGACGATCGGCATCCGCTGCACTCGGTTGCGTGTTGACGATCGTCGCGATCGCATGTCCCGCACGGGCGCAAAGGCCCGCGGGCGCTCGGGGCAGTGACGATGACTACGACCGAGCCCAGGTTGGCCGCCGTCAGGATGGAAAAATCGTCGTTCCGACGAACCAGGTTCTTTCGCCCCTAGGTCGCCAGGTATCCTTTGCGGGGCGGCCGACCGACCTGGCGCTGGCGCCCGACGGCCGCTTTCTTGCAGTGCTCGGGCGCGATAGTGTTTCCGTGATCGATCTCGAGGCCGGCGGGATGACTCAAACGGTGGCCCATCCCAGCGGCAGTTATAAAGGCCTGGTTTATTCGCCCGACGGGCACACACTCTACGCGTCGAATGCCCGAGGCACGATTGGTGTGTTCGATGTGGCTCAGGACGGCCGGCTTAAACTGCGACACTCAGTCAAGTTGCGCGCCGATCGCGAGAACAATGCCTTGCCCACCGGCCTGGCGATGAGCGCCGACGGCGCGACGCTCTATGCCGCCTTGAATTTGAATAATACGCTGGCCGAGATCGATCCGGATCAACCCCTTGTCAAACGCGAGTTTGCCGTGGGCAGTGCGCCCTTCGACGTCGTTCTCGTCGGCTCGAAGGCGTACGTCAGCAACTGGGCGGGGCGTCACCCGGGCCAGGACCATCGGTCTGGTCCGTCGGGCGTGGCCACGCGCATCCGCGTCGACGAGCGGCACGTCGCCTCCGATGGTTCGGTGTCGGTGGTGAACCTGGAAGCAGGGAAGGAAATCCAGCAAATCGTCGTCGGTCTGCACCCGTCGGGATTAGCCGCCTCTCCTGACGGCCGTTTCGTCGCGGTTGCCAACGCGAGTAGCGACACGGTTTCCGTGATCGACACTCAAAGCGATGAGGCGGTCGAAACGATTTCGACCCGACCCTTCGAGAAGCTGCTTTTTGGTAGCGCGCCCAACGCGTTGGCCTTCAGTGGCGACGGCCGCAAACTGTTCGTCGCCAATGGCACGAACAACGCTGTGGCCGCGATCTCGTTCGATCCGCCCCAGAGCAAGTTGACCGGATGTTTTCCGACCGGTTGGTACCCATCCGCGGTGGTGTTCGACGCGACGCGAGAGGCGCTATATGTTGCCAATGTCAAAGGGGTCGGCTCGCGACATGCGGGCTGGAAGGGGAGCCGATTCGTCAACAACCAGGTCGCCTTCGGGTTTAACTCGCACGATTACCTGGGCACGGTCTCGCTCGTGCCTTTGGCGGAGATCGCCGATCTCGCCGAGCCGACCCGCGCCGTTTTGGCGAACAACCGTGAGACCGCGACCATCAGCGCGATGGCGCCGCCGCGGGCAAAGGTGGTGCCAAGACCGCTACCCGAACGGCACGGCGAGCCGTCGCATTTCAAGCATGTGATTTACATCATCAAGGAGAACCGCACCTACGACCAGGTGTTGGGTGACGTCGAGCGCGGCGAAGGCGATCCGGCGTTGTGCATTTTCGGCCGCGAGGTCACGCCGAATCAACACAAACTGGTCGATGACTTCGTCCTGCTTGACAATTTCTATTGCAGCGGCACGCTCAGTGCGGACGGCCACCAGTGGGCCATGGAAGCCTACGTGACCGACTACATCGAAAAGGCATACAACGGTTGGCCACGGAGCTACCCGTACGACGGTGGCGACGCGATGGCGTACGCGCCGAGCGGCTTCCTTTGGGACAACGCCCTGGCTCACGGCCGAACATTACGGGTCTATGGCGAGTTCGTCAATGCGACGGTGCGCTGGAAGGACCCCCTGCGACAAGGGGCGCCCCAGTTTCTCGACTGCTACCGTGACTTTGTCGACGGCACCGGCCTGATCGACGTGCGGGCCAAGGCCCGGATCGAAACCATCGCCCCCCACATCTGCCCCACGGCCATCGGCTTTCCCGGCACGGTGCCCGACATCCATCGGGCAGGCCAGTTCATTCGAGAACTGGCCGAATACGAGCGCCAGGGAAATCTTCCGAACCTCTCGATCGTGCTCCTGCCGAACGACCACACCGACGGAACCAGGCCCAAAATGCCTACACCCCGGGCCTGTGTGGCCGACAACGATTTGGCCTTGGGCCGAGTCGTCGAGGCCGTGAGCCACAGCCGCTTTTGGAACGAGACGTGCATTTTCGTCGTCGAGGATGATCCGCAAGCCGGTTTCGACCATATCGACGGGCACCGCACGGTTGCGCTGGTGCTCAGCCCCTACACCCGCCGCCGCGTGGTTGACAGCACGAACTACAATCAGACGAGCATGGTCCGCACGATCGAGCTGGTCCTTGGCCTGCCGCCGATGAACCAGCTCGACGCCTCGGCCACCGCGATGGGAAGCTGTTTCACCGACACGCCCGACTTCACACCGTACGACTCCGTGCCCAACCTAATACCGCTCGACGAACTCAACCCCGAGGTGACCGACATTCGCGACCCGGCCAGGTTGCGTTGGGCGCTGGCATCGTTGGAACTGCCGCTGGACGACGTCGACGAGGCCGACGAAGACACGCTCAACCGCATCCTTTGGCACGCCGTCCGCGGCCGGGACGATACCTACCCTGCATGGGCGGTGTCGGCGGAGGATGATGATGAAGGCGACGACGATGACTGAACGTCGCTGAATGTTCGGGCAGCGACACTTGCGACGCCTGCCACTGCAAACTGTTGATCACGTAGGCACCCCCGGGATTGCAAGCAGAACCATTCATCTCGCATCCCACGTTCTTTTTGTCATCGGGTGGTATTCTCGTGTTCGATGCGTCACAATAGCGGCAATCTTCCCAGGGCCCTTCCCGCCTTCGGCGGATTTCGCCCGAGGCTCAACATCCTTCGATCACTCCGCTCATGACTCGCGTCGTCGAACATTTCCAGCTTGCATGCCGACAACTCGCCGGCGGCGTTTCGTCATCCACACGTTTCAACCGCGCCATCGGCCACGCGATGCTATTTGAGCGTGCGGAGGGCTGCCGTGTCTGGGACCTCGACGGGCGCGAGTACATCGACCTTTGCACCAGCCATGGCGCGACGCTCTTGGGCCATGGCGACCCGCGCGTTCGCAAGGCCGTCGAGGCCGTGCTGGCGCGAGGCTGGGCTTGCTCGTACGAGAACGATTCGCACACCGAGTTGGCGCAATTGCTCTGCCAGACGATCCCCTGTTGCGAGCGCGTGCGGTTCACGAGCTCGGGCACGGAAGCCACGTTACACGTCATCCGGTTGGCCCGCGCTTTCACCGGACGAGCGAAACTCTTGAAATTCGAGGGGAACTTTCATGGTTACCACGACCAGGTCATGTTCTCGATCGGCACGCCGGCCGACCAAATGGGCGACGAGGATAGCCCGGCGGTCTTTCCCGGCTCGGCGGGCATCACGCGCGACATCGAACGGCAGCTCGTCATCGTGCCCTACAACCGGCCGGACCTGCTCGAGCGCGTGTTCGACCAACACGGCAGCGAGTTGGCCGCCGCGATTTGCGAACCGATTTGGTACAACGCCGGCTGTGTGCTGCCCACTCCGGAATTCATGGCCGCACTGGTGCGGCTGACCCACGAGCACGGCACGCTCTTGATCTTCGACGAGGTGCTGAGCGCCTTCCGCATGGCCCCCGGCGGTGCGCAAGAGTACCTGGGTGTCACGCCCGATCTGTGTACGCTGGGGAAGGCGGTCGGTGGCGGGCTGCCCATGAGCGTCTTCGGCGGCCGGGCCAACGTGATGCAACGGCTGATGCCCGAAGGCGATTGTCAGCATAGCGGCACCTACAACGGCCACCCACTGGTAGTGGCCGCTGGACTGGCCGCGGTGGCCGCCTATCGCGAGCCCGGTTTTTACGAACACATTCGCCAGGTCGGCGAGCGTCTTTTTGCCGGACTAAACGAAATCTTCGCGCGGCATGGCGTGCCGGGCCGAGTGCAGGGACTGGGCGCGAGGTTTGGTGTCTATTTCGGTGTCGACCAGGTGCGTACCTATCGCGACGTCGTGAAGCACCGGCGCGACTTGATGTTGGAGTTCGTCGCGGCGGCGATCGCGGCGGGAGTCTATTTTCACGACTACGGCGGCGCCGCATGTCATCACGGCTTTTGCTCCGCAATGAGCCTGGCCGACGTCGACGAGACATTAGCCCGGCTCGATGGCGCGGTGGCAAGCATGAAAGCCGTTTGACCTGGCGACGGAGCACGGTCCCCTCGTTCCCACGCTCTGCGTGGGAACGACGATCAACTTTCAACTTTCATCCTTCATCCCTAATGCAAATTGCCATCGGCCAGCTCTCGCAAGAGTCGAACACGTTCAACCCCTTGCCGACGACGCGTGAGAACTTCGAGCAGTTCGGCGTGGTCCGCGGCGCCGACGTCCTTTCGCAAATGGCCGACACGAACGAGCTCGGCGGCTTCATCCAGTCACTGCGCGCCTGGCCCGAAGGGCCCGAGATTATCGGCCTGGCGCGGCTCATGGCCTGGCCCAGCGGAATGGCGACGAGCGAAACTTTGGGCTGGCTGCGTGACGAGCTGCTTGAACCATTGCGACGGCGGTTGCCGATCGACGCCGTGCTCCTCTCACTCCACGGGGCGATGGTCGCCGACGGCGCGTCGGACGTCGAAGGTGAGATTCTCCGCTCGGTCCGCGAGGCGGTGGGGCCGCGGGTGCCCATCGTCGCCACTCTCGACCTGCACGCCAACATTACCGCTCTGATGGCCGCCTCGGCCGACGCGCAGGTCTTGTTTCATACGGCCCCGCACATTGACGTTTTCGAGACGGGCCAGCGCGGTGCCCGCGTACTGCGCCGAATTTTGGTCGAGGGGGCGAAGCCGCAAACGGCCTTTCGCAAGCTGCCAATGGTTGTGCCCGCCGAGGCGGCCAATACGCAGGATGCGGCCAGCGTCAGTTACGGCTTTCGCGAGCGGCTGCAAGCATTGGAACAACTTCCCGAAGTCCTGGCGGCCGGTCTGGCGCCGGTGCAACCCTGGCTCGACATCCCCGAGCTGGGCACGAGCGTGGTGGTGGTCGCCGACGGCCGACGCGACGTGGCCGAAATCCATTGCGACGAGTTGGCGGCCGAGGTCTGGCACCGCCGTCGCGACTACCTGCCGGAACTGGTGCCCGTCGAAGCCGCCGTTCGGCGGGCACACGAACGGTCGGAGGGGCTAGTCGTGCTCAGCGACAGTGCCGACGCGACAACGTCTGGCGCGCCGGGCGACAGCAACTGGGTTTTGCGGGAGCTGCTCAAGTATTCATGGCCTCGTCTCGCGCTGGTGCCGATGGTCGCCCCCGACGTGGTCGTGGCCGCCGAGCGCGCGAAGATTGACCACGAGCTGACGGCATCCTTGGGCGGTGTGCGCGATGTGCGATTCTCGCGGCCGATGGATGTCACGGCAAAGGTCGAGCGGTTGTTCGACGCGAGGTTCATCCTCAGCGGCCACCTGGCGAAGAACTTGCCGATTGACATGGGACGCTCCGCCGTGCTGGCCGTTGGCGACGTGCGGGTGCTTGTCACTTCGCGCAGCGGACCCCACTTCGCGCCGCAGTTCTTTCAGGCCGCCGGCTTCGATCCGTATTCCGCCAGCGTTTTGGTGGCGAAGAGCCCCTGTGGATTTCGAGCGGCGTACCAGAACCAAGCCCGCGAGATCATGGTCGTGCGGGCACCTGGCTGCGCGCCGTCGGATTTCTGGAACTACGAGTACCGCCGCATCCCACGGCCGCTCTGGCCCTGGGACGAGATCGAGTATCCGTAGCGCTGCCTCGCTTCGCTTGGACGCACGTGCCGGTTCCCGAGGCAATTGTCAATGTCCAAGGCGTCGAATCTCACAACTGACGTCGCAGCTTCCCAGGATTGCTCGATCCTCGCGCCTGAATTCACGATCGAAGTCAATTAGATATTCGATGCAGTCAAGCTGGGCGGATCGGTGTGACTTACGTACCGCGAACGAGTCCAAACCAATCGATCTGCCGCCGCGGGCAGAAGAGAATTCCCGCCTGCTCGCAGTATGGTCGAAGCCACTGGGCCTTTTCGGCCAGGGCATCGGGGTCGGTCCCTTGCGGCATGAGCATCACCCGGCGACGATCAATGTTGGGGAAACGGTCAAGGTACTCGCGCACTTCCTGGCAGTCGGCGGGGTCGTCGACGACGAACTTGACCTGGTACTCGTAATCTCGAACAAGCCGGTGAATCACTTCGGGAGCGTGGCGTGTCTCGTCGTGGCGGAGGCTCCAGCGCGGATGGCGCGCGGCGGCGGGCGTCGAGTTCGCGAGCTTGGGACTGAGCGACATCAGGTCGCACTCGACGAACAAGTCGAGCGTGCCGGCCGTTTCGATCGTCACGTGAAGGTTCCGCCGACGCAATGCGGCGGCCAAGGGAACCAGCTCGGCGAAAAGCATCGGTTCACCGCCGGTAAGCACCACGTGACGGCAGCGATGCTGGACAACCTGTTCCACGATTTCCGCGACCGAAAGATCGTCGCCCTCTGGGGTCCATGAAGCGAAAGGCGTGTCGCAGAACCAGCAGCGCAGGTTGCAGCCGCTGGCACGTACGAAGACACTCTCGGTCCCTGTCAGGAAGCCTTCGCCCTGGATGGAAAGGTAGATTTCGGCGACTCTCACGGTGGATACACCAACGGATCGACAAGCCCGGCCTCGATGAATCCCTTTCGCCGCAATTGGCAGGCATCGCAGCACCCGCACGGCGTGCCTCTGAGGTCAGGGTCGTAGCAACTGTGAGTCAGGCTAAAATCGACCCCCAACTCCGTGCCACGGCGGATGATCTGGGCCTTGGTCCAGTGGACCAGGGGCGTGTGGATCTTGAACTTCAGTGTACCCTCGACGCCGGCCTTCGTCGCCAGGTTGGCGAGCCGCTCGAAGGCGGCGATAAACTCAGGGCGGCAGTCGGGGTAGCCGCTGTAGTCGACGGCATTGACGCCGATGAACAGGTCTGCGGCTTGCACCACCTCGGCCAGGCCGAGGGCCAGCGAAAGGAACACCGTATTGCGGGCCGGCACGTAGGTCACGGGAATTCCCGCGCCCATCTCCGCGGCCGCGCGCCCTTTGGGCACCGCCAGGTCACTGGTGAGCGCGCTGGTGGCGAAGCAACCCAGGTCCACCTTGACGGTCAAGTGCCGTTTGATACCCAGCGACTCGGCCACCCGGCGGCTCGCTTCCAGCTCGAAGCGGTGCCGCTGGCCGTAGTCGACCGACAGCGCATGGAGCTCGAACCCCTGCTCGCGGGCTATCGCGGCCGTGGTCGCGGAATCGAGGCCACCCGAGAGAAGAATGACGGCGGAAACTTGGTCCTTTGTCATTGGTCATTCGTCATTTGTGAGGAAGAATCACGACCGAACCAGCCATCGAACCAATGATTGCTGACAAATGACATATAACCATATGACCTTCTCGACGACGCCTCATCATGCCACAATGATGGCCAATGCGAAAGGAGCCTGACGATGCCCGACAATTTCCGTGCGCTGCTCGAAACCTTCACCAATCAGTTCCCTGAGCGGGAGTACACGATCGAAATCGTATGCCCCGAGTTCACCTCAGTTTGTCCCAAGACGGGCCAGCCGGACTTCGGGACGTTGACGTTTACCTACGTGCCGGCCGGCAAATGCGTCGAATTGAAAAGCCTCAAGCTCTACTTGCAGCAATTCCGCAACGAGGGGATCTTCTACGAGCACGCGACAAATCGCATTCTCGACGACCTGGTCGCCGTGGTCGAGCCGCGCTGGATGCAGCTCAGCGCCGTGTTTACGCCCCGCGGCGGTATTACCACCACGGTCACGGCTGAGTTCGAGGTGGAAAGCGGAAGGGAATAGCCGTAGCTAGGCCATGGGATTCAAGGTTTCACGACGGTTGCTTTGGCCCTGGCGGTTCGGCAAACAATTCCGCGATAGGGAGGGCAAAGCCCGGTAGCACGTCGCCGCCGTCGAGTTTGTCGGTTTCGTGGAGCACTGTGAACACCTGTCTTCCGATGTAAACCGTCACGGTGCGTGGTCGATGATCGACGTACCACACCAGCCGCACGCCGGCTTCGGAGTAATCGTCAAGCTTACGAGCCATCTCTTTCGCGGTGTTGTTCTTGCTCAGAACTTCGACGGCCAGGTCGGGAGCAAGATCGGCGATGGGATCGCGAGGGACGCGCCGCTCGACAAGTCGCTCCCAGGAGACGAACGCCACGTCGGGAATCCGTACCAGCCCCGGAAAGAGTCGCAACATGCCATCCGCGCCCGTCACGATTCCCAGGCCACGGGCTTCGACAAAGTCGCGGAGCATGCTTGCCAGTCGGAGTGCAAGATATGCTTCGTAGTAACCCATGGTCTTCTCCACAAGCACTCCGTCGACCAATTCGCAAAGTCGATCTTGATGATCCGCCAATCGAAGGAGGTCGGCCTCGGTCGCCATTCCCGGTGGCGGTACATTGCGGATCCTGCCGGCGGGCATGGGACCGAATCGATCGTAAAGATCGGCCAACGTTAATTCGTCGCCGGACGATAGAACCTGAGCCACGGGACTTCTCCTGAATTGCGATATTGCATTATCGCTCATGCCCTGGGGCGCGGCAAGAATGCACTTCAAGGCGAGATGATCGTCCCAGAGGCCGCTTCCAAACCAACCGTTCTGGCCAATCCGTCCGTCGCCACACCGTGCTCCTGTTCGGACAACAGGGGCTAACGCCCCCGCTCGCCAAGTCAACTGGCATGTCACCGGGGGGCTAACGCCCCTCGCTCGCCTGTCCCCTGTTCCCTACACCTCAATACACTCGCGGATTGGCCGTCCTTCGCCACTCGGCAAACAACTCCCGACACTCTTCGGCCAACATCCCCGGCAGGAGCTTGATTTGGCTGCGGCCCATGCTCGCTATTTCGGCGGCCGGAAGCTGCATCTCGTTGAATCCGGCGGCCTGGGCGTCGGCGATCGTGGCGCCGTAATGGACCTGGTCGACCCTGGCCCAGTGCAACGCGGCGGTACACATTGGACACGGTTCGCAGGTCGTGGCCACGACCGCGCCAGGCAAATGAATGTCGCCCTGGGCCTTGCACGCCAAACGCAGCGCGTTCACTTCGGCATGGGCCGTCACGTCGAGCGACAAAAGCACCGTGTTGTGGGCCACCGCCACGACACGGTCGTCGATCGCAATCGCGCAGCCAAAGGGGCTCTGCCCCGCCGCGATCCCTTGCCGGCACTTGGCGATCGCCTGCCGCATCAACTCGGCGGGTTCGATCATTTCAAGCGCCTCCCGACATCGGCGAATATGCCAAACATCGCGTCGAGGTACTGCCGGGCCTCATCGAGCGGCATGACCAAGGGCGGGCTGACGCGAATCACCTTCTGGGCCAATGGACCGAGCAGGTGAATCGCCCGGCCTGAAGCGTCGCCGAGATAGCAAGCTTCGACACAGGCATTGGCCACGTCGGCGGCACTGCGCGTGCCAACGGAGGCGCATTCGACGCCCCAAACGACCCCCTCGCCACGGATGTGCGCCACCGTGGTCAATTCGGTCAGCTTCGACAAGCCCATTTCAATTACCCGCGAAAGCTTCCTCGCGTGTTCGATCGTGTCGGAAGTTTCGTACTCGTCGAGCGTGGCCAATACGGCGGCGCTGGCCAGCGGGTTGGCGCTCCAGGTGTCGGAGCCTTCGCCATAGTGCATGTTGCCGAACAAGTCGGCGCGGCCCACCGCGGCACTGACCGGCACACCATTGCCCAGCCCCTTGCCCAAAACCACGATGTCGGGCTCGACGCCGTACTCGGTGAAGGCGAAGAGCGCCCCCGTCCGGCCGAAGTTGGCTTGCACCTCGTCGAGAATGAACACAATGTCGTGTTCGCGGCAGAAGCGAGACAGAAGCTGGAGGTATTCCTTCTGCGGATGGAATGAGCCGCCGCCCCCCAAGTACGGCTCGGTGATCAGACAGGCGATCCGTTGGCCATGCTCCTTCCAGAACCCCTCGAGCTCCGCCCGGTAAGGCGCCAGGTCGAGCGACTGGCGGCGGCGGGCGACATTCAGGCATTCTTCGCGAGGGAAACGGATGAACTTCACGCGAGGATCGCGTTCGGGGTCTTCTTCGCTCCCGGTGACCGCGCCCGCCAGCCCCTTCTTGCCGTGGAATCCGTGGCGGGTGGAGAGGATTATGTTTTCACTTGGCCGGCGGTCGAGCGCCGCCCAGAGCGCTTTTTGGATCGCCTCGCTTCCGCTCGCCGCCCAGAGCACCTGCTCGCAGCGCGCGCCGCCGGGCTGGGCTCGCATCAGCTTGAGCAACCGTTCCGTCGCGAGAGTCTCGACCTCGGTCAGGCTGTTGTAGGCATTCAGCGTCACGGCCTGGCAAAACTCGCCAGCTTGTGATAACTCGTTCAGTCCCAAGTAGTCCATCACCCGACGCCACCAGCGCGTCGGGTTATGGCCCAGGTTCATCACCAGCACGCCGGATGTGAAGTCGGCCAGTTTGCGGCCCTCGGGCGTCCAGTGATAGCAGCCTGCGCTCTTGGCCAGCACCGCCAGACTTGGTGTGAAGGTTCGCAGGCAATGGGGCTCGACGGCCGCGATTCGACTGCGGATGTCGTTGGAGAGCTTCTCACCTGGAAATTGCGGTGAAGTTGGCATGGCTTTCCCTCTACACCGTCCCTTCGTACAGAACCTCGACTTCGTTGCGGCCGGGCTTCAGCAGCACTAGCCCGCCGGCGGCATGGTTGACTTCGACGACGCAGTTGGGGACGCCGGCCACGTGCTGGGCCAGAATCGCCTCCATCGCCTGCACGGCGGCGACCGTTTGCCGGTCGCACGAGACATCGTTGTAGGCCAATTGCCGCGCGGCTGCCAAGCGAGCATCGCGCCCGTCGGCAGGTCCGCCGAACTCGACCGTTGCAACCTCGCGCACGAAACGCTCGAGCACTTCGACGCCGTACCCGCGCTGCGACCGCTCGCCCCAGGGCTCGAGAAACGTACCATTGTAATGGTTGTTCATGGTGATCTTGCGGGTCAAGGGTGTTTTCCCCTCGATCGTACACTCGATGCCACGCTTTCGGCTGTGGCCGTTCCAAACACCATTGTCGAAACGGAACTGTACTTCCTGTTCGACGTAGCCGGGAAAATTGTCGGGCGTAACCCAGCTCGTGTGAATGTCGAACGCCGCTTCGCGTCCATCACCGTATTGGTAGTTCAACCGCAACTGCGTCGAGTCCCAGGTGGGGCCGTCGGCCGGGCCGACCAGGCCGCGCTGGCCGGTGCAAGCCACGCTTTTCAACTTCCCACCGAATGTGAAGTCGATCAGCTTGATGTAGTGGACGGCGACATACGTGCCCGGGTTGCGGCCCTTGATCCATTCGGCGAACTGGCCGGTGGAGATTGCCTTGGGCTCCAAAAGCGTGCAATAGCCGTTGTTCACGTGGGCCAATTCACCGTCGGCCACCAGCGTGCGTAGCTTCTTGTGATCGGGATCGAGCAGTTTGTGGTACACCACCTTGGCCAGCACACCACGCTGGCGGGCGAGCCGGTCCAGTTCATCGAGCTCGGCGAGCGAGAGGACAGAAGGTTTTTCGACCAGCACATGCTTGCCGGAAACAATCGCGCCTTTTGCGGCGGCGAAGTGGCGATCGTCCGGCGTGGCCACGCAGACGAAATCGACGCCGGCGGCGAGCAACTGCCCTGCCGCGTCGGGCTCGCGAAAGCTCTTGAACTCGCCAATCCGGCCGGCCGCCGCCGTACGGTAGGCATCGGCTCGGCTCCCAGTGCGACTGGCCACTGCCACGAGAGGCACCCGGCAGATGCCGAACGCCGGGTCGTAGAGCCCGCGGGCATGGGCCTGCTCGAAGAACGGCCGGTAGGTTTCGTCGAAGATCATTCCCATGCCGACCATCCCGGCGCGCAAGACGCATTCGTGCGATGGAGACTCGTGCGGTGCGTTCATGGCGGAAATTGTCATCGGTCACTTGTCATTGGTTCATCGCTACGATCGTTTAGCCTGGAGCCCAGGATGACGCGGATCGGGACCGCACCGCTTTCTACCGATGGCGGGACACAGTTAGCTTAATGGTGAACTAACGGGAAGGAAAGTCACCTCAACAAATGACCATTGACTAATGACAAATGACCAATGACATCCCCCCACCCCTTGCAGCGGCCGCGATCGAGGCCGACAATGGCGGCTTTCCGCCTCCAGCCCCCGGCGCAAACTCATGGACGAAAACCCCCGCGTGATCCTGAGTGGCTTCGCCGACGAAGCCGCGAACCAGAAGACCGCCGTGCAGCAATTCGCCGCCTTCGCCGCGCTCGGCTTGCAGTTCTACAGCATTCGCTTCATCGACGCCGGTGAAGGCATCAAGAACGTGATGAAGCTGACGCTGAAGGAGATTCAGGTCATCCGCCACCTGGAGGACGAGTACGGGCTGAACGTGGCCTCGATCGGTTCGCCCATCGGCAAGGTCAAGCTGCTCGACGTCGACGACGGTACGAAGAACGAATACGTGCCATTCAAGAAGTACCTGGAAAAGGACGTCAAGAAGGCCTGCGAGTTGGCCCACGCCTTCGAAACCAAGCTGATCCGCGGCTTCTCCTTTTATCACCCCCGCGACACCAGCCCCTGGGACCATGTGCCGCAGGTCGTCGATCAGTTGGGGCAGATCGCCGAGACTTGCCACCGTTCCGACCTGACATTTGGCCTGGAGATCGAAGCTAACCTGGTGGGCCAAACCGGCCAGATCCTGGCCGAGATCCACCGTCAGATCAACCATCCGGCGCTGGTTCTGATCTTTGACGCCGCCAACGTGCTCTGCCAGGGGAACACGTCTGTCGAGGTCTTAGCACAGTATGAGGCGATGAAGCCGGCGATTGGCTGGATGCACATCAAAGACTATCGCCACCCGCGCCCGCCGGAAACGCCCGGCCACATTGATGAGGACGCTCTGAAGAATTTCGTGCCCGCCGACATCGGGCACTCGAGCCATGCCTCAATCCTTGCCGACTTCCGCGAGCAGATTCCCAAGCTGCACCAGGTGCTCCACCGTCGTGGCATTCCAGGCGTGTTCCTGGATCTGGAGCCGCACGTCAAGGGGGGCGGGCAGTTCGGTGGCTTCAGCGGACCCGACGGAATGGGCGTCGCCCTGCGCGGCCTATGCCGCGTTTTGGATTTCGTGCGGATCGACTACCACCTGCGCGACTTCGAAGATATCCGCGCGGCACGAGGGTTCTGAAAGTCCACGCTGGATCGGCGAACTTGGCTGTCTCCGCAAAAGATCAGCCGCTCGATGAAACCGCGCAGTCCGCTTCTGATCGGATTGTCGGTTACGACCTGGCGCGCGCGCTGGCGATCCTGGGAATGGTGCTGGTGCATTTCATGATCGCCCTGGCGTGGCAGGACGACTGGCAGCGAAGTACGTTCTTCCACCTGCTCGACGGCCGCGCGGCCGCGCTGTTCGTCATTCTGGCAGGGGTCGGGTTGTCGCTTCGCGCGCGGGGCGCGGGCAACGACCGCGAGTCACTAGTCGACCAACAGCGGACGATTCTGCGTCGCGGCTTATTCTTGCTGGTGGCCGGATACGTGAATCTCATCATATGGCCAGGTGACATCCTCCGCGTGTACGGCGTTTCGCTTCTGCTGGCACCCTGGCTACTACGGACGTCGACGCGCCGGCTCTGGCTGGCAATCCTCGCCTTCATAGCGGGTTTTATGGCGATTTGCGGCACAATCGACTACAGCCGACATTGGGACTGGGAATCGTTTACTTACCACGACCTCGACACCTTCGAGGGGGCAATGATGAACCTGTTCTACAATGGCTTCCGCTCGGTGTTCCCGTGGACCGGGGTCTTGCTCTTTGGACTTTGGTTGGGACGGCTAGATGTGGCCAGGCCGGCGGTGCGTCACAAGCTGCTCGTTTGGGGGCTCGCACTGGCGATTTCGACCGAGCTGCTTTCGTGGCTAACGGTGCGGCTCGCTTTAGCCGACAACACCACGGCTGACCCGAAGGACATCGTTGCAGTCTTCGGTACGGGCTCGATGCCACCGCTGCCGCTGTTCCTGCTGGCCGCGGGTAGCGCGTCTGTCGCGACGATTGGCGCCAGCCTGGCGCTGGCGGCGCGCTTCCCAAATGCCTTGGCGATCAAATCGCTCGCGGACACCGGGCGGATGGCCTTCACCTGGTATGTCGCGCACATCATGCTAGGGTTGGGTACGGTCGAGTGGCTCGACCTGCAGAGCAGCCAATCACTCGGTATCGCAGTCGCCGCCGGCTTCGGGTTCTTTCTCGTGGCGGTCGTCATAAGCTGGTTTTGGTTCAGAATCGCCAAGTACGGGCCGCTCGAGTGGTTGATGCGCCGAGTTGCCGGCTAGGTCTGTCGGACTCGTTGATCACCGTCCCCCTTGCACGTCGCCCTTGGCACGCTACAACAGGCGTTCAAGGGGCCAACTGAAAGTGGCTACGACTGAATCTCGACAGGTGACGACCATGCGGCTTGCCGGCAAGACAGCGTTGGTGACAGGGGGCGGAACAGGGATCGGATTGGGAATTGCCTTGGGGCTGGCCCAGGAAGGTTGCCGCGTGGCAATCTCCGGCCGCCGAGAGGCGAAGCTCCGGGAGGCTGCGGCGCAGTACAAGGGCGACCAACCGCTGTTGGTCCGTGCCTGCGACGTGGCCGAGTTGGCCGATGTCGAGCGGCTCGTGGCCTGGTCGCAAAGCGAATTGGGGGCGTTGGACATCCTGGTGAATAGCGCGGGAGTGAACGTCCGGCGGCGGAGCCTGGCCGAATTATCGCCCGAAGACTGGGACACCATGCTGCGGGTCAACGCCAGCGGCGCTTTCTATTGCACGCGGGCCGTTTTGCCGGCGATGCGCCAGCGGCGCGAAGGCTTGATCGTCAACATCTCGTCGATCGCCGGCATACGGTCGAGTCTGTTGGGCGGAATCGGCTACACGGCGTCGAAGTTCGCCATGAGCGCAATGGGTATCACCGCCGCCCGCGAGGAGAGCCAATACGGCATCCGCGTGACGAACGTATATCCAGGCGAAGTGGAAACGCCGATCCTCGAACAACGGCCCACGCCAGTGAGCGCCGAGCACCGTTCGCGCATTCTCCAGCCTGAGGACGTCGCCGCCGCCGTCGTGATGATCGCCTGTCTGCCGCCGCGGGCCCACGTGAGCGAAATGGTCATCAAGCCCACATCGCAAGACTTCGCATAAGACCAATCGCCTTATTTCAGATCGACCGACCAATAAGCGTGGTCCAGGAAGTTCTTCCAACTCTCGTATTTGGGGTTGCCGAGCTTGATCGACAGCAAGGGGCTGCGTTTGGGACGGACGGGCAACCGGACCAGATGCATGTGGGCCTCATGCGGCGTTCTGCCCCCTTTCTTGACATTGCATTTGACGCAACTGCAGACGATGTTTTCCCAGGTGGTCTCGCCGCCGCGGCTGCGCGGGATAACGTGGTCGAGGCTCAACTCGCTCGTAGGGAAACGCTTGCCGCAGTATTGGCAGCGGTTGGCGTCGCGGGCGAAGATATTGCGGCGGTTGAAGCGGATGGCCTGTTTGGGCACGCGGTCGTAAAACAACAACCGGATCACCCGCGGAACCTGGATCTCGAAGTTAACGGCCCTGATCCAGTCGTCGTGCGGCTCCTTGAACTGGGCCTTGAGCTCGCTGATTTCGCGCCACGACTCGAAATTGTAGTTGGCGAACTGGCCTTGTTCCAGATGCACCACTTCGGCGAGCTCGCGAAACAGCAGAGTGAAGGCCCTGCGGACGCTGACCACGTGGACCGCCATGTAAAAGCGGTTCAAGACCAACACGCTGGCGGAGAGCGAATCCGCCATTGCCGCGCTCGACATAAAACTCTCCCTAGGCACTCCTCGATCCAAATGTCTGTCATCGTCGCCCCAATTTCCGCTACTTATTCTAATCAACAACCGTCACAAGGGCTAGGATCGCCTCGGCAACATCAATGAGACGGTCGCACCATGGAACGGGAATCTCGACTCTCATCGCTCTGGCCTCGAGTGAGGCACCCCGCCAATCATTTGTCAAGTGAAATTCGCCGCTCCCAAAGGAAAGCGAAGAAAATTGCCCAAGATGGCTTGCCCCTGTTCGACGATTGGCATTAGGATGAAATCCGTGGCCTGATTAGTTTTACTTCCGGGGGTCCGCCTCAGCGGGCGGCCCCAGCCCACGGGAATTGTCCCATGCTTCATTATTCGTGCGATATGTGTAAGCGGCCCCTCGACCCGGATGACGACCTTCGGTACGTGGTTAAGCTGGAGCTTTATGCCGCCTTCGATCCGGTGGAAGTCGACGACGACTGCGACAACCTGCAAGAGATCCACGAGATCCTCGAACGCATGGATGATTCGACCAACCCTGAGATCGGCGACGACGTCTACCAGCAATTGCGGTTCGACCTCTGCCCGGAGTGCCGCAAGAAATTTCTCAAGAATCCGCTTGGCCGCAAACCCGCCGAACAGTTCGATTTCAGCAAGAATTGAATCGCCGCCAAGCACCGCGCCGGTTGGGCTCGTCCGACCGTTTAGGTTTCCTCGACCGAGCGGGCCTGCCCAATCGGCGCTTCTTTCCTCATCGGCGCCGCAAAGGGCTGCTATTGTTAGCGGCCATCGCGCTGCTGGTGCTCTACCGCGCCTGGGACGGTTTATGGCGCCCATTACCACCTGAAGCTCTCGGCGAGGCGAGCTATGCCGTGCGGCGAGTGGTGGATGGCGACACGCTGCTTTTGGCCAACGGGGCCCGCGTGCGGCTCATTGGCGTCGACGCGCCGGAGACGGTCAAACCCGACTGGCCCGTCGAGCCGTGGGGACCTGAAGCGTCGGAATTCACCCGAAGCTTCGTCGCCGCCGGCGAGGTGCGGCTGCAATTCGACCGCGAACGCGTCGATCGATTCGACCGTTTCCTGGCCTACGTCTGGGTCGGCGACCGGATGCTCAATGAAGAACTGCTTCGCGCGGGACTCGCCCGTTTCGAACGCGGATTTCGCTATTCGCAGACAATGAAACGGCGCTTCGGAAACGCCGAAGAGGAAGCCAAGATCGAACGGCGCGGAATTTGGGGGGAGAAGGCGTCAACCGTCCCCAGACCAATGGCAACCCACCAATGACAACAGACGATCAAAACGCGATCCCAGTCCTGAACATCACCGTATCGCTGGGGTGGGCCGTCGGTGTGCCGCTGGCGTAGATGATGTGACGGTCAAACACGTAACCGATTTCCGAGAGGCCCCGGATGCCGCTGAGAGTGACCCATTCCAGTCCGGCCATCACTCGTATGTCGTTCAGTTCGACGACGTCGCTGGCGCCGCTCGCCCGTTGGACGGTCCACTTTCCGCCGCCGTATTCGGCTGCGAGATAGCCCCACAAATCGGTGTTCCCGATCGTGGTCAACCGTTGTGAAAGCTTGGGGTTGGGGAACAGGAAGGCGAAACGCGTGTCCTGATTGGGCGTCCAAATCACACCGCCTGCCGGCAAAAGCTTGACGGTCAAACGGTCGAGATACCAAATGCCCGCCGCCGCTTGCCATTGGGGCGAAATCGTGACGATCCCCAAACCTCGCCCCAGTATCCGCAAGCTGTTGGAATTGACCGCGGTGAAATCGCTGTAGACGCCCACGCGCACCGCGAGGTCGGCGCTGAACCAACTGGTGACTTGCGGGCGCCAACTCGCGTCGAGGTACGCGTCGTAGGCATTGGGGGGCAGGTCGGGCGACCCGGCGAAATTACCCGATGCGGGACCATTCCACGAATGGTACGTGAAACCCGGCGTCAAATACACCGGCGTCGGGTTGGCTAGTACCGGAAAGGCGAACACGGCTTGTGTCGCTGCGTCAATGATTCCAAAGCCCTGGTTGCCAAAGCGAAGCAATTGGGTCACTTCGAAATTCAACGAGTGCAGCAGCCTTTGGGGGGGCGGCAGTGTGCCGTCGGGGAGCGGCTGCCCGCTGGTTGCATAGGGCGATCCCGCCGGAGCGGCGTAGGTGGGCGCGGCATAAGGGGCGTTGCCATAGGTGGGCGTGCCGTACGTGGGCGCAGGGTACACCGGCACCCCTTGGCCGCCGTATGGCGAAACTGCCGGCGCGGTGCGAGACGGATCGTAGGGGTCGAACTGGCCGCTCGGTAACGCGGGTTGGATCGTGCCATCGAGAGCGGCGGCAGGGCTTTGAGTCGTATAAAATGGGCTGTCAGGCGAGACGGGAGAAGCGAACTGGGTTCGTTGGGCGGTCACCTCGGTCGCTGCTAGCAAGGCCAGCATGCCGGCCAGGCCGCCGAGCAAGCGCGCAAGTGGCGGCCGGAAAAAAACCGACCACCAGCAACAGGAGAGGTTCTGCGTATTGGTAATTCGCGCAATCCTTCGATCTTGGCGGCCGGCTCGGCTGGAAGCGGACGAAACTTGAGAGAAAATACCGGATCAAACGCGCTTTCAATATCAAGGGTGTCCCTTCCGGTCAAGCCCGGTTGCACACATGCACACACCCGTCGGCTCGCCTGCGTATCTCGGCCATGTTACAATGACCGCGCATTTCCCCGGTTTTCACCGGAATATTGAAACCCGGTGCGGCGAATCCCTGTATAGCCCGCCAGAAGCTGATTGTCGGGCTGGCTGAGTGCTGGAGAGGACAAATCGAATGGCGGGCTGGCGAATGTCATGCCGGTCGATCCGTGGCTTCGCATGCTGGTTCTTGGCGGCCGCCGGATTCTTGGGCAGCGGAATGTCCCACGCCCAAGTGCTCGTCCAGCGGGCGCGCAACGACCTGCCGGCTGTCACGTGCATTGCACCGAGTGGAGTTCAGCCCGGACGAAACGTTGAGATCACAGTTACAGGCGAGCGGCTGGAAGGCATAAGCGCCGTACTGGGACCGCCGGGCGTTCGACTTGGCAAAGTGCTGGCGGTCGAGGAGAAGCTGGCCAGGCTGGAATTGGAAGTCACGGCCGATGTCGCGGCGGGTGTGTATCCGTTTCATTTGTTGGCCAAGGCGGGCTTGTCGAACCCGCGGCTGCTGCGGATCGACGAATTTCCACAGTCCAGCGAGATCGAGGACAACAATTCTCTCGCGACCGCCACTCTCATTTCCTCTCCAGTGGGTGTCAACGGCGTCCTGACCGCAACTGACGTCGACTATTACCGTTTCGAGGTCGCGGCCGGTCAGACGTTGGTGTTCGACGCCGAAGCTCAACGGATCGGTTCGGCATTGCGGCCCGTGCTCACGTTGTTCGACGCCGCGGGACGTACCCTGGCACGGGCCGCCATAGGCGCGCGCGACATCGCTCCCGACGTCCGTTTAAGTCACACCTTTGCATCGTCTGGGACGTATTACTTGCGGATCCACGACCTGGTGTTTGCCGGCGGTGATTTCGCCGTCTACCATCTGCGCGTAGGCGCGATCGCGTTCGCCACCAGCATGTTTCCGTTGGGCGGCCGACGCGGAACAAAATTGTCGATCACCCTTGCCGGCGGGAATCTAACTCAGCCCGTGGTGCATGAAGTCGATTTGACGAGCGACACTGCCTGGCGTAGCAAGCGGTGGAGCATTGCCACCGCCGGCGGCCGGATTAGCGCTCCGGCCTTGTTCGCCGCCGGCGATCTTCCGGAATTCGTCGAGCATGAGCCAAACGACGAGCCTGCGCAGGCCAACCGCGTCGATGCGCCTGTGACCATCAACGGCCGTATCGACCGCGCCGGCGATCGCGACCTGTTCCAAATCCATTCCACCGCGGGAAGCAAGCTCGTCGTGCGCGTCCTGGCTCAAGAGCTGGGCAGTCCGGTCGATTCGGTGGTCACAATCAGCGATGCCAAGGGCACCGAGCTCCTCTCGGTCGACGACCGCCAGCCAGTGCCGCGCGAACCGCCGCTGGTGCGCGCTTTGATCGCCTCGCCACCGATTGACGACGTGCTCGCCGAATTCATCGCGCCCACCGAAGGCGACTACTGGGTGGCGATCGAAGACCGCTTTGGATTCGGCGGTCCGGCCCACGGATACCGATTGGAGCTCGCGCCAGTCCGGCCCGACTTCGAGCTGCTGGTCCAGCCCGGCACGGCCTCAGCCCCGGCCAACCCCAACGCGCCACAGCAACAACAGAACCAGCAGGTACTGGCCGAATTCGCGGGTGTCGGCACCGGCTCGCTGAGCCTCGATCGTGGAGGCACCGGCTCACTCGTGGTCCGTGCGTTTCGTAGCGGCTACGACGGACCGATTGCCTTGACGGTCGAGGATCTACCGCCCGGCGTGCAGGTCAGTCCCGCGGTGATTGCCGCCGGCCAGAACGACGCCGCGATTAATTTCACCGCTGATTTTGAAGCGGCCAACATCGCGGGTTTCGTGCGGATCGTGGGCACGGGCCAGGTCGAGGGCGTGGTGCCGCAAGGTCGGACTCAGCTTGTGCGGGCCGCGTCGCAACCCATTGTGACCTCGGCACTGCCGATCAACGGCGCCGTCGAGCGAGAATTGGGAGTGGTCGCGTTGGGCGTAAGCCAACAGGGGGCTGAACTTGCGTTACGGTGCTCGCTGACGGAGGCACTGGTGCCTGGCGGCCGGACGTTGCTCGGCGTGGCGGTCAAGCGCCGCGAGGGATACGCGGGCGGCGTCGCGGTCCAGGTGCTGAATTTGCCCACCGGGTTGACCGCGGAGGCGATGGCGATTGCCGCGGACCACAACGAGGCGCAAGTGCCGCTTGGCGCGAACCTCGAGCTGACGCCAGGCCTGCATTCATTCCTGGTCGAAGGCAAGCTCACGATGCCAGGCAAGAGCGAGCCAATCGTCGCCATATTTCCGCTGCAGTTCGAAGTCTTACCGTTAGTGGCCCTGGAGCTGGCCGCTCAACAGCTCGATGTTCCGCAAGGTTCGTCGGCGACGATCGAGTTGGCCGTGCGCCGCAACGCGGCGCTGGCCGGTCCTGTCGAGCTGACGGTTTCGACTTTGCCGAAGGGGTTGACCGTCGCCGCCACTTCGATCCCGGCCGAAGCCCAGCGGTTCGCGTTGGTGATTGAGGCCGCCGAGACAGCCGCGGCCAGTCCGATTCGTCGCATCATCCAGGTCAAGGCCAAGGTGCAAGCCGGCAACCAGACGCTAGAGCTGCCCGCGCTGAGGTTCGCGCTCAAGGTGACGAAGAAACCTTAGTGCTCCATCATTCGTGGATTCTCCATGCGCTGCAACACCTGTGACGTCACTGTGCCTAGCGACGTTGCATGGGCAGTCGGCTGGACGAGAGGTTGGTAACGATCATTCCGGAGGACTCTTGGCCGACAGCTTCTTGTACTCGCCGGCCAACCAGCGGGGGATATCGCTCTTGTACCAGCGCGAGATCCAACTCTCGCTGGGACCGCCCGGCAGGTTGGTCAAGGCTTCATCCGTACCCAGGTCGGTGACGAAGTGGTACGAAGGGGCAAACGTCGTTTCGCGCTTCGCCGCGCGCAGCAGGTGGCCTTGGAAAGGTGTGGCGTGGCAGCCGCGCATCGGAAACTCGCTGGTCTGGATGCCCAAGGCCCGGCCGACGAATTGCGTTTCGAAAAAGCGGTTGGTGAACTTGAAAGCGTTGGTCACGCTCCAGGGCTGGTCCGGCGCACCGTCGAGCTTCTCGGCGGCAGCGCGAATCAGATCGCCCTTCTCGCCCGGCCGCCACCAGAGCGTATCGTCCTGTTTCAACAACCGGTCGATGCAGGTCACGACCATCATCGAGAATCCAGCCCGTGTGCAAAGGTAGAGCATCCGCCGAAATCCCATGCCCCCTTGCTGCCGGCCAAACACTTCCAAAAGCACGTTTCGGAAAAGCCGCGAGAAGAGCGTGGCTTCCAAGCTCTCAGGCGAGTAACCGTGGTCCCAGGCCGCCAACCGTTGGCGCAGCGAGCCCTCAGGCAAGTGAGGCAGGAAGACCTGCATCAAGTCGCGCGCTTCCAGGCTTATCACATCGTATTGCAAGGCCTGCATGTCGGCCAAGGTTGCCGAATTCAGCTCGGCCAGCCGTTCGTCGATCCGCCGCCGGCGAAAGTCGGGAACCGGCTGAGTAACCAACTGAGGGCCGCCGGGCAAATTGATGTTTTCATTGGCGCTGGCCACGAAGCCTTCGGGCGGATCGTACACTCGCGGCAAGTCGAAGCTCGATATCCACCCGCGCCAATGGTTCGCCGTGTCCCAGGCCGCGACCGGCAACATTCCATTGTGGCCCGCGGCGCGGCGCGGAAAGCAGCCGTTGGCCTGCAGGCCGATGTGCCCGCCGGAGTCGGCGAACACCCAACATAGCGTGGGTTGTGGACATTCCCGGACCAGGTCCATCGCCTCAAGCGCGTGCGTGCAAGCAGGGAGCTTGAGCCAGGTAACGATCGATCCGGCCGAGCCGGGCGCATCGCCGGTCCAGGCTGAGAGCAGGCAATGGCCGGGCCCACTCACTTCGGGATCGGCGTCGAGCGTTCCCAGCGAGTTGCGGTAGACCAGCAACGTTTCCGGTTCGTGTCCCTTGCGGGCAATAATCTCCTCTTGAACCTGGAAATCGAACCACTCGTCACCACGGCGGTACTGCCATGCCTGCGGACCGCGGCGGATGTCCTCGATGAAGTAGTCGCTGGTATCGCCTTTGAGGTAGGTCACACCCCAGGCGAGGTGCGGTGTGCGCGCGACGGCAAACAAGGGACAACCGGGGAGCGTGGCCCCCATGGCGTATCCTTGGTCCCATTCGAGGACCGCCTCGTACCAGATGGATGGCAGGCGGTTGACTTCCAGGTGTGGGTCCGAGGCCAACAGCGCGTGCCCCGTGGCGCTGCGCTGCGGCGAGACGGCCCAGGCGTTGCTGCCGGCCAGCCGAGGCAGGTCGGCGAGCAACTCCAGGGCTTCGTCCGAAAGGCGATTGGAAATCTTGATCTGACGCAAGAGGTTGAAGTCGGCCCCATCCAACAGAGGTGAGAACAACTCGCTGAGTTTGTCGCGATCGACGCCGGTCAGAACCAGTTCGAGGAGCAGGCGTTCGTTCTGCTGCTGGCTCACGGCCAGCCCGCCAAAGTTCAGCAGGTTGCCGACCAGCATCACCGACTGCTGGTTCCAGGGGTGCGGCTGAAAGCCGGCGGCCCACATCGGCAATGAACGGCCCGACTGCTTCATTCCGTCGTTGACCCCTTCGCAATAGGCGGTCAACTCGCCAAACGTGTGGTCGTCGAGCGCGCCGACTTCGCGCTCCAGGTTGCGGAACAGGCCGGCTTTGCGGAAAAACCGGTCGGTTTCAAGCAGCTCGGGCTTGTCGGCGATCAGCTCCGCCGAGCGGCCGCGCGCGACACTGCGCGAGAAGAGCATCTGGGTCGGCCGATCGACCCCATGCAGGTAGCCCAGCCCATAGAGCGCGCCCGGCCAGTTGGCGGCACGAATGTGCGGCACGCCGGCGTCGTCGCGGGCAGCCGAAAATTTGCGTCGCGGGTTCTTGATCCGCAGGGGCTTCATGGCCTCGATTCACTGCCCGTTCACGCCGGGCGGCGGAAAAGCATCTGCCACCAGGCTGCTGATGGGCCGACAGGTTCCGGCGTGCCGGAACGAGTCGACCGTCGTTCAAGGCTACCCCTTGCGGTGTCGAATCTTGGCCCGCATGCGGCGTTTCTTGCGCCCGATCTTCCGCCGTCCCTTACCGGTCTTCTTCGTTCCCACACCGATCTCCGTCAAATGAATTGTGCGTGACCCCCGAATCGCGATCCGCCGCATGGCTGCGTCATGCTCCCGGCGCGTCCGAACCAAACAGTCTATCAAATGGGAATGGTGCTGGGCAAGGGCGGTGGCAACTCGGTCAATATCAAGGGACTGGTGGGCAGCGGCAGCCACGATGCGGTAAAATGGCCCGCATTCCCCCCCGGGAGTTTGTCGATGCGTTTGCCCGCCGAGAAAGTCAAGCAAGCCATTCTGCACTCTGACAAGGAAGTGCGTACCGAAGCCGTCTATTTTTTCTCCCATGCGTTCAGCCCCGACCCAACGATCATGCCGGTCGTGATCGAGGCCATCGAGCGGTACGGTTGGACCGATGCTTTCGAGGCGTATTCGTTTTTCGCTCGAATTGTCCAGACCGACCAGAGCATCCGCTGGTTGATTGACCAATTGAAGCCGATTGGGCGAGAGACCACCGAGGAGCAGCATCGACTCGTCATTTATTTCCTGTTGGCCCTGACCGGCGCCGACCCCGCTGTGCTGAAGCCCTATGAAGCGGAGATCATGGAGCTGGAGGCCGTTGAGAATCGTGCCAAGGAGGCGCTTGGCGAACGCCTCTGGCTCATGTCGCGGCCGCCGCAGGAACTCTGGGCCGCCTTGGACGAGTTCTGTAAAGAACACAACGAGTACCGCAGCATCTCGGACGACGACTTCGAAAGGGGCTGCTCGCTCGTCGAAGCACTGGGCCAGCACAAGGATCGGCTCGCCGAAATGGTGCGGGCCGTCGTTCGTGGCGATACCAACGACGTGGAGAACTGGATGGAAGGATTTGCCTTCCAGCTTGCCGGCGAATGGAAACTCGAAGCGGCTGTCCCCGACCTGATGGAGGCGGTGGACATTGAAAACGATTGGATTCGAGAAGAAAGCCAGCACGCCCTGGTCAAGATCGGCACCGACGCCGTCGTCCAGTATTTTGCCAAGGAATGGCCCACCGCCAGTTGGAACTTTCGCATGTCGGCGGCCATCATGCTGGAGTACATCCATTCCGACTTAAGCGTGCGGACGGCCCTCGAATTATCGGCCATCGAACAGGAACAGGATATCCGAGGTTTCCTGCTCCAAGCGGTTCTGATGAACTTCTCCACTGAGGGTATCGAGCCGGCACGCCAGTACATCCTGAACACGCCTCTCGATCCCGACGTGCTCGAAGTCCGCACGGCGCTGCTGGTCGCCTGCAAGCTGCTCGACGAGCGGTTCCCGGAATTCGACGCCTGGCTCGAAGACTCGAAACACGACCAGGAGTTCAGGGCCCGCTGGCACAAGGAACACTCGCCGCCGAATGCCGGCGACGAGGAAAGCGAGCTTGACGACGAAGATGCCGAGCCGCCGATTACGGTGGTGCGAAAGCAGCCTCGGGTCGGGCGGAATGATCCTTGCCCTTGTGGCTCCGGTCGAAAGTATAAGCACTGCTGCGGCAAGGGAGGGGGCGCCGAAGAGACCAACCTGCTTCACGCATCGGCGATGAGCGAAATCCGCCAGCCCGACTTGTCACGAAAGTACCCATTGGGAACGATCGCCCTCTACGGTCCCGACGATAAGCGAACGACCAAGATCGTCGCCGGGGCCATCAAGCACGAGGGAGCCGAACCGATCCTCGAACGCTGGATGGGCACCAACATCAAGGACAATCCCAAGATTCAGCGACAGATTAAAACATTCTTCGAGCGGCATCGCGTGCGGTCGGTCGTGGCGACCGACAGGAATATCGGATGCCCGCATGAAGAAGGAAGTGATTTCGAAGTCGGTGGCGACTGCCCCTTCTGCCCGTTCTGGAAAGGCAAGCAGGGCAGCGGTCGTCGCTAAATTACTGCCAACGAGACCAGGAGTACCCCATGCAGCTTTCGCCACAGGAACAAATCGGCCGGATGATTTCAGGCAATTGGATGGCCCAAGCGCTTTACGTCGTGGCAAAGTTGGGCCTGGCCGACCTGGTGAATGAGGGCCCCCGCACGGCCGACGACCTCGCCGCCGCCACGCAGGCTCATCCCCGTTCGCTTTATCGACTGCTGCGCGCCCTGGCGGGCATGGGTGTATTCGCCGAGGATGAACACCAGCGCTTTTCGCTCACGCCCCTGGCCGAGTGCTTGCGAAAAGACACGCCCGGATCGCAATGGGCGATGGCGATCACGTCAGGCGAGTTGTTTTACAAGGTGTGGGCCGATTTGCTTTACAGCGTCCAGACCGGCCGCACGGCATTCGAGAAGGTCCACGGCCAGCCGATCTTCGATTATCTGACGGGCCATGTCGAACAAGCCAAGCTCTTCGACGCAACGATGGTGGCGGTCCACGGCCGAGAGACGGCCGCCATGCTGGACGCCTACGACTTTTCCGGCATTCGAGTGCTGGCCGACGTCGGCGGTGGTAACGGTAGCACCATCACATCGATCTTGAAGAAGCACCCCAACATGCGTGGCATTTTGTTCGATCTGCCGAACGTCGCTGAACGAGCCAGGGCCAACGTCGAAGCGGCAGGCCTCCAGGATCGGTGCGAAGCGGTTGGCGGCAGCTTCTTCGAGTCGGTTCCGGCCGGCGCCGACGCCTACCTGCTGCGGCATATCATCCACGACTGGTACAATGACAAGGCCGGGGCCATCCTGGGTAATGTCGCGCGTGCGATGACGAGCGATGGTCGGCTGCTGGTCGTCGAGAGCGTGATTCCGCCCGGCAACGAACCATCGTTCGGCAAGATGCTCGACCTGACCATGCTGGTCTTTCCAGGAGGCGAAGAACGGACGGCGGAGGAATACAATAAGCTGTTCCAGTCGGCCGGGTTTCGTTTGAACCGAATCGCGCCGACGAAGGCCGAAGTCAGCGTAATCGAAGGCATAAAGGAGTAATCGCTTGTGGAGCGTGAAGGAGCCAGGTCGTGACCGAAGCCGAATGGCTGGCCTGCACCGATCCGACGCCGATGCTCGAGTTCCTTGAATGGAAGCCCGACGACCGGAAAATACTGTTGTTTGGCATCGGCTGCTGCGAGAGAATCTCGGTGTTGCATCGGGATCGTGCAAGCCTGGACGCAGCGGCGATGCAAGCGCGGCTTGCCGCTGAACCCGTCGCTCAATCGCAGTTGCTCCGTTGCATCTATGGCAATCCGTTCCGACCCGTCGTTGTCGAACCCACGTGGCTCAGCCCCAACGTGACGACCATGGCCCGGATCATCTTCGAGCGGAAGGCATTCGACCAAATGCCCGACCTGGCCGACGAAGTTGAATTGGCTGGGTGCGTGAACGCTGAAATCTTGTCCCATTGCCGTGGGCCGGGCGAGCACGTGCGTGGCTGTTGGGTGGTCGATTTGCTGCTTGGCAAGGAATGACAAGGCCCCCGTAGGTCCGTGGGTAATTTCGATTTCGCCCGAAAATGGTCATCTGGACTTGCGGATCGGAAGACCACATTCCATGATTGGGATCGTATGATCTTGACGGGACGGCAATTCACATGATGCCTTCGATGGAGGACTCTGTGTCGATCGTCGACAGCGGACAGCGTACCGCGCGCCC
>Ga0265331_10000110_pt1 | contig 108435 bp, 81 predicted proteins | sample 41923metaG_FD_202088 | JGI IMG/M metagenome (GOLD analysis project Ga0265331, IMG submission 202088) | Rhizosphere microbial communities from Carex aquatilis grown in University of Washington, Seatle, WA, United States - 4-19-23 metaG | ecosystem: Host-associated > Plants > Roots > Rhizosphere... | reverse complement strand
CTGCGCTCCGTCAACAACTTGGCCCTCCGCGGCACTGGAGGCCCCGCAGACGCACGCGGCCGCCTCACCCCTATCCGGCGATCGCCGCCTTGATCGCCGGTTGACCTTCAATTGAGGTTTTCGGGTTGAGTCGACATGCGGCGCTTCTTCATCAATTTGCCGGATGAAAACCTGGCCTATCTCCCGGAGGGCACCGACCGCCCTCCCGATACCCTGAGCAGAGATCCCCCTGCGGCTCCTACCGGTGGGCGGCCGGCGGCGCCATGGGGCGGCGGACCGGCTGCACTGGTGAAGCGGCGGGAAGGTGGGAACCGCCTGCCGAACTGGCCGTGCAGTGCGCCGCTGTGCCGTCCGATCACCGACGTCACCAGGAAGGGGTAGTAGCCCGGCGCCCACCAACCATACCCTGGATTCACATACCCAACGTCCGCTGGCGGAGCGGCAACCGAGACCGCGAGGGGCCCGCTGATGTACACACTGCCCCCGCTGCTGACATTTGTAGCAAGACCGCTGGACAGCCCGGCAAGATACGCGCTGCGCACCTCTGCCACCGAATCATATGGCACTGGCGGTGGGGCCACTGGATCCTGCGGTGGAGCCACCGGGTCACGGCTCGTCTCCGACACAGCCGGGACCCACACCGTTTCGTCGACGACCACCTCGACGCTTTCCTGTGCCGGGACCTCGCCCTTCAGGTTCGTGTAGTGGGTAACACCGGTGTCGTCGATCCACTTCAAGATATCCGCTGATCCGACAGCCGGGAGCAATGCAAAGATCAAGGCGAGTAGGATATGGAAACCGCGCGGCACCCACGAGCTCCATACGGCCTCCACGCCGGGCGCGCCACCGCGGGGACGACAGGCAAGATGACGAGCCGCAAGAGACCGCAGCGCCGTGCTTTTCATGCGCGCACCTTCCAGCTGTTGCAACGTCGCTCAGCCGGAAAAGTTGCGCTGGTACGCGTTTCCCGGCAAGCCGCTCCCCCGCCGCGGTCAGGACGCTGCTTCAAACGCTGGAGTGCGAGCTCGGGGCGCCGGGGCTTGGCGGCGCGGGGTCGGCAAAGCGCGGGTCGGTGAGAAATCCTTCGTCGGTCAGACTTTCTAGAAAGGCGATCAGGTCGGCGCGTTCCGCCGGAGTCAGAATGAAGCCGACCAAAAACCTGTCCTTCAACGGACTGTCGCCGCCAATGCCGGCATTCGGGCCGGAGTCGATCGTGCGCCCGCCGGCGGCGTAGTGATCGATGACCTCCGCGAGCGTGGCGATGGATCCGTCGTGCATGTACGGCGCGGTCACGGCGACATTGCGGAGCGACGGCGCTTTGAAGCGACCCATGTCGGCCGGATTCGCCGTCACCTTGTATAAGCCGCGGTCGCTGGCCGGGTAGGCACCTTTGCCATCGACGTTGTACAGGCCGGTGTTGTGGAAGGCGCGTTCGGGCTCGGGGAGCTTGGCGTGGTCGACCGAGTCGGCGAAATTGAAGCCGCCGTGACAGTGGAAACATTCGAGGCGCTCGGAGAAGAACAGCGTCATCCCACGCTTGGCAGCCTCGGACAGCGCCGCGGTATCGCCACGGCTGTAGCGATCGTACGCCGAGTTGCCGGAGATCAGCGTGCGCTCAAAGGCCGCGATGGCACGGGTCACGTTGCGGAGGGAAATCGGTGCGGCAGCATCGGCAAAGGCGGCCGCGAACAGCGGCGCATACCGCGGATCAGCCTTCAGTCGATCGACCAGTGTCTGCTCATCCGGCAAGCCGAGCTCGATCGGCGCATCGCCGAACATCGGCAGCAAAGCTTGATCCTCGAGCCGGTCAACCAGATTGCTCGCCCAGGTGAGACGCGCGGCGTAGGCCACATTGGTGAGCGACATGCTGTTTCGGCTGTGGGCCTCTCCCGTCGAACCAACGGCGTGCGGCCGGCCATCTGTAAACGCATGACTCTGCTGATGACAGGTTGCACAGGCCTGAGTACGATTTTGCGAAAGCGCCGTGTCGTAGAACAGGTGGCGACCGAGCTCGACCTTCGCCGCGCTCATCGGATTGTCGGCCGGCACGCGCGGCTCCGGAAATCCCGGCGGCAGCTGCCAATGCCATCCGCGCGTCCCCTTGAAGAAGAAATTGGGTAGCACCGACGCCAGCAGCAGCGTCGTGGCAAGCAGGAAGAACCGGACCTTCATACGCTTCATAAGCCGCGGCTCGAAAACAACTCCTGCGTGCCGTGGGGCAAGCCGGTATCCAGATCGAGGCCGAAGGCGGCAAAGGCGGCACGACATCCCTCGTCGCCGCGCTCCGACATGCAGCTCAGCGGCGGCGCGGCGGGTCGCCCGCCGTTGCCCGCCGGCAACAACGCGGCAAGCTCTAGTGCCACGCGGTTGCGGCCCGGAGTGAATCCGTCGATGCGCACCGGCGCGCGATCGGGACGCTGGCACCGGGTAATGTTGCCGATCGTGCCTTCGCAACCGGTACTGCCGAGGTGAACGCGCACCGCACCTTGCGGGCCGTCGCCTTCGAAACGGAAAAACTTGTACCCGCCTTGCCAGCCCCAATGCATGCGCCCGAAATTCAGTGGCGGATCGGCGGTCGCAGGATCGGCGTGATTGCGATCGAACGGCACGCCGACAATGAAACGCAGCCCAACATACTCGCCGTCGACCGCATTGCCGCTGAGAATAGTGTGGGTGCCGGTCGTCCCGTCGCTGCAACTTCCCGAACCGTCTTCGAAGTCGAGGAGCGCGACGCCGTCCTTCTGCCAGATGCCGTCGTTGGTCAATCGCAACGGCACCGCCGAGCCGGCGGCGTCGATGAGCTCGACGGCATGCACATAGAACCGCAGGTCGAACGGCATGAAGCCGTCGGCGGCGCGGGCGCAGGAGAACGGTTGGCCGTGAATGGTGGCGACAAAGGGAATGGTGACGGCGATATTTCGCGTGCAACCGGCAAAGAGGATCGGCAGCACACAGGCAGCACGGCACAGCCGTCGACCAACGTCATCCATTCTTCACCCGCACCTCGATCTCGGCGCTGTTGATCAGGTTCTGCAGAACCTCACGGCCAATACGTTTGTCGGGCATGTTGGCAAAGTCAACGTGGTCGAAGATCGTATCGAGATCGCGGCGCACCACGACGGTCGCCGACTCGCCTCCGGTGTTGAGCGCGCCGCCCTCCTGGCCCTGGTTGCGCGGCAGGTCGAACAACTTGCCGTTCGCCACCGCGGTGACGACGGTAAACGGCGTCTCCTGTGATTCGCCCGGCCGTTGAAACCGTCCTTCGAGGCGCAGGCTCTGATCGACCATGTCGACTTCGGAAGGGAGCCCAGTCGCCGCTGGATCGGCGCGGGCAATCAAGTAGTGCGCCTGACAATACTTCTGCGCGCCAGGATACAGCGTTGCCACGGCATGCGAGCGCGGGTTCAGCAGCGATTCCACCGTGGCGGTCTTGGTCGCCGAAGGGTCGGCGATTGCCGAGTGACCCGCGTAGGCAGGCCGCGGGCCGAGGAGGTCGCCGATGCGCTCCAGCAACGAGACCGCCGGGGGCACCGGGTTGCACGGAATGAGCTCCAGACTGCGTGTCACGAGATAGCCTCGGGTCACCTGCACGCGATAGCCGAGATCGTTGGTCACCTCCCAACCGGCACCATCGGGCGCCTGCTCCATCTTGCTCCGCTTCCATTCGAGAACGTAGCTGACACTGTGCGGCGGCGGTGTGTCCGCTTCTTTGCGCGCGCAGCCAGCGCTCAGCAGTACCAAGCTGACGACGGTGAGTGCGCGCGCAATGAAGCGGTGCTTGTTCATCGATCGCTGTCGTCGCCGGCATCGCGCGGTGGAGGCGGCGCGGCGTCGGGTAGACAAGCGAGAAGCCGGGGAAAGACGACGCAGGTCCCGGTGACCTGCTCGCCGCGGCGGCCGACGAACTCACAGCTGCTGCCTGCCGCCTGCTGATTGCATGCGTCGATCGCAACCGGGGGCGGACCCGGTGGTGGCCCGGGCGGACGGCTGCCACCCGCATTGAACTGTGCCGATGCCGTAACCGGTCCACTCATCAGTACAAGCAACCCGATCCATTGTCGTGCGAGGGTTCGTTTCATGCTGTTCTCCTTCTGGTCTCTCTTGTGTGCGCTGTTGCGTCCGGACACCACGGCCACGACCTCATTGACACGTTCCACCAGGCGGCGTTCCACTGCCGCCGTTGTTGGTCGGGGTGCCACGATAGCAGCCGAGAATGTACGGGAACGTCGACGTCGTATGGTAATGATAGTCGCCGTTGGGACCGACGTGCCCATTGCATTGATCCAGATAGCTCGAGCCGGCTTTGGCCGTGTACGTGTTCCGCGACCAGACACACGTCTTCGGCACGCACGCGGTGGTCGGCACGCCGCCGATCATCACGTCGGTGCAGTAGCCGCTCGAGCACGCCGCGCTCGACGTGCAGCCGACAGTGCCCGTCTGGTATCCGGTGTTGTCCCAACTGCTCAGCATCTCTTGCACCGTGCTGCAGCCGGCGTCGGTGCACTCGTAGGGCCCGTAGATCGGAAATCCATCGAACGCGTAACCGACGATCGGTGAGGGATCGTTCGGCGACGGATCGGCGTTGTTCCACGGCTGCGACGACGCGACCGCACTTTGTATCAGGCATTTCACCAACAGCTTGTGATAGTGGAACGTTCCCTGTTGCGCCGAGTGACTGCCGCACTCGTCGAGAATCGCGGCGGCAATTGGGTCGCCATAGGCGTCGCTGGTCGGTTGCGGCCCTTCGTTGACGGCATAGATCGGAATGCCGTTGATGCTGACCCCCATGTTGCCGAGGAGGGGCACATTGGTCGTGGAGGCGGCGATCGCGGGGCTTTGCGGAAAGGTGAAATTGTAGCTCTTGGACTGCAGGCCGTTGGGCGTCATCGCGATGTACTGATACGTGGGTATGCCGTTGCTGTGCACGGTCACGGTCGAGCCGCTGCAGGACGCCGAAAGCGACGGAGTCGGATAGCCCGACCCCGCGCCGGCAGCGCCGCTGACGTTGAGGAAGTTCGCGCTGGCACAGCTGGCGGCGGCCGTGGTGGCGGTCGCCGTAGCCGTCGCTGTCGGTGTGCCCGTCGTTGTCCGTGTCGGGGTTGACGTACCCGTGATGGTCGGAGTTCTCGTCGCAGTTGGCGTGCCCGTCAGCGTCGGCGTTGCGGTCAAGGTTGGCGTGCCTGTCACGCTCGCCGTGGCCGTCGGCGTCCCGGTCAAGGTTGGGGTTCCCGTCAATGTCGGCGTGCCTGTCAACGTTGGGGTGCGCGTCAAGGTGGGCGTGTCCGTCGTCGTCGCCGTTGCCGTTGCGGTCTGGGTTGGAGTGAGCGTTGACGTGAGCGTAGGCGTGAGCGTCGGGGTCGGCGGAATCGTGGGGTAGATGTCGTCGAACAGATTAGCGGCGATCGTGTCGACCGCACTGCGCACACAGCTTTGTGCCCCAGCGATCGTTGACGAGCACGAGGTGAGAGCCGTGAGATCGGCATCCGTGCACGTGGCGATCTTGGTGGCCAGGCTCGTGGCCGCAATGGCGATCTTGCCGGTTGTATCTGCGTCGCGACAATCCGTTGCCGTGAGGCGATTGCTGTCTTCCTTGTACTGGCAGGTCCGCTGCTCATACATGCGCTTGCGGGCGTACGCATACGCACCGCCGCCGAGGTCGGTGTTCTGACAGGTCCAGGCGCTGGAATGGGTCGACGTGATGGGCGGGTTGGCTCCATAGTCCGCGGCCATCGCCACCGACATCTCGTGTTTGGCGAGGCAGCCGAGACAGGCGGCCACATTCCCCATGGTGGCCAATGCCGGAACTTCAGCGGCGCACGGGCTGGCGCAGGTCGCAAAGCCGAGCTGTGACGGGGTGACGCTGCCGCAGTAGGTCGAGACCCGATTCACAAAGCTGGTCATCTTGCTGGTAATGTGGGTAAGACGAGTACTCGGAAAGAGCGCGCTGTCGGGGTCGCTGCAGTCGACGCTCGCCGCCACGATTCCCAGCATACGCTGCTTGTGACAGGCCAGCTCCTGATATGCGGTCATGTTGGCTACCGCGTGCGTATTCGCCGCAAGAAATTTGCGGCAGCGTGTGAGATTGGACTCGAGCCCGAACGCAACGGACGACTGTAGAATGACGCCAAGCAGGACGATCTCGACCTTACGCATGTTCCCCTCCCGTTTGTTGACGCACCAAAATCCCGCGTTGCAGTTGTCGCTTCGAACTTCGTGGCGCCTGTAAGGGCAACCATCGTGCCACGACGACCTTCAGGAGCCCTCGTTTGAATTTGCACTCTGCCCGCAGCTGACCTGCGGAATTCCGCAAAGGGAGGTGCGGGAGGCCGCATACAGTCGGGAACCTCTTCCCTTGGGGACTGTAGATTTTCTCGGATGTAGGGGCGATTCGGGAATCGCCCCACACGGGCGCTGCCGATTCGATGCGCCCTTCGGGCAGTTTCCGAACTGCCCCTACACGCAGATGACCGAACCCGAGAAAATCGACAGTCCCCTTGGGAGAGGGCTTGGATGAGAACTGAGACGTTTGGACAATTACTCGCTGTCTGCCATTCTTCCGCGAACTTCGGACTCACCACACTGGCAGCCTGTCGTGGCACTCTGCAGAGACCAGCGGGAGCAGCCTATAGAAGGGTCGGCGCCCGCAGGTCCGCCGCCGGCAGGCTTACTCGATGCCGTGTCGTTTGAGCTTGTCGTACAACGTGCGCAGGCCGATCCCGAGATTCTCCGCTGCCCGTTTGCGGTTGCCGTCCGCGGCGCTGAGCGCATCTTCAAGCGCCTGGCGTTCGGCGTCTTCCAAACTGGCAAAGCGACGCGCCAGCGCGGTGCGCGGCGCTCCGAGCAGCAGGTGCTGCGGCTGAATGACGCTGCCGTCGGCAAGGATCGCGGCGCGTTCCAAGACGTTGTTGAGCTCGCGCACGTTGCCACGCCAGTCGTGCCGCTGCAGCATCTGCCCGGCGCTGGCATCGACAGACACTAGCGGTCGGCCGAGGCGGGCGGCGATTTGACCGAGCAGCAGGCGCGCCAGGGGCAGGATATCGCTGGGGCGTTCGCGCAGCGCCGGCAATTGGACCGGGAAGACCGCAAGCCGATGATACAGATCCTCCCGAAAGCGGCCGTCGTCGATGAGCGACGGGAGGTTACGGTTGGTTGCGGCAATCCAACGTACGTCCGCGCTGATCGTCTGCATACCGCCGACGCGCTCGAAGCGACGCTCTTGCAGGACGCGCAGGAGCTTGGCCTGGAGGTCGGGGCGCAGCTCGGCGATCTCATCGAGAAAAAAGGTGCCGCCATCGGCGAGCTCGATGCGCCCGCGGCGCCTTTCCGTCGCGCCGGTGAAGGCACCCTTCTCATGGCCGAAGAGCTCGCTCTCGATGAGGTGTTCCGGCAAGGCGGCGCAATTGACCGCCACGAAGGGCGCGCGGGCGCGGCGGCTCCATTGATGCACGGCACGCGCCGCGACTTCCTTGCCGGTGCCGCTCTCGCCCAGCAGCAGCACGGTGGCGTCGGTGCCGGCGACCTTGCGCAGTGCATCGACCACCGGCTGCATCGCCGGATCACCGTAAGTGAGTGGCACGTCGCTGCCGCTCTCATCGCGGGCCGCCTGCTCCTTCAGACTCAGCAACTGGCGGCGTTCCAGGGCGCGCGCCGCCAACAGGGAAATCTGCTCGGGACTGTCGAGCGGCTTTTGCAGATAGTCGAAGGCGCCGAGACGCATTGCTTCGACGGCCGTTGAGACGCTGCCGTGCGCGGTGAGCACGATGACTTCGGTGTCCGGTTGCTGCTGGCGCACGCGGCGGACGAGCTCCAGACCATCCATGCGCGGCATCCGCAAGTCGGTGACCAGCAGATCGAAGCTCTGCCGCGCCAGCCGCTGCAGGGCTTCTTCGCCATCGCCGGCTTGCTCGACCGCGTGGCCGTCGAGCGCCAAGGCTTCCGCAAGAAAGCTGCGAATCCCTTCTTCGTCGTCGACAATCAGGATGTGCGCCATCGTTCGGTCATATGCGCTCGAGCGCGATGCGAAACACGGCGCCGCCGCCGGGTTGATTCTCGGCCGTGATGCGGCCGCGATGCTGTCCAACGATGCGTTGCGCCAGCGACAGGCCCAGGCCGGTGCCGCGCGCCTTGCGCGTATAAAACGGCTCGAAAATGCGTTCCTCCTCGCCCGCGGGAATTCCGGGTCCCGCATCGCGCACTTCGTACACCAGCTGGCCGTTGTCCGCGAACACTCGCGCTTCGACCGGAGCCTCGGCCGGCGACATCTGCACGGCGTTGCGCAGCAGGTTGGTGAGGACTTGCTGCATGCGCACCGGATCCATGCGCCACGAGCGTGGCGCATCCTGGCTGCAAACGATAATACGTTCCGGGCTGACGACCTCGGCCGAATCTTGCAGCACACGCGCCGGGTCGACCGTTTGTGGGTCGATAGTACCGGTGCGTGCGAACTCCAGCAGATCGTTGAGCAGCGTCTCCAGGCGCACGGCTTCCGAGACGACGCGATTGGCCTTCGCTGGACCATCACGATGCACGGCAATGGGCCCGTCGCCGGCGAGCGCGCGCTGCAGCAGCTGCGCGTGTCCTTTCAAGGCGGTCAGCGGGTTGCGGATCTCGTGGGCGATGACCGCGGCCATCTCTCCCAACGCCGCCAATCGCCGGCCTTGCTCGATATGCTGGGTGAGCTCATCCTGCCGCCGGACGAGATAGATCAGAAAAGCCGCTCCCCCGAGCACGGCAGCCACGACCGCCAATCCCACCGCGAGACTGAGGCGCGCGTAGCCGCGCAGGCGTTGTGTTTCCAGCGGCTCGAACTCCATGACCGCATAGGGAGGACGTCCCGGGGGTGGTCCGAGTCGCGGCTCTCCGGCGTGCGGGGGCCCGGCTTCAGACACAGGTGGTGGACGCCAGTCGGCGTCGGTCCCGGGTGGGGGAGGGGGGCGCCAGTCACCTGCGGCACCCCGCGGCGGGGGAGGTGGCTGCCACTCGCCCGCTGCGCCGGGATGCGGTTCGCTTGCGGCCGACGGCGGTCCTTCACCACGCCGTGGCGGACCCTGGTCCGGTGGCCCCAGTCGCATCTGTACGCGACTGCCGACAAAGCGCGGCGCCTGCACGTCCAGTGCCGCAATCGTCGCGTCGTTCATCACCGTCGACGGTTCACCGGCGGATGCGAGGATGCCGATTTCCGGACGCCACAACGCCAGGTAGTGCAATCCCCGCTGTTGGTTACGTGCAAGGTAGCTCTGCAGATCCTCCGATTGCGGCGGGTGACCGAGCGCCTCGAACATGCGGCCGGCATCGGCCATGAACGCGTTGGCTTGTCCGCGCAGTAGGCTGGTCGAGGCACGGTCGACGAGCGCGGAGACCAGCCACAGCATCGCCAGCAGAATTACGCTCAACAGCACGGCGGTGCCGGTGATGGCGGTCGGCAGTCGCATCCGTCGCGTTGGAGATTTCGTGGGCAGGGTGGCGTCGCTCACGGCAGAGCTCAACATACGACAGTTTCGCAGCACGCGCCAAAGGGGCCTGTGGCCGGCGTCTCTTCTATGGTCCGCTCCCCGTTGGGTCGCTGCGAACTTCCAAGTCCGGCCGCATGCTCAGCACCGCTGAGTGACTGAGCAACCGTCACGCCGAGGCGCGACGAAACCAAGGTCCTCAGTATTCTGGCCGTCATACGCGGGAATCCGCATGGTCGCGTGCGGATTCCCGCACGAGCACCAGCAAACTGCTGCGCGGCTCAGGATCGAATCAGCGCAGCGGCTTGCGCATGAAGATCTTGCTGTGTCCGCGCGGGTAGCCCTCCAACTCCGCGATGCGCTCGAAGCCGAAGCGGCGATAGAAGTAGGGGGCCTGGAAGCTGTGGGTATCGAGGACGATTTGCGTGGCGCCACGATTCCGGGCTTCCGCTTCGGCCGCCTGCAACAAGCGCGCGCCGACACCGCGCGCGCGCCAGCTCTCGTGCACCCATAGGGTGCGTACCTCGCAGGTCTCACCCCACGTCCACCCGTACAAGCCGGCGACGATCTGCGCCTCGTCGTTGCGCAGAAAGATGGCCAGGTATCGGCCGTCGTCGATGCCGGTGCGCGCCACGTTGAACGCATACAGCTGCTCGTCGAGCCAGTGCACGTCGTCACGGTTGGGATCGTCGGTGACAGCGATCTGATCGAGATTCATGGACGCACCCAGTCCAGGATCCCCGCATGCTCGCTCCTACGCCTTCGCAATCACCACTTCCGCATACTGGCGCAACAAGTCGAGCTTCTGTTGCAGCGTCTGCGAGTCGACCGGCTCGACGTATGGATTGCGGAACCCGACGATGACATCGGTGACACCCAGATCTTCGAGGTGGCGGATGCCGTCGAGATTGTAGGCTTCGAGGGAGATGACGTGGGTCTCGAACGGCAAACCTTCACGCCCGTATTCTTTGCGTAGCTCCGTGAGCCGACCGATCATCTTCCCGAGATCGTCGCTGCCGGCGTGCATCCAGCCATCGGCAAGGCGCGCGGCGCGATGGAGCGCCGGCTCGGAGTGCCCGCCGATGAGGATGGGGATGGGCACGGTCGGCACCGGACATAGCTTGATGCTCGGGATGTCGTAGTGGCGGCCGTGGAATGCGTAGAACCCGCCCGCCGTCAGCCCGCGGATGATCTCGATCATCTCGTCCATGCGCTTGCCGCGCGAGTGCCAGTCGGTACCGCACACTTGGAAGTCCTCGGGCCACGGGCTCAACCCGACGCCGAAGCCGAAGCGGTTGTTGCTCAATACGGCGATGGAGCTCACCGACTTGGCCACCAGCACCGGCTGGCGGATCGGCAGCTTCACGACAAATGTCGTGAAGCGCAACCGCGTTGTCACCGCCGCCAACGCCGGAATCAACGAGAACGGCTCGATGAACGGCTTGTCTTCCAGGAAGTGGCGATCACCGTCGGGCGTGTACGGATACTTGCTGTCGGAGATTTCTGGATAGCAGATGCTGTCGGGAACGATGAACGAGGTCCACCCCGACTCCTCCGCGGCTTGCGCCAGCGGCAGGTAGTGCGTCGGATCACACATCGACTCGGCATAGGAGAAGCGCATCATTGGACCTCCGTGACCTCCGTCGATCACACCCCGACGGGACGCAGCAGGACGCGGTTGAGGCGCGTCGAGAATGTCGGCTCCTCGATGCGCTCGGCGATGCGCCAGCCGTCCGCCGTGCGCACCAGCTTGTCGTTGTAGTAGCCGCCTTCGAAGAACACCATGAGGCGGTCGTTGTCGGGCACCCCCATGGGGTTGAACAGGCACGAACGGCAGGTTGCCGTGTCGCCCTGAATGCGTACGGCGCGGTTGGTGACCAGGTGCTGGGTCATTGGAAACCCGGCGAGCACCGTGGTGAGCCATTGACGCACCTCGGGAAGCGCGCCTTTGACGCCACCCGCCGCGGTGTAGTCGATGAACGCGCCGGGCGTAAAGCAACTGCTCCACAGGTCCCAGTCCTTGGCGTCGAGCGCGGTGGCGTAGCGGGTGAGGAGATCGTCGATCTCGATGCGGTCGGCGATGTCCTGCAACGTCATGGCTGCCATGCTCATCTCCTCCCTCAACCAAGAGAACCCACAGTGGCACGGCCCAGCGAAGAGGTCTCCCACTGACCGGCCACAAGAGAATCACGAACGCACGCAATTTCGAAATCACGAAAAGAGGGGGAAGGAAGCATTTCCCTTTCGTGCATTCGTTCTTTTGCGTTTTCGTGATTCTCCTTGATCATTGCAGCCATCGCGATGTGCGCTCGGTGGCGAAGGTTCCTTCTCCCTGAGAAGCCTTCAAATGGTTAGCCCGCCGTCGATGGAGACGATGGCACCGGTCATGTAGCGGGCTTCGTCCGAGGCGACGAAGGCCACGAGGGCGGCGACTTCCGCGGGTTCGGCACCGCCGAGCGGCGACATCAGCTTGCGGATCAGCTTGGGGTCGGCGTCCGATGGCAGACGGAAGGCATGCATCAGCGGGGTGTTGATGGCCCCGGGCGCGATCGCGTTGACGCGAATCCGGCGGTGCAGGTATTCGTCGGCAAGCGCGCGGGTGAGTTGCACGACGCCGCCTTTCGACGCGCAATACGCGGCGCTGTACGGTTGGCCCATCAAGCCGGCGTTGGAGGCAATGTTGACGATGTTGCCACCATCTTCGAGGAGATACGGCAACACGGCCTGCGCCATGAGGAAGCTGCCGGTCAGGTTGACACCGATGATGCGTGACCATTCCTCGAACGCCACCTCATGTGAGTTTGCGAACTTGCCGATGCCGGCGCAGTTGACCAACACCGAGGGCTTGCCCAGGTCCTTTGCCGCCGCGCCGACTGCGGCGCGTACCGACGCGGGGTCCGACACGTCGACCTGATAGGCGTGCGCCCGGGCGCCGTGCTGGCTGATTTCTGCCGCTGCTTGCTGCGCGCTGTCGAGCATGACGTCGAGGCAAGCGACGCCAGCGCCCTCCGTCGCGAGCCGCACCGCCGTGGCGCGGCCAAGTCCGGATCCCGCCCCGGTGACGATGGCCGTTCGGCCGGTAAAGCGATTCATCAACCACTGCCTCCGTTTCTCTGAAAAACGTCGGGCGACACTACCGCGGTACACGAGAGCTGGCAACGAGTCCCCCTGAAGCGGACTCCAGTGCGATTGCCCAGCCGGATTCAGCCGCATGAGTTGGCAATCGGGCGCGGCTGTGGCACGCATAGTCGGTCACGCCAACAGAAGGAGCACGCCATGGTCGACCTGCAGGAAATCGAAGCCATCAAGCGGTTGAAGTACACATATTGTCGCTGTCTCGACGAAAAACGCTGGGACGAGATGGCGCAGTGCCTCACCGAGGACGCCACCTCAGCCTACGGCGACGGCCAGTACTCCTTCAGCGGCCGCACAGCGATCATGCAATTCCTGCGCGATGCCCTGGCCGGGCATCATATGATTACCGCGCATCGCGTCCATCAGCCCGAGATCGACCTGACCAGCGCAACCACCGCGACGGGCATCTGGGCGCTCGACGACGTCGTGATCGAAACCAACGCGAACTTCGTCATCCGCGGCAGCGCCTTCTACCGCGACGAGTACGTCAAGATCGGCGGGCAGTGGAAGATCCGGCACACCGGCTATCAGCGCCTCTACGAAGAAATGTTCTCCCGGAGCGACACGCCCAGCTGGAAGCTCACGGTCAACCGCTGGGCCGCGAAGTAGGACCCTGTCGCTTCATTCGCGCGAAGCGCGCCCTGGGTACCAAATAGTAAACGTCTTTTGTATGTTGAGTATTTTCAGTATCGTCTCTCTTGGGATCAATTGACGGAATACTAAAAATATAATATCGATGAACCTTATATCGAAGCATTCAGCTTTTGGGGGCGGGTGAAGGTCGTGCGATGCAGGGGTTCGGTCAGCCCCCATCGTCCGCGACGTTCCATATGATCGCGCCGCGACGACCATGGCAGGCTTCGCCGTGTGCGCCGACTGCGCCCGCGAGTACCACGATCCCGACAACCGCCGCTTCCATGCCGAGCCGATCTCCTGCCCGGCCTGCGGGCCACGCCTGTCGTTGAGGAACAGCGCTGGGCGCATGCTGGACGGGGATCCGGTTCGCGAAGCGGCAGCGCTGCTCGCCGCCGGCGCCGTCATCGCCATCAAGGGCCTCGGTGGGTATCACCTGGCCGCCGCCGCGGAGCATGCAACGGCGGTGGCGGCGCTGCGCGGCCGCAAGCATCGCGAGGACAAGCCGTTTGCCGTGATGATGCCCACCCTTGCGGCGGCGCACGCGTTGGCGGTTCGTGCCGGCGACCTTCTGCTGCTGAACAAGATCGACCTCCTGCCGCACCTGCAGTTTGACCTCCAGCGCTGTCTGGAATATGTGCGCCGCGTCAACCCCAGGCTGCGCGTCGTTCCGATATCCGCGCAGCGTGGCGATGGCCTCGAGACGTGGTACATGTGGCTGCGCGCCCGCATGACTGCACCGGCGACGCGCGCGGACATGCGGTGACATTGTGGGCACGCTCCTGGTCTTGGGTTTTCTTCTTGGTGTTCGGCACGCGCTCGAAGCCGATCACGTGGCCGCGGTTGCCGCGTTGGCAACGCGTTCGTCCTCGTGGGGCCAGACCGTTCGAGTCGCTGCCGTCTGGGGTGTCGGGCACACCCTGGCGCTCATCCTGTTCGGTGCGGTCGTGCTCGGGTTCGAAGCGGCGATCCCGCCGCGAGTCAGCGATGGCTTCGAGGCGGTGGTCGGCATCGTTCTGATCGTCCTCGGAATGAATGTACTGCGGCGTCTCCGCGCGGCGCGCATGCATTTCCACATTCATGAGCATCCCGACGGCGTGCGGCATTTTCATGCGCACACCCACGAGACGGCGGGGTCCCACGCGCCGCAGCACGCGCACGTTCATCCGCGCGGTTTGCTCGGACGGGCGGTGCTTGTGGGTGGTCTGCACGGTCTGGCCGGCTCGGCCGCACTTGTCTTGCTGTCGCTGCAGACGATTCATTCCAGTAGCCGCGCGCTGCTGTACCTGGGTGTATTCGGCGCCGGGTCGGTTCTGGGTATGGTGCTGTTCGCCCTCGTCATCACCGTTCCGCTGCGCTCGATGGCGTACGTGCCGCGCTGGGCGGCGCACGGTGTCGAGGCAATGGTGGGCCTCGCCAGCATCACGGTTGGGCTGTGGATCACCGTGCACGCACTGTGATTGACCGCCGATCCGCCAGATCGGCCTGGCCCAGGGACAAGGGCGTGCACGGTTGCGCCACAGCGGAGGCGAGGTTAGTATCCGCCTCCCCACAATGAAGAGAGTGTACTTGCAAAGCCTCGGCTGCCCCAAGAATCTGGTGGACAGCGAGATGATGCTCGGGCTGATGGCGCGCGACGGCGCGGAGATCGTCCTCGATCCCGCGGCCGCCGATGTGCTGATCGTCAACACGTGTGGGTTCATCGATGGCGCCAAGCGTGAATCGGTCGATGCCATCCTGGAGCTGGGCAGGCTCAAGGAATCGGATCCGACAAAGCGACTCGTCGTGACCGGTTGCTTGGTCCAACGCTACGGCAGCGAGTTGCAGGATTCGTTGCCGGAAGTGGACGCGTTCCTTGGAACGGGAGATTTCACCCGCGTATCGGAGATGCTCGACGACGGTCTGCCGGATGCCTCCAGCTACGGCGGCGCGGCACATCTGCTCCCAGACCTGGCGATCCCGCGTACCCGTACCGGACAGTTTTTCAGCGCCTATCTCAAGGTGTCGGAGGGCTGCGATCACACCTGCAGCTTCTGCATCATTCCGAAAATCCGCGGCCGCCACGAGAGCCGGCCGCTGGATTCGGTGCTCGCCGAAGCCGCGGCGCTGGCGAACGACGGCGTCGTCGAGCTCAACCTCATCGCCCAGGATCTGACGGCGTATGGCCGCGATCGCCGCGACGGGACGACGTTGAGCAGCCTGCTGCGCGAGCTGGTGAAGATCGACCGGCTGCGCTGGATCCGATTGCTCTACAACTATCCGCGCTACGTGACCGACGAGCTGCTCGATACGATCGCCGCCGAAGAGAAGATCTGCTCGTACATCGACATGCCGCTGCAGCACATCAGCGACCGGATGCTGCGTGTCATGCGGCGCGAGCGCGACGGTGCCACGGTGCGCCGCTTGATCGCGCGCCTCCGCGATCGCATTCCCGGGGTCGCGATCCGCACGGCTTTCATCGCCGGCTTCCCGGGCGAAACGGAGGCCGACTTTACCGAGCTCCTCGAATTTGTCCGCGAGACCCGTTTCGAGCGCGTCGGGGTTTTTCGTTATTCGCAGGAAGAAGGCACGGCGGCGGCGACGCTGGGTGATCAAGTTCCCGAGCCGGTGAAGCGCCGGCGCCAGCAGGCGTTGATGCGCGCCCAGGCAGGGGTTGCGGCAGCAGTCAATCACCAGTTGATTGGCACCGACCAGGCGGTGTTGGTGTGCGGGACCGACGACCGCGGCCGTCTCTACGGGCGCCTGCCGACGCAGGCCCCGGATATCGATGGCGTGGTCTACTTGCGCGGCGAGGCGGCGGTGGGCTGGATCACTCGGGCTCACGTCCGGCGCGCGTCCACCTACGACTTGTACGCCGACGTGCTGTCGCCCGCGGTACAAATCGGCGTTGACACGCGGACCCAATGTCTCTATGGTCCGCCGTCCTTATAGGAATGCCATATGCGGAAACCGGCGTTGAAAGCTGCACGTGACAAGCTCGTCGAAATGCGGCGACAAGTCCTACGCGAAATCAGCAACGACCTGAAGCAAGGTCGCGAGGGTAGCAAAGAAGAGGGCATGGATACCTATGACCTCGCCAGTGAGGAGCGCGATCGCGGGATCAGCTTCATTCTCACTGACCGCGAGCGTGAGAAGGTTCAGGCCATCCAAGAAGCGCTCGATCGCGTCGATGCGGGTACCTACGGGATTTGCGAGAGTTGTGAGCAGGACATCAGCCCGGGCCGGCTCAGCGCCTTGCCATTCACCCGGTTGTGCGTGAACTGCCAGGCGGAGGCCGAAAAAGAAGCCAAGGCCTCACGCAACTACGACGACGAGCGCGCCTATCGCAAGCTCGGCGTTACCGACGTCGACGAAGAAAACACGTAGGGCCCTGCGGGCGGCATACTTCTATGGCCCGCTCCCCATTGGGTCGCTGCGGGCTGCCAAGCCCGACAGGCTGCGGGTGAGGCGCATCTCGCGCGCGTAGCAGGTGGCAGGTGGCGCGTGGTCGGAACGATAGGCAACGAGCCACGAGCCACGCGCGGCCAAGTGCGAGGCTCACCCGTTGCCGCGACGACGCGCTGACGATCTTCCGCGCCGCGATTGACGCGGCCGATCCGGCGCAGCTGGTAGCCGCGCATCTGCACCGTGATGGTCGGCAGGTCGTCCTGACTATCGACTCGCGCGTTGCCGATCGCTGGAGCGGTCCGACGTTGGTCGTTGGCGGTGGCAAGGCCGCGGCACGTATGGCTGCGGGCTGCGAGTCGATCATTGGTGCCGAGCATGTTCGCGGGACTGTCGTCGTCGCCGACGGCTGCGGAGCCGACCTGCAATCGATCGCCGTAGTCGAGGCGGGACATCCACTCCCCGACGCTCGTGGCGGGGCCGGTGCGCGGCGGCTGTTGGATTTGGTTGCGCACCAGGGACCCGAGAGAATCCTGTGTCTCATCAGCGGCGGCGCTTCCGCTCTGCTCGCCTGTCCGCGTCCTCCGGTCACTTTGGCGGATAAGATCGTCCTGACGCGACTGTTGTTGGAGTGCGGCGCCTCGATCGACGCGCTCAATACCGTGCGTAAGCATGTCTCGCAGATCAAAGGCGGTGGCTTGCTGCGCGCCGCGCGCGCGCCAATGGTTGGATTGCTCATCTCTGACGTCGTCGGTGACGATCCGAGCACCATCGGCTCGGGACCGACCGCCGCCGACCCGACGACGTTTGCGGATGCGGATGCCGTTCTGCGGCGCTATGCGTTGCGCCAGCGAGTACCGACCTCGGTGCGCGAGGTGCTCGACGCGGGCTTCGCTGAGCGCATCCCTGACACCCTCAAGCCGGGAAGCGTTGAAGCGCGCCGCTGCAGGAACTTCGTCATCGGCTCCAACCGCATCGCCCTCGACGGTGCGGCCGCGGCGGCGCGTGCCGCGGGCTGGGCCGTGCACGTCGAAGCCGCGCCGATCGTCGGCGAGACCACCGACGCCGCGCTGCAGTTCGCGGCTCGCTTACACAACCTCGCCGAAGCTCATGGCCCGCTGTGTGTGCTAGCGGGAGGGGAAACCACCGTCCGTGTGCGTGGCAGCGGACGTGGCGGCCGCAATCAGGAATTTGCCCTGGCGCTGGCCGGCGCGATTGCCGGCGAAGCGATCGCCGTGCTGAGCGCCGGTACCGACGGCATCGACGGCCCAACCGATGCCGCGGGTGCGTTTGTCGATGGCACGACGCTGGAACGGGCGCGGCAGCGCGGGCTCAGTTCCGCTGCCGCGCTTGCCGCGAACGATTCGTACCCGTTCTTCGCCGCGCTCGGCGACCTCCTGCGTTGCGGACCAACCGGCACCAATGTGATGGACATCAAGATCGCGTTGCTGCCGGTCGGGCGATCAGTGCAAAGATTTTATCCGGGAGAGCCTTGATAGTTGGTGAGGAGGCGAGATTTGATTGCCGGAGCAGCTTGGGTATTGTCTTCCAAGGCAACCCTCAGAAGGAGTGATCGATGCGCAATGCAATGCAGGGACTCGATGACCTCGTCCGTCGCGGCAAGCGCGGGCCGGAAGCTACCAAGCTCATGAACGTCAAGGTGCCAACCGCTTTGCTGGCACGGATCAGCGCGCTCGCCGAGAAACTGCGTGTCAAGAAGACCGAGGTGATCATCGCCATCCTCAACGAAGGATTGGACAGCGCCGATTCCGAGCTCAAGGGTTGGACACCACCGCCGAAGGTAGTCGTTCCGAAGGCGCGCCGCTGTACGATTCTGGGCTGCGAGCGGGAGAAGGTCGCCAAGGACCTCTGCATGGCGCACTATGTGGCGCGGCGGCGCGCCCAAGACAAGGCGCGGCCATCCGCACGCTGAGGTAGCGACTACTGCCGTCAGAGCACCCCGTCGAACTCGGCAGACCACAGGGACCCACCCCTGTCCTGAGCGCCGTCGAAGGAGGGGAGCGGACCATAGAAGTCATGCCGCCCGCAGGGCCGCCGGCCCCTCAGTCGGCGTTCTCCGGCGGAATCGGTGCCGTGCATGGCTGCCCCGCACAGACGTCCTCGATGGCGCCGTTGGGGTGCCAGAACTGGTCCTTCAACGCTTGAACCCCCGGGATGCTGGGCGTGTCGTCGTGCGGATCATGCCCCTGGCGTGAGGGCACGTTCGTAATTGGCGAGGAGGGCGAACCGGTATCCCACAGCACGTAAGCGGATCCTCCGTAAGGATAGTGGGTGATCGGCGTCAGCAGCCATCCCGGATCGAGCTCGGCGACGCGGCCAGGCGCGGCGATCGGCACATGCGCTTCTGCGCCAAGCGTCGCGGCTTCAATCCGCAGGCTGTACTCGGTGACTTGATGGTCGCCGACGGCGCCCAAGAGCAGGACCTCATGTGTTGGGGTGCCGGGTAACGGATCGGTGGTGACGTGATTCGCATAGCCGTCGCCCTCGCCGCGATCCCACAGCAATTGAGCCACCGCGATGCAGATGACGCGGTCGTAGCGGCTCGGGTAGGAAGGCTTGAGCACGCCTTGGAGATAGTCGTCGAAGTCGGAGCTGCGGTCGAGCAAGAGGTTGTAGTTCATGCCCGCCTCCGCGAGCGTGCTGCGCGTGAAGTCCTGGGCAATCGCGGTGAGCGCCGCGCCGAGAATGGCGCCCTGACTGTTGCCGTCGAAGTACAGCTCGTCGGTCTTCAACGCGGGCTGGCCGCCGAAGCGGAAGGCGTCGTTGGCGCTGAACCCCTGCGGGTGCTTCATGAGCCGGCCGAGAAACAGAAAGGCAAGCAGGCCTTGCTGGAGCCGGTCGGGAATCGCCGGAAACTTGGAAATGTCGCTCAGTGCGGCCAGTGCCGAGGGGACATCGTCCTCGGACATGCCGTACCAGTCGGTGGCACAATACGCGATGTTGTACGTCGCCGACATCTTCTTCGTCAGGTCGCCGTTGACCTCGGAGCGATCGCCGAGCAGGCCGTGGCCGTACATCGACATGCGCGCCGGCGCGCTCGCGGCGGCGGGTGGAAGGTTGCAGAGGTACTGCGCCGTGAACGTGCCCGTCTGCCGTGTCGGCAGCCCGGCGTCGTCAAGGACCAAGTGCCCACCGGTCTGACCGTTTTTGGTCAGGTAGAGCGGCATCTGGAACGTCCCTTCAATGCGGCGCTGGACATACTGATTGGGATTCTCGGTAATCGTATCCACCGTGAAGGTGGGGGCCGCGTCTCCGAGGACACCGAAGGCGTCGTCGCGCATGGCGATCATGCGACCGGTGAGGCTCTGGGTGCTGGCGATGGTGAAGTCCCATGCCAGCTGCAGGTCGTACCGACCCACTCCCGCTGTGCTGAGGTCGGCGAAGATCCGCTCCATCGACGGCCGGCGCGCTTCGAAGATCTCGTCAGTGGTGCGCTGGCCGTCGCGGTAGGCAGCGAAGGCGAGTGACGGCTCGATCGGCCGGGCGGATGCATCGACAAGGCCACGCAGCGCGACAATGATGCGGTGTCCGTCGGCGAAGTTGATCAGCGGATGAATCATCAGCAGCGGCGTCTCACCAGGATCGGCGACGGCGTCGAGCTCGGCAAAGAACGGATGGCGCTTGCCGGTGGTGGCGTCGAGCACGACGATTGGAGAGTCGGCGTCGAGCGACGGTTTCGCATCTTGGAGCCCAGGCAGTTTCGACTGTGCGGCATCGAGCCCGACGATCTGGGCCAGCGCGGCCGACCCCGGGCTCCAACCGTCCGCCCGGTTCTGGTCGGCCGGATTGATATGGACGCCGAGCGCATTGACGGGCAAGGAATCGGCAACCAACGACACGCGGTGTTTCGTCGGCGTCGAGTCATCCTCGACCGTGAAGTGATCGTTGGGCCATGGGAGCATGCAGGGATCGGCGATGGGATCGCAGCGCTGCTGTGTGGTGGGGTCGACACCGAGCGCCGACAACGCGACCGGCGAGGCCGATGCCTTAGGTGGCCCCGTGGGGGTCGCGGTCGGTGCAAGGGTAAAGGTCGGAGTACTCGTCGACGTCGCCGCGGTGGTGCGCGTCGGCGTCTGTGTCACGTTGGGCGTGCTCGTCCCCGTCAACGTCGGTGGGTTCCCCGCAGGTTGGTCCGACTCTGAACCGCACCCGGCCGCGAACAACGCCACGCACAGCACCGCCCCGATCTGTCGACCCCGCATTGACATGCTCTGTCCTCCTTACCGCTCTCCGGGAATATCACCCAACGTTCGCTGCGCTCAGCCTGCTCGGCAACTCCGTGGGAACTCGGTGCTTGAGCTTATGGCACCATGGCGGATCAATCGTCAATTCGGAGCTGCGGTCGGCGTCTCTTCTATAGTCCGCTCCCCCTTCGGGGAGCCTCAGGACAGGATGGATCGCCAGCAGCCTGTCGGACTTGGAAGTTCGCAGCGACCAACGGGAGCGGTCCATAGAAAATTCGCCGACCGCAGGTCCTAGTCTAGCAGCCTGTCGGACTTGGAAGTTTGCAGCGACCAACGGGAGCGGTCCATAGAAAATTCGCCGACCGCAGGTCCTAGCAGCCTGTCGGACTTGGAAGTTCGCAGCGACCAACGGGAGCGGTCCATAGAAAATTCGCCGACCGCAGGTCCTAGCAGCCTGTCGGACTTGGAAGTTTGCAGCGACCCAACGGGGAGCGGTCCATAGAAAAGACGCCGACCGCAGGTCCTAGGATAGAAGGCAACGTGTTTTGCAACGAAACGAGTGACGGGTGGCCTCGAGAGGTAGTATAGGCTGTATCGCCGAAGGGTTTGCCTATTCCCATGTACGTTCATCGCAGCAACCGCGCCGAAGTTCTGGTCGAGGTCCTCGCCGAGGTCGTGGCGCGGCCGCTCCCCGATCCCACCGTCGCCGAATGCATTGTCGTCGAAGGGCGCGGTATGGAACGTTGGCTTTCCATGCAGCTGGCGCAAAGGCTGGGGGTGTGGGCGAATCCGGATTTTCCGTTCCCGCGTCATCTCATTCTCCGCACCCTGGGTGATCTGCTGCCGGCGGAGGATGCGGCGCAATCGCCGTTTGAGCCGGAAATTCTGATGTGGTCGATCGCCGACCTGCAAAGCCAATATCTCGATCGTCCCGAGTTCGCGGAGATCCGGATGTACCTGGCTGGCGACGAACGCGGTGTCCGCCGGATTCAGCTTGCCGAACGTATCGCGCGCACCTTCGATCAGTACATTACCTACCGGCCAGAGATGGTCCTCGGCTGGGAACGTGGCAATGAGACGCACTGGCAAGCGGTGCTCTGGCGCGCCCTCGCTGAACGCCACGGCTCGCGGCACATGGCCAGCCGCGCGCGCACGTTTCTGGAGATCTTGGGACGCTCCAGCCCCCGGCTTGGGAAGACGCCGACGCGCATCTCCCTGTTCGGTGTTTCGACGCTCGCACCGCTGTATGTGAAGATGCTGGCGGCGCTGGCACGCCACGTTGAACTGCACCTTTTCCTGCTCAGTCCCTCCGCTGAATACTGGGCCGACATCCGTTCCCACCGCGAGGTCTTGCGCACGCTGGCACGGCACGGTGCTGACCCGGGCGACATCGACCCGGCGTTGCATCTCGACGAAGGCAATCCATTGCTGGCGTCGCTGGGGCGCATGGGCCGCGACTTCCAGCTCGTCCTCGAGGCGAACGTCGATTACCAGGAAGGCGAGCAAAGCCTCTATGGCGATCCCGGCGCGACGACCATGCTGACGACGGTGCAGTCCGACATTCTCGCACTGCGGCATCGCCGGCCGGGCAACATCGATGCTTTGCCGCTCGGGCTCGATCCCGACGACGACTCCATCCGCATTCACGCCTGCCACGCGCCCATGCGCGAGGTCGAGGTGCTGCACGATCAACTGCTGGCGCTCTTCGACCGGGATCGCTCTCTCGAGCCGCGCGACGTCGTCGTCATGTCGCCCGCCCTGGATGCGTACGCTCCGTTTATCGACGCCGTCTTCGGTGGCGCCACGGACGATCAACCCCGTGTGCCGTATCGCATTGCCGATCGCGCGGTGCGAGCGACCGACGACGTCATCGATGCCTTTCTCACACTCCTGGCGACGCTGCGCGGCCGCATGACCGCGAGCGCGGTGCTCGACCTGCTGGGCCTGGCACCGGTCCGCGAACGCTTCGGCTTTGTTCCTGAAGATCTCGACCTCGTGCGCGGCTGGGTCACGGAATCCGGCATCCGGTGGGGCGTCGATGCCGACCATCGGGAGCAGGTCGGGCAACCGCGCTTGGCGCACAATACCTGGCGCTTCGGTTTGGACCGCCTGCTGCTCGGCTACGCGATGCCGGGAAATGGCCGGCGACTCTACGCCGGCGTGCTCCCCTGCGACGATGTCGAAGGTGCAACTACTGCGGCGCTCGGACGTTTCGTCGAGCTCTGCGAGGCACTCTTCATGTTCCAGCGCTCGGTGCAGGCACCGCGCCCCCTCGCCGTCTGGCGAGAAGAGCTCGGACGGCTGCTGTACACGGTGATCGCCAGCACCAATCAGACGGCGTATCAGCACCGGCAGATTCGCGCCGCGCTCGACGAGCTGACGGATGACGCCAGTGTCGGGCAATTTCACGACGCGGTCGATCTGGACACGGTGCAGATGCAGCTCGGGGCGGTGCTCGAACGCGGCGCGCCGGGCCGCGGCTTTCTGACGGGTGGTGTGACCTTCTGCGCTCTGGTCCCCATGCGCAGCATTCCGTTCCGCGTCATCTGTCTGCTCGGGATGAACGACGGCGACTTCCCGCGCGTGCACCGGCCATTGGGCTTCGACCTCATCGCGGCGCGGCCGCGACCGGGCGATCGTAGCTCACGTGACGACGATCGTTACCTGTTTCTCGAAGCACTGCTGTCGGCGCGTGAACGAATGATCATCACGTACGTCGGCCAGAGTGTCCGCGACAACACCGAGATCCCGCCGTCGGTCGTCGTTAGTGAGTTGCTCGACGTGATCGAGGAATCATTCGGGCCTGCTGCCGGCGTCTCTTCTACGGACCGCTCCCCCCTTCGGGGAGCCTCGGGGCAGGATTCGTCGCTAAGGGTAGCTGAGTCCGACGCACGGTTGGGTGTACGCGCGACGATGACGGACTCCATTCGTGCACATCTCGTCATTCGCCATCCCCTCCAACCCTTCAGCCCGCGCTACTTCGGCGCGGGCCAGGACGCCCGGCTGTTCAGCTACGCACGCAACCATTGTGAAGGTGCGCGGGCGCTGCGCGGCCCACGCGACCAGATCCCGCAATTTGTTTCGGCGCCGCTGCCGCTCGATTCCGCGGCTGAACGCGGCGTCTCAATTGAGGGCCTTGCACGCTTCTTCGAGAATCCTACGCGCGCCTTCTTGAACAACCGTCTGGCGTTGTATCTCGGCAGCGATATCGAGGCGATCGATGACCGCGAGCCGTTGGAGCTTGACCACCTCGAGCGCTGGAAGATCGGCGCCGGGTTGCTGGAACGGACGCTCCATGGCGAGGATCTCGCGCAGGCACTGCCCTCGGTGCAAGCCAGCGGCGCGCTGCCGCCCGGGGTGCTGGGGACGTGTGTCTTTGACACCCTGGAGCCGGAGGTCGCGGCGATCGCTCTGGCAACCGGTCAGCTGCTGCGCGGCGAACCCCTGGAGCCGCTCGTGGTGGACGAGGATCTCGACGGCACCCGCGTCACCGGTGTCGTCCGTGACCTGTGGCCGGCCGGGCAAGTGCGGTACCAATTCTCCAAGCTCGGCGGCCGGCACGAGCTGGGGATCTGGATCCGCCATCTGGTGCTCAACTGGTTGCGGCCCAACGGCTATCCGCGGGTCAGCTATCTTGCGGGTCGATCAAAGGAGAAAGACGCCGTGACCGCCATACGCTTCCGTCCGGTTGAGGATGCGGCGAGCATTCTTCGGGAGTTGGTGCGCCTCTACTGGCTGGGACAGACCGTGCCGCTTCTGCTGTTCGAGAAGGCATCGCGTGTCTACGCCGAGTCATTGTGCGGGAAGGCAAGAACCGCGGCCCCGGCGGAAGCGCTGAAGCGAGCGCAGGCCGCCTTCGATGGCGGCTATTTCGGTTGGGGTGACGCTCAAGACAACTACGTCAGGCAAGTCTTCGGCGCAGCGGATCCGCTTGATCCGGGGTTCTGCTTCGCGGGCATCGCACTCGGTGCGAGCCCATCGGCGGCAATCGGCACGCTGCCGAGCTTCTCCGGCCTCGCACGCACCGTCTTCGGCCCCATGCTCGACCATCGAGAGGAGCTGTCGTGACGCCGCTCGATCCGCTCACCATCGCGCTGCACGGCACGAACCTCATCGAAGCCAGCGCCGGGACGGGGAAGACCTACGCCATCACCAGCCTCTACGTACGGCTGTTGCTCGAGCGGCACCTGCGCGTGAGCCAGATCCTGGTGGTCACCTACACGAACGCGGCGACGGCGGAGTTGCGGGCGCGGATCCGCCGGCGGCTGAGCGAGGCGCTGAACACGTTCGAGACCGGTACCGGTCAGGACGCGTTTCTCGATCAACTGGTGCGCCAGCGTCGCGAGCAAGGCACTGTGGCACAAGACCGTGCGCAGCTGATTCTTGCCCTGCACAGCTTCGATGAAGCCGCGATCTTTACCATCCATGGCTTCTGCCAACGGATGCTCCGCGACAACGCCTTCGAGAGCGGCGTGCCGTTCGACACCGAGCTGGTTACCAACGAGGGCCCGTTGCTCACCGAGGTGGTGCAGGACTTCTGGATACGCGAGCTGTACGCCGCGCCGCAGGCGTTCGTCCGCCACCTGGCGTCTGCGGCCATTACCCCGACGACGCTCGAGAACCTGGCGATCAAGATGATCACCCAGCCGGACATGTTGGTGCTGCCCGCGCGCAGTGATCCCGTCGTGTGCGCCGCCCTCGACGCATCACCCGAGCAGGCGCCCGGCGCACATGCGCTGAGGTTACAGTTGGATCTTGCCGAGTATGCGCGCCGCGAGCTGCGCCGGCGCAAGGCGCAGGCGCGCGTGCAGTCGTTCGACGATCTGTTGCAGCGGCTTGCGGAGGCGCTGCGCGGTCGGGGGCCTGCAGCCGGTGTGGGTGCGGCGGGACTTGGCTCCGCGAACTCCGAACACGCGTTGGCGGAGACGATCCGACTCCGGTTCCCCGCGGCGCTCATCGACGAGTTCCAGGACACCGATCCGGTGCAGTACGAGATTTTTCGCCGCATCTACCTCGGCGGCGGCGATGCGGGGCTGTTTCTCATCGGCGATCCCAAGCAAGCAATCTACGCCTTTCGTGGTGCCGACGTGTTTGCATACATACAGGCGAAGCACGACGTCCACGGCGCCCTGCACACCCTCGGCATCAACTGGCGTTCCGCTGCCGGCTTGGTCAAAGCGGTGAATACGCTCTTCGGCCGTTTACGGGCGCCATTTATTTTCGATGAGATTCCATTTCTCCCGGTCGCCGCCGCGCCGCATGCGGGTGAGGGTCTCGGCGGAGCCGCCGCGGGACAGCCGCCGCTGCAAATCTTGTTCGTGCCGCGCACCGGGCAGGAGGGGCGTGGCGGAGCGATCAACAAGGAGTGGGGTGAGGGCGAGCTGACGAGCGCCGTCGCCGCCGACATCGTGCGATTTCTCGGTTCGGGGGCCACGATCGGCGATCGGCGCGTCGCCGCCGCAGACATTGCGGTCCTCTGTCGCAAGAACAAGCAGGCGGCAGCCATGCAGCAGGCGCTGCGCCAGTTGGGCGTGCCCAGCGTCTTGCACGGTGACGCGAGTGTATTCGAGACGGACGAAGCCGAGGAGTTGGAACGCATCCTACGTGCCCTGTCTGATCCGGGCAGCGCGCGCGTCATCCGCGCCGCCCTCAGCACGACCCTGCTCGGGCAGAACGCGGACGATCTGGCCGCGCTCGAGCACGACGAGCAACGCTGGGATGACTGGGTGCGGCAGTTCCACGCGTGGCACGAGCGCTGGGTGCAGCGTGGGTTCGTGGCGGGATTCCGGGCGTTGCTCGATGCGAGCGCCGTCTCCCAACGTTTGCTCGGGTTTCTCGACGGCGAGCGCCGCCTGACCAACGTCTTGCACTTGATGGAGCTCTTGCACACGGCGAGCACCGAGGAGCGGCGCGGGCCGCACGCGCTGGCGCACTGGCTCCATCAGATGCGCACCGATGTCGATGCGCGCGCGGCGCTCGCAGGCGAGGCGGCACAGATCCGCTTGGAGAGCGACGGGGCGGCGGTGAAGCTGAGCACGGTGCACCAGAGCAAGGGGCTGCAATATCCGATCGTCTATTGCCCCTACTTGTGGGATGGCGCGCTGCTCAACGAGGCGGACAAAAAGGCCCCACGCTTCCACGACCCAGCGGACGGCAAGTGCCTGACGCTCGACATCGGGTCGTCTGATATCAAAGCCCACCGCGCGTTGGCCGAGCAGGAGGTCTTCGCTGAGAACCTGCGCCTGCTGTACGTGGCCCTGACCCGTGCGCAGTATCGCTGCACGGTTGTTTGGGGCGCCTTTCGCAGCGCCGAGTGTTCCGCCCTCGGCTACCTCTTGCATCAACCGCGGGTGGTGAACGGGGACGCGCGCGGCGCAACGACGGAGCGCATCAAGTGTTTCATCAGCGCGCGCGACGATCAGGGCATGCGCGCCGAGCTCGACGCGCTCGTGGCAATGGCGGCGGGCTCGATCGGCGTCGCCAACCTTTCGATGGAACCTGCCGGGCGCCATGCCGCGCCCGCTGCGGAGACGGTGGAGCTGCGCTGCCGCGTGGCGACGCGCGAGGTGCGCCGCACCTGGCGTGTGTCGAGCTTCTCGGCGCTGGCGGCGTCCGGTGCAACCATCAGCCAACCGGCCGAGGAAGGCGTGGACCACGATGCCACCGCGGAGTATGCGGGTGCCGCACTGCCGACAGGGTCGTCCGATCAGTCCCTGGTGGTGTTGCATGAGTTCCCCGCTGGCGCACGGGCCGGGCAGCTCGTCCACGAGGTGCTGGAGCGATTTGACTTTCAGGCAACCGAGCCGGCCGTCCTGCGCACCGCGGTGACCAACGCGCTGGCGCAGTTCGGCTTCGAGGACAAATGGGAGGAGCCGCTGCGGCGTGCGATTGCGGACATCGTCGCCGTCCCCCTCGATGATGACCGGCAGGTATTTTGCCTGCGTGACATCCCGCTCAGCCGGCGCCTGAGCGAATTGGAGTTTCTCTTTCCAGTGGGCAGCGAATCCGACGGTGCAATCCTGACGCGCGAGCGCTTGGCCGGGGTGTTTGCGCGTCATGCGTCACCACGGTTGCCGGCTGACTATGCGGAGCGGCTGCGCGCCCTCGGGTTTGCGCCGCTCGCCGGATTCTTGAAGGGGTTCATCGACCTGGTCTTTGAGCATGCGGGACGCTGGTACCTCATCGATTACAAGTCGAACCTCCTCGGCGTGCGCGCCGGCGATTACCGTCCGGAAAAGCTGCTCGCGGCGATGACCGAGCACCATTACTTTCTGCAGTATCACCTCTATGTGGTGGCGCTGCATCGGTACCTGACGCGGCGGCTGCCCGGCTACGACTACGATCGGCATTTCGGGGGCGTGTACTACCTCTTCCTGCGCGGCATGGCGCCCGGCCACGCGCGTGGCAACGGCATATTTTCGGATCGACCAGGGCGCGCATTGATCGAGGCGCTTTCGGCGCTGCTCTCGGGCCTGCGGCCGGCGTCTCTTCTATGGCCCGATCCCCCCTTCGGGGAGCCTTAGGACAGGATTGGTCGCTCCAGACTGCCAAATTCGACGGATAGCTAGTCTATAGTCTAGTTGGTCTGAGGCGCCTCAGTAGTGGGTCAGTTTGATTCCGTGGCCGCCGACTTCGGCTTGCTCGGCTTTTCGCGCGGGCGACTCCGGCGATGCAGGAGGTTCACCTCGTGCTTCTGTCCATCCTCGGTCTTGTACCAGAACGTATGCGGTCCAGACGCTCCGAAATCGACCACGGAATTGGCCGTCATCGTGTGAGGGTCCCACCCATCGATGTCCGCTACCAGGTTCATGTCTCCGGTGACTGCATCGAGAGTGTAGAGTTGTTCTGTGGCACCACAGACCTCGAACGCTACGGTTTCCCCGTCTAGCCATCGATAGGGACCAACGGCGAAGTATGCGGCCCGATAATATCGCTCGGGCATGTTCCGCTCACCAATCACCACATCCGCGTCGTTATATGCTTCACTGAAATCCACGTCCCCAACGACAAAGCGTCCATCGGGTGAGCGCATTCCCTTCGCGAGGGTAGACTCCACATACTCTCGCTCGTCGAACAGCATCTTTGCAAAACCATCACGGATCTTGCGCTGCAGTTGTCCATATTCGAGCGTGGACAGCGCCGTGAGCGGTGGCAGTGGCGGTCCATCGTCGCCTTCAGTGCCCTCAAGTTGATACTCTGCGACGGAGCCACTGCCATTCGTGTCTTCGCTTTCGAACGACAGTCCTTGAGGAACAAACAACAGGTGCAAGTATCGACCAGGACCACCATTGAAGCATCCCTCGCAGGAGTCGTTACTGGCGGGGCCGATTTCCTTCCGCAATTCCTTCTCAGTCCATCGCCGTCCCTTGAGCCTGTTGAACTGTGTCGGACTGATCGGTCGGACTGGCAGCACGAGAACGTATGGGTCGTGGTGGTAGACCGCATACCTGTCCGTGGAGATCAGGGTGGTGAAGTCGGAGTACTTCGCGTGGTGGATATCCACGAGCACTGCAAAGATCTCAGCGGGCTTGGACTCTCGACTGAGGAATAATCGAAGCGCACCGCCCTCGAACGCGTACTCGATCCAATCTTGAGTGAACACGCGCTCTTCGTGGATGACTTGTACCGGTGGCAATGCAGGTCGTGCGTTCTCCAGATGCCAGTGTGACGCGATGATCTTTTTCAAGACAGCGGGTTCTTCGGTGTTGGCGATGGCTGCAGGCTTGGACGTGGTGGCGGGTCCATCTTGCGCGGAGACGGGGAGGCTACAACTGACGCTGGCTGTGAGGATGGTCGTGATGATGATGGATGTGATTGTCGAGGATTTCATTTCCTGAATTACCGGTCGGCGGGTGGCTCGCTCTGCGTCACCGTTACCTCGTGCGTCTCACCGTCCTGCGTCTTGTACCAGAACTTTTCGGGTTCGGAGATGCCGAACTCCATCGGGGCCGCCGCCCAGTATGCCACGACCGCGCGTCGGTTTCACGGCCCGGCGGAATCAAACTGACCCACCACCGGCGCCTCGTTAGTTGTTGCAACACCCCAACCGCCTATCATATAGAAAACCAGGGTCACGTCTCAGGAAAGTCGGGAAAATCGTGGTAGGGTCACGCACGTTGGATCGAGCAGCGTTCCGCACCTGCTTGTTTCTGGTGGCGACCGCACTGTGCTGGCCGGCAGCCTCTGTGCCGGCGCAAGTGCCGTGCGCCGATCTTGCGCCCGGCAATCCCTGCATTCCCGGCGTTGGTGTGGCGGCGCGGAAGTGCGATGTGGAGTGGGTGGTCACCCCGCTGCCACCGCTCACTCGCCGTGGCGTGCCGAAGAACCACTCCATCTGCTACGACGGCGACCCGGCGTGTGACTTCGATGGCAACGCGGCCAACCAGAGTTGCACATTTCACGCCGCGCTCTGCATCAACAACGCCGACGCAAGGTTCCCGACGTGCGCGCCTCCCGGCATCGCATTCTTCGAAGTCAAGAAGCCAATCCCAAGTTTGGACCCGACCGACAACGCGAATCTCGCAACGCTCGAGAATCAAGCGGGAGGGGGGCCTGACGGCTTTGGCATCCCCGTCGTGCGCCGCGGGGAAGTTGTCTCCGACGGCGTGCCGAACACGACCCCGAACCTGTGCAGCGACCCGCTGACTATCGTCGTTCCACTCCGATCGCGCGGCAACGTTCTCCTCGCCAATCGCAAGACGCTAACCGTGAACGCGACGACCGTGTTGCTACAGAAGGCCGCCGACTCCTTGACGCTCGAATGCCGGCCGAGCACCTGCGGCAACCGCGTCGTCGAGCGATCTCACGAGGAATGCGACGACGGCAACCGCATGAACGGTGATGGCTGCAACCAGGGCTGCCATGTCGAGCCCGGTTGGGTGTGCTCGAACCCCGTTGGAGGACCGTCCACCTGCATCCAATTCACACCAACCGTCACCGCGACACCGTCGATTACGCCGACGGCCACCCCGACGGCTACCGTGACGCTGTCGGCTACACCAACGCTGACACTGACCGCCACGCCGACGCCGACAGTCACACGCACACCCACCAGCACTCGCACGCCAACCAACACGCGGACATCGACGCCGACGCTGACTCCCTCGCGCACACCAACGGCGACGCCCACAACGACCCCGTCGGCGACGCCGACGGTTACGCCGACTGATACGCCGACGAACACACCGACCGAGACACCACTGCCGACCTTCACCGATACGCCGACGGCCACGCCCACGGATACACCGCCGGCGACATCGACCTGGACGGCCACGCCCAGCCCGACGGCAACCAACACGGTGGCCGTGTCCTTCCAAGTCAGCGTCACGGCCTTTCGGCCGCAAAGCGAGGCCTACGGTTCGCCGTTTCAGCGTCAGGCGGTTGGCGCCGGCGTGAAAGAAGATCCGGGTGCCGGTGTGCGCATCAACGGCGACGACGACAACAACAACGGCATTCCGGATAGCGCCGACAGTTCCGTGTCCGGCGAGAATGACCTGGTGGAAGTTACCTTGCAGGTCTCCCCGTTTCCGGCGCCCAGCGGTTATGAGTACGTGGTCAGCCGCACCAACCCGTTCATGAAGGTGTGGCAGGCGCAGACGAAGGGGACCGCAATCCTGACGGCGAACGACGAGCAGGTGCTGAACTTTACCACCTCAACCCTGCCGGTGTGGGTCGAGGGCGTCAGCGCCGGCTCGGGGTTCTTGCAACTCCAGGCCCGTCAGGCCGGCGGTGGCGCAGTCGTTGCGTCGGATCGGGTGAAGATGTTCTCGTTCAGCAGCATCGTCATTGCGCTCGGCGGCGAAAATCAGGTGCCTAGTGATCCGCCCGACCCGAACCACGGCGCCTTCAACATTGCGGCCAACTTGTACGCCATGGGCTATGACGTGCACATGTACGATGAGGACAACGTCGGCAGCGACGGCTCGGGATCAGTGTACAACGAAGTGGTGCACGCGATTCAGAGCCGCGGCATCAGCGTCGTTGCCATCTTCGGCTACAGCCACGGCGGTGGGTCGACGCACGACCTAGCCCAGCGTCTCGACGACAACCGCGGCAGCATCGGGGCGTTCACTTTTCCGTACACCGCATACATCGATAGCATCCGCAACTCGTCGGATATCGACATCACCTCCGAGACCCGCTTGCCGCCGGCCACGCAGTACCATGTGAACTACTATCAGCGGAACGACTTGTTGATACGCGGCAACTCCGTTCCGGGAGCCAACGTCGACGTCAACGTCAGCGATACCGGTGTCGTGCACACGGAGATCGACGATCTCGCGATCGTGCGCAGTGGCGTGCAGGATCCCCTGGTGCAGCACATCAACCGCTGACCGCCGGTCGGACGGAGCGACGACGGAATGGAAAAAAGGGAACACCAAGCCGGGCCATTGCGAACAGACCTTGCGCTCGTCGCTGCGGTGATTGCACTCGCCCTCAGCGGGCGCATTGCAGGTGCGGCCCAGGGAATCGAGCCCAATCCGGCCATCCAGACCCAGATTGCCGCAGCCGCAGTGGCGCACAGCGAGGTGGAGCTGCAAGCCGCCTTGTCCAAGCTGCAGGATATCGGTGGCGCGAACCATGAGCTCCTGATTCCGCAGCTGGTCTTCGCGCTGATGCACTCCCGGGATGACCGGCAGGCGATGATTCCCGGCGTGCTCATCGAGCGTCTGGGCATCACCAAGCAGCAGCTGCATTCTGCGCTCGACCCGTACCGTGGGACCGACGATCCGCGGCTGAAGGCGCAGCTCGACAACCTGCTCAACAACTAGGGCCGCGGCCGGCGTCCTTTCTATGGGCCGCTCCCGTTGGTCGCTAGGGGGTGCCGTCGCGGAAACTCGATTTGTGTGCGACGTGTCCCAATGGCAATCATGAATGTTCAGTCAGCCACCATCTCGAGGCTCTTTCGGACGATATTCAAAGTTCATGCTGTCGACTGAACAAACTGTGAAAGCGAGACGATCTGGGTTTGCGCGCTCCGAAGACGATCCGCAGATTGACGCAGATTTTCGCAGATGCACGCCGCTCTATGAAAATCTGCGTTGATCTGCGTCAATCTGCGGATCGATTCTCTTTCCGAGCTCCAAAAATCGGAGGCTATCTTTGCGATGACGACGACCATTGAAGCGTTGCGCGCCGCAGGCGTCCTGTCGCCGCTCGATGTCCAGTTTGCGCGGGCCATGGCGCGTCTCGGCAACGACGGTCGCGACGACGTGCTGCTGGCGGCGGCGCTGACCAGTCAGCAGGTCAGCAACGGGCACGTGTGCCTCGACCTGGGGCGCCTGACAGCGACGCCCGTCCTCTACAACGAGGATGGCCAACTCGTGGCCGAGCGACCCTGGCCTGCCCTGGGCCCATGGCTCGATACCTTGCGGTCGAGCCCGCTGGTCGGTGACAGGGATGCAGGGACACCTTTCGTTCTCGATGGCGCGGGGCGGCTGTATCTGCGTCGATACTGGGAGCACGAGGCGCGGCTGGCGACGGCGCTGCACGAACGAGCTGGGCAGGTCGAAGCGTCTCCCGATGGCGCGTGGTTGCGGGCGACGCTCGCTCGCCTCTTTCCGGTGGACGGTTCGGTTGCACTGCAGATCCAGGAGCCTGATTGGCAACGCCTGGCTGCATTGCTCGCCTTGCAACGGCGGCTCTGTGTGATTTCCGGCGGACCGGGGACCGGCAAGACCTTCACGGTCGTGAAGATCCTGGCCTTACTGGTCGAGGATGCGCTACACACCGCGCACCGGCCGCCACGCATTACACTCGTCGCGCCAACCGGCAAGGCAGCGGCGCGGCTTGCCGAGTCGATTCGGAGGGCCAAGAAAACCTTGGCATGTAGCGACGCGGTACGCGACGCGATTCCGGAGGATGCGGCGACGGTCCACCGCTGCCTCGGCTCGATCGGCGGCAGCTCGACCACCTTTCGCCATCACGAGGGGAATCCCCTGGTGTGTGATGTGCTGCTCGTGGATGAAGCGTCGATGGTCGATCTGGCGTTGATGAGCCGGCTGGTTGCCGCGGTGCCGCCGCGGGCGCGCTTGATTCTGCTCGGCGATCAGGATCAGCTCGCATCGGTAGAAGCCGGCGCCGTGCTGGGTGACATCTGCAATACGGGCGGGGCGCGCAGCTACTCGCGGGTGTTCGTGGAGCAGGTAGGGGAATCGGCCGGCGATCGACTGCCGTTGAGCGCCGATGCGCCCGACCGGACGGGCATCTGGGATTGTATCGTGCAGCTGAACAAGAGCTACCGATATGGTCCAGACAGTGGCATCGGCAAACTTGCACGCGCGATCAACACCGGCGACGCGGAGGCAGCGCTGGGCATTCTCGACTCTGCAGATGTTCCTGACGTTGCCCGGATGGATGTGTCGCCGCGCGAGCCCCTCAGCGCGTCGCTGCGGTCCGCGGCACTCCGCGGATTCGGTGCGTATCTTCATCTGCGTGAGCCGATCGAGCAGCTCCAGGCGCTGGAGGGATTCCGTATCTTGTGCGCGCACCGGCGCGGTCCCACCGGAGTCGACGGAATCAACACGCAGATTGAAGCGGTGTTGGCCCAGGCCGGTCTCATTCGACCGGATAGTCCGACCTACGTCGGGCGTCCGGTCATCGTGGGCCGCAATGATTACCAGCTCAGTTTGTTCAACGGCGATGTCGGGCTCATTGTCGTCGATCCGGAGCGTGCGGACGGCAAGGTTGCGTTGTTTCGTGGCGATGGGGATAGCGTGCGCCGGCTGTCCCCATCGCGTCTGCCGCCGCACGAAACGGTGTTCGCGATGAGCGTCCACAAGAGCCAGGGCTCCGAGTTCGACGCGGTTGCCGTCCTGCTACCGGAACGCAGCTCTCCGGTGCTGACACGCGAGCTCCTTTACACCGCGGTCACTCGCCCCCGACACACGCTGGCCATCCACGGCAGTCGCGAGATGATTGTGCACGCGATCACGCACCGCACGGAGCGCGGCTCTGGTCTGCGCGATTTGCTGTGGGGGCGGTCGACGGCCAGCTGACGGTCGCGATGCTGCTCACACGCGTCGTCGGTTGTCATCCGGGTAAGGATACTCCATGTGGCGCGCCGTGGCGCGGCCGACGCGCTCGCCGCAATAACGGCTGACCACTCGCAAAGCCATGTCGATGCCCGCGGAGATTCCGGCGGAGGTCAGCAGGTTGCCGTCTTCGACGACATGCAGCTGGTCTTCGACGGTGACGGATGGGAAGGACTCACGCATCCAGTCGAGCGAACGCCAATGTGTCGTCGCATGGCGGCCGTCGAGGACGCCGGCGTGCCCCAGTAACATCGCTCCCGTGCAGACGGAGGTCATGGTTTCCACGGTCCGCGCGCGCTCCCGGATGAAGCCGAGCAGCTGCTCGTCGTGCAACGCGGCGCGTGTTCCCCAGCCGCCCGGCACGACCAGGATGTCGAGGCGCGGCGCGTTGTCGATGGTGTAGTCCGGTTGCACCTTGAGGCCTCCGGTTGCAACGATCGTCTCGAGGGTTTGGGCAATCAGCACGACCTCGAAAGGACTCGGGTCTTCGCGACGCCGTGCCTCGTCGAGCCGCGCCACCGAAAACACCTCGAAGGGACCGCAGAAGTCGAGAACCTCGACGTTGTGGAAGACCAAAATGCCGACTCGTTTGCGTTCCATGCGATTTCCTCCTGGGGACCTGTCGGATTCTCGGAAGAAGAAAATGGAAAACCGGAAACAGCAAACCGGAAATTAAAATTGGTCAACGTGTCATCCACCCCATTTCCCCGTTTTCCGTTTCCTGTTTCCGGTTTCCTGTTTTTCATTCTCCTACGACCTGCGGTCGGCATGTCTTCTATGGCTCGGGCCGCAGGCCCTGCCTGCGCAAGATATCATCGCGGTTGTAGGTGGCTACACGCCCATTTCCAGGTTCGTGGGCGGCTGGCGTTGGCGCAATGCGCGGTATGATGCTCTAAGCACGGACGGAGATGCGCCGGTGACTCGCCGAATTGCCCAAACCGCCAGCCTGGCTCTCCTGCTGCTCGCACCGCTCCACGCCGACGCCTGGAGTGATCCCGGGCACGAGGCCGTCTGTCAGATTGCGTTCCTCGAGTTGACACCTGCCGTGCGTGCAAAGGTCAACAGTATTCTCTCGCATGAGGATGCGCGATTCCGCTCCTTCGCCGTAGCCTGCACATGGCCTGATGAAGACAAGAGTGTCGATGGCACCATCCAATACCGCCGGCGCGACGACCATTTCGTGAACGTGGAGCGCGGCGTTGCCGCGATTACATCGGAGGACTGCGGCAGGAGGCCGCGCTGCCTGTTCAGCGCGATCCACGCCGACGCAGACGCCCTCAAGAACACCACCGGGAAGGATCAGCTCACGGCCCTCAAATTCCTCGGCCACTTGATCGGCGATCTCCACCAGCCGCTGCACGTTTCGTATGCGGATGACCGCGGGGGCAACGATATTCCTGTTTCGCAGGCCGCCGGCTGTCAGAACCTGCACGCGCTGTGGGACTACTGCCTTCCCGAAGAGTTGCGCCAGCGCCTGGGTGCGAGCCGGCATCCCACCGATCTGGGCACCAGGCTGCATGCCGAGATCACCGATAGCGAGCGCGCGCGCTGGCGCCAGGGTCGCCTGGTCGATTGGGCTGCCGAGTCGTACGCCATTGTACGGAAGGCGGAGACAAAATACTGCCTCATCGAGGGAACCCGCTGCTGCTACGACACCCACGAGTGCGAGAACCGGGCGGGGAACGACGAAGCCCGTCAGACCAAACGTCTGACACATCTCCCGCACAGCTACGATGACAGCGAGATCGATACGGTGAAGCAGCAATTAGAGAAGGCCGGCGTCCGCTTGGCAGCGATTCTCGAGGCCCAACTACGGTAGGCGCGCAGCCGGCGTCTCGCCTGCGGTCCGTTGGGTCACTGCGGAGCTTCAGGCTCCGATAAGCAATTTCACGCGTGCAAATGGGAACGCTGCTTGCGCCAGTCAAGGTTCTTCGAAGGCACCGCCTAGCGACCCAACGGGGAGCGGTCGCATAGAAAAGACGCCGACCGCAGGCCTTAGTATCTATCGACGCGCGGCTTCAGGTGCGTCTCAAACGCACGGTTCCACAGCAGGCCATCCCGGCACGAATGGCATTCAGGGCCAAACGGGCACTCCTCCGCACCCTGAAGATCCACGCTTTTCCCCGTGAGGGGCTGACCAGGATGCCAGCCGCTCGGTAACTCGTTGCCGTTGTTGGTACGCACTTTCATTTGGGCCTCCTCCTTCGCCGCACAAGGAGTGTCGCGTGAGCGACGGGCCGTGCGCAGTCATGACTTGCAAGGGTTCTGGATGAATCCGAGATGCGGACTGAAGATAGCACACTCGCGCACCAAGTGCTTGCCGCGACTGCGCCGGGTGCGGGGCCCGTGCATTCCGACCCTGAGCGGTGCCCTCGGCACGGGTGCCATCAACTTCACTTGGCCGCCGCGACGATCAAGACGGTGCCCTGTGCGATGCACGCCAGGCGCCCGTCGTTGCTGACGTCGATGCGTACCACCGCGGTGCGTTTGGTCAACGCCAGCACGCTGGCCTCGGCGGTGAGGCTGCCGCCTCGCACCGCGGCCAGGTAGTTGAGCTTGAACTCGGTGGTCGCCGCCCACGCGCCGCGCGGCACCAGCGGGTAGAGTACGCAGCCAAGCACGTGATCAACCAGGCCGGCGATCACGCCGCCGTGCAACGAGCCGAACGGGGTGAGCAGGTCGTTGCGGACCTCGAGGGTGGCGATGAGCTTGCCCGGCGTGACCGTGGTGATGCGCGCATCGAGAAACTTCGGCAGGCCGGTGAGCGGCGCGTGGATGAGGCCTTGCGCGATGCGTTCGTCGAAAACTTCGAAAGTGGGTGTCGCAGCCATGGCTTTGCCTCCTGCTTCGAAATGGGTGTGAGGGCTTGGCTTGAGGGCTTGGGGTTTCCTCGCTCTCAACCCAGGTTCATGGTGACTGTTGCGTAGGCGACATCCTATTGGATTGTCGGCGGTGCCGCCAACGGCGCGCGGCGCATTCAGGCGAGCCGTCCTAACGGTCCGTTGGAAAAGGGAAGCTCACCCTTCGAGAGCCTCAGGGTGAGGGGAAGACGCGCAATGAAATCTGGGGGGAACCGCTCATGCTGAGGCTCTCGAAGCATGGGGAGGGGTTCTTCAACGGGCTGCTAGACTAAGGGCGCAGAGTCGTCTGGCGACGGCGGGCTTCGCCGGACGCTGGAGCTCGACGTACACAACTCACCGGATTGCAACCCTACAGGCTCCGGGGTAGCGTGCGCCCCGCGAAAGCAGCTCGATACCAACGGTCCGAAGGAGGTTCGATTCATGCCAAAGAAGGTCAGGCCCATCCCCAAGGGGTACAATTCCATCACCGCCACGCTGACGCAGGCGGACGCTGCCAAGACGATTGAGTTCTGCAAGAAGGCGTTCGGCGCCAAAGTGCTCATGAACATGCGCGGAGCCGGTGGAAAGGTCATGCACGCCGAGATCCAGATCGGCGATTCGAGGATCATGCTGAACGACGAAATGCAGGAGCCGGCGCAGCCGGCGGGCTTGTTCCTCTATGTGACCGACGTCGATAAAACCTTCGCCAAGGCCGTGAAGGCGGGGGCGACGCCGCTCATGCCGGTGCAGGACATGTTCTGGGGCGACCGCTTCGGCCGCGTGATGGATCCATCGGGGAACAAATGGGCGATCGCCACACACCGCGAAGACGTGACGCCCAAGGAAATGAAAAAGCGCGCCAAGGCAATGTCCGCGAATGGCTGATGCGTTCCGCAGGCTGGATGGGACTGCCGCGGACCTGCGGTCGGTGTCCTTTCTATGGCCCGCTCCCCCCTTCGGGGAGCCTCAGGACAGGATTGTTCGCTAGGGATTGCCAAGTCCGACAGGCCGCCCATCCGCTCGCGCTTGATCCGGACAGGGCACCGAGCCCATGTACCATGACCGTGTCTCGCCGGTGACGGCCCCGGTCACGCGGCGCCAGGTGCTGCGCTGGACACTTGTCGGCGGCGTCGTGGTAATGCTGCCGGGGACCGAGTTGCTCGGATGCGGAGAGGATCACGGTGTGGCGCCGCTCCCAGCGACGCCCACGGTGATCCCGCCGACGGCGACACCGACGCCGAGCTTCCTGACGGCGGAGGAGCGGCGCGTGCTGGCTGCGATGACGGCGCGGATCGTCCCCACGGACGACCTGCCCGGAGCGCAGGAAGCGGGAGCGGCGAACTACATCGACCTCCTGCTATCGGTGCTTCCGGACGCGGATTCGCCAGGCTTGGTCTTTGCCGGCGGACCGTTCAGCGATCGCAACCCGTTTCCCGATCCGGCAACGGGTATGCCGACGGATCGCTTCCCTCCCGACGCCTTCGCGCAGTTCGTCCCGCTCACTCGCCTGCAGCTGTTGCACTGGCGCGTGATGCTCCTGGGCAGCGCCGCGGTTGACGGCGCCGACTTCAATGAGGCGGCGCTCGGCCCGACTACGGGGTTGCGCGATCAATACCGCTCCGGGCTGGGCGCGGTGCAAGCCAAGAGCACGGAGATGTTCGGCACGGACTTCGCCGCCCTTACGACGGCGCAACAGGATGCCGTCCTTGCAGCCGCCGATGCAGATTTCGTTGCGCTCGTCACCGGTCACACGATCGAAGGCATGTTCTCGGTACCCGAGTATGGCGGGAACACCAACCGGATCGGCTGGGATCTCATCAAGTACGATGGCGACAGCCAGCCGCTGGGGTATTCGATCTTCGACGAGCAGACCATGACCTACCGGGAGCGGCCCGACAAACCAAACTCCACGGCGAACCCGGACGAGGATTTCAGTGGCGTCGATGCCGGCACGCAGCGATTCTTGAAACTCGTCGTGCGTCTGCTCGGAGGCTTCACTCCGCCATGAGCCGCTTGCCATCCGCGGTCCCTGGCGTGCTCGGGAACACCAGCCTGACCCAGTTCGACGCGCTCATCATCGGCAGCGGAGCAGGTGGATCGGTGGCCGCGCGCACGCTGACCGTTGTGGGCGGAAAGAAGGTCCTCGTGCTCGAGGCGGGTCCCAACTATTTCATGGGCCTCGACGATCCGGCGGCCGGCATGCCGGTCCCGCTCTTCAGCAACGATGAGCTGAAGCTGAGCGTGCGCCCCTTCATCAACCAGAGCTTGTTCCTCGAGCCGCGCACCTATCGCGCCAGCGAAATCGCGCGCGCGGTGATCGCTGATGTGAATACCCTGCCGCGCAACGTCGGTGGCGGCGCCGTGCATGCGGACATGAAATATCCACGCTTCAATGCCGTGGACTTCCATCTCGCCACGGAGATGCAGTCGCACGGCGTGCAGTACCCGGCGACCAACTTCAGTGATTGGCCGCTGAGCTACGACGAGCTCGAACCCTTCTACACGGAAGCTGAGCGTTTGACCGGTGTGCAAGGCCTGCGTGGCAGCGATCCCTTCGAGTCGCATCGCAGCAGCGACTTCCTGATGCCGCCGGGAGTGCCGATGTACGTCGCGCAGGTAATCAGTGACGGCGCATGTGCACAGGGATACACGACCTTCCCGTACCCGACGGCGGTGAACTCCCGCCCGTACGGCGGCCGGCCGCCGTGCGTGGACTGCGGCTTGTGCACCGGCTACGGCTGTCCGAACAATTCGAAATGTTCACCGGCCGTCACAACGCTGCGCGAAGCGTTGCTGACCGAGAACTGCCAGCTACGTTACAACTGCCACGTCACGCGGCTGCTGCACGGCGCCGGGCGCCACGTCGTCGGTGTCGAGTACATCGACGGCGACGGCAAGGTGCAGCAGGCCACGGCGGATCAATTCATTCTGGCCGCGAGCGCCATCGAAAGCGCGCGTCTGTGCCTGGTGTCGGATCTCGGCGGTCCGGGCTTGGGGAATTCGAGCGACATGGTGGGCCGCAATCTGATGTTTCACCTCGAGACCCTGGCCGTCGGCGTTTTCAAGCAACGCTTCCACGGCGAACGCGGCCGCTCGGTGACGCACGGCATTTCCGACTTCCGTGGGGTCATGCCGGGCGGTGCGGCGATCGATCCCAGCCGCAAGCTTGGCGGCATCATCGAAATCGGCGCGCAATCGGAACCCATCAACGACGCGCAGAACAATCTGATGGTGCTCGCGCTCGCGCAGAGCCAGGGCATCGCCATCACGCTCAAGCAGCTGCTGATCAACAGTCCGCTGCGCGCCCATCTTGCCGCGCTGACGCTGCAATCGGAGGACGCGCCGCAACTGACCAACCGGGTCGACCTCGACCCGACGATTCGCGATGTGTTCCGTCAGCCGGTGCCACGCATCACTTACGCCAGCAGTCCGTTCGAGCTCGACGCGCAGAACTTTTATTCGCCGCTTATGCTGAGCCTGTTGAAGGCCGCGGGGGCGCAGTACGGAGCTATCGCGCCGCAGCCGGTCCCGTCACAATCGGCGCACATCATGGGCACGCTGCGCATGGGCGGCGACGCCGCGACGTCAGTGTGCGATGCCGTCGGCAAGTTTCACGACGTCGACAACCTGTATTGCATGGACGGCGGCGTCTTCGTCACCTCGTCCGGTTACAATCCCACCTTGACCATCATCACGCTGGCGCTGCGTGCCGCCGGCGCACTGCTGTTCCCCGGGACTCCGGAGCGCGTCATCGGGCGCTCCCTCCGTCCTCGGCTGGAGCAGGACGGCGCCGCGTGACCGACGTGAAGACGTGGAGAAACCGGGGTGGAGGGCCGAATGCGAGAACGCAGTGCATTCAACGATTCGAGAAATCCCAGGCTCGACCGCGGCGGCATCTGCCTCGAGACTGAGATCTTCTCCGTCGAGGCAGAGCGGCGCCGACTCGAGACAGAGCCGCTCTCAGTCGAGACAAAGATCTTCTGGGTCGAGACAGAGCGCGGCTGTCTCGAGGCAGAAAACCTTTGGTTCGAGGCAGAAAACCGTTGGTTCGAGACAGAAATTCCTTGGTTCGAGACAAGAGAACCTTTGGTTCGAGACAAGAAATCCTTGCTTCGAGACAAGAATTTCTTGTCTCGAGACAAGCACTTTTGCGAAAATCATAAGTGCCTGAAACTGCAGCGATTCTTGGCGCAAAAATTCTCGAAATTACGCGCCGCGCACCCTGCTTCAACGAATTATCTCGCGGAAAGCTCGATGACCATTCGGTTCAACGGCGTCGGACAGGCGATCCGCGTGCGCGAACGCGGATTTCGCTTTACGAATTTCGATTTTGATTGACAAGTTGAGAGAGAATATGTCACCAAGCCAACCGGAACGCAGAAACCGTAGCCATTCAACAAGGGAGGGACGACATGGCTGCAACAAAACGTTCGGGTAAGCGGGTGAGGAGCGCTGCCAGCAGCAACGGGGGCAACAAACCTTCACGCAAACGCAGCAGCGCGGCATCCGCCGCGCAGAAGCCGATCGGTGCGGACGATGTGCGTCATCTGGCGAAGGCGCCGAGCGGGTATCAGGATGTCATGCAGAAGTTCGCCGACGCGCTGGAATGGGCGCAGTTCCGCGCCCCAGTGTCGCCGGCCCAGCTGCGCAGCCTGGTCAGCCGCGCCACGCGCGCGGCGCAGCGCGCGGCGGTGGCGCAGCTCAAAGCGACCGCCGCCGACCGGCAGCGGATCATGCAGGAAGCGCAGGCATGGAAGTCGGTGCGGTCGGCGTGGCGATCGGTCTTGGCGGCGATGCCGGATCATCCGGAGCTCGAAGAGCCGTTCGCGTTCATGCAGGACTACATGGCCGCGAGCCGCAGCGCGCCGGTGACACCGAGGACACCAGCCACACCAGCTACACCGGCGGCGCCAACTGCGGCATAGTCCCTGGATGAAAGGTCCTGTCGTGATATTGACGACGGAGGTGTTGTCCTATCGACCGGCCTCCTGTGCGTGATTGCGGCGAAGATCTCTCTGTTTCGCCGAGGTGTCTGGGTATCTTGGGGACCGAGGCTGATGACCAAGTGGTGGGCGCGACTCTACACGGTTGGATATGTCACCATGGGGCTTGGCGTGTTTCTCCTACTGCTTGCCCACCGAGTCGCGAGATGAGCCGTCTGTCGGGCGAGGCCGAACCAGCCCCCGCAGCCGGCGCGTGAACAGACGCGCGCGGCTGACGGGCGCGGCGTTCGGCTGGAGATCTGGACTCCGTGAATGAAGGGGCGTACGGTCTCGGCATGAGCGAAGCCGCAGAACCAATCATCGCGAGGTTTCGGAAGTTGCCATCGACGGAGAAGATTCGGCTTGTCCAGCAACTGTGGGACGAGATTGCCGAAGAGGCATCCCGGCTGCCGCTGACTGTCGCCCAGAAGCAATTGCTTGATCAGCGGATTGACGAACACGAAGCGAATCCCGACGATGCCGAGCCTTGGGAGCAAGCTCGCGACGAGATCCTGCGCAAGCTGTGACCTCCCGCCTGCTTGTCGGCCGACGAGCGAACGCCGATGTGCACCTGGCCGCGCGCCGGTACGAACTGCAGCGTCCCGGGCTAGGGCGCGAGTTCGTTGCCGAGGTGGATGCGGCGCTGAAGCGGGTGGCCGAGAATCCACTTCAGTACGAGGTGCTTCACCGCGAAGCACGCCGCGCGATGGTGCATCGGTTTCCATACGGCGTCTTCTATCGCGTCGAGGGCAGGAAGATCATCGTCTTCTGCATCATTCATCTTCATCAGGATCCCACCGCTTGGAAATCTCGCGCTCCGACATGATCGAGCCGACCTTGAGCGCGCGTGCTACGCATAGGGCGCACCTTGGCCGAACCGGCCGCTGCAGGCGACGGCCAGGGGCGGGCCGCGCCTGAGCGGCAAGGCGTTCGACGGAGGTATGACTAAATCGCCGGAAACAGCGCTCCAATTTGGGGGGACTGGCATGCGGTGTGCACGATTTGTGATTGCTTGGGTGCTGGCATCGACGTTCGTGTGTGCAGGCGCCGGGAACCGTGCCGATGCTACGCCGGTTCCATTCGATCTGCGCGTCGATGTGAGGAGTGTCGGCCCGCTAGGCCTGGTCGTTGCGGCGGGCGTTCAGGTCGACGTGTGTAGCTGCTCGGCTCTCCGTACGTGCTTCGACCGCTGCGAGTCAGTCATTGATGGTGGAATCACCGGCGAGAACGGCAGTTTCTTCGATACTGGTTACGGCCGCTATTTCGCAGGCTTCTTCGTCGCGTTTGTGACGGTCGATGACCTGATCGTGCGCGGATTTGGGGAGGCGAGCGGCGGGCATTCGTTGTATCTCAACGTCGATCCGATTTCGGAGGCGGCCATCGAAATCCTTGCCGGCCGGCCGTACGATACGGCGCAAATGCTTGCGCTGGCGAACAGCGTTGAGCACGCAAACGCACGGACCGATTTCGCGGGCCTGACGTTCGCGGACGCCATTGAGCGGGCGCGCGCGGTGGCGGGCACCGATCCGCAGGTGCAGGCGCTACTGCCGACCTGGACGCCCACTGAAACGCCGACGCCACAGCCCACGGCGACACCGACGCCAACACGCACCTTACGCCCGACCGGCACGCCGCGACGCTGCACCGGCGACTGCAGTAGTGATGGCCGCGTCCAAGTCGATGAGTTGATCACCGGTGTTGATATCGTGCTCGGCCGCCTGGCACTCCTGCGCTGCGCCGCGGGATATCCGGGGCAACCACCGGATGTCTCGGATATCATCGTCGCGGTGAACAACGCCTTGTACGGCTGCGAGCCGAGTGGGGCGTTGCCCGACCTGGTTCCCGAGACCGTGACGTTCGCCAGCGGGCCGCCATGCACCGGCGACTACCCTCCTCCGATATATTGCTTCGACGTATGCGTCGCGAATGTCGGCGATAACGCTGCCCCGCCGTTCGCCGTGGTGCTGGGCGACGGGAGCGGCGATGCGACTTGGCAGGTGGGTCCGCTCATCGCCGGCGACGGCGATTGCGGCATCGTCTGTAACGCGGCATTCGCCGGAACGATACGCGTGGACCCAGACAATGACGTGCCCGAGTTACGTGAGACCAACAATGCGGTGCCGTATCAGATTGCCACGCCGACTCCGCCCCCGACATGTCCGCCGCCAACACCGACGTGATCTTGGTCAGATCAAAACGCACTCCACGTCAATTGTTCCCTCCATTTATTTGTTGACAACTCCGGCACGGGCGCGCTATGGCCGTGGAGTTGCTGCGGGGGCGTAGCAAGGGTACCAGGCGGCGTACCGGCGGGGGGCTGGGTGCAACCGAAGGTAGGCGGAGCAACGAGATTCATTAGTCGGCGTCACCGGCGCGTCGGCCACCTCTTCCAGGGACGAAGCAAGCGCACCCGAATTCGCCCCGGCGTTTTTGCGCCAAGCATCCGCGCGACGATACGGGCCGCGACCGGCGGCCGCACACGACAGCGAACCATGCACCTGCGTTGAACGTTTGGATTGGAGGGGGATATGGCAGTCTTCGAATGTTGGAAAGCACCGCGGGCAACCGTCTTCAGACGAGCCGCGCGGCCCTGCGCCGCCTGGCTGTTGCTGGTGATCGGATTGGGCATCGGCGTTCCAGCGCCGCTGCATGCCGCGGCGCCAGCCCTCAGTGTGGATTGGCGCGCGCCCAGCGACCGCACCTCGTGCAGCGGACCAACCGACGCGTCCGGTCGGTCGTGGAGCGATCCGCTGTTCGACGATTCAACCTGGGGCGGGATGCCGCTACCGGATGCGCGCGACACCACGCGGGATAACGTGAGCCGTTTCTATCGTGGACGATTCACTCTCGATGCCCCGGCGCCCGTCTGGATATTTTTTACAAGCGATGACGGTGCCGAGATCTTCATCAATGGAAACTCCCTTGGCAGCTTTGGCCGCGGCTGTCCCAACGACGGGTGCGTCAACCGCTTGGATTGCAGCATCAATTTCTGCATCGCTCCAATTCCCGTCGACCCGAGTCAGCTTGTCGCGGGCACCAACGTCGTCAGTGCCCACATGTGGAACGGCCCGGCAGGAGAGGCGCATTTCGAGTTGGCCGTGTTGCCCACCGACCCCGGAAAGTGCAGGCCGTGCACGCTCAATAGCTGCGTTTCCAACGTCCCCACGCCAACACCGACCATCACGCCCACGCCCCTTCCCACGCACACGCCGATACCGCCGGCGTGTACCGGCGCGCCGGCGGGAACCAATTGCGACGATGGACTCTTCTGCAACGGCACGGATACGTGCGACGGCAGCGGCCAGTGCCTGCACAGCGGCGACCCCTGCGCGGCAGAGGCGCAGTGCCACAGAGCCTGCGATGAAATCACGGGGCAGTGTGTTGCTGACGCAGCGTCGACGCCCTGCGACGATGGCGATGCGTGCACCGTGGAGGATGAGTGCGACGGCAAGGGCACCTGTTCCGGGGCCAGCGACCCGGGTAACTACACCATCCTGGCACCGACGAGCGCCGCAGTGGTGGGCAAGACGCAGCTCCAATCCGACATCACCGGCACGGTGTGTGCCTACGATCTGAAGCTGCAGGCGTGGAACTGGATGCAGGGGGATATCGTTGCACTGCGCTCGACGCCGAACGGCCCGCCAGCTTCTCCGGCGATCTGGTTCCACCATGGGAATATCGTCGGACCGGGCTGCGCGACGGGCGGTGGGTGGATCAAGGGACCGCAGAACTTGATTGCTGGCGGTCCCTGCGACAGCACCGGGGCCAAGCCCATTGTGGCCCAGTGCGCTGCGGCGCAGTGCAGAGCCGCAGCGCGGCTCAGCGAATGGGCCAACCTGCCGGTAACGCCCGGGTTCAACCTCGGCGCGCAGTGGGTCAAGTATAACCAGAGCCTGCGGATTCCAGCCGTCGGCACGCTGGGCCCGGGCACCACGGTAATTGATATGCCGAGCATTCAACTCGACGCATACGCCAGGCTGAGGTTCGCGGGTGATAGCAATACCGGGACGGTGATCGTGCGAGTGCACGGGCCGCTGCGTATGCGGAGGGCAACCACGATGACCCTGGCGGCCGACAACCGGGACCTCATGCCGCAGCAGATCATCTGGATTGTCGATGGCCCCGTGACCACCGGCAGTTGGACCACGCTGGCCGGGACGATGGTGGGAAACAGCAAAATCAATATCGGCTTCGGCAGCATCATCGACGGCGCAGTGATCGCCAACCAAGGGGTGACCACGAGCAGTTGGGTGGTGATGCAACACCAGGGCTTCGCCGGCTGGTGACGATGGGAGTACAGCCATAGGAGCACGGGGACGTTGGTTGCGGAAGGTGCGGAGAGATTCGCAACTACCGCAACCAACGTCCCCGGTCATCCCGTCGATGCGCAAGGGCGGGCGCGCATGGGTCAACGTCTGCCGCGTCGGCTCCTGGCTTATTGTGGTCGGTAGCATCGCGACGTTCCTGCCGTAAGGGTTCGGCGTGAGCCGCAAGGCTGCACTCGACCGGCTTTGCAAAAGCCGGTCGATCCGTTGCAGTGTGTCGATCATGCCGCCCTCGACTCCGTGTCCGCATTTCCCGAATTGCGTCGGTTGCGCGCTCATCGGTACGCCGTATGGTGAGCAGCTGCGCATCAAACAACAACGGGTGCGCGACGCATGCAATGCATACGCGGTGCTGGCGGCGGTGCAGGTCGGCGACATCGTCGGTTCTCCCCGTGCCTTCGGGTATCGCAATCAAGCGAAGCTCGTGGCGCGCCAGGCAGGGTCTGGATTGCTGCTGGGTGTCTATCGTCCCGGCTCGCATCAGGTCGTCGACATTCGCCAATGCCCGGTGCACGACCCGCTGATCATGCCGGTTCTGGATGCCGTGGCCGAAGTGGTGCAGCGCTACGAGATTCCGGTCTACGACGAACGGGCACGCACGGGTGCGCTGCGTTACGTCGTGGTGCGGGTCAGTACCTGGAAGAAGGCGGTGCAGGTCATTCTGGTGACCGCCGAACGTGGGGTGCCGCATCTGCGCGACTTGGTCCGCGCGCTGCAGCGCGTGCGTGGTGTCGTCAGCGTCGTGCAGAATATCAATCCTGACCCCGGCAACGTCATCTTGAGCGCGCAGTTCATCTCCCTGACACGGGAGACGGCGTTGATCGAACGTATCGGTGGCCTGAAGTTGAAGACCCATCCGGGCGCCTTTGTGCAGGCGAATGTCCAGGTCGCGCGCCGGCTGTATGACTACGCGTTGCAGGCTGCCGCTTTGACCGCGACGGACACCGTCGCCGACCTGTATTGCGGCGTGGGTGCACTGACGTTTGCGCTGGCGACGGCCGCCAAGCATGTCGCGGGCATCGAGGCCTCGGCGATTGCCGTCGCCGATGCGAAAGAGAACATCCGTGTGAACGGCTTTCACAATGTACGCTTCTACTGCGGCGATGCGGCGGAGACGCTAGCCACGCTTGCGGCCCGCCTCGGGCGGATCGACGTGATCACGTTGAATCCGCCGCGCAAGGGCGCGGACGACAAGGCACGGGCGGCGATCATCGGCTGCGCGCCGCGGCGCCTCGTTTACGTCTCCTGCGATCCGACGACGTTGGCGCGTGATCTGGACTGGTTTGCCGCCCGCGGCTACGCCACCACGGCGCTACAGCCGTTCGACATGCTGCCGCAGACCGAGCACGTCGAGTGCGTCGCGCAGCTGGTGCGTGCCGATGCGTGAGCCGATGGTGCACCTGCCATACTTCGCGTAGAACCTGAAGTGTGTGAGCAGCTTGACCTTGCTATCGGGCCGGTTCCGTGGTGGTGGCGGCGCGCTCTCTGCGGCGCCCGCGGGTGCAAGAGTTTCCCCGGGTGCCTCGCGGATTTGCTTGTGGGAGCAGACCTCGCATGGTAAACGCTCCACCGCACGTGGCGGCGTCGAAATGCGAGCGAGTATGCACCCAGCCTTGTTGGTTCTGACTGAATGCACGATCGAGTAGCTTGTCGGGCATGGAGCTTCGCCGTGATCCACCGCGGTGGGGTTCGTAGAAAAGACGCCCGTCCCCGGCCCTAGCGGCGTGTCAGACTTGGATGGTCGCAGCGACCGAACGGGCGCGGCCCAATAAAATGACGCCGACCGCGGGTCTGATGACGGAGAGCCAGACGCTCAACCGACCGATCGAGCGTGACCACTTGCTGCGGCCGCGGCGGCTGGTGCCGCTGATCGCGTGCGCCGCGCTCCTCGGCTACTTCGCGGTGTATTTCAAAGAGTCGTTGTGGCAGCCGACGGTCGATCTGGCGTGGCTGGGCGCCGTCATCTTGTGGATCATCGGCTGGTGGTCGGTACGGAAATCCAGCGCCCCGCGCGTCGCGCATCCGTACTGGTTCTATCTGCTCTACATTGCGATGCTGGTGCCCTTTGCCACCGATTGGCGCTGGGCGATGACCGGCGACTCGGCCGGGTGGGCCTCTGCCGGTCTCGAGCTGGCCCAGCGCGGGCCGTGGAAGAGCCTCCTCAGCCTGCGCGGCGTGGCGCAGTTCGGGTATGGACAGCAGGCGCTACACAACGTCTTCATGGTCCTGGTCAAGCCGACGATGTTCTGGCATCGCTTCGGCCAAATCATGGTCGGGGCGCTGTCGCTGGCGGCGATCGTCGCCGCCTACGGACGGTTGGTGCACCGCAATTTCGGCTTGCTGGTTGGGGCGTGCGCGATGTCCACGTCCGTCCTCATCGTGCACACGATGTGCAGCTATCCTTTGGTCGACGCGCTGGCGGGCGAGAGCGCCGTGCTCGCCGCCGCACTCTGGGTGCGTCAAGATCCGAGCGCGCGCAACGCATGGCTGGCCCTCGGCGTGTTCACCGGGTTGCTGACGCATCTGACGCCGAACAGCTTGTCCATGGGCGTGTGCGTCTGGTTGTGGCTCGGGCCCCAGGCACTCTATCGTCGCTGGCCGATGTCCAACCTGATTGCCGCGGTGGGCTGCGCGGCGATCATTGCGTTGCCGATCGTCATCCAGTTTGCGCAGGGGCAAGGGGAAGCGGTGATCAGCTTCAACGCCAACCCGGACTATACGACGGAGAAAGTGTTGCGGTTTTTCCGTGAATCCCTCACCATTCCCTTCTATTCGCACAACGAGGTCGCCGGAGCGTTCGGCCCGCAGCTGCCGCCGTATTTCCGCTGGCTGTTCGTCGTCGGCATCCTCATCACGCCGATCTTCAGCCGCTACTTTCCGGGCGCGGGCCTCATCGCGGTGTTCTTCGTCATCCACGCCGTGCTGATGGCATTCACGCAGGGATCATACCCCAGCGTGTCCGTGAAGCGCGCGCTGGTGCTGATTCCGTTGGCAACGTACTTCGTGTTCATTCCCTTTCATCGCTACCTGCGCTCCTTGCCGGTGGTCCTCGTCATCATCGCCGTGTGGGCGTCATTCGGCGTGCGCAATATGCTGTACGATGTGCATCCGGGGCGTGTCGGCTATACGCTGTTGGACGGTATCGTCGAAGTGAATCAGCGCCTCAGCGATGCGCCGGTATGCGTGTTCCTGCCGACCGATGCGCGCGCCGCCGCTTTCGCGCCGGGCAGCGACGTTGATCGCCTCTATCGCATGTTCCCGCACCTGCAGCGGGTCTCGGACGTGAACGATCCGCAATGTCGGGACTACCTCTGCTATTGCCCGCAGGCCAACAAGGTCGACCTGGCGGCGCTGGGCTATACAGAAATCCCGCTGCTCAATAGCGTCGAGCTGCGCTGTGGCCGTAAGCAACATTGAGACGATGGCCGCGTTGCAAGACTCGGACGCCGCGTGCGTCGGATGCGGCGCTCGGATGGAGCTGCAGCATGAGCTGGACGGGCACGCGGTGACGCGCTGCCCGAGCTGTGGCCTTTACGCTCTCCACCTGGATGCCCCACGCCACGATGCTTCACGGCTGGAACGTACCGAATTCGAAGGAGCGTTGCGCGAACTGCGTCTCGAGAACTACGCGTTCATCCTCGACCAGCTGGAGCGGGGCGCGCCGCTGGCGGGTCGCAAGCTGTTGGACGTCGGGTGCTCGAGCGGCTGGTTCCTGGAAGCGGCCAGGCGGGCCGGCTGCAGGTGTTATGGGATCGAACCCGATGAGTTCTTTTTCGTTCAAGCACGTGCCGCCGCTCAGCCAGGGGTAGAAGTTGCTCACGGGTCATTCCCGCGAGACCTGCCTGCCGAATGGGCGCCCTTCGACCTGATCACCTTTCACGATGTGTTCGAGCACTTGCCGGAGCCGGAGGCGATCCTGCGTGCCTGCAACGAGATGCTCACACCGGATGGCCGGCTGGTTTTGTCGCTGCCGTCGGCCGATGGGTTCGTCTTTCGCTTGGCGGGCGTGTTGGGTCGGCTCGGCCTGCGCGGACCGCTCGCGCGTGTGTTCCAGGTGAAGTATCCATACCCGCACTTGTTCTATTTCAATCCGCGCAGCCTGGCTGTGTTGGCCGAGCGTGTCGATCTTGTCGTGCAGGTGCAACGGTTGAGAGCGTTCTCGTCACGCGGCGCGCTGCACCGGTCGCGCATGGATCGTACGGACGGTGTGCTGAGCGGCCTGCTGGCGTACCTGAACGCCGGCGCGCTGATGCTATTTGCGCTGGTGGAGCGGCTGCTGCCTGCGGATAACGTCCTCGTCGTGCTGCGTCGAAAAGGAAACCGAGGTCCTGCTTCAAAGCTCGGGTGAACCGCCTGGCTCAGCGGCAACTGACGAGCGTGCCAGCGGGGCTGAGTTTGCAGCGTAGCGTCCGCACGTTGGCTGGGTTGAAGAGCCGCATGCCGCATTGTCCCGCCGCGCTTTGCGCGCCCGACCCGAATATGGCGACGAGCTGTACGGGGAGTTGCCCCGGCAGGACCTGAAACGCCCCGTGGCCCTTGACCGTGAAACTAAAGCGTCCGGGTGCAACGTTTGGCCGATCAGAGACCACCACACTCGTGATCCCGCCGGCGAGCGTGCCGCTCGTATCGCGGAACGTCCAGGTCGTCCCGGTGCGGCTGCGTCGCCATCCGGCTGCGCTGAGGGTGGCTGCTTGCCCAGCGGGGACTGTTCGAATGAAAAGGACATTGCCGGACGTGTCGGTGACGGCGAAAGTGAAGCCGTTGGCGGTCGGATCGATAGCCGGTATGACCTGTGTCAGTTGGATCCGGCCGCGCGCGGTCACGCGCTCGTCGCCGCTCGGATTGCCGTTCTGCGAGATCGTCAGACTGGCATTGTCTATCGGTGGAGGCGGGGCAGCGCACAGAGGCGTGGCCGTTGGTGTCCATGTGATCGTTGGTGTCAGCGACGGTGTGAAGGTCGGTGTGTCGGTCGGCGTAGAGGTTTGTGTTGGGCTCTGAGTGGGTGTGGGCGTCGGTGTCGACGTCGGCGTTGGTGTCTGCGTCGCGGTGAAAGTGGGTGTGCGGGTCGGTGTGTTCGTGGGCGTGTCTGTCGGTGTGCGTGTCGGTGTTGGTGTTCGTGTTGGTGTGTTGGTGGCAGTGGGGGTATCCGTCGGCGTGCGCGTCCACGTCGGGGTGTTCGTTGCGGTGCTGGTTGACGTTGGCGTCGGCGTTGTCGTGCTCGTCGGAGTGTCGGTCGGGGTATCGGTTGGTGTTGAGGTCGGCGTCGGGGATAGAGTCCACGTTGGTGTCGAGCTCCACGTGGGGGTCAGGGTCCATGTGGGTGTCACGGTCGGCGTCAGCGTTGGCGTGGCGGTTCGCGTCGGGGTTCGCGTGACAGTTGATGTTGGTGTGCTGCTGGCAGATGTGGTGGGTGTCGGCGTTGGTGGACTGAGTGCACAGCAAACCTGCCCGCCGATGCGTGCCGGTGCGCTCACGAGAGTACCGGTGTGTGCATTGCCGCTGTAGTCGGTCGCGATAATGCCGCTCGTCTCATCCAGGTGATACCCGGCGACCAGGCCGCTGTCGCTGTTGAGGCCGCATGTGCCCACCGCGCTGTTGTAATGCGTCAGAATCGTGCTCGCGGTCTCGGCCACATTGTAGAATTGCACCTCGTCAATGACGCCGGTCAGGTAGGATGTGCGCGCCGTGCAGCCGCCGATCTCGATCGGCGCCGTCGAATCCACCAGTGAATCCGGGATAGCGCCATCAAAAACCGAAAATGATTCCGACACTCCGTTGACGTAGATCTTGAGCTTGTCGGTGTCAGAAGCACCAGCGCCGTCGTACACCAGCGCGAAGTGAAACCACTGGCCCAGCGGTGCCGGATCATCGACGGTCACCGCGACCGAGGTGAAGTTCGCGAAGTTGATGTTGAAGTGCTGGTCCCAGCGTTCTACGAAAAATGTTTGATTGTTCGCTCCACTGCCGCTCTTTGCCACGATCACCCGCTCCATGGCGATGTCCGTGCGCACCCACATTTCGATCGTCAGTTGAGTGTGCAGCCCACTCGGGAAGGCCGCATAGTCGGGGACACTGACGAGTTGCGAGGTCCCATTCAGGCTCAATGCCATTGGGAAGCCCCCGCATGATGACGCCGTCGGCGTATTTGTGGGTGTTAGCGTCCCCGATGCTGTTGGCGTCGGGGTGCGGGTGCTTGTGGGGGCTGGCGAACCGGCGGTCGGGGTGCGTGTCGGGGTCGGGGTTCCTGTGACGGGCGTACTCGTAGGCGTAAAGGTCACCACTGCCGGCGCAAACGCGCTGAAGGGTGTTTTGTATACCAGCACGCGCTGCCAGTCTCGATCACCCACGTAGAGGTTGCCGTCCGGGTCCACATAAGACACCGCCGGAAACGACATCAGGTCCCCGAGCGCCAGTTGGGGTTGGTAGTTGTTCTCCTTGTCCAGGTACACCAAGGGGAAGCGTGGGCCGACATAGGGATTGGCCCCTCCGAGTACCATGGTGCGGTCGCCGGTGAAGGCCGCTGCACGTGGTTCGCAGGCCGTTTCGGCGGAATCGCACGGCGAGCCACGCGGCGTAAAATTGGTCGGTGCGCCGTTGCCGTAAACGCTATCGGGTAGAATGTCGAACAATGTCTGCGGCGGATTGTCCGGAATGGTCCCGACGTTCCAGCGCAGAATGCGTGTCAGCCCACCGTCCTGTCCTGAGGAGGCGTTCTCCTGGACAAATAGGTTGCCCTCCGGATCGAAGGTGAGCTGGCCTTCTCGGCAGAAGGTGTTGCGAGCGAAACCTGAGACACCGGCGCCTTGGTTGCACTGCGTGCCCGCCCAATCCGTCTGTCCCAGCACCACATCTACGTAAGGCGGCTGGCCAGACGCCTCCGCGCCGTCGATATTGATGAGACGCAGCACGCGCGAATGGTCGTCGTCGGCGATCCATACCTGATCGCCCGAGCCGACGGGCAGGAAATCATGAATCCCCACCGTGGTCCCGCTCGGCAGCGAGGCGATGGCACCGCTGGCATCCAGGTACTTGGCTACCGACAATGTCTTCAGCGGACTCGAGGTGGCGGTCAACGGGCTCTGGTACAACTGCAGATTGCCAGTGGCATCGTTGATCCAGATGCGTCCTTTGGCATCGCTCTTGACGATGTAGCTGTTGCCGCCGCCGAGCAAGTAGCTTGGATTGGACGGACCCCACACGCCGTCGGCCGGCGGCGCCAGCGCGCTACCTTGGGTGACGCTGTGGTAGTCGTTCCAGAAGTAGACGAAATAGCGGTCTGAGATGAGGAGTTGGTTGCCGACGGTGGTAACTCCAATGATGCCCATCAGAGAGTCCAATGCGGGTACTCCAAACCCCAGGGCCGCGACATCGCCGGCGGAATACTGCGCCGTCGTCTGGGTGGCGCCGAGTCGGTACAACCCGATCGTATGATCCCAGGCCTCTACTGAGAAGAGGTCGCCGGCCTGGCTGACATCGAGACCGCGGAACTGACCGGAGGTGACGGTCTTCAGCGCGGTCTGTGTACCAAGATCGAACAGCACGTGGGCGTACCAGCTGACCTGCACCCACAGGTGTCCACTCTGCGTCGGATCGAAGGCGATCTGTGTCAGCGATTGCGCCGCATAGTTCGGGTTTTGCGTGACGAAGCTGAGCAGTTGAGAAGTGCTCGTACCGGGTGGTTGTGGGGCTGTGAAGCTCCGCAAGTTGGTGCCGTCGGTGGTATAGACATTCCCCGAAGGGTCGAGGCGCACTGAGACGGGAGCCGACATGCCGGTCAATGTCACGTCGGCAGTCGTGGCAATCACCCCCGTCCCCGCATTCCGCGGAAAGCGCAAGACGCGCTGGTTGTTGCCGTCCCCGACCCACAGGTTGCCGGTCGTGTCGATGTCGACAGACGTGGGCTCGCACAGCGAGCTTGTCGTCGCGCTCAGGCCCTTGTTACAGGCGAGTCCGGCAAAGGTGTTCTGCCCCCACACTGCTACGGCAGATGTGCCGTTGTCGGGATTGAACGGGTCGCGGTACATCAGGACCCGGTTGTTCCATTGATCGGGTACGTACAGGTTGTGGCTTTGATCCACGGCGGCCTGGATATAGATGACCGTTTCCCCAACACTGATCTGGTCGGGCCTTACGAAGCACAGCGTGTCGGCGGTCGCCGCCTCCCGGTTCGGGATGATCTGATTCGTCGCATCACCATTGCAGGCACCGTAGTCAGTGTCGCTGGGCTGGCCGAGGATGAATTGCGGCGCGATCTGCCCGGGAGTCATTGTGCACGTGTCGCCGTCGCAGTCGGAGGCGATGGAACACGGCGCCTGCGAGACGGTGCAGTGTCCCAGCGCGGCCATCCCCAGGATGCGGTTGCGATTCCCGTCGATGATGAAGACGTGCGTCGGGTGCGAAGTGTTGCGATCGATGACCACCCCGCCGCCGTATTGGGCTCGGTATTGGTCGGTTTTCCACCAGGTGTTCTCCCCGAACCGCGGCCGCCCGAGCACGGCGTCGGCCCACAAGTCGCCGGCGACGCCGCGCACCACTTCGCTGGCGCTCTGGTAGTTGGCGATTTGCTGCGGCCCGATGACGTTGGAGATCAGATTGCCCCCGGACGTCTGCGCCGTCACGCGGTAGTAGTAGTCCGTGTTTGGATCGAGATGGTAGCTGGGACTGGTGCTGGCGGTGCTGCGCAGCTCAAAGCGCCGCGCATCGGTGAGCGGCCAGCCCGTATCGCCAAAGCCGGTGACCGTGGCCGCTAGCGTGTAGGCGACGTGATTGCTCGAGAGGCTCGCATTGGTGCCGCGCTCGACCAGATAGGTGGTCGTCGCCGGCACCGCGTCCCACGCCACGACGATCTCCATGCCGGTGTGATCGACATAGCGTAGGCCGAAGTCCGCTGCGGCAACGAGGCCGGGCCACAGGAACGCCGCGAGGAATACGATGATGGCGAGTGTGCATGTGCGCTCCTTCATCCGATCTGCCCCCATTTATCTCGTCGTTCACACAGGCAACGACAGGCAGTACCATATTCCCGAAGTCGAAACGAGCAACATTTTCAGACACACGCGCGTAGTAGCCCGTTGAAAGAGGGGCTGACGCGCCGGGCAGGGACGCCTGCGCCACCGGATTCCAGGCCGCTTCGAAAGCCAGTGGCACAGGCATCCCTGCCGGCGTGCATCTTTCAAAATGCGCTCAACGGCAGCTGAGCAGGCCGCCGCTGCGGAGCAACGTGCAGCGTGGCGGCGGTGCCCCATTGGGATTGAACAGTCGCTGCCCGCACTGCCCCGCTGCCCGTTGGGGTTCGGCCCCGAAGATGGCGATCAGCTGCACGGGCACTTCCGCCGGAAGTACCTGAAATGTCCCGTGGCCCTTGAGCGCGAAACTGTAGCGCCCGGGGGCGACGTTCGGCTGGTCGGAGATCACGACGCTGGTGATGCCGCCGGCGACCGTGGCCGTTGAGTCGCGAAACGTCCAGCGGGTGTGTCCGCTGTTGACCCGCCAGCCGGGTGTTCGCAGGTCGGGCGCCTGCCCGCCGGGAATGCTCCGGCTGAAGATGAGAGTACCGTGCGCATCGGTGAGGGCGAACGTGAAGCCGTTGGCTATCGGGTCAACGGCCGGGATCAGGGTGGTCAGCTGCACGCGGCCGCGCGCCCGCAGTTGCTCGTCGCCGATCGGGCTGCCGTTCTTGGAAATCGTCACATGGGTCAGGTCGATTCCCGCCGCCCCCACGCACAGTGGGGTGGGTGTCGCTGAGGGCGTCATGCTCGTCGGTGTCCGCGTTGGCGTCGGCGTCGGTGTTGGTGTTGCCGTCAGTGTCGGGGATGCCGTCAGTGTCGGGGTTGCCGTTATTGTTGGCGTTGGGGTTCGCGTCGGCGTCGGTGTCCGGGTGGCGGTTACGGACGGTGTCGGTGTTGACGGAACGATGGGACAGCAGACGACCCCAGCGACTCGCGCCGGCGCGTTCACCAAGGTGCCATTGTGTGGGTTGCCGCCGTAGTCCATCGCGCCGGCACCAATGGCTTCATCCAAGTGATACCCCGCCACCAGTCCGCTGTCGCTGCTCGCGCCGCACGTACCCAGGGTGTTGTTGTAGTGCGCCAGGATCGCGCTTGCGCTCTCCGCCACATTGTAGAACTGCACCTCGTCAATGAGGCCGGCGAAAAATGATGAGCGCGCCTGGGCGCCGCCGAACTCGACCGGCGCTGCCGAATCCACCAGCGAATCGGGGATCGGGCTAACGAAGACCGAGAATGGTATCGACACGCCATTCACATAGACCGTGAGCCTGTCGGTATCGGAGGCGCCCGACCCATCGTATACCAGCGCGAAGTGAAACCACTGGCCGATAGGCGCCGCATCGTCTGCCGTGACCGCCACCGACGTGAAGTTTGCAAAGTTGATGTTGAAGTGTTGGTCCCAGCGCTCCACGAAGAGCGTTTGGTTGTTCGGCCCGCCGTGCTTCGCCACGATGACCGACTGCACGGCCCGGTCCGTTCGTAGCCACATCTCGATAGTAAGTTGGGCGTGCAGGCCACTGGGGAAGGCTGCAAAGTCGGACACACTGACAACTTGCGAGGATGTTCCAGCGAAACTCAACGCCGTCTGGTTGCCGCCACAGGCAGTTGCCGTCGGTGTCGGCGTGAACGTCGATGTGGGTGTATCGGTGGAGGTGTTCGGCTGGGTGGCCGTTGCGGTTGGGTTCGGAGGCACTGTCGGCGCCGGAGGCGGCGTCGCCGTCGCTCCGGGGGCGGTCATGGTTGGGAGCGGTGTTACCGGAACGATGGGACAGCAGACAAGTCCACCAACCCGCGCGGGCGCGTTCACTAGCGCGCCAGTGTGTGCATTACCGCTGTAATCAATCGCACTGCTGCCACTCGCCTCGTCGAGGTGATACCCCGCCACCAGCCCGCTGTCGCTGTTGATGCCGCAGCTCCCCACGGCACTGTTGTAGTGCGCCACGATCGTGCTGGCGCTCTCCGCCACATTGTAGAACCGCACCTCGTCAATGCGACCGGTAAAAAATGACGTCCGCGCCTGGCTACCGCCGAACTCGACCGGCGCTGTCGAATCTACCAGTGAGGCGGGAATGGGCCCATCGAACACGGTGAACGGTATCGAGGTTCCATCTACATAGATTGTGAGCTTATCGGTATCGGTAGTACCGGCGCCGTTGTACACCAGGGCGAAATGAAACCACTGTCCGAGGGCTGCTGTATCGTCGGCAGTCACTGCCACCGAGGTGAAGTCCGCAAAGTTGACGTTGAAGTGTTGATCCTGTCTCTCCACAAAGAACGTTGAATTGTTGGCCCCTCCCGCGACCTTCGCGGCGATGACCGCCTGCACACTGGTGTCGGTGCGCAACCACATCTCGATCGTCAGTTGTGCATGCAACCCACTTGGAAAGGCCGCATAGTCAGGCACACTGACGAGCTGCGCGGTACTCCCCGTGAAGCTCAACGCCGTCTGGTTGCCGCCGCACGGCGTGGGCGTTGTCGTCCTGGTTGGCGTCGAGGTCGGTGTGCCTGTCAGGGTTGGCGTGCGCGTTGAGGTTGGCGTGCTCGTTGGGGTTGGCGTCCAGGTCGCCTGCGGCGTTGATGTCGAGGCGGGTGTTGGCGTTGGGGTAAACGTCACCCCCGCGGCAGCAAAGGCGCTGAAGGTGCCTTGTACACCAGCACGCGTTGCCAGTCGTAATCGCCCACGTAGAGGTTGCCGTCCGGATCGATGTACGACGCCGATGGGAACGACATCAGGTCCCCGAGCGCCAGCTGCGGTTGATAGCTCGTCTCCTTGTTCAGGTAGATCAGCGGGAAGCGCGGCCCGACGTACGGATTGGCCCCCCCTGCCACCATGAGGTGGTCGCCCCGGAACGTCGCAGCGCGCAGCTCGCACGCTGTTTCGGTCGACACGCATTCCACCTGGCCTGGAGCCGGCGTGAAGTTGGTGGGCACGCCGTTGCCGTACACACTGTCAGGGAGGACATCGAACAGCGTCTGGGAGGGGTTCTCCGGGATGGTGCCGGCATTCCAACGCAGGAGGCGCGTCAACCCGCCATCCTGTCCGCCAGTGGCGTTGTCCTGGAGAAACAGATCGCCTTCAGGATCGAGGGTCAGCTGCCCTTCGCTACAGAACGTATTGCGCGTAAAGCCCCAGTAACCCCCGCCTTGATTACACTGTGTGCCCGACCAGCTCGTCTGTCCGAGCACGACATCGACGTAGGGCGGCTGGCCAAATGCTTCCGCTCCGTCGACGTTGACCAGACGCACGACACGCGCATGGTTGTCGTCGACGATCCACACCCGGTCGCCCGAGCCCACGGGGAGGAAATCATTGATCGTTACGGTGGTCCCGTTGGGCAGCGCGGTGATGGCCCCGCCGGCGTCCTTGTACATCGTGACCGACAGCGTTCGCAGGGGCACTGAAGTTGCGGTCAGCGGGCTCTGAAACAGCCGCAGGTTGCCGGTCACGTCGTTGATCCAGATCCGCCCACCGGTGTCATTGCGGACGATATAGCTGTTGCCGCCGCCGAGGAGATAGTTCGGATCGGTCGGTCCCCACATGCCGTCGGCGGGTGGCGCCAGTGCCGAGCCCTGGGTAATGCTGTGATAGTCATTCCAGAAGTAAACGAAGTAGCGATCCGAGACCAGGAGCTGGTTGCCGGCGGTGGTGATGCCGATGATGGCCATCATGGAGTCCAGCGTCGGCACCCCGAAGCCCAGGAACGCCACGCCGCCGAGGGAGTACTGCGGCCACGTCTCTCCGACCCCGAGTCGGTACAGCCCGGCGTAGTGATCCCACGGGTCGACCGAGAAGAGATCGCCGTCCTGGCTGACGTCGAGGCCACGCAGCTGGCCTGAGTGCGCCCGCTGCAGCACCGTCTGCGTCGGCAGATCGATGAGCACATCGGAGAACCAGCTGATCTGCGCCCACAGGCGTCCAGGCTGCGTGGGGTCGAACGCAATCTGCGTGAGCCCGCGATAGTCCACATCTTGATTGATGAAGCTGAGCAGCTGCGAGCTATTGGTCCCCGGCGGCTGTGGCGTCGCGAACTTCCGCAGGCCGGTGCTATCGGTCACGTAAACGTTACCCTGCGGGTCGAGGCGAACCGAGATGGGCGAGGACACGCCGGTCAGCGCCAGGTCGGCGGTGGCCGCAATCACACCGCTGCCCGGATTGCGCGGGAAGCGCAGGACACGGTTGTTGTTGACATCCACGACCCAGAGATTGCCGGCAGCATCGATGTCGACCGAGCTGGTCCGACACAGCGAGCTCATGGTCGCGGAGCCGCCCTTGTTGCACAGCGTGCCGGCGAACGTGTCCTGACCCCAGACGGCCGCCGCCGCCGTACCGTTGGCTGGGTTGAACGGATCCTGGTACATCAGGACGCGATTGTTCCAATCATCCGGCACGTAGAGATTGTGCGCGTCATCCACGGCTGGTTGGAAGTTGCCGACCGTTTCGCCGACGCTGATTTGGTAGGGCCACAAGAAGCACAGCGTGCTGGCGCTTGCCGCCGTGGGATTCGGAACGATTTGTTGGGTTGCATCACCATTGCACGCGCCGTAGTCGGTGCCGCTGGGCTGGCCGAGGACGAATTGGGGGGCGACCTGTCCCGGCATCAGGGTGCAGGTGTCGCCGTCGCAGTCGGTGTCGATCGAGCAGAGGGCCTGCGAGACGGAGCAGCGACCCAACCCGGCCATTCCCAAAATCCGACTGTGGTTCTGGTCGACGATGAAGACATGCGTCGGGTGCGAGGTGTTGCGATCGATCAGCACCCCGCCGCCGTATTGGGCGTGGTAGGGGTCGGTCTTCCACCAGGTGTTTTCGCCGAACCGCGGGCGTCCGAGCACGGCGTCGGCCCACAGGTCGCCGGCGACGCCGCGCACCACTTCGCTGGCGCTTTGGTAGTTGGCGATTTGCTGCGGCCCGATGACGTTGGAGAGCAGGTCCCCGCCTGGGGTCTGGGCGGTGACCCGGTAGTAGTAGTCCGTGTTCGGATCGAGATGGTAGGTTGGGCTGGTCCCGGCGGTACTGCGCAGCTCGAAGCGGTGCGCATCGGTGAGCGGCCAACCAGTATCGCCAAAGCCGGTCACCGTGGCCGCCAGCGTGTAGGTCACGTGATTGATCGAGAGGCTCGCATTGGTGCCGCGCTCGACCAGGTAAGCGGTCGCCGCCGGCACCGCGTCCCACGCCATGACGATCTCCATGCCGGTGTGATCGACGTAGCGTAGGCCGAAGTCGGCAGCGGCCGTGACGGTTGGACAGAGGAGTGCACCGATCAGTGCGATGCACCCGGCTGTGTAGCGCTTCGACCTCATGCCTCCCCCTTTCGCAGCCTGTGAACCCCCATCCGTCGCGGTCCCGGAGCAGGTCGGCGATGCCGGCCGCAAGGTCCGGGCCAACGGACTTTGAACATCTACCACATTGTCGAGGGCAGAATGAAGGATATTGTAGATCGCAGCCCCGATTGAAGCTGGGGGGCCGGGCGCGGCTTGTCGGACCCAGCCGTACATGTTACCACCGCTTGCCGTGGTGATAGCGGCCGGTACGCTCGAGCGCAGAACCGTCAGCGAAAGGGCAAGTGCGCCTTCGTGGGTCCGCTTCGTCGCGGCAATAGCGGCGTTGGCGGTTTGCGCCACCGCCCAATGGTACATCTACGCAGGACAGCATTGGGACGAAGCGAATCCCGCGGTCGTGCTCGGTGCGATCGCTGCCGCAGTCTTGCTTGGTAAGCCGCGGGACACGGAGACCGCGACGCAAACCACGCCGCCATCCACCGCGCGGCTCGCGTGGCCGGGGGTGGTCGTCAGCGCCATCGGCCTGGGCGTCTTTGGTTGGGCGGTCTACCGATTGAGCACCGGGTGGCTGCAGTATTTTGATCTTGCTGCCCCGCTGTCCTTCGTCGGGGTTGTGGTGTGGTGCACCGGGCTGGCACTGGCCGAACGCAAACCGGCACCGATCAATACCCAGCCGCTGCTGCGGTGGGAGTTGGTTGCGTTTCTCCTCATCCTTGGCCTCGGGTTCTTCCTACGCTTCTATCGCTATGCTGATTTTCCGCCTCCGGGAGGGGTCTGTGCCGTGGAGGAGCCGCAGTCGGGCCAGGCTGCCTACAACATCCTGACGGGCGATTCACGGCCGTGGGAGTTCGTCGGTGACCGCTGGTTGGGCGCGCTCGGTCTCAAGCTCTTCGGCATGTCGGTGATGGGTTTGCGTCTGCCGTTCGCCTTTGTCAGCTTCCTGACCATCATTCCGTTCTTCTTCCTGGTCCGCGAGCTGGTCTCGCGGCCGGCGGCGCTGCTGGCGACGGCGTTGTTTGCGACGTGTCGTTGGCACCTCATTTACGCGCGCCTGGCGCATGCTGTCTATCCGACGACGCTCATCGTCGTCTGCGTTCTCTACTTGTGCGTTCGCGTGCACAAACGCGGCGGGCTGGCGCCGTATCCACTGATCGGGTTTCTCTGCGGCTACACGCTGTTCACCTACGCCGGCTACCGGGGCACGTCGCTCTTCGTCGGCATATTTTTCGCCGTCAGCCTCTTTCTCCACCTGCAGCGCTGGCGGCGCGCCGCTGATCCCGAGGCCCGTGCGGTGGCGGGGCGCGTTCTTCGCCAACAGCTCGCAGGCTTTGGCCTGGCGGCGGTGGCCGCCATCGGACTGCTGATCGTGTTGGCCACGCAGCTGCGGACGAATCCGCTGTTTTTCTTCGAAGCGATGGTGCGCGCCACCGACGACACGACGTACTACAACACCGATACCAAGACCATGATCGCCCAACGTATCAGCCGCGCCCGGGAGACGGCCCTGATGTTCAACCATGTGGGCGACGACTCGGGGACCTTCAACCTGCCGGGCAAGCCGATGCTCGACCCGGTGTCGGGCGGGTTGCTGACGCTGGGGTTGGTGTATTGCGTGGTGTGGGGCAGACACCGCTGGCAGGGGTTCTTCGCGTTGATGTTCCTGGTGTTGCTGGTGATGGGAACGATCTTCGTGCACAACTTCGACATTCGCCGCCTGCAGGGGATCATTCCGCTGATCTTCGTGCTGGCCGCCTTTGTCATGGATCGCGTCGGACAAATGTTCTCCGCGCGACTCGGACGCGGCGCGCGCCCCGTGTTGGTGCTGTTGGGCGTGGCGACGGTGTCGTTGGCGTTCGCCGACAATTTCAACATTTATGTACGCAAGTTAATGAACGATCTTACCGTCCGTCGCACCTTTCAGAACCACTACACGCTTGGTATTCGCTACCTCCACAGCCTGCCAGACAATGCGTATATGCTTTTTGTTTCGGACAATTTGAACTTTTTCCTGCCCAGCGATTTCGAGTGGCTGCGCGGCACCCGCGTGCCTGGATCGGTGACCAGCGACCTGGTGCCTCTGCTCAGCGGCCAGCGCGGACCATGGACGGGGCGCGACCTGCGCGTGCTGATCGCCAATCCGTTCGAGCACGATGATCTCGTGCGTCTGCTGCGCGCGCGCTTTCCCACCGCCGAGTGTGCGCGCTTGACGGATGCCGACATCGCGCCGCACTTCCGCTTTACGGCGTGCAAAGTGCCGGTCCCGGAGACCGCAACACCGCTCGAGTCCGGCGTCCGTGCGCGCTACTACCGGGGGGACGCGAAGGTTCCCTTCATCGAACGCATCGAGCCGGCAATTGCCTTTGGATTGTTGCCGGACGCCTGTCGCTTCCCGCTCGCCTTGGACAAGCCTCCGTGCCGCGGCGAGTGGGAGGGGACGTGGAATGTTGAACGGCCAGGCAGTTATCTCCTCGGCGCCGAGACGCGTCCTTCAGGTGATGTGTCGCTGACGGTGGACGACAAGCCGGTCACCGGTCCCATGCTGCTCACCGCCGGCCCGCATATCGTCCGTATGACGGCGCGCCTGCGCTCGTACGAGGAGACCGGTGTCCACCTCACCGTCAACGACCCGACGACGAACCGCAAGGAGCTGTTGGTGTTCAGCCAGCTGGCGCCGGACGCGAAGGACCCGCGCGTCGCGCCACCGACCGACGAGCCTGTGGGCACGCCCGCAGCTAATGGCTGATTGCCGATGGCCGACCGTTCCCGGTGCCGGCCATCTCCCATCGTGCTCCGCGCGCTTTTTTTGCTAGAAATATCTCCATGACCCGCACCTTTCGCCCCCGCCGGCACCGTGGCACGGCGGCGCCGGCGCCGCCGGCAACTGATCTGGTGCGCGCCGCGCGCGCCGCGGCGGCGACGCGCGCCCAGGCGTATCGCGCCCGTTCGCTGGAGCTCCACGGCTGGATTTGCGCCAAGTGCGCGCGCGAGTTCGATGCGTCGACGCTGCACCTGCTCACCGTGCATCACCGTGACGGCAACCACAACAACAACCCGCCCGACGGCAGCAACTGGGAGAATCTCTGCGTCTATTGCCACGAGGACGAGCATTCCCGTGGGATCCTCGCCGACTACTTGAGTGGCAAGGACTGAGGGCTGCGCCCGGCGTCTCTTCAGGGCGACCGCTCCCCGTTGGGTCGCTATGCGGTGCCGTCGCAAACCTTGACTCAGGAGCAACATGGTCGCAATAGCAAGCGAAACGGATCTCGAGCCCACCGTGGTAGTCTTTGATGAGCATTGTGATTGACCCGATGGAGTCGCGGCTGCTCTTCGTCATCGGCGCGCCGCGCTCGGGGACGACGCTGCTCATGCGTATGCTGAGCTCGCACTCCGCCATCTACAGTCGCGCCGAACCGCACCTGCTCACGCCGCTGGCACACCTCGGCTTCTACGACAGCGTCGACGCTGCGCCGTTCGATCATTTGCAAGCGGCCCAGGCGACGCGTGAGTTCGTGGCCGAGTTGCCGCGCGGTGAACAGGACTACCTTGATGCCTGCCGCGCCTACGCCGACATTCTCTACGGGCGCATGCTGGCGGCGCGCGGCCAGGGTAAGCCGCTGTTTCTCGACAAGACGCCGGCCAATGGGTTGATCCTGCCGTTCATCGCCAAGCTCTACCCGCAGGCGCGCTTCGTGGTGCTGACGCGCCATCCCGCCGCGATCTTCAGCTCCTACGCCAATTCCTTTTTCGATGGCGACTACGCGGCGGCCCGCCAGTTCAATCCGATCCTCAACCGCTACGTGCCGGCAATGGCGCGCCTGCTGCGTGAAGCGGCGGTGCCCCGGGTCCAGGTTGCCTACGAGCAGCTCGTGCAACACCCGGAAGACGAAATGCGCCGTGTGTTCGACTTTCTCCACTTGCCGTTTGAAGCGGGCACCATCGAGTACGGCAGCCATGCACACGACAGCCACGGCCTGGGTGATCCCCTTGGCGTCAACCGGCATACCCGGCCGGTTGCCGATTCGGTCGACAAATGGGCGATCGAGCTGGCGCTGGAGCCGGAGAAGTTGCGTCTCGTGCGCGAGATGATTGCGACCATCGATGACGCGGACCTGGAGACCTGGGGGTTCCCGCGCGCCACGTTCTTCGCTCCGGTCGAGGCCGCCGCGCGCGCTGCCGGCCTCCAGCTGGCGCCCACGCCGTGGCTCGACCGCTTCCGCTTGGAGCGCAAGCTCCTTCGCTTGCTGCGGCGCAACATTCAACACAATACCTTCGGCCGCATCGTGCGGCGGACGCGCATGCTCTGCGACGTGTTGCTGCGCGGCTGACGTCCTTTACGAGAAGCGAGAATCTCGATGATCTCAGGGATGTGCCCCCTCTCCTTATCAAGGAGAGGGGCGGGGTGAGGTTGTCAATGACGCGTGCGCGCACTGCACGTGGTTTGGCGGTGTGCTGCCTGCTCCTGCAGGCCGCCTGCCATCGCACCGAGCCCGCGGGGTTTCTGCCGCCCGACGGTGGGCTGCCGAACGTGGTGCTGATTACCATCGATACCCTGCGTGCCGATCACCTGGGTTGCTACGGTACGCGCTTCGGCGATCTGACACCGAATCTCGACCGGTTCGCCGCCGGCGCGTGCGTCTTTCTCGCGGCGACGACGCCGGCACCCGCCACGCTGCCGGCGCTGGCCTCGCTCCATACGGGTCTCTACCCAGGTCGCCAGCCGATCCGAACCAACATCGGCGCGCTGCCAACCAACGTGCCGGTACTCGCGGAGATTCTGCAACAGCACGGCTACACCACCGCGGCCTTCTTCGGGAACTCGCTGCTGGTTCCCAAGAGCGGCTTCCGGCGCGGCTTCGAACAGTACAGATCCTTCGTGGCCCGGCCGCCCGCGGCTTCCGACGCCAGCGGTGCCGACATGGCGCTCGAATGGCTGGGCAGCGCGCCGCGCGCGCCGTGGTTCTTGTGGGTGCACTTCATGGACCCCCACGGGCCCTACGATTCAGCGCCTGTGGCTTGGAGCACCGGACTCGAGCCGCCCGACCCGCTGCCGAACCGCGATCTGCCGGTCTCCGCAACCAACTATGGGTTGGGCATGATCCCGCAGTACCAGGTGCTTGCCGGCGTCACGCAGGCATCGGCGTACCGTATGCGCTATCGCGGTGAGGTGCGCTTCAGCGACGCGGCGTTGGGCCGCGTACTCGCGGCACTCGACGCGCCGGCCACGCGTAACCGCACCGTGGTCGTGATTGCCGCGGACCACGGCGAGAGTCTCGGAGAGCACGACTACTATTTTCAGCACGGTTGGTTCCCCTACGAGGACTGTGTCCACGTGCCACTGCTTCTGCGCGTGCCCGGCGGCGGGGCCCGGCGCGTGTCCCAGCCGGTTAGTCTGGTGGACATTCTGCCAACGGTGCTGGCGGGACTGCGTTTCCCCGCGCTGCCCGGTCTCGAAGGGCGCGACCTCGGCCCATTGCTGCGTGGTGGCGAGCTCGATGATGCGGCGGTGTTCAGTGTCACCGCCTACCTGAATCAGATGACCGCGATACGGCGCGGCCACTGGAAGCTGGTGTACACGCCACCGCCGCCAGCCCCGTTCGCCGGTGATCCGTGGGCGGGTGATTACTCGCCGCACGAAGAACGTGCGCTGTACGACCTCGGCGCGGACCCGGGCGAGACCAAGAACCTCTACGCAACCGATCGGGCGCGCGCCGACCAACTGTGGGCGGCGCTGGCGTCCTGGCAAGGTACCCACGACATTCCGATCGGCCGTCGCACCTTCCCGACCCCTGACGAGGCAACGCGCCAGCGATTGGAAGCGCTCGGGTATGGGGCGCCGTGACGAAGGGAGACGACAGACAACAGACAACAGAATACAGATACGGACTGCAGCTCGACGATTGGCGTACGAGAATCGCCCTCTATGAGAGTCTGTCGTCTGTTGTCTGTTGTCTGTTGTCTCTCTTCTCGCATCCGCGCAGCTTGGCGCTGGCGGCGCGCGGGTTGGCGCCGATCTCGTCCTCGCTGGCGCGCAGGGGGCGCTTGGTGAGGATGCGCACGCGGCCGGCTTGACGCTCGGCGACGAAGAGCTGTTTGACGAGGCGGTCTTCCAGGGAATGAAACGACAGCACGGCGAGGCGGCCGCCAGGCGCGAGGAGTGACAGGGCTTGTGGCAAGGCGTCGGCGATGGCGTTCAGCTCGTCATTGACCGCAATGCGCAGGGCTTGAAAGATCCGCGCCGCGGAGCGAGCGGCTTGCCAGCGGACACGGGCTGGCAGCGCCGCCGCGATCAGGTCGAAGAGCTGGGTCGTCGTGTCCACCGGCCGTTTGCGGACGATGGTGTTGGCGATGCGCCCGGCAAAGCGCTCCTCACCGAAATCGCGAAAGATTGCGGCGAGCTCTTCGGCGTCGCGCGTGTTGAGCAGATCGGCGGCGGTGGCGATCGACGTGTCGTTAGGATCAAAGCGCATATCGAGCGGCTCGTTGCGCATGAAGCTGAAGCCTCGCCCGCTGACGTCGAAGTGGAAGGAGCTGACCCCGAGGTCGAAGATGATCGCTTGCACCGGCGCAAAATGGCGGGCGGTTGCGATGCGCGTGAGCTCCTGGAAAGAGCCGCCGGCGAGGTGCAGGCGGCCGGCATCGACGGCGGCCGCCAGGCGGCAGCGCACGGCGGTGAGCAGCTCCGGATCGCGGTCGATGCCGAGGACTTCGCCGTTGGGGGCCGTCTGCTCGAGGATGGCGGCGGTGTGGCCGCCGCCGTCGATGGTGGCATCGATGCAGCGGGCGCCGGGCTCGAGCCGCAGGAGGTCGAGCAACACGGGCGTCAGGATCGGGACGTGGATGGCGGGGTCCATGGAGTCAGCCCGAGCGCGCGCCCAAGTCGGACGGGTCAACTCGGCGGCTGCGCGTACAGCGAGGCAATTTCGTCGGGGTCCAGGGCGCGGGTGTACATTTGGAAATTCGTGATGTTGCTGTTCGCGCCCTCTTTCCCGGGCGCATTTCCTGCGCCCAGGAAGAGCGGGGGAGATGAGCCGATGTTCAGTTCGCCGTCATAATCGCTGGCCCCAACGGAGACGCCGTCGATGTACAAGGCGACCACACCGTCACCCCACGTTCCCGTGATCATGTGGCGGTCCCCCTTTTTCCAGGCACTGATGTTTGGGCCCACGCCGCTTTCAATCCCCGTATCGAGACACATCAGCAGGCGCAGGTACACGTGGTCTTTGAAGATATCGAGACGATTGGCAAATGTATTTGTACTGCCGAGATGGAGGATATAATACACATGCTCCGTATCACCGGCCCAGTCCGGCAGTATCCAAAACGTGACGCTGCCGGCCGACTGGTTCACGTTGTCGCTCGGAAGAGCCAGCTGTGCATCGTTGGAGAAATGGGCCCCGTTGGCGTCGAACGTGACGCCGTTGGCGATGATCGGCGCATTATCCGTAGATTTATCTGCATCTACTGACTTGTCGAGCGGCAACGAAAGCACCGGACCGTTCTCGTCGGCGGCGGCGACCTTCACCGGTGCATTGGCGTCGGCGGCCGGCTGCGTTTGCGATGCGGGATTGGTCTTGTCGGAGCCCGGTTTCGCAGCCTGATCCGCGGCCGCTGCCGGTCTTGCCGCCGGGTTCCCGGAAGCATCGGCAACCGCCCCGCCAGCCGCGCCCGACCCGGTCGCCCCGCCAAATCCGCCCCCGCCGGGTGCGCCCCCGCCGGGGGCACGCGCCGCATTGGCCAGCGGCGGGGCGCCCGGTTGCGCCGGGATCGCGTCGTCGCCGACGTCCACGGTATTGGTGTCGCGAAAGTCGCGCTCGCTGTCGTCGCGTGCACCGCCGCGCCGCGGTGGCGCGAAATCGGAGCCGCGCTCCTGCGCACCGCCCGCACGGCCGTCGGCCACGTGGCGGCCGAACCCGGGAGCGCTGCGGTCGTCGTCGGCGTCGCCAGCGCCTCGGCTCTGCGGCTGCGCGATCCAGCCACCGCGCTCGCTATCCGCGCGCCGACCGGCCGCGGCAAGTTGCGACCCGGTGACCGACTCGGGAGCCGCACTCGATCCACACTGACGGACGGCAAGACCGACCGCGAGCACGCCGAGCACCCCTGCAACGATCGGTACCCACGGATTTGAGTCGCGTGCTTCCTTCATGTGCGTTCATGCTAGGTGGCGGCGGTACAAAGTCAATCGGCAGATCGCTGATGGCCGATGGCGGATCGTCGGGCGCTGATACAACCAGAGCCGGCAGCGGGCAGCGATGAGCAGTGCTGAATCGTCAGCCATCTGGCCAGGACGATCAGCGATCTGCGGCGCTTCCATCTTCCTTGGTGTCCGCGTGCGTCGGTCGGCTCTGCCAGGCGCCACGCACGGTTTCCGCCGCGCGCTCAGGGGTGATGTGCTCGTAGTCGATGGTGTCGTGATAGTCTTGGACCATGAACCATGCCTCATCGATGCCGTGGACCGGCATGACCCGGAGCTCGACCGCTTGTCCGGGCGTGATTTGCTCGGCGGGAACGTCGAGCAGGACGATCCCCGAGTTGCCGGCAACCGATGCCTTCGACACGAAAGTCATGCGATACTGGCCGCGCTCCCACTGCCGGATCCCGGCCTGATCGCTCATGGCGAAGGTCAGCGCATAGGTCCCATTCACATACAGGTCGGCGTCCCCGGTTTCGTTCGACATCGAAGCGGTAAAGACGAACACGGTGCGCTTCTTCTCGGCGCACGGCATGGTGCGCCACACCAGCTCGCTGGGTTGGTCGTGCAGCTGCGCCCACCAGGAGAGGCTGTTGCCGCGATATTCCGGGCGCGCTTCGGCCATGTGCCTGAAAGTGACGATTTTGTCGAAGCCACCGATCACCTGGACATCGGCGCCGGGCGGCGGCGCGGGAGCGGGGGCGGGAGCGACGGCGCTGCTCGGCAGCTCCGCCAGCGGCGTGATATCCAGCAAATCCTTGCCGTCGGCGTCGGTCAGGCGCGCGGTGAAATCCCAGCCGCCGACGTTCTCGCAGCTCTTCAACACCACCAGATTGTCACCTGCGCGCAGGTCCACCGGCCGGCGCTTGGGCGCGACCGCCAGCATGATCGGGAAGGGGGTGAGCGAGCGACCGTTGAGCCACGCCTGCATCATATCGTCCGAGCCGCCGAGCTCGAGGAAGGCATCCTGTGCCTTGGGGGAGCGCACGGTCATCGCCGCGTACGCACAGACGTGCTCCGGGTTTCCCGGATTGCGCGGATCCGCGTTGGCAAAAAAGCGGTTGAGATCGACGCGCACGAACTGCGGATTGATCGGTCGCCAATAGATATCCCCAAATGACCCGGTGTACTTGTCTTTGGTGAGGTGCTCGATGTCGATGAAATCCTTTTGGACGCCGCTGTTGTTGTCGTTTTCGAACAAGCCGAGGACCAGCCAGTTGGTAAGGAAACGCTTGCGCGCCCGCACCTCGGCGATGACGAACTCCTTTTGCCCGCCGGGCGCGGTGATGGTTTTCTTGATCGTATAGTCACTGAACAGGTCAAGGTCCGCGGGCCGCAACGCGTACAGGATGCGCTTGTCCATCGTGTAGCGCGAATATTCCGCCGGATCGAGAATCATGTAGCCGAGATCGTGCTGCGCGTTCCATTCCTTCGGATCGCGACTGTTGTAGAACAGCGGAAAGATCTGCGGCTGGTTGACTTCGACCGCGGTCATGCCGAGCAGATCGTAATTCTTGCGCTCGCTCTCCATGTAGTGGATGACGTCGCGATACCCGTATTGGAAGCCGCCGTAGCCCCAGGCCGAGTACTTGGGAAACTCCACGAAGTAGGCGTGCAGGTACGTCGTCATTTCAATCGTGGTGAAATAGCCGACGGCGGCCAGTGCCGCGGTCTGCACGGCCAGTGCCAGCGGGCGCCAGTGTGCCAGCCAGCCCAGCGCGCGCAGCGCCGCGGCCAAACCAATGCCGGCCAGGATACAGAAGGCCGGCACGCCGATGATGCCGCGCGACGCCGAGGGAATCTCGGTCATCAAACTGGGTGCCACCGGGTAGCAGACCAACCACCACAGCAGCAGCTTGCTGGCCCGGTCGCGCCGCAGCAGCACCACCAGCGCCCCGAAGATCGCGAAGGGAATCGAGATCGGCAGGAGCTCGCCAAAGCCGCGGACCGAGTGCCGGCCGATCGGGTCGCCGGTAGTCAGCAGGAACTCGCGTGAGAAGAATTGCTGGTAGTAGCCTAGAAAACGCTGGGCTTGCACCCGCACGTCCTCGCCCACACGCAGATTCGTGGTGTTGCGGAAGTACTGCGTGGCGAGCTGTTGGTGTCGGTAGTAGAACACGCCGATCGGGGCGAGTGTGGTCACCAGGACGACGAGGGCCAGCAGGGTCTCGCGCCAGCGGCGCAGCAGATCCGGGAGGAACAGCACCGAGAACCCCAACATGAACAGCAACAGGAAGAGGTTGGCGATCTGGTACGCGTAGACGCACATGCCGAGGAAGAACATCGCGCGCCCCAGCCGGCGTTTCCCTTGCGTAAAGCGCACCAGGAACGTGAGCCCGATGACGAACAAGAACGGGAAGGAAATGAGCTCGAAGGCGATGCGGCTGAAATGGAGATGCCACGGACACAGCGCCAGGAACAGCGCCGAGAACAAGCCGACCCAGGGATTGAACAGGGCGCGGCCGAGAAAGAACATGCCGATCACCGTGCCGATGCCGAAGAGCGCCGAGGTCAGGCGGATGCTGAACTCGTCGAGGCCGAGCAGCCTTACGGGGATGGCCGCAGCGTAGATATAGACCGGGTTCTTGTAGCTGACGCCGAACGACCAGAAAAAGAGCGGGAAGTGGTTGCCGTTCTCGTCCATGCCGGCGGTGGCGATGGTGTGCGCGTTGTACCCGAGCCCGGCCTCGTCGCAGAACAATCCGGCGGGCAGGTCTTTGAGCTGATAGACGCGCAAGACGGTGGCGAGAACGACGACCGCCAGGAGCGCCAGGCGCTGCACGTTGGGACGCTGCATGTAGGAACTACCTCCGAACGCGGCCCACGGCGGGCGGCAAGCCCTGGCTCGCACCCCGCTGGACACCAGACATCAGACGCAGGGACAACAGACTGAATTCAACCGCAGGCAGGGGCTTCCGTCTGTTCTCTGTCATCTGTTGTCCGTCGTCTCCTGAGTTCTGAAGCCAGCGCTCAATGCACGGGCGGCGGTACCTGGGCGCGGTCTTCTGCGCGCGCCAGCGCCGCGGCGGTCTTTTGCGCGCGCCGCCAGATGCCGATCAAGTCGACGAATGCCGCCAGCCCGCCGCCAAGCCCGACCTTCGAGGTCGGCGAATTCACCCAGACCACCGGCACCTCGGCGATTTTGAGCCCGGCGGCGCGTGCCAGCGCAATCATCTCGACGTCGAAGGCAAAGCCATCGATCTGTTGGCGCTCCAGCACCGGGCTCATCGGGTCGCGGCGGTAGCACTTGAAGCCGCACTGCGTATCGTGGAACTCAGGCGCCACCAGCACGCGCACCAGCAAATTGAACAGCTTGCCGGCCGCCTCGCGGTAGAACGGCTGGCGCTCGCGAATCTCCGCCCCCTTCACGGCGCGGCTGCCGATGACCATGTCGTAGCCGTGCTCCAGGAGCAGCGGCAGCATCTTGTCGACCTCCTCGATGGGCGTCGAGAAGTCGGCGTCGGAAAAGAGGACGACGTCGCCGGTGGCCTGCCGGCCGCCGAAACGTACCGCGTATCCCTTGCCGTGGTTGCCGCCGTACGACAAGAGACGCAGCTGCGGCCGATCGCCGAAGCGCCGCCGGACCACCGCGGCGGTGTCGTCGGTGCTGCCGTCGTCGATGACCAGGACCTCGTAGGCCTCATGCCGCGCATCCAAATGCGTGAAAACATGTTCGAGCGAGGGCAGAATGCGCTGCGCTTCGTTGTAGGCCGGAACCACGATCGAGAGCTTCATGGGGCGGTGGCGTTTGTTGACAAGGCGGCGGGCGGCATATAGAGACTAACGTCTTTTCGACTCCCGAGAGGTCACGAGTATCTGGTTCCTATGGCAGAGAGAGAGCCCGTTCGCAACATGAGCGAGTCGCCAGCGCCCGCGGCGGCCCGAACGACGCCGGTGGCAGCGAGCGCGCTCGATCGCAAGCTCATCGGCAATCTGACCCTCGAGCAGTGTCTGTACATCACGGTGTTCGCCATCGCGGTGTTCACCCGGCTCTATATCCTCGGGGTCCGCCCGTACCACCACGACGAGTCGATTCACGCGTTTTACTCGTGGAAAATCACCACCGACGGCGTCGGCAGCTACCAGTACGATCCGGTCTATCACGGGCCGCTGCTGTACTACTCGACGGCGGCGATGATGCGGCTCTTCGGCGACTCCGACTTCACCGGGCGTCTGGCCGCGGTGCTGTACGGACTGGGCGTCCTGGCGTTCGCCTGGCCGCTGCGCCGTTATCTCGGCCGCTGGTCGGCGCTGTCATTCCTCATCCTGGTGACGTTCTCGCCGGCGATGACCTACTTCACCCGATTTGTGCGCCACGACATCTTCGTGGCCTTCGGGAACCTGACGTTCGTCTACTTCGCCTTTCGCTACGCCGACACCCGCGCGGCGCGCAACCTGTACGTTGCCTTCGCCGGGCTGGCGATCGCCTTTTGCAACAAGGAAGACATGTACGCGCTGGCGCCGGTCTTCCTGATCGCATTCATCAGCATGCTCGCGTGGGAAGTCGTGTACGCGAAGGATTGGCAGGCGACGCTGCGGGCGGTGTTGCATGAAACGACCGCCTTTCTGAAGACGGCGACGATTCCGCTGATCACCAGCGCGATCATCTTCGTGACCATCTGGCTGGTTTTCTACACCTCGTTCTTCACGCATCCGAACAATGCGAACGCCGTGTCCCGCGCGCTCAGCTATTGGTGGGGGCAGCACACGATCAAGCGCATCGGCGGCCCGTGGTGGTACTACTTCCCGCAGTTGGTGGCTTACGAGCCGCTGCTCTTTTTCCCGGCGATCTTGCTGGTGCTCGGCCCGTTCCTGCAGCCGGGGCCACGGCGCACGGCAACCTGGCTGTTGGGCTACCTGACGCTTGCGGCCATGCTGCTGTTTGCCGTGAGCCTCGCGGCGTGGCCAAACCAGGCGCCGCTGGTGCTGTTGGGCGCGCTCACTATCATGGGCATCACGCTGATGCGCCGCTGGCTGCCGGACCGCTTCCTCCGCTTCCTCATCGTCTGGGCGTTGGGCAGCATCTGCTTTTACAGCTGGGCGCAAGAGAAGGTGCCGTGGTTGCTCGTACCGGTGCTGTTGCCGATGTCGCTGCTGGCGGCGAAATGGTTTGGTCAGCTGATCGAAACGCGGCAGATCCAGAAGCCGGCGATCGCGCTGTCGGCGGCGGCGGTCGCGGTGTTCACCCTGTGGTCCCTGGTCACGGTGAACTACCTCTACGATGCGCCGCGGCCGGCCGAAGGGACGGGGCCGCGCCATGCGGAGATGCTCGCTTACGTGCAATCGACGTACGATGTGACCGACGTTGTCCAGAAACGGATTGAAGCCGAGGCCGCCAGGCAGGGCACGGGGACGCAAACGCGCTTGGCCGTGTCGGGCAATGCCACATGGCCGCTCAGCTGGTATCTGCGCCACTACCCGGTGAACTGGGCCGCGGATGTGCGCAAGGTCGATACGCCCATACTCATCATTGACAAGGAAGCGACCAACGCCATCGACAAGGCGCTCGGCGACAAGTACGAGAAGGTCAACTTTCAGATTCGTGGCTGGTGGGAACCCGACTGGAAGGGCATGACCGTGCCGAAGGTGGTGCACTGGCTGCTCACCCGCGAAGCCTTCAATCCGGTTGGCTCGAGTGATGCGACGATGTACGCGCTCAAGCCCGGTGCCACCATCGAGTCGATCGCGGTCAATCCCCCACCTGCCGCGCAGGGCTATCCAGCTGCACCGAAGATCCTGGCGCCGGTCGCGGTCTGGGGCCAGAAGGGCACCGGCCAGGGACAGTTCGACGAGCCCCGCGGGCTCGGCGTCGACGCGAGCGGCAACGTCTACGTCGTCGACAGCAAGAACAACCGGGTCCAGAAGCTCGGCCCCGATGGTCAGCCGCTGCTGGTCTGGGGCAAGGAGGGCGCCGATCCGGGCAGCTTCAAGGATCCGTGCGGCATCGCCGTTGGCCCCGACAGCGTGCTGTACGTCGCCGATACCTGGAACCACCGCATCCAGAAGTTCGACAGCAACGGAAAGATCATTGGTCCCGAATGGCACGCGCAAACCGGCTTCTGGGGGCCGCGTGGCATCGCGGTGTCGCCGGATGGCAAGTCGGTGTACGTGACCGATACGGGCAATAAGCGCGTCGTCAGCTTCGATTCCTCTGGCAAGGAGATCACCGCGTGGGGTCACGAGGGCTCGAAGCCCGGCGAGTTCATCGAGCCGGTCGGCATCGCGGTGAATGCGGAGGGCCAAGTGCTGGTCGCCGATACCGGCAACCATCGCGTGCAGGTGTTCGACGGCGAGGGCAAGTTCGTCCGCGAGTTCAAGGTGTTCGGCTGGGACGAGTTCTACACGGAGCCCTACCTGGCGATGCTCGGCAACGATCTGGTGGTGACCGACTCCTACGCGCATCGCTGCGCCCGCTACCAGGACGGTGTCTTTGCCTACTCGTGGGGCAAGAGCGGCACGGACAAGGGCGACTTCAACCGCCCGATCGGCATCGCCGCCGATATGAAAGGCAGCGTGTACGTGTCGGACACCATGAACAACCGCATCGAGAAGTTCGACCTGACCGGGGTGACGAAGTAGCAGTCGGGCGCCAGGCTCCCGCGGCGCGTCAGCGGCGTTGCCCGCGATTTCAGAACACGCCGCCGCGGAACCGAGCTCACCCCTCCCTCGTTCGGCGGGACTGCATATTTTCTTCAAGATGTAGGGGCGATTCGGGAATCGCCCCACTCGGTGCCGATTCGACGCGGCGCTTCGGGCAGTCCCCGAGCTGCCCCTACACGCGAAACGCCTGATTCCGAGAAATTCGATAGTTCCTGAAAGAGAGGCGCAACCTGAAGATGCGCTGATTTCATCCAGCCGGCTGCTCTTCCCTTCGTGGAGAAAGCTCGTCGCCGCTTGCGAGTGAGCATGAATTTGCTTAGGTGGACTGTGGGGCAACACCTAATGAGGCGGCGGAAAGCAAGAATGTGTCGAAGTGTCAGTGCGCGAAGCCCGAGTGGTTTCGCCGACGGGTGCGTGCGCGATTCGTAACGCTAGCGTTCCTCGTAGTCATATCGCCGCTTGCCACGGCGGCACAGCCCGAAAGCACGCGTCTCACCCCCAGCGACTACGCTGACGAGGCGAAGCTCGTCGCGCTGCTGTGGAATCAGTCGCCCGACGTGCTCGAGGCGCGTTCGTCCGCTGGCGTGGCGGCCAGCGAGGTGACGCGGGCCCGCAAGTTTCCCAACCCGACCCTGGATTTCACCTGGGGTACGATTCCCGTGGGGCGGACGAACCCGCCGCAGCTGAGCGACCCGCTCGATCATGTCCCCAACTACAACGTCGGCCTCTCCGAGCTGATCGAGCTGGCGAAGCGCGGGCCGCGTCAGGCCGCCAGCGTCGCCGAGTACGAGCGCAGCCATGCCCAGGCGCTGGTTGCGGTAGGTACCCGCTTCTTCGATGTCCTCGGCGCGGTGGGACATATCGCCAAGGGCCAGGTGCGGCAGGCGGTCACCGAGCAGTTGGTCGAAGCCAGCGGCGCGCTCCTCGATCTCGATCGCGTCCGCGTGTCGAAGGGCGAGATCGCGGAGATCGACTTGAACCGCGCCGAGGTCGAGCACGATCGCCTGCTGGCGACGCGCGACGCCGCGGTCACCGATCTGGAAGCGGCGCGCGCCGAATGCGCGGCGGTCGTCGCGCTGCCCTGCGAGCCCTTCGAGTCGGGCGCCGCGGCGCGCGCCTTCCTGGAGCGCAGCGCGGCGGCGGAGCTGCCGTCGCAGTGGTCGGAGGAGGTCGAACGCAGCCGTCCGGATATTGCCGGGCTCGACGCGGCGTTGCGTGCGGCGCACGAGCGCGCGACGCTGGCGCAACGCCGCGTCATCCCCGACGTGACCGTGCGCCTGGGCTACACCTACGACCAATTCGTGCTCTCGGGCGACCAGCGCAACAGTCTGTCGCTCGGCATGCAGCTGCCGTTGCCGGTGGCCGATCAAGGGCAGGCCGATCTCCAGGCCGCGACCGCGACGCTGCTCCGGGCAACGCAAACCCGCGACGCTCTGGTCAACGCCGGGCGCATTGCGCTGGACTCCGCGGCGCGCCGGCGGCAGCTCATTGCCACACGCGCGCGCCAGCTCGACACCGCCTTGGCGAAGGCACGTGACGTGCGCGATACGCTGCTGGCCGCGCAGCAGCGGGGCGGGACGTCACTGACCGACGTGCTGCTGGCGCGCCGCGGGTATCAAGAATTGCTTCTCGATCGGAGTGACTTGGACGCCGACGCGTTTGAAGCGGCGCTGAAGCTGCGCGAGGCCGCCGCGCTTTTTCCACGGCCGGGCGACCACACGGAGGCGTATGCAAAATGAATGAACCGCTGACCCACGATCCGACCGCCGGCTTGCCGGCGTCGAGCCCGCGGCCCGCGGTGCTTTGGGGTGGCCTGGCCGCGCTCGCGCTGGTCGCGACGTTCGCCGTGCTGTCGACACGGCACAGCGAACCGCTGTCCGAAGCGGCGGCCCCGTACACCGTCGCCAACGACGCCGTCGATGTGACCAAAGGCGCGCCGACGTGGCAATACATCGAGCTGACAAAGGCGGTGCTTGCCGATCCGATTGCGCCCGAGCCGGTGCCCGGACGGGTGGCGTTCGACGAGGCCGGCGCCCAGCCGGTCGTTGCGCCGCTCCAGGGACACGTCGACACGGTCGCCGTGCGTCTCGGGCAGCAGGTGCAGCCCGGTGAACGCCTGGTGGCCGTGCGCTCCGGCGCGCTCGTCGATCTGCTGCGCGAGATCGATCTGCTGCAAGCCAAGGAGACGGCGCGCACCAAGGCGGTCGAGCGCGTGCGCGCGCTGGTGCAGCTGAAGGCCTCACCGGAAAAGGATCTCATCACCGCGGAGCAGGATCTGCGGCAGGCGCATCTGGCGCGCGAAGCGGCGGAGCTGAAGCTGCGCAGCGTGCCGGTGAGCGCCGCCGCCGACGGGCTCTACTGGATCACCGCGCCGCGTGCCGGCGTCGTGGTCGAGCGTACGGTGCTCGTCGGGCAAGAGGTGGGCCCGGACCGCAGCGATCCGCTGCTGGTCATCGGTGAGCTTGACGAGGTCATTGTGGCCGTCGATATGCCCGAGTCGGCCGTCGCCGATCTGCACCTGGGCCAGCCGGCGCGTATCACGTCGCCCGCAGTGCCCGGCCGCGAGCTCAGCGGACAAGTGGAGTACATCGGCGAGGTGGTCGATCCGGTGCGCCGCATGGTCAACGTCCGCTTGCGGGTGATCAACAGCGACCGCGCGCTGCGTCCGAACGCCTTCGTGCAAGCGGCGTTCGTGGCCGAAGGGGAGACGCGCATCGTCGTTCCCGCCGAAGCCGTGGTCAGCGACGACCAGCAGTCGTTCGTCTTCGTGCAGACTCCCGACCAGCCGCAGCATCTGCAGCGCCGTGCAGTGCTCATCGGCCGACACCGCGAGGGCAAGGTGGAAATCTTGAGCGGCCTGCAGCCCGGCGAGACGTTCGTGGGCAAGGGTGCCCTCCTGCTGCTGAACGCGATCGACCTGGCGCAGTGAGCCGCAGTGTTCGAGCACATCGTTCAGTTCTCGCTGCGCAACCGGGCGGCGGTGTTGTTCTTCACCGCGGTGGTGGTGGTGGGCGGTCTATTCGCCTTCCGCGGTCTTACCATCGAAGCCTTTCCCGATCCGACCGATACCCAGGTGAATGTCATCACCATCTTCCCCGGCCAGCCGTCGGAGGAAGTCGAACGGCAGATCGGCTTGCCGATCGAGCGCGCGCTCAACGGAACGCCGGGCTTGTCGCGCCTGCGCAATCTGTCGCTCTTCGGACTGTCATTCGTCACCATGACCTTCGCGGATGGCGTCGATGCGCTGTTTGCGCGCGCCCAGGTGCTCGAACGCCTGCGTGACGCGACCCTGCCGCCGGATATCGAGCCGACCTTGGGCCCCCTGGCCACGCCCATCGGCGAGATTTATCGCTACACGCTGACCGGTGGCGGCGATGATCCGATGCGCTTGCGCACGCTCCAGGAATGGGTCGTACGACCGCGGCTGTTGCGCGAGCAGGGGGTGGCCGATGTGGTCAACTACGGCGGCCTGGTGCGCGAGGTGCACGTGCAGCCGTCGCCGGCAAAGCTCGCGGCCTTCGGGCTGACACTGGAGGACCTGGAGACGGCCTTGAAGAAGGCGTCGCAGAACGCCAGCGGCGGCATCCTCGAACGCGGCGCCGAGCAAATGGTCATTCGCAGCCAAGGGCTGTTTCAGCGGCTCGAAGACATCGGGGCGGTGCACGTGGCGATGCACGAGGGCACGCCAGTGCTGGTGCACGACGTCGCGGAGGTGTCCGACGGCTGGGCGCCGCGCCAGGGCGTCGTCAGTCGCGACCAGCAGGTGGACAGCGTCGAAGGCATTGTCCTCATGCGCCGCGCCGAGAATCCGTCGGTCGTGCTCGCCCGCGTGCGTGCTGCCATCGAGGAGATCAACGGCCGGATGCTGCCGGACGGCATCCATGTCAGCCCGTTCTACGATCGCACCGATCTGGTCAACACCACGTTGCGCACCGTGGGCCGTAATCTGCTCGAAGGCGCCGCGCTGGTGACCCTGGTGCTCTTCGTCTTCCTCCTCGACCTGCGTGCCGCGCTGATCGTCGGCGTGATCATTCCCTTGTCGCTGCTGTCGGCGTTCATCTACCTCCGCCTGCGCGGCATGAGTGCGAACCTGCTGAGCATGGGGGCGGTCGACTTCGGCATCATTGTCGATGGCGCGGTGGTGATCATCGAAAGCATCGTGCGGCGCTTGTCGGCGCCGTCGCAGACGGCGGAGCACGCGGCGCCGCTGGCGCCCGAGCTGTTGCAGGCGCGCATTCGCTTTGCGGTGAACGACGTGGTGCGGCCGACGGTGTTCTCGCTGCTGATTATCATTGCCGCGTACCTGCCGATCTTCCTGCTCGAACGGGTCGAGGGCCGCATCTTTGCGCCGATGTCGAACACCGTGGTGGCGGCGTTGATCGGCGCGCTGCTGTTCTCGCTGACGCTGGTGCCGGTGCTGGCGACGTTCTGTTATCGCCGGCCGATCCGTCACCGCCTTTCTCCCGTCCTCGTCTGGGCGCAGGCGGCCTACGAGCCGACATTGGGATGGGCGCTGCGGCATCAAGCCATCGTGCTCGCCGGCAGTCTCGCCGCGCTGCTCGCCGCCGTGCTCGCGCTATCGGGGCAGGGCTCGGAGTTCTTGCCGGAGCTCAACGAAGGTTCGCTCTATCTCACCTTCACGCTGCCGGCGAACATCTCGCTGAACGAGGCGCGGCGGCTGGTGCCGCGGGTGACCGAGATCATCCGGCGCTACCCGGAAGTCGAGGAGGTGCTTTCGCAGCTCGGTCGCCCGGAGGACGGCACGGACCCGACGCTCACCAACAACCTGGAGTTCTTTGCCAAGCTCAAGCCGTTGCATCTCTGGCCCGCGGAGGTGCGGACCCTCAACGATTCCGTGAGCCGCATCAATCAAGGGCTGAGCGCAATCCCCGGGTTGGAGGTGAACTTCTCGCAGCCGATTCGCGACAACGTCAACGAGAACATCTCCGGGCAGTTCGGGCAGATCGCGGTCAAGCTGTACGGCGACGACCTCACCCAGTTGCAGCAGTTGGCGGAGCGCACCAAGGCGGCGATTGCCAAGGTGCAGGGGGTCGCCGACCTGGGCATCGTGAAGAGCGCCGAGATCCCGCAGATCCACGTCGAGCCGAATCGCGCCACGCTCGGCCGCTACGGGCTCGACATGGAAGACTTTCAGCACGCCTTGCAGGCGGCGCTCGGCGGGCAGCCGGTCGGTGTGTTTTGGGACGGCGAAATGCGCCACGACATCGTGCTGCGCTATCCCGCCGCGGCGCGCGACGACGTCGAGAAGATCCGTAAGCTGCGTGTTGCAGTGCAAGGCGGGGTGACGATTCCCATCGAGATGCTGGCGGAGGTGTCGGTAGGGCAGGGGCGTGCCGCGATCAGCCGCGAGAACGGGCATCGCTATGTGGGGATTCGGATGAACGTGCGCGGCCGCGACCTCGGCTCGTTCGTCAATGAAGCGCGCGCCCGCGTGGCGCAGGAAGTTCCCTTGCCGATGGGCATGATGATCGATTGGGGCGGCGAGTTCGAGAGCAAGGAACGGGCGATGGCGCGGCTGACCTTGGTCGTACCGGTGGCGCTCTTGATCACGCTGATCCTGCTGTTCAACGCCTTCGGCGCCTTCGGTCCGGCGGTGCTGGTGTTGCTCAACGTGCCGTTCGCGCTCGTCGGCGGCGTGGCCGGCCTGGTGTGGATGGGCATGCCGCTGTCCGTGTCCGCCGCCGTCGGTTTCATCGCGCTCATCGGCCAGGCGTCATTGAACGGCGTGCTCGTTCTGTCGGCGATCATCCAGCAGCGCCGCGACGGCGCGGCGTTGGATGATGCCATCCTGTTTGGCTGCCGCGATCGTTTGCGCGCCGTGTTGATGACCGCGACGCTGGCGGCGCTGGGACTGGTGCCGGCGGCGATGAGCCACGCCATCGGCAGCGAGGTGCAACGTCCCATCGCCGTGGTGATCGTCGGCGGCACGATCAGCGCGTGCGCACTGACGCTGGTGGTCCTACCGGTGATGTATCAACTGTGGGTGCGCACGGCGGAGCAGTTCATGCCGGCAGTGGCGAGCGCGACCTGAAAGCGCCCGCACCCGTGTGCCGCAGTGCGACAAAGCTGCTCACGCAGAGACGCACAGCAGACACCGCAGAGGGCTGGAAGATGCTCCCAACAAGATCATTGTGAATGCGATTGGCCCATTCGCGGCCTGGGAGCGTCGCTGCGTCCTCTGCGACGCTGCGCGAGCTTTTCTTTTGTCACGCGGTCGGCGCGGCACAGTCCGGAGAGCGTGTGCGCTTGCACACGGAGGAGACACGCCGCGTCTGCGCAGCGGTCACGGCGCATCCCGCATTTCGGTCTGGCCACGACGGACGATCGGCCGTGGCAACCCGACTCGATCGGCCTTCGCCTCGGGTCAACCAGGTCTACGGTGCTGCGCCACGCTCTCGACGATGGCGCCGATGATCTGCGTCAGCGTGGCTTGTCCGGGCGTATAGATGCCGGCGACGCCGCAGCGCTTGAGCTGGTCCTGGTCTGCTTCCGGGATGATGCCGCCGACGAAGACCGGGACATCCGCCAGGCCACGGTCGCGCAGCAGTTGCGTGACTCGCGGGATCAACGTCATGTGCGAGCCGGAGTGGATGGACAGACCGATGGCATCGACATCCTCTTCGAGTGCCGAGGCGATGATTTGCTCGGGGGTGAGGCGGATGCCGTCGTAGATTACCTCGAGCCCGGCTTCCTTGGCACGCACGGCGACCTGTTCGGCGCCGTTCGAGTGCCCGTCGAGCCCAGGTTTTGCGACCAGTAGACGGATCGGGTGTCCGATCTCGCGAGACACCGCGGCGGCGCGCGTGCGCACCGTGGAGATCGTCGCCGCGTCGCCGGAGAAGGTCGCGCCCTGGAGCCCGGTCGGCGCGCGGTACTCGCCGAAGACTTTGCGCAACGTGCCGGCCCACTCGCCGGTGGTGACGCCCGCATGCGCGGCACGAATCGACACCGGCATGATGTTGCCGCCGCTGCGCGCGGCGTCGGCGAGAGCGCGCAGCGCGTGGTCGGCCTCCGCTTGATTCCGCTGCTGACGGAAGGCGTGCAGGCGCTCGATTTGCTGGCGCTCCGCCTCCGGGTCGACGACGAGAATGCTTTCGGCGTCGGCGGTCACTAACGGGGAAGGCTCGGTCTCGGTGAACTTGTTCACGCCGACGACGGTCAGCGCGCCGCTCTCGATCTTGCGCTGGCGTTCGGCGTGGCTGGCGACCAACGCGTGCTTCATGACGTCGATGGCTTGCGCCGCGTCGCCGAGCCGTTGGATGCGTTGCAACTCGGCGTCGGCACCGGCCATCAGCTCGTTGACCTTGGCTTCGATGACCGTCGAGCCGGCGAAGATATCGTCCTCATATTCGAGGACATCGGTTTCCAGCGCCAAGACCTGCTGGATACGCAGCGACCACTGCTGATCCCACGGCCGCGGCAGGCCGAGCGCTTCGTTCCACGCCGGCAGCTGCACGGAGCGCGCGCGCGCCTCCTTGGACAAGGTCACCGCCAGCATTTCGAGGACGATGCGCTGCACATTGTTCTCCGGCTGCTGCGCCGTGAGCCCCAGCGAGTTCACCTGCACGCCGTAGCGGAACCGGCGCTTCTTGGGATCGGTGACGCCGTAGCGCTCCGCCATATAGCGATCCCAGAGGCGCGTGAACGCCTTCAGCTTGCACATTTCTTCGATGAAGCGCAGGCCGGCATTCACGAAGAACGAGATCTGCGCCACGACATCGGGCATCGAAATGCCGGGGCGTTTCTGGACGCGGTCGAGCACGGCGAACGCGTTGGCGAGCGTGAAGCCGATTTCCTGCACCGGCGTCGCGCCGGCTTCTTGGAGGTGGTAGCTGCAGATGTTCACCGGGTTCCACTTCGGGATGTGCTCGACGGTGTACTCGATGGTATCGGCGGTGAGGCGCAGCGACGGCTCGGGCGGGAAGATGTATGTCCCGCGCGCCAGGAACTCCTTGAGAATGTCGTTCTGCGTCGTCCCGCGCAGCGCCCGCGGGTCCGCCCCCTGGCGCTCCGCGGTGGCGACGTACAGCGCCAGCAGCCAGGCCGCGGTGGCGTTGATGGTCATCGAGGTGTTCATCTTCGCCAACGGGATTTCGGCGAACAGCGCCTCCATGTCGGCGATGTGCGAGATCGGTACGCCCACCTTGCCGACTTCGCCCGCGGCCATCGGCTCGTCGGAGTCGTAGCCGGTTTGCGTCGGCAGATCGAAGGCGACGCTGAGCCCGGTTTGTCCCTTTGCGAGGTTCTTGCGAAACAACTCATTCGCGGCCCGCGGGTTGGTGTGGCCGGCGTACGTGCGGATCAGCCAGGGATCTTGTGACATGCGCAGAAGATAGCCTGGCGGTACCCGCTGAGGCAATGTGGCCGCGGCCCGCCCAGCTGGCGCGAGAGGATGGGGAGGCTGTGGCAGCTTCTATGGCTGGGGCGTCACCGAACCTGCTGCGACCGCTCTCGTTTCGCGCCGCGCGCCTTCTTCCGGGCCGTCCGCCGGACGCTGCGAAACAGCATCGCGTGCAGGTGCAGTGCGCCGTCGTCGGCGGCAGAACGGGCGCGGCGCTTGAGCGCTGCGAGGTCCTGATTCCACTGCTGCCCGACGGCGTCGCGCGGCAGGCGCGCCGTGTGCGCGGCGGCCGCGAGCGGCAGCATCGACGCCAACGCTTGTTCGACGGCGAACGCCGCGGCGTCCGCCGTCTGCGCGGCTTTCAACGTCGACGCGGTGCAGCCGTTGAGCCGCTGTGCGGCGGCAACCAGTTTGTGGATGGCTTGCGCTTTGGTAGCCGCCGCAAGACGTTGCAGCACCGCCGGCGAGGGTACGCCAAAGCCGCGAAACGGATTGGCGCGTGGCTGGTGCTCGCCCATCAGGGCGCGTGTAAGGCTCTCGACAGCGGCATCTTGCCCGCCGTTGCGACGCCGTACCACCGCCGCCGCGTCAGCAACCTTACGATCCGCAGCCTCGACGACACGCTGCGCAGCGACGTAGCGCGCATGCGTGGCTGCAAACGCGGTCAGCCGGTGCTGCACCAGCTGCGTGTCCATCGTCTCTGCAGCCGCCAGGACCGCCGCGCCGATCTCCGCCCGAGCTCCCGGACCCAATCTGGGCATATTGCTCACCACCAACAGTGTGAAACCGCAGCTACGACATTCTCTGGCCCGGTGCAAACGGCGCCGCGCATCCTCCGCATCTCGGCGCCCGCCGATATGTCCCTCAATGTCGGAATCTGCACGCCGTTGCGCTCGCGGGCAGGTGGGGATTGAGATCTCAAGCTCCGATGAATGCGCTGATGGCGTGGGGATGGCGGTTTCAAGCGTGAGGATTCGCTCTGGAGAGCGCAACCCGCCCTCTTTGGTTCCCGGATAGCGCGGAGCGTACCCGATCGAGCGATTCTGGTCCCAAAATCAGCCGTCGGCCCGTGGGGAAAGCGATTGCAAGGCCAGGCTTGTAGCGCGGACGCGCGGGGAAAGGCATTGCAAGCCCCTCGCGTCCGAAATTTGAACTGCGCCGATCGTCAGAGCCGAACGTTCACGCCTTCAAGAAAGGCGGCCGTAACAATGCGATCAGCGGCAACTCGATCTTCTTCAACCAGATGTCGGAATCGTACGCGTCTACGAGGTGGGGCGTGGCGTGGCAGCCTCCGGTGTCCGGCCCGGCGTGGCGTGCCGACTTGCGCCGAGGCGGCGGGACATGGCGCGTTGGACTTCGCCCTGGAGCTCGCGGCGCAGCAGCAGGAGCTTGGCTTGCTGCTCTACGGTGAAGATTTTCTGTAACTCGCGGAAGGTGTTTTCCGGAGCCAGGGCCAGCTTCTCGTCGAGCTCGTTCGCCTCGTTGATCAGTTGAGGTAGGTCGGCGGTCTCCGGCTTTTTCAACGCGGTGCGCAGCCGTGCTTCCAAGGCTTCGCGCTGGCGCCGGAGATCCTGGCGGCGCTCGTCGGACGCGCGTACCACGGCAGCCACCTTGAGCGCGTCCTGGTCATTCAACTTCAGCGCGTCCGCGATGCGCACGACTAGAAATGTCCGCGCCCGCTCCCGGTGCGCTCCACTGTGGGGTGTCGGCTGCTGTGCGAAGGCTGGCAGCGTCGCGAGGACAGCGAGGCAGACGAAGGCGCGGGTGACTTGCATGGATTCTCCTTGCCGGAACAATCGTGGTGTCAGGTCGCGTCCCCGAGCAAATCGTCGACCCCATTCAGGGCGTCATCATCGAGGTCGTACGCTTCAAAGAGCAGCGGATCGCTGGTCGGAGCCAGGAGATCGTGCGACGCCGGGGCTGCGAGCAGGGGGTCGTCCTCGTGCACGCTGAGTGACAGCACCTCATCGTGTGGGGCCACCACATCGGAGAGCGCGCCGAGCGCTTCCGCGTCCAGGGCTGTGACCTGCGGGGTCGGTGGACGCGGTGCGTGGCGTCCATGCGATGGTGCCAGGCGCAAGACGACCAGCGCCAGCGCGACGGATACCACGGCAGCGACCGGCATCCGCCACGCCGACCAAGGTGCGGCCGACGGCTGCCAGACGATCCAGGTCGGCTGTGGCGGCGTGGCTTGACGGATGGCGCGGCCAATTGCCTGGCGTTGGCGCCGCCAGCTGTCTTCGCCCGGATCGGGGACCACAGACGTGCTTAGCAGCGCCGGCACGTCGCGCAACGCCGCCAGATCGGCGGTACAACCGGCGCAGACCGCAAGGTGCGCATTGAGCCGGCCTTGACAGTGGCTGGCCAGGTCTCCAGCAGCCGCGTCGACCAACCACGCACGGTAGGCGCGGCAGCGCCAGCGGCTCATGTGTCACGCTCCCGCATCCACTTGCGCAGAGTGGTGATGGCGTGGTGGTAGTTCACTTTGGCCGAGTTCTCGCTCATCCTTTCCATGCGCGCAATCTCCTTGAAGGCCAGGTCGCTGAACACACGCAGCACCACGACGGTGCGCTGCCGCAGCGGCAGGCGGGCGATCAAGCGTTCCAACGTGTGCTTCCAGGTACTGCCGGTGCCTTCGTCAGCGGTTGTCGCCGGCTCGTCGACTTCGTCCAGGGGCACGAGATGTTCGTCGCGGCTGCGTCGATGCGCCGTGCGCAGCTCATTTAGCGCGATTTGATGCAGCCACGTCTTGAAGCTCGAGCGCCCGGCAAATTGCCCGAGGTTGGTATATGCGTGAAGGAAAGTGGTCTGCACGATGTCCGCTGCTCGATCCGGATCATGGACGAAACGATACGCAAACGCGTACAACGACTTCTGATAGCGTTCCACCAAGACATCGAAATCCTCTCGCCGCCCGGCGAGAGTACCGCGAATGAGTATCGCGTCGTCCACGTGCAGATGCCGTAGCCCCGTTGCGTGTGGTCCCGTAAATTCGGCACCGGCCGCGAGGGGGGGCTTAACGGCATCCCGGAACGGATGCAACCAGCCGCGGGCGCCGGTTGCATCCCCTGGACGGTTTACTTGGTGTCCGCCGGTGCCGGCGCGGCTGCGCCACTCTTCTTGTGGCCGTGCTTCTTGCTCGACTTGTGTTTCTTCTTCGGCGCCGGCTGATCAGTACCGGCGGCGGGCGCTGCATCGGCTGCGGCCAGCTGCATGTGCTGTCCGGTCGCTGCCGTCGGATGTGTCTGCGAAGCGGCGTTTGCCGTCGCGACCATACCGGCCAGCGCAATGAGTCCAACCCCCACGAATAGCTTCTTGTGCATGAATGCACCTCCTTGTCCGATGAGATGCCGGGGCTGGCGGAAAGGTTAAATCGCCCGCAACAGAATGTTCGAGAGCGGGATCTGACAGGGCTGTGCGCGGAGATCACTCACGGTCGAGTCTATCAGGGTGACAGGTTGGTGGGCACTTGGTTACGGCTGATCCCGCGCCACGTAGCGTTAGCGGAGTAGCCGCGATTCCGTGCTGAGGGGGGCCGCGGACATGTTCTGCTCAAAGGACGCCCGCGAGCGTTGGAAGATCTCGGTCAACTGCTTCGCCATGACGCTGCGTCCGATGGTGCGCTTCATGGACGATCCGAATCCGGCGACCTGGTCTGTGGAGACCCGAGTCCGGTAAAAGACCAGCGTCCCTTCGGGGACCGGGAACAATCCGGAAATCGCTTGCGAGGTGTTGTATCCGTGGCTGACGTAGAAGTCGCGGTCCACCAGGGCGACCCCTCCGCTGAAAGGCAAGGCCATCCGATGGCGCAAGGTGTAGTTCGGACGTCCATCGAGCTCATAGCGGAGCAAGTAGAATCTCTCTTCGAGTCCCGCCGGCTTTCCATGTGGGTAGGAACGCAGCAGCTGCCACAGCCCGGGAGCGTATTTGCTGAGGAGCGACGCCGCCTCGGCGGCCGCGCGCAGTTCGTCAGATGGTTTGCGGGGGCCGCTGCTGCGCGCGTATGGAGGCATGCCGTCAAGCCCGTCGGCCTGATACGCGCGGTAGCGGTCGAACAGCACCAGCCGCAGCTGTCGTTCGACGTTCGCGCTGGGGTCCCCACCCACCGGCGCCAATGCATGGAATGCCCGAATCTCATCGAGCGAGAGATTGAGCGTGTCTCCAGGACGGGCCGCGAGATAGCGTTTCGCTTCCTCCGATTGCAGCGCGAGGTTGGCCACATCGTCGGGCGATCCGTGGATCACCGCCGCTGCCAAGAGGTGGCGATCCGCCTTCATATCCACCGCCGAACGAAACGCGTCCCACACATTTGCAATCGGTTGCTGGACCAGAAACGTGAGGTCCACCGCCAGCTCACGGTCTGACGATTCCGTCGGGTCGGACTGCACCATCTCGCCGCTGCGGACGCGTGCCGCCGCCTCTGCCGAGATGCCGAAGTCGCCCATCACTCCTGCGACGTCGCCGCGATCGGCAGCGACGGCGGTGCATGCCACCAGCAGCACCGCCGCTCCGACGCGCACTGGCATACTGCTTCTGTGCACTGATGCCTCTTCAGTTCGTGGTCGCTGCCGGAGCGAGTGCCAGCGACCGCGCGTTCACGCAGGCTTGTCCCGCACGAGCCCGCGCGCCTCAGCTTCGGCGCAGATATCCGGGTGGTGCAACCTCAGCGTCTCCCATGCCATTGCCCACAACGTCAGGCTGACGCTGCGCGCCGGGTTGGCGAGGTTCTGCCACGGCTTGCGGCCGATCGTCCAATGCACGCCGAAGCTGTGCGGGAGATCGGTGCGCATGGAGTTGAATCGCGGATCGATCGCCGTCCATGAATCCTGGAACTCCACCTGCAGAAAGTGCTGCTCAGGAAAGCCATAGCGGATGCCGCGCTCGTAGAGCTCCCGGTGACGCGGACCCCACTCGGGCATCGGCCGCTGGATGCGCGCGACCATGTCCTCGAAACGCGCGCGGTCCGGCCGGATGACCATGAGCCCGCCATTGATGCCGCCGGTGACATCGTCATCCGACGTCACTTCGAGGATCGCCGGCGGCACCAGCTCGCCGTGTCGGACGCCGTGCATGTGGCGCATGTATGCGTACTGGCTCGTCGGATCGACGCTCTCGATCACGGCCGCCGGGGCCGCCAGCGTAAAGAGGTGGTCGAAGCAGCGGATCGGCAAGAGGTCTGCGTCGATGAAGCAGACCCGCTCATACGGAAACAGCGTAGCGTCGAAGAGATGGAGCTTCGTGTACATGTCGCGGTAGGCATCCGCCAGCAGCTCGCGTGGATACCCGCTGTCGTGCGCGCGCAGGCGTGGGATGACGGCGACGCGATCGTAGATCTGAGCGAGCATGCTGCGTGCGTCCGGCGGAACGGAGTCATCCACCATGCACACGAGTGTGGCACTGGTGTGCATGTGCCAGCGGAGCGCCGCCCCGACGACGAGACAGCCGGGGAGGTAGCCTTCGCCCCCGATGAGGAGGGTCGCATAGGCGTAGCGCGCGGGCGAGAGATCGGCGGGAACCCGCGTGAACAGACGCGGGCTGAGTGTCGGATCGACGATGTCGCCCTCATGGTCGGCGAGGAGCAACTCGCCGGCGAGCCCGCGTGCCAGGCGCCGGATCGCCGTTTGTTCCGTGAACCGAGCCAGAAGCCGCGCCGCGCCACTGTCAGTGACGTGAGGATTGTCAGCCTGTGCCATGAGCCTGACCTCGCCGAGCTTGTGCGCCGCGCACTCTTGCTCCGACGGATAGATTGAGAGCCGGCGCTATGGATCCATCCATACGGCCATATTGCCGGAAGTCACTCATTCAGCCAAGCGTGCAGCGCCGTAGCGGACGCCCGCGGCAGACCGCTGCTGAGACGACGCTCAGTGATCTGAAGCGACGCACACCCGCGACGACACGGCTGATGACGGTCAAGGTTCCGGCTCGACCGGCGGCTGTCGGCCGCCGGCCACGCCGGTTGAAGGGAGGAATCAACGCAGGTATGCGGTTCTCCCAGTGCACGGCTCTTCGATCTCGGCGCTGGCGTACGGTCTGCCGGAAGGCCAGAGGCCAAGGAAGCGGTTCTCCCGATTGTCACTGAACAGCTCGGACGGGAACTCCTTGCCGCCGACATAATCGAGCAGGCGCGTCGCAAGGCGCCAATAGCCGTAGTAGTCGAGCAAGTTGAGCGAAGCCGACGGCTCGATGCCGTCGTGGGGCGGAATGCTGGAGGGGATCGCCGCGTGCGGGTCGGGAAAATTGTAGCGGCTGTCGGGCGCGCCAGGTGAACCGTGCCCAGCTTGGATGCGGCTGCCGCCATCGCTGTCGGAAGGCAACACCATCAAGACGCGGCGTGCCCTACGGCTGGAGCAAAGACGCTTGGCCAAGGCCTGTGCGGTCGGGACGCCGATGCTGGTATCTGCCGCGCCGGTGACCAAGACCGTCGGCAGGTCTGCTGATAGCGATTCAACCCTGCCGTAGATGCTCGCAGCATTGGCGCCGCGCGCAACGTGATGGGCATCGCCCGGGGCCACCAACATGAGTGCCTTCGGCGCAGGCAATCCGTAGCGCGCGGGATCCAGGGCAAGATTAAGGGCAATCGCCGCCCCCATGGAATAACCGTAGTAGAAGGTTTTCTTCGCATCCACCAAGCCAGGGAAGCGCTGATCGATGGCGCGCAATGCCGCGGCATCCGCTCGTGCCGCCAGCGTGGTCACTGCTTGGGGCGCGGTACGGTCCCCGTCCTGATAGACCGGATACACAACGGCGGCGCCGCGACGTGCCAGAAGGTCGATAAGGCCGCCGAAGTTCCGTGGGTTCATTCCCAGCCAGCCGTGGTGAAGGAGCACCAATGGGGCGCCGATCGGAGCAGGGTCCTGAGGCACGAAGACGTAGGCGCGATTCACGCCCTCACCCACGGTGAAAATCGCCACCCCTTTGTGGCCCTTCTGTGCCACGTAGGCTTCCGGTGCGTGGCGGCCGGCCAAATCGGCAAAGTCATCTCCGCTGGCGATCGTGGTGAGCCACGCGAGAATGCACGCGGGGACAATCGCGAGGATCCGGCGCGGGAGTCGGTCAAACGGGCTCATGGCGCGAGCCGGTCATCGCGGGTTGCGGTTCATTCGTCCGCCGCCGCAGACGCCGTCGCCGCGCGTGCCAACCAATCGCGGATCGGTGGAAGAAGGTAGGCCGCCCCGTCATCGGTCAGGTGGATGCCGTCGTCGGCGCGCAGCTTGATGAGCCTGCCGCGTTCATCGGCGCGAAACTGGTGAAAGCCGTCCTTCGTGTAGCCCAGCGCCGTGCTCACATCGAGCCAGGTCACGCCGGGATACTGCGCCACGGTATCGCGCGCGACGGCATTGATCTGGTCCATCTTTTGCGAAAAAGTCGTGGCCTTCATCACCGGCATCGCCAACCACAATATACGGGCATGATCGCGGGTCAGCAGGTCGAGGTACGCGGTGAGGCGCTGCCGGAAGAAATCGTTCCATTGCGGTGAGCCGAATTGCAGTACCTGCTTGCCCACCTGCACATTCTGGGCATCGTTGGCCCCCATCGCACAGATCACCATTTCCGGTTTGTTCGCACCGAGCATGCGCGGGTACTCCACCAACCAGTCCAGCACCTCCGGCCGCACCAAGCCGGTGCCGGAACGGTAGGCACGCAAGACGTGCAGATCCTTTTCGATTGCCAGACCGCGCGTCAGCGTTGGAGCCAGACCCACCGCCATCATCGAGTCGCCGGCCAGTGCAACTCGCACTTCCCGCGTCAGACCCAGGGGCGGTAGCTGTAACGTCACTGACGCCGATACCCGCACCGGTCGTGTCAGCATTGCCAGTTTCGCGTTGTCAGTTGCAGTCGAGGACAGGCTCTGCGCCGCGGGCGCGGCTTCCCGCTGCGCAACCGGCGCCGTGATCGAAGCGATTGGCGGGCCGAGGAAGGTTGCGTCAGAGCGTTGGATGAAATCTCGACTCACGTTGGCCTCCGCGCGGGAAGTGCCCGCAGCGACCAATCTTGTCCTGAGGCTTCCCGAAGGGGGGAGCGGCTCATAGAACAGACGCCGGCCGCAGGCCTCTTTGCCCTGCAATGCCCACTGCCGCAGTACATTGAGATGCAAAGGGTGCGTCAGATCGGCCCAGCATCTGGTCGCCGGTTGCGCCACGTCGCGCAGCATGCCGACTGTCAGGCGGTCTGCCCAGACGCGTAAACCGTCGGCTTCGACGATCAAGCCAATCAGCATGGCACTGGCGATGGTCAGCGCCATGCGAGCCAGATTGTCCTGGTCCTGCGGACGGCGTCGGTGTAGCGCGACCGCTCCTCGTTGAGTCGCTATTGCCGTTCCCCGCAGGGCAGGCAGTGTGAGTCGGGATTTGGTCATACGCTCTCAGAACTGGTCCTGCGGACGGCGTCGGTGTAGCGCGACCGCTCCTCGTTGAGTCGCTATTGCCGTTCCCCGCAGGGCAGGCAGTGTGAGTCGGGATTTCTTCATACGCTCTCAGAACTGGAAATAGATGAACGGTGCCGGCGTACTCGGTCCGAGCACTTCACACACCATCAGGAGCAATGCGAACACCATCCCGCGCAGGACCGGTTGGATTTCGGCGCCGAGGCCTTGCAGGCTTTCGTCGAGGTGGCGCGGCAGATATTGGCAACCGAGACCGATGATGATGCAGAGCATCGGTCCCGCAGGGACGTCCAGGGCCCAGCCGCCGGTCCACAGTCGCTGCACGACCTGTCCCGCGAGGAGAAAATCGCTGGCGCGGAACATCACCCACCCCAGGCAAACCGCGTGGAAAAGCAACAGGCGCGCGCCCCACAGCCAGAACGGACTGCTGCGCCACGTCGCGCCGCGATTCGTCCAGAAGCGATCCCATTCACGGTGCCCGACGAGGAGAAGGCCGTGCCAGGCGCCCCAGACGACGAACGTCCACGCGGCCCCGTGCCACAAGCCGCCGAGCACCATCGTCAGCCCGAGGTTGCAGTGGGTTCTCCAGCGTCCCTGTCGCGAGCCGCCAAGGGGGATGAACAGGTAGTCGCGCAGCCAACTGGACAGAGAAATGTGCCAGCGGTGCCAGAACTCCTGCGGGGAGGCGGCGACGTAGGGCGAGTCGAAATTCTCGGGGAAGGAATACCCCAGCAGCAACGCACACCCGATGGCAACGTCGGTATAGCCGGAGAAGTCGCAGTAGATCTGCACGGCATACCCGTAGATGCCCATCAGCACCTGGCTGGCGCTCATTGTCAGCGGAGTGGAAAAGACATCGTCAACCAGCATGGTGGCCAGGGTATTGGCGATCAGGACCTTTTTGAAGAGGCCGGCGGTGATGAGCATCAGCGCGCGCGTCGTTTCGATCCGCGACGGGTCGGGTGGCCGGCGCAACTGCGGCAAGAAGGCGGACGCACGCAAGATCGGCCCGGCAATCAGCTGGGGGAAAAAACTCACGTACAAGAGTGCATCCCCCAGAGGCACCCGCTCGTCGAGCTTGTGCCGCCACGCATCCATCATCAAGGAGATGGCGTGAAATGTCATGAACGAAATGCCGAGCGGAAGGAAGGGGGATTCGGGCTGTATCAGTGGGTGCCACCCCAGCATGCCAGCCAACTCGACCAGGTTGAGAACGGCGAACGCCGAATACTTGTAATACACCAGGGCGCCCAGGCAGCCGGAAATCCCCAGAGTCAAGCTCAGTCGTCGCCACCGACCGTGCTGAATGATGCGCGTGGCAAGCCACGCCCACAATGAAAGCGCAAAGAGGAGCGGGACGAAGTGCCAGTCCCAACAGGCATAGAAGAGGTAACTCAGGGCGAGCAGCGAGAGCTTGTGCAGTCCGTGCGCGCGCCGCACACCCACCGAGTGGACGGTCTGGGGAAGACGCAAGGCTCCCCACGCTAATACCAGTGTAACGGTAAAGAATAATGCATACTCAAATGTTGGGAAGAGCATAGCTATCCATGAGCCCAGAAGAACACCAGGGCATTTGTACTGCCATCATGTGACGGAAAATCTCACCGCAGAGACGCCAAGGCGCAGGGGGTGCGCATTTGAGATGAAACACTCAGGCTGCTCTTCTCTGCCTCTTCGCGCCTTTGCGGTGAATTCTTTTGTCTCATTCACGATCGTCCTCCCGCGCCGTCTCGCGGCAGGGCCAACTCCGCGCACGCGCCGCCGTGCGCGCGATTGCTGAGGCGGATCGTGCCATCGTGCAACTGGGCAACCTCGCGCACGAAGTTCAGCCCCAGACCCGTGCTCTTGCGTCCCGTTCCGGGTCGGGCCAGCGAATAGAAGCGTTCGAAGATCTTCTCTCGGGCGTAGTCAGGGATGCCGGGGCCTTCGTCGGTCACGGTCAACGTTACGTACTTCGCGTCGCTTGCTGCCCCGACGACCACCGTGCCGCCGGCCGGGCTGAAGTCGATGGCGTTCTGCAGCAGGTTCGCCAGCGCCTGGTGGAGCAGGAATTCATTGGCGGTCAGGGTGAGCTTGTCGGGAATGCGCGTCTCTACCCGCACGCCCTTGGCGGCGCACTGGGGCTCCTGGCTTTCGACGACGGTGTGGATCAGGGCGCTCACATCCACGGGCGCCATTTCCGGCCGGTCTCGCCGGTTCTCGAGCGTTGCCAATTCCAGCATTTGCTCGATGATGCGGCCGATGCGGTCCGTTTCGCTGCGGATGTTGCCCACGAAACGCGCCTGTTGCGCGTGCGGCATGTCTTCCTGCAGGAGCTCGGCGGCACCGCGAATGGCCGACAGCGGGCTTTTGATCTCGTGCGTCAGCGTCTGCACGTACTCCTCGGCGTAGCGGCGCCCCTCCAGGGCGTCCTGCATGCGGCGCAAGGCCAGACCCAGGTCGGCGATCTCGGTTCGACCGAGGGCCGGGAAGGCGGGCCGGCGTCCTTCGCGGATGGCATCGGCGTATTGTGCGAGGCGGCCGATCGGACGGGTCAGCCAGTACGAGACCCCGAGACTGAGCAGCGTGGCGGCCATCAGGTAAAAGACGCTGGCGCGCACGATTCCCGGTCGCGCCAGACTGAGGAAGTTCTTCACGTTCGCGGTGTCCTTGACCACGGTGAGCGAGCCGATGATATGTCCCTGGTCGTACAGCGGGGCCGCGACGTACAGGAGCGAGGAAAACGGGTCGTCTCTGTTTCGCAACGTGGTGCGTGCGCCGTATAGACCTCCGAGTGTCAAGCGCACATCCCGCCAGTGACTGTAATCCTTGCCGACCGCCGATGGCTGGCGGGTGTCGAACACCACCGTGCCATGCGCGTTGGTAATGTAGACTTGCAGGTCGACCGCCGTCTTCCGCAGGTTGTAGATCTGTGCCGCCAGCACGCGCGCCTGACCGTGCGCGAAGCGCTCCTGCAGGTCGGCCGGATGAAGGTCGTCGGCCGCCATCTGTTGTTCCAGCAGGCCCGCCAGCAGATTGGCGGTGTCGACCAGGGGTTCCTCGACGCTCTCCAGGTAGCGCGTCATCAGCGCTTGCAGGATGCCGCGGACGGGAAGGAAGACACAGACCGCGAAAATCAGCAGGTAGGCGACGAAGATGCGGAGCCCGAGCTTCATCGGTCCTCCTTCAGCGAGTAACCCATGCCGCGGTGGGTGGCGATCGGATCGCGATCGGGTCGGACGGCGCGCAGCTTGGCGCGGATGTTCTTCACGTGCGTGTCGACCGTGCGGTCCATGCTCGCTTCCGGCGACTCCCACGCAAGTTCCATGAGTTGATCGCGACTGAAGACGCGACCGGGTCGTTTGATGAGCAAACAGAGTAGCCGGTACTCCTGGCGCGAGAGGTCAAGTGTCCGACCGCAGTAGGAAATGCGACAGCCCTCGTCGTCGACCTGGAAGGCCGTCTCGTTCGTCGTGCCGGCGGGCGGACGATTGGTGCGCCGTAGCACCGCCTTGACCCGCGCCGCTAGTTCGCGCGGGCTGAACGGCTTGGTGACGTAGTCGTCCGCGCCGAGCTCGAGGCCGACCACCCGATCCACCTCCGTACCGCGCGCGGTGAGGAAAATCACCGGCACGTCGTGCCGTTGCCGGATCCGCCGGCACACCTCGACGCCGCTCATGTCCGGCAGGCCGATGTCGAGTACGACCAGCGCGACGGGTTGGCATTCCAGCGCCGGTTCCACTGCCGCGCCGGTCACCAGCCGCTGGCACTGAAACCCCTCGGATTCCAATGCGTACTGGATCGCATCGGCGATGGCCGGCTCATCGTCGACCACGAGAATCATCGGCTTGCCCATCTTTGCCCTCCCGCTGCAGCGGGCTTTACAAGACACGGTGCGCCCGCAGTCAGTGGCCCAGACGTGGCCCTTCGAGACAGGGAAAGCAAGGTCATCGTGTTCACGAGAACCAACCTACTCTTCACACGAGGAGGCAGTATGAACCGGCTGTGAAAAGGGAGAGGATTGAGAAGGGGGCAAAGGAATTCGTCTTCGAGCCGAACGGCTGTCAGTGCGGCGCTTGCCGGACCATCCGCGCCGGGGACCCATAAGGCCTTTCCGGTAGTCGGCGGGTTCCACTAAAGGGGAGAGCATCGCTGCCGCGCGGCAGCTGTGGCAAGGAATGCAAGAAATTCTTCCGGGAAGTCCGCGGAGGCGTATCGGACACCTAACGCGCCTCGCCTCCGTGAGTGGCACGACACGTGGATAAGGTTGCACTTATCGCGAAAGGACGAACGATGAACGTCTTCCGTTTTTGTCAGTCGGTTGCGATTGCGACCGTGCTACTCCTGGCCGGATGCGCCACCGTCGGCCACCCGTGCTTCAGCGAGCGGGTCATGTTCGCGGACAAGAGCACTTCGTGCCAATACGGGCGCGCCTATCACTGTGATAATGGCGACTGGATCGCCTATCAAAGAGCGTGCAGCGAGCCTGGGCCGGAGTTGTCTCCCGTAGCGACGTTGCCGGGGAATTGTGAATTTGCCGGCATCTCGTTCGCGAGTGGTTCAGCGACCTGTCGCGCCGGCCGGCAGTACCGCTGCGAGAACGGTTCTTGGAGTGGGCTCGATCTCCCATGCTCCGTCGGCGATGCGCCTATCACAGTTCTCCCACGTGGGGAAAACTGCTCGTATGAAGGTACTACGGTTGCGAGTGGTTCGGCCGTCTGCCGATCAGGCACCACTGTTCTGTGCAACAACGGCCAGTGGACCAATCTGGGTACGGCCTGCCGATAGCAACCGGTTCTTGCGCAGTTCGGGGGGGCGTGCAAGGTTTGTGAATTGAATGGAGCATGCGATGCGCGCACGTATAACGTTGTCGACAGTCTGCTTCGCCGCGGCTGTTTTCCTGTTCGGGGCGACTTCTGCGAGTGGCGCGGAGCTGCTTGCAATGGACCAGGGCGCCATGATTACCGTGGTGCATGATCCGACGGTGCAACCGGTTTACTATTGGCGCGGCCACCACTATCCCTATTACTATCGCGGGCACTATTATCGCTACCATTACAGGGGACGCTATTACCGTCATCGGTACTACCGGCACGGTCGCTGGTACTACTACTAACGCCGGTCTGCACCGATTCCTATCAAGCCAGCAGCCCGTGCAGCACTCCTCCCGATCGGAGCGCGGCGTCTACAGCCCAGACGTGCGCGGGCGACGGCGGCGGACGGTCGAGTCTGGTGAACGGCGCGACGACCGTCCGGCACGCCCGGACGCGCCCCTTTTCCCGCCTTTTGCCGACCGGTACTTCGACGCGTCGGTCGTAAAGCGAGCATGACCGTAGCTCGCGAGCAATTGCTCTACCCGCTTGACCAGAATCAGGTTGGCGACCTCGCGAATCCCCGGGACCCATTCGGCGAGCTCGAAGGCCTTCATCTGCAGCGTGATCCCGGCGCCCACCAGCGCTCCCACCACGACATCATCCGTCCCGATCTCGATCCCGATCTTCCTCGCCAGCTCGCGGTCACCGCCGAGGAAGGCCTCCACGAACAGCAGCTTCGCGAAGCGGCGCTCGAGTTGGTCGAAGACCTGGCTAGCAACGCTGCGATCCAGCGGCAGGTAGGCCGCCAGCGTGGCGCGGATCAGGGAGCCGCAGGTTTCATCGTCGAAGCTCTCGCGCAGTGTGGTGTTGCGCGCGGTCATCATGCGCACGATGCCTTCCGGGGTATCAGCCAGGAGATCCTCGGGCAGGCCAAGGAGGAAGCAGCGATAGCGTGACAGCTCGACCTGGGCGCGCTCGCCCGGCGTGAATGTGTGCCGCCCCTCCCGCAACAAGCGGAAGGCGAGGAGGAAGATGGGGATCAAACCCGCCGGCATCTGATCCACCTGCGGAATCGGCACGCCGTAGACCGACGCGTCCCACCGGCCGGATCGCAGCACGTTGACGCGCACCATCGAATGCATCAGCCGCACCATTGCCGCCGCCTTGAACCCCTCGCCGTTGCGGTCGAGCGCGCCGGGCAGGACGGTGCAGGCGAAGAAGTGCGCCGTCTCGCGGACGCGCCGCGCGGCAGTTTCGTTGCTGAGCGTGCCGGTGAGTGCCATCGGCAGCGCCGAGTACTTGTTCAGGAACGTCGCGATGAACGCGCCGCGGATCGCATAGGGCGCGGCGTTGGCGGTGGGGTTGAGATCCAGCCGCGCCCCCTCGCGCACGAGGTCCATGTCGACCCAATCCGGAACGCGCTCCATGTCACGGATGAAGGCGACGAGCTCGGGCGGTGCCCCCTCGACGTGCTCGACGCCGTGGTCGCACGCTTCGCGGAGCATGTCGATCAGCTGGCGGAAGCTGTATGCCGGCATCAGTGCGGCGTACGCGTCGGCGACGATATCGCCCAGCATGGTGTAGGCGCGCACCAGCTCGAGCTCGTAGGCCGTCATTGCCACACCCATCGGCGCGCGATCCTTCACGATCGCCTCCGACGCATCCTCGGTAAAGCGCTCGGGCATGCGGTCGAAGTCGACCTGACCGTAGAGCGACGGCAGCAGCGACTTCTGCGACGCGACGCGGGTGCGAACCTGTTCGAACGAAGTAGACATGAATCATCCTCCAACCTAGAGCCCCGCCCAAGATTGACGGGGCATTGTCAGGCGGAGTCGTATGCGATGAGCGCGCCGAATTCCACCCGCGGGGCATTCTCGCGCAACCTCGTTCAGGCGTTTTAGCAATGCGAAAGGGGGGACTTGAACCCAAAGGGGGGGGCGAAATGATTGTGACGCTGCTCAAACCGGCGGTGTGACCAGTGTCGGTAGCTCCGCGTGCAGCCGGGCGCGTCGCGTCGGGTTGAGGGCCTGATAGATCGCCTCGCGCAACACGCGGTGGGCGAAGCGGTAGCGCCGGCCGCTGCCATCGATGGGGTGAACGACGGCGGCGGCGTGCGCTTCCTCGATGCCTCGCAAGGCATCATCGCCGCTGCGCGCGACGATGCTTTCCACGGACTCGAACGCGAATTCGACCCCGGCAACGGCGGCAACCGCCAGCGCACCCAGGTAGCCGGCGACACCGCCGCCGAAGCCGAAGGCGAGGCCGTAGACCACACAGGTGTCCGCCAGCGGCAGCAGCTGGTCATACGCCCACTGGGCGCGGGGTCGATCGCCCAGGAAGAGACAGGGAAGGACGAGGGACGTGAGGATACTGACCCAGGTGGTTGGTTGCGCGTCGAGTGCCGCGAAGTCGTGCGCGGCCAGATCATCGTCGCGTATGAGGACCCGATCGCCTACTCCTGTGGAGTGGCACCCTGACGCGGGCAAGTACGCGATAACACCGTGGTGACCGTCGGGCTGCGGGCCCAAAGAAGGGCGAGGGGGGTACCGCGTTGTTCCTGTGGCGTGCCCGGTCTCGGTCGAGACCCGCCGCTGCCACGGACCATGCATTTCCGCACAATAGAGAACTTCAACTGGAATTTGGTAGATATGCGGCAATGCGTCGGACATTCCCAGCGCCAGAATCGCAAATGTAGAGATCTCCACTGGACGGGTCAAGATAAAGACCCGTTAGAAACGTGAATGACCCACCTAAGGGCAAGCCGCCGTCTCCTGTGGATCCAACAACCAAGCCAGGATTCGCGACCGAAGTCATGATCCCCGTGACGGCATTGACCACTCGAATGCTGAGCTGCTCAAGAATATACAAGTTTCCTAATGCATCGATCACCGCGCGGGATGGCTGGCTGAGCGTTGTTTCTGTTGCCAACACATCTTGATATCCGACACTGCATACTCTTGACCCCATGCCTGCTCCGCCAGCTACAGTAACCATTAGTTTACTTACATGGTCGACACGAAAAATGCGACAAAGCTGCCCATCGGTGATGAAATAGTTCCCCGCGCCATCCACATTCACATCGACTGGGGCAACGAGTAGCGCCTGGGTAGCCAAGGCATCTCCGGGGGGAGTGAAGCTGCTGCCCGTTCCAGCCACTGTTTCGATTGAGGGTGGCCGGTCCGGGTTTGATCCTTGAAACACCCTTCGCACCCGAAGATGCCCACTGTCTGCAATCAAGAGACTTCCATCCGGAAGAAAAGCCAGCCCATTCGGGAAAGCTAAGCTTGCCGAGATGGCGGCGATTCCGTCGCCGTTGTAAGCGGCGCTACCATTCCCGGCGATGGTTGTGATTGTGCTTGTGACGCTATCAATGCGCCTAACTCGATTATTGTTGTAATCAGAGAAGTAAATATTCCCCTGAGGATCAACTGTAATCCCGGCTGGAACGTTGAGCCTAGCCTCGGTAGCAAGTCCGCCATCCCCGCTGAATCCAGCCCTGCCGTTCCCGGCAATTGTCGTGATCAAATTTGTACTGGCATCGACACGACGGATTCTATTGCCCGACCCATCGGAAATTAAGAGATTTCCAGAGGTATCGCTCACCAACGCCCGAGGGTCGATTTGGGCGAAGTTGGCTTGAAGTCCGTCGCCAGTGCCTGAACTAACCGGAAATCTGCCCACCACAGTGGTCAGCGTCTCTGTTGGTATGACAACTGGGCAGTCGACCAGTGCGTAGTTCACCGCCTGGATGATCAGCGTGATGTCGATTGCTTCCTGGGACGGCGAAAGTCCCTTCGAACACGCCTCTGGTGGAGCAATGCCGAGGTCGATGTCGACCAGGAGGATCAGTTCGTCGACCGTCACATCACCGCTACCGCGACAATCGCCAACGCAGACCTGGGCGGGCGCTCGGGTGACGCTGAGTAGGGCCAGTAACCCAACGCCCACGAGCGCCACCGGTCTCATGGAAAGCTCCCTCTCAAACTCCCCATCTACGACGTAGCAACCGCCGCGGAGGATGCTGCCGACGCTTTGCGCTTTCGGGGAGCGGCTGATCGTTGTCCGGAAGCAGCTCGGCGGCGCAGGATCTCGCCAGCCAGTTTACGGATCTGCTCATTGATCTCGCGAATCAGGTCGTACACGGCTGCGATCGAGCGGTCTTGCACTCTTCGGACTTCCTTGACCGGCTTCTTGAGGACTTCGATTTCCTCCAGCATCTTGAGCGGCAGGTCGGCAATGGCCTTGTGGGTCTCCTCAACAGTGGTCGCCCCTTTGTCCACTGCCTCCTGAATCAGCTCTACGATTCGTTTCGCTTCCGCGCTTCGCATACTCTCGCTCATGGTCGCCTCCTAGTTCAATGTCAGTGCCGGACGTGTTGCCGACCTGGAGTGGTTCCTGTGCGTTCCCTCGTCGATCTCGGAGAGCCCAGACGATGGTGCCGGTTTCGCAGCCTCGTTCCGGATCGAGGTCATGGATGGGGTGCAACAGCACCGTACCCACACCGCCATCGAAGGCAGCAACGTAACCATTACCTCGGCGGAAACAACCACTGACCCGAAGATCCCTTAGCTATCGTCTCTTCGTGAAGGGTTTCCGCCCGTAGCAACTCTATATGACTTCCTCCTCTCCCAGGCTTTCCCTGGCGCACTCCAACTTGTGCCCCCAGTTGGCGGGGCGGAGCCCCCATGCGGAAGGCAGGTTAGCGGCGCTTGGTGGTGGTCATTCTTCGACACGGATCTGCGATCAGACCCCACGCCGATTCACAGTCCGGCTGTATCAATCGCAATCCCACGCGCACCAGCTCGTCAGCGCCCAGCGCGGCGAGTCCACACCTCGCCCGCGTCGCCGATGTAGCTCCAAGCATACGCGAGCTGCGCCAGCGGATGGCCACTGACGCGGAACACTTCTTAATGTCGCCTTCCCAGCATCCGTACCAAATTGGCCCCGAGGGCTTCGTTGGATAGAACGGCTCACCCTGATAGAGTGCGCACCCATATGAGCCAGACAAATGCAACCAAGTCGGGGCCGATCGCTCGGGCGTCCGTTTTCATAGTGTCCTTGCTCATCGCCCTCATCAGCGGTGCGCCTCAGAAGGCCGCAGACACATCGGCGGGCCCCGAATCTGCGGCGCCGACGACGACCGGTACGGTTGTGCCGCTGACGGAAGGCTTCGAAGGCGGCCTCGATACCTTTACCAGCTTCAGCATCGGTTGTGCGACCACTCATTGCCTGTGGGGCTCGGTGACGAGCGACTCTCACTCGGGCGGTCATTCCGCCTATGCGGCTGACGTGGCCGAAGTCGGAGATGATTACCTGATCAAGATAGATGCCTTGGCGATCCCGGCGAACGCCGCGAGCGCCAGCCTCACGTTCTGGCATCGATTCGATTTTGAAAACGCCTACGACGGCGGCGTGCTCGAAGCTTCGATCGACGGCGGGGCTACGTGGACTGACGCCGCGGCCAATATAACGGTCGGCGCTTACAACGGTACCATCAGCAGTGGCTTTAACAACCCGCTCGCTGGGCGCTCTGGATGGGTCGGATCGACGGGCACCGACTGGCAAGAGGTGCAGCTCAACCTCCTGCCATATCGCGGCCCCAGCTTCCTCTTTCGCTTGCGAATAGGCACCGACAGCAGCAATTCGATCACACCCAAGGGGTGGTGGGTGGACGATGTACAGGTGAGCTACGACGCGCCATTGTCTTCCTGCGACCGGGGCTGGTCCACGGTGAGCAACTATCCGGCAGCCGTGAGACGGCCGGCCACGATTGGCTTGGGTGGCCTCGTCTACAGTTTCGGAGGGCAAAAGTCGAATGTGATCGCGAATGCCTATACATACGCGCCGGGAAACGACACGTGGACGCCTATCGCCTCGCTCCCAACGGCGCGATACGCCGCCAGCGCGGTCACCGATGGCACTTACATTTATGTTTTGGGTGGTGCCGACAGCAACAATACGCCCACATCCACCCTCTGGCGATACGACCCGGGCGCGAACAGTTATGTCACGCTCGCTTCTTTCACCACCGCAACGGCGGGCCAAGCCGCTGTCTACCTCAATGATGCCATCTACCGCATCGCGGGCTCGACGGATTTGGAGAACGGCATCAGTACGGCGACCGTCGAGGTCTATGCGATCGCCACCAACACTTGGGCGCCTGCCGCCAACTATCCACAGTCCGTATTCGCGCTGGCCGCACTGCCCCTCAATGGCTACATCTACACCGCTGGCGGGAATCAGTATCTCGGGGACAGCGCCAAGACCTATCGGTATGATCCGAACAGCGGCATCTGGGACGACGGCCCAATAGCCGACCTGCCCGGGCCGATGTCCGGGATGGCGGGGGCACTTTACAACGGGAATTGGATCCTCGCTGGCAGCCAGGGCGGCAGCGCCTTGGCCTGGAGTCCGGCGGCGAACGAGTGGAGAAGCCTCGACCAGATGCCGCAACGAGTGTTCTTTGCTGGAGGTGGGGTCGCGGCCGGCGCCTTCTACACGGTTGGTGGGATCGTCGGCGGGTCCACCACCAATGTAGTACAGCAATACGGCGAGACGGACTGCGCGACCCCCACGTCCACCGTGACGCCGACACCGACCGCCACGCAAATCCCGTCCGCAACGCCAACCCAGGCCCCCACGAGCACGGCGACTCAGATGCCAACGGATACCTCGACGACCACCCCACAACTCCCGACTACCACGCCCACCCAGGCATCAACGAGCACGCCGACTCCGATGCCAAAGGGTACCTCGACAAACACCCCGGAAATCCCGACCACCACGCCCACCCAGGCATCAACGAGCACGCCGAATCCGATACCCACGGATTTCCCAACGCGCACGCCGCCGAGGATATGTACGGGCGACTGCGACGGGGATGGCACGGTGACAATCAATGAGCTGATCATGGGTGTGAACATCGCCCTTGGCAGCGCACCGCTTGGCAACTGTTCGGCATACGACAAAAACGGTGACGGCGTGGTAGCGGTCGATGAGCTGATCACGGCGGTGAACGCCGCCTTGAACGGTTGTAACTGACGGTCCCGCTGCGCGGTCCTTGACGCTGCGGCCCACGTAGCAAGAGCCGCCGCCGCGTGCCCCAGGCGCACTTTCCGATGCGCGTCGGGCGCGTCGGCGTAGGACATCCGTCGGAGACGATCGTTGGCGTCGATCTCGGCCTTGGTCTGGGGCGGCGGCTCACCCATGAACGAGGCGGTGAACGTCGGATCCCGAAAGCCCGCAGTTTAGGATATTGAAATTTGCGTCAGATCGGTTGCATGTAGGCGGACGACGAAATCGCGAGAGGTATGATGCGACAGGATACGACAGCCCGACATTTCGTTGCGACGGGGCGCGCGATGCTGGGCGGCCGAATTTGGGTGCTGCTCATCTACTCCCAGTTGGCGGCGCTCGGTTGCCTTACAATGAGCGCGTGCGGCGAGAGCATGGCCCCCTCGTCATCGGCGGCCGCGCCGGGGCCGGTCACGCGCAGTGAAATAACCTTCGTCGATACCAGCCGGCCAACAGCGCCAAATGGCAGCTTCCCAGGTGCGCCCCAGCGGACGCTGCGCACGGTCCTGTGGCGGCCGGTAAGCTTGCAGCCGCTGCCGCTCCTCGTCATGGCACATGGCTTCAGCGGTTTGCCGGAAGACTATGACGCCGTGGCACCCACCATCGCGGCGGCCGGCTTCGTGGTTGCCCTACCGGCATTTCCACTCACCAATGCAGACGCCCCGGGAGGGTACCAACACGGGTTGGCGGATGTTGTCAATCAGCCAGCCGATATCAGCTTCGTCATTTCGCAACTGCTCGATGCAAACAGCGGACCGGGAGATCTGCATGGCCGCATCAAGGCAGACCAGATCGCCGTACTGGGTCACTCGCTCGGGGGCGCGACGGTGACCGTATTGACCCGCGAGGATTGCTGCCGCGACACGCGGGTGCGCGGCGCCCTTTTGTTTGCGCCGGTGCCGTTGGGACTCTTCGGCCCCCTGTTTGATATGCAACCCATTACCGCCGGCCCACCGACGTTGCTCATCAACGGTACGGCCGACATGGCGATCGCCTATAGCGCGACGGAAGCGCTTTACGAACGCATCGATCCGCCCAAATTCCTACTTGGCATCACCGGTGCCGACCACACGATGCCCTCAATGGGCACACGATACCGCTCAGCGATCTGCAGACCGTGTCGGTCCGCGCTATCGTCGGGTTCCTCAATGCCCTGTTCCGCGGCCGGGGCGCCGAGTTTGCACAGACCCTCGCCGCCTTGGTCGCCGCAGGCAACCCGGTGACGAGCGACGGCACGCTGCCGTAGTAGCGCGGCAAGAGCGGTACCGCTCCCTCTCCAAGGTCGCGTGCGCGATGGTCGGGCTCGGGCCCTCGGATGCGACGCGTGTGGCACTCGACGACTCATCAAGATTGTGGCATTCGCTCGCGCGAGCCGCCGGGCTGGAATAACCAGAAGGACGGAGCGGATCACGAAAGTACGAAAGGACGAAGTCATTTTGAATCTGCCAAAAGCTGACCAAATCCTGACCTACGCCAGCGCCTGCCGGCTGATATGTTCCGCTATGATCAAGTCGAAACAAGGAGGGTCGTATGGTCGAACGCTCGCGGGTGAGGATCTCGATGGTTGTCTCAACGACGAAGACGATTTTGACAGTGGCGATGGGCGTGCTGCTGTTAGGTGAAGGCACAGCATTGGCGAAAGCGCCCAAACCGTCGCCGGCTGAGATCTGCGCCGCGGCCAAGCAGACGGCGACGGGCCTGAAGGCGTCGAGGAAGCTGACGTGCTACGCGAAGTATACGAAGTCCAGCGGCACGTTCGATCTCGCCACATGCTTGCAGAAGGCGGAGACCAAGTTCGCGACGGCCTTCCACAACGCCGAGTTCACCGCGAAGGGCATTCCGCGGGGCTGCACAACATCGGGCGACGCTGGCGATATCGAATCGCTCGTTGATGACTTCGTGGCAGCCGTGGTGACCGCGCTTCCTGCAGCGCCGCCGCCGACGGCGACTTCCGTGCCGTCGTCCACGCCGGTATCCACGCCATCCACCACGCCGACGCCGCTCGAGAATGACGGCGCGAGTTGCACCAGTAGTGCCCAATGCCTTAGCGGTCACTGCGTACCTGGCGCTGACGGCGGCGCGGTCTGCTGCGCGGCCAATTGTGTGGACATGGGTCCGGCCTCTTGCGGTACCAACGGCACCTGCATGCAGAACGGGACCGCCTGCAGCCTCTACCTGTCCTCCACGATGTGCCAGGCGCAATCGTGCTCTGGATCGACCGTTACGGCCTCGGCCACCTGCAACGGCACAGGGACCTGTGGTCCGAGCACGCCGGCCCCTTGCCCGAACAACTTGGCGTGCGCCAACGCCACGAGTTGCGCGACCAGCTGTACGCCAAGCACCACTTCCGGCTGTGCCGCCAACTCCACGTGCAATGCGGGGGGCACCGCCTGCCTGCTGAACAGCGGCCAGCCCTGCTCCGTGGGTAGCCAATGTCTAAGCGGCGTGTGCACGGGCAACGCTTGTCAGTAGCCTCTGAAGATCATCTGGAAGGCCTGGGTCCACCGGTTGTACAGTTCGGTTTGCAAAGGCCGAGCCGACACCGAGTGGAGAGGAGGCACGAAGGTGACGGCATTCTACGGTGGGATTGATAGGCCAGGTGATGGACTGGAGGCACAATGGTGGCGGTCGACCTCGCCGTGGCGCGCACGTCCTACGAGGTAGAAGGGCAGTGGACCTCCCCGGTGCTGTTCACGCCAGCGGCGATCGCGCGCTTCCTCGACGCGACCGAGCGCGTCGTCGCGGGCCACCATCGCAGCGGTCGTGCGCCGATGTTGTGTCTGCCGTTCGAGCCCGGTCCACACGATCTGCGCAAGATCGACAACGCGTGGTGGGCCGATCCCGACCTGGCCGCGCTCGCTACGGATGCACGCCTCGGCGAGATCGCGGCGGCGCTCCTCGGCGCGTCGTCGGCTAGGCTCTGGCAGGATCAGCTGCTCTATAAGCCGCCGGGCGGCCCCTCGGAGACGACGATCGGCTGGCATCAGGACTGGGCGAGCTGGGACACGGTCGCGTCGCACGCGGCGTTCGTCACCGCGTGGGTTGCGTTCGACGACGTCGACGACGACAACGGTGCGATGCAGATCATCCCCGCGAGCCACACGTGGGGTTTGGTCCCGGGCGCGAGCAACTTCTTCGGCACCGATCGCGACGCGCAGCTCGCACGCCTCGGCGACGGGCGTGCGGTCGAGGCGCGATCGATTGTCATGAGCGCGGGCCAGGTCAGCTTTCATCACCCGCTCACGTTCCACGGGAGCGGGCCGAACACCTCGGACCGCATGCGCCGATCGCTCGCCATCCACTTCGTTGACGCTGAGGTCTCCGCCGTGTCCGAACCGGGCATCTGGCAGCACTACAACCTCGCGTTGTTCCTCGAGCGCGGAGGCCGGTTGGGAGAGCGCTACCGCTTCGACGACCTCTGTCCGACGGTCTTTGCGCAACGACCGGCCGTACGGCGCCCTGAGCTGTGAATCGGCGTGGGGTCCGACGGAGAATCGGCGTCGAACTTTGACCCAGCAAAGGCTGCGCAACATCCCATCCGGATTGGCGTTCCCGATAGCTGACTGGGGTCGCGGTTGGGCGCCAATCAGGGGTTAAACTCGAATGCCGAATCACAACGTGGTTGCCAATGTAGTTTTAAACCCGGAAACCCCAGTTAGGGAGAGTTGAAAGAAGCGCATCGTTCTGAAACCCGTGTCATCGTTGATCTCTCGCGAAGTTCGACGACGAGCAGGGAGGAACAGAACGATGCAGCGCAAAAGTAG
>Ga0265331_10000108_pt1 | contig 110148 bp, 98 predicted proteins | sample 41923metaG_FD_202088 | JGI IMG/M metagenome (GOLD analysis project Ga0265331, IMG submission 202088) | Rhizosphere microbial communities from Carex aquatilis grown in University of Washington, Seatle, WA, United States - 4-19-23 metaG | ecosystem: Host-associated > Plants > Roots > Rhizosphere... | reverse complement strand
AGGATGTGCTGGAGGGTGATGGCCACTGCGAGACCTCGATAGAGTCTCGACAGTAGCATACGTCAAGTGGTTACGATAGTTATGTCCAACGCCTAATCGGCTTCCTAGTTGTCGCCGTTGCAATCTGCCGCATATATCCCCGATTCCCAGCGTCTCCGATTACTCCTTTCTGCTCGCTTCGGCAACGCAGTTTTCAACCCTTGCCCGGCGGATATGGGCCGCGATAGACGGTCGGAAGTTGACCGCCTATGAGATCATCTACGGGCGGCAGCGCCTCTCAGCAGTCGGCCGGAGTATCCGCGAGCTCCACGGTTGAGCATCACGTGTAAATCATCGTCGTGCTGACGGCCGCATTGCCGAAGACCGCCTGAATCGTGCGGATATCATATCCTTCAGTCAAGAAGTGCGTCGCAAACCTAAACTATGCGGGCCCGGTTGGGGACTTCGCGCAGTCCCAGGGTAATTCCGCTCCCGCTCGTGGCTTCACGCTGACATCGTCCCCGTTCTTCTCATTGTCCACAAGCCGCCCGTTAACGATGGGCAATGCGTGCCGCGAATCCCGACGGGCTTTTCCGCCATTCGACGCCACGCGTGTGCGACGCGCACAACGGGTGGCCGCCGAATGGCGGAAAATGCCCGCATTCGTCACCCGCGCGCCGGCGGAGTCGGCGCGGTTGCCGGCGGCGGTGCCGATGGCGTCTCCGGCGCGGTGCGGCTGTTGGACATGTACTCCTTCATGAACGCGAAGGGGGCTTGCAGCTCCGGGCGGACCGGCAGCGCCGCCTTCACCAGGCGCCAGCTCTCCAAGAGCCGGGTCCAGGCTTGTGAATCCTGCTGCGACCGCCGCCGGTCCAGCACCGTGGCGCGATTCCGCGCCGCCGTCGCCCGCTGCGCCAACTCTTCGCCCCGGCGCACGAGAACGCGCAGCTGCCGCGGCGTCACCGTGCCGCGGAAGCCCGTGGCTTCCATCTCGTCGGCGAACCGCCGCGCGACTGCATGATAATCGCCCGGCGGCTTGACCAGGTGCTTCAATGCGTCGACGCCGATGTCGATCTTCGCCGCTCGCGCCACCGTCCCGCTCTTGCGTTTCGGTGCCTTGCCGTTGGCGCCTTGCACAGCGTTCTTGCGCCGCTTGCCATTGTGCCCCGCACGCTCCTGCCTCTTTGCTCTGCGAGCCATTCCTACCTCCTTTCTCTGCCTGTAGTGCGAATGGAGCACATAGTGACATAGTACGACAGAACTTGTCCAGCCTCGGATTGTTCTGATCCCGAAGGAATCTGCCATTGACCGATGAGTTCTTACCAACGAAGGACACGAAGGGCGCGGAGAGGGAGATTGAGAATGTTCGCTTTCAGTTTCTCTTCGAAAACTTCGTGTTCTTCGTGGCTTCATTCTCCTGCGGGTTCAACACCGTGGGTTTCGACACCAATCGAGCAGGAGAGGCTCCATTTTCTGACCGTTTGCGTGAAGCAACAGGCGCAGAACGACTCAATTCGTGAGACACGCGTGCACAATTGCGAGCAATTCGACACCATGTTGTCGTGATTCGCATCGAAACAGACACACTACCCACGTTTTCATGAGCGGCGGCGCACACTCGGTCAGTATTTGTGGGCAATCCACGCATGCGACGCATCGGTTTGTCTGAGAAATGCGCGGGATTTCGCCAACTTATAAAACCCCCAGAAAAGTCTCGAAAATTGGCAGAAGTTTAGGGTTCATTCGAGCGCCGGCTGCGAAATTTGGGACAAGTTGAGGGTTCATTCGAGAGCCGGCAGCGAAATTTCGGACAAGTTGAGGGTTGATTCGAGCGCCGGCTGTGAAATTTGGGACAACTTGAGGGTTCATTCGAGCGCTGCGCTCGAAAATTCGAAGACGTTGAGGGTTCATTCGAGCACCGTGGACGAATGAACCTTCGTGGCCGCCGGATGAACCCACCACTTGCCTGCTTGTTCGAGCCCGCGCCTCGAAGCAACCGGGCCGCTCTGGCAAACAGCGCCGCCGTCGCCCGCCGCTGCGCCGAGCGCGGCCGGCGGAGCGCACAGCGCGAGCCTTTCATCAGCCACGCCATATGGTCCGTGCGAACGACGCGCTCGAAACGGCATGAACCTGACCGTCTGGAAGCCGGTCTCCACCAGTGGAACCGGCTTCCAGCCGGTGGCGGTTCATTGGCAGGCGGCCGCATCGTTTCAGCGGCCGTCTCGAACGGGAGCGCCCATAGAACGGACGCCGGCCGCAGGCCTTCAACGCGTCTCGAAGTAGATGTTCTTGAGCTCTGTGTAGTGCTCCATCGCGTGCATTCCGAGCTCGCGTCCCAGCCCCGATTGTTTGTAGCCGCCGAACGGTGCCTGCAGGTGGACGCTGGCTGACGAGTTCACCGAGAGCACGCCGGTGCGCACGGCTTGCGCGACGCGCAGGCCGCGCTTGAGGTCGTTCGTCCACAGCGAGCCCGAGAGGCCGTAGATCGTGTCGTTGGCGATCGCGATCGCCTCCGCTTCCGTGTCGAAGGGCAAGACGACCGCCACCGGCCCGAAGATTTCCTCGTCGACAATGCGCTGGCGCGGGCGCGCGTCGGCGAACACCGCCGGGCGCAGGAAATACCCGTCACCTTGCAGGCGCTGGCCGCCGCACACCAGGCGCGCGCCTTCGCCGCGTCCGATGCCAATGTACTCCTCCGCGCGCGCGCGCTGCCGTGCAGAAATCAATGGACCCATCTGCGTCGATGCGGCGAGCGGATCGCCGACGACCAACGCATCCGTCGCCGCGGCCATCGCCTCGACGAAGCGATCGTAGATTCCCCGCTCGACAATCACGCGTGAGCGCGCGCAGCAGTCCTGGCCGGCGTTGGCGAACACCGACGCGACCGCCTCGCTGGCGGCCAGCTGGACGTCGACATCGGCAAAAATGATGTTCGGCGACTTGCCACCCAGCTCGAGACCGACGCGCTTGATGGTGGCCGCCGCCGCGCGCATGATCTCTCGGCCGGTTGCCGTCTCGCCGGTGAAGCCGATCTTGGCCACGTCCGGATGCGCCGCGAGTGCCGCGCCGATCGCGGCACCGGGACCGGGCACGACATTCAGGACGCCGGGCGGCAGGCCGGCCTCCAATCCGAGCGCGCCCAGACGCAGCGCCGTCAGCGGGGTGAGGCTCGCCGGCTTCAGCACGACGGTGTTGCCGCACGCCAGTGCCGGCGCCAGCTTCCAGGTGGCGATGACCATCGGGAAGTTCCACGGCACGATCAAGCCGACGACCCCGAGCGCATCGTGCAGCGTGATGTCGAGCCCGCGCTTCTTCACGGCAATCGTCTCGCCGAAGAACTTGTCCGCCGCCCCGGCGTAGTAGCGTAAGGTGTCGGCGACGTGCTGCGCCTCCCAGCGCGCCTCGCCGATCGGTTTCCCGACGTTGCGCGCCTCCAGCAGCGCCAACTCCTCCGCATGGGCGCGGACGCAATCGGCAAAGCGAAAAAGAATCTCGGCGCGCTCGACGGCGCTGGCACCCGACCACGCCGGGAACGCGGCGGCGGCCGCGGCCACCGCTGCGTCGAGATCGTCGGCGCCGGCGGCCGCGACTTCCTCAAAGGGCATTCCGGTCGCCGGTTCGATCACGGTGATGCCCCCCTGCCCTTGTCGCCACTTGCCGCCAATCAACAGCTCTTGCATGCCACCGTGATAGTCCAGCGCGGGCATACCGGCAACGCCGCGCCCTCCGACGGGTTGTTCACCGAGGACCTGAAGCCGGCGGCTCCGACAAGCGCTGGTGCCTGCAGCTGACTACAGCTTCACGGTCGCCTCAGCTCCAGCACGCGGCTCAATTTTAACGGAAGCCTGCATTGGACAGGCGACACAAATCGCGTCATACATCACGCATGGAGCGAACGTCGCGGACGAAGAAGGCTGCCGTGAAGCCATCACCCCCGAAGGCAAAGACACGCACGAAGACCCCGAAGGCCAAGACGACGGCGGCCAAGAAGCCTGCAGCGGCCCGCGCCAAGAAAATGGTGCGTGCCGCAAAGGCCGTCGCGGTGGCGGCCGCTGGGGCCGGGACATCCCGGCGCGTGATCTTCATTGACGTCGAGAACACCAGCAGCGAGGCGAGCCTGCTGCGCGTGCTCGAGCATCTCCAGGTGGACCGCAAGGTTCAACCCACCGAAGTGATCGCCATCGGCAATTGGAAATCCGTCGGCACGAAGGTGGCCCGCACCCTGGCGAGCCTGGGCGCGCAACTGGTACACAGCGCACCGGCGCCGGGCGTGCGCGACTGGAGCGATTTGTGGATCGCGGTCAACGCCGGCCGCTGGCTGGCGCATGCCTCCCCGGGCGATCAGCTCGACATGGTCTCCGATGACCGTGCCTTTGACGCGGTACACGACGCCGCGGCATCCTGCGGCGTCATCTGCCAGCGCATCTCGTATCGCCACCTGCCGGGGGCGATACCGGCCGCCCCCGCACCGACCCCGAGCGCGACGGAACGCCCGCACCGCCCGCGCCGGCGTGGTGGCCGTGGGCGGGGACGGGGACCGGCCTCGACACATCATGCAGCAGCCGTGCATGTCCCAGCACCGGAAACGCCGGCGACCGAGACACCGGCAGCCACCCAGCCGGATGAAGCGCACGCCGCTTCGCAGGAACAAATCCGCGCCATTCTGGCACGCCTGACCCATAGCGACAGCGCCCGCTGGATCAACCTGGATCTGCTCGCCAACGCGTTGAAGGCACAAGGCTTCAGTCGGCCGCCGGGTTCACCGCGTCTGATCACCCGGGTCCGCAGCATCAAAGGAGTCGAGCTCAACCCCAACGGGATGGTGCGGCTCGTCGGCGACGACAGTGGCGGTCCGAGCACGCCGACAGAGACCACTGAGGACGCGGCAGCGGAGTCAATCGAATCGTCGGCGGCTCCCACTCGCCGCCCGCGCCGGCGCGGCGGGCGGCGGCATCGGCGCCGTCCAGCGGGCGAGACGGCGGGTGCGGCACCCGCCTCAAGCGAAGGCACGCCGTCTGAAGACGAGGACGAGATTCCATTCTGAGGACGGACGCAACCGGCTGGCGTTGACCCAGATCCGCCACAATCCGCGCCTGGCAGAGCGGCAACCAAAACAGCAGAGGAAGGGGAAACTCGGTGAATTGTCCGGTTTCCTGTTTCCGGTTTCCTGTTTCCGGCTTTTCATTTCCCCTCCGCACAGCGCAAACCTTTCCCGCAAACTACGCCACGGTGCGAGCGGGGGGTTCTCACTCCGCAGTGACGTACGCGCCCGTCGTCCCACCATCGACCAGAAAGGTCGTCCCATTGACGTAGGACGATTCGTCGGAGGCCAGAAACAACGCCGCGTTGGCGATCTCGTCTGCCTCGGCCAGCCGGCCCATCGGCAGGTGCACCATGCGGCGCAGGCGGCGCGCCGGATCGGACAGCAGCGCCTGCAGCAGCGGTGTGTTCACCGGCCCCGGGCACAGCGCGTTGGCGCGGATACCGCGGCGTGCAAACTCGATGGCAATCTCGCGCGTGAGCGCCAGCACCCCGCCCTTCGACGCCGTGTACGCGCTCTGCGACGTTGCCGCGCCCATGACGGCAACGAACGACGCGGTGTTGATGACCGACCCGCCGCCGGCGCGCAGCAGCGCCGGGATACCGTGCTTGCAGCCGAGGAAGACGCTCTTCAAGTTCACATTGATGACGTGGTCGAAGACGGCCTCGTCGGTCTCCAGGACTGAGCCGTCGTCGTCGGGGAAGATCCCGGCGTTGTTGAATAGCACGTGGAGCGCGCCATACTGCTGCTCCGCGAACGCAATCATGGCCTGGACGTCGCTACCACGACTCACATCGGCGGCGACATAGGCAGCGACCCCGCCCTCCCTGATCAGCTCCTCGAGGGTCGCTCGTCCTGCCGCTTCATCGCGGTCGACGACGACCACGCGCGCGCCTTCGCGCGCGAACGCACGGGCCGATGCCCGCCCGATGCCACCGCCCGCACCGGTAATCAGCGCCACCTTGTGTTCAAGACGTCCCGACATGCTCCATTCTCCTGTAGAGCGGGCGCGGCCCGCCGTCTTGCGGTTCCTGGATGGAGCAAAGGCGGTGGGCCATGCCCACCCTACTTCAGCCCCTGCCCTTTCGTGCGTCCGAGATTTCGTGCTGTCGTGCTTCTCCCCGCTCGGCCGCCCTTTGCCACCGCCACCAAGGCTTCGAACAGGCGTTGCTGCTCCGGCGCGTCCAGCTGCATCTCGGGATGCCACTGGACGCCGATGCACCACCGATGCGTGGTGTGCTCAATGGCCTCGATCACATCATCGTCGGCCCAGGCAATCGGTCGCAGGCCTTCGCCCACCCGATCGATGGCCTGGTGATGCCACGAGCACACCTCCGGCCGACTCGTCATGAGCAAGCGCGCCAATCCGCTATCCGCGTCGATGCGCACCGCGTGATGCGTGCGGCGGCGCGGTGCCAAACGGTGCGCGACGCGGTCGCCGAAACGGTCCGGCAGGTGCGCGTGCAGCGATCCGCCGCACGCGACGTTGAGCACCTGCATCCCGCGGCAGATGCACAGCAGCGGCGTCTCCGGCCGCAACAAGGCGGCACGTGCAAGCGCGAACTCGAATTGGTCGCGCTCCTCGGAAACGGAGTAGATCGTCTCGTGGGGTTCGCCATCATAGGCGGCCGGCGCGATGTCCCCGCCGCCGGCGAGAATCAGTCCATCGACGACGTCGAGCAACCGCTCCGGCTGCGCTTCTCCCGGCGGCAACAGCAGCGGCGTTGCTCCTGCCGTGCGCACCGCGTCGACGTAGCCGCACGGCACGCTGAAGACCGGCGGATCGCCATCGCGAGCGTAAGAAGAGATACCGATGATGGGACGCCTACTCATGGGCCACTCCGATGCTGATTTGAGAATTTGAGGATTTGAGGATTGGAGAATTTGAGGATTTGGACGGGAACCCAATTCTCCAATCCTCCAATCCTCCAATCCTCCAATTCTTCCTCTACGCCCGCTCCAGGAATCGCCGGCGTTCCCACGAGGTGACCGTCTCCTCGAATTTCCGCTGCTCGGTGCGTGCAAAGTGGACCAGATGCTCGACCACGTCCGCACCGAAGGCGCTGCGAAACAATGCCGACGCTTCGAATTCGGCAATCGCTTCTGGCAGGGTCGCCGGCACGCGCGGCACATTCTGCGCCGCGTAGACATCGCCACGGAACATCGCCGGTGGTTCGATGTGATTGGCAAGACCATCGAGGCCGGCAGCGATAGTGGCGGCAAATGCCAGATACGGATTGGCATCCGCGCCCGGGATGCGGCATTCGACGCGCAGCGACGGTCCCCGCCCGACGATGCGGAATCCGGCGGTGCGATTGTCGTATGACCACGCAATCCCCGTGGGCGCGAACGAACCGGCGCGGAAGCGCTTGTACGAGTTGACAGTGGGTGCGAACAGCAGCGTGCAGGCGCGGGCGTGATGCATCAGGCCGCCGAGCCACCAGCGGAACTGCTCCGGCAACGCCGTGAGATCACCGCCGGACGCCGACGCCGCGGCGGCGAACAACGGCCGCGGCGCTTCGGGCGACCACAGGCTGGAGTGAATGTGCATGGAGCTGCCGGCGTAGCGCTCGTCGAGCTTGGCCATGAACGTCACCGCCAAGCCCTGCTGCAGCGCGACCTCCTTGGCGATCTGCTTGTAGATCACGTGGCGGTCGGCCATCGCGAACAGGTCGCAGTAGCGCACGTTGATTTCGTGCTGCCCCGGCCCCCACTCACCCTTGGAAAACTCCACCGGTATGCCCGAATTGTCGAGATGCCGGCGGATGGCGCCGATCAGCCCTTCCACCTTCGTCCCCTGGAGGACGTGATAGTCCTCGACGTACCAGCCGAACGGCTCGAGGTTCTCGAAGCTCTTGCGCTGCGCCGATTCGTAGGTCTCGCGCAATACGAAGAACTCCAGCTCCGAGGCCCCCATTGGGCGGACACCGGCGGCGGCGGCGCGTTCCATCTGTCGCTTCAGCACCGAGCGCGGCGCCACGCTGACCAATGCGTCGTGCTCCTCGTCGTACACGTCACACAGGACGAGCGCCGTGCGCTCGAGCCACGTGGCCCGGCGCAGCGTGCTCAGGTCGGGCACGCAGCGCACGTCACCGTAGCCATCCGCCCACGAGGCGAAACGGTAGCCGGGTACCGGATCCATCTCCATGTCGCAGGCCAGCAGATAGTCGCAGGCATGCATCCCGTGCGACAGGATGTCCTCGCAGAAGTAGCGGGCGTTGATGCGCTTGCCGACCAGCCGGCCATAGAGATCGGGAAACACCGTCAGCACGGTGTCGATCTCGCCGCGCGTGATCAGCTCGCGCAGCTCGGCTTCACCAAGCATTCCAAGCGGGGACGCGTCAGCCATGGGTGCCTCTGTAGCACGACAAGCGGCGGAAGATGAAGCTGTGGGAAGAGGAAGAGGTGATCGGGCTCGTGTTCGTGAGGTGAATGAACAGTCATCCAGCGTCCGGAATTCCAATGGAATCCCTTTCCGCTTACGAACACGATGACGAACACGCTCACACGCTTCCCCGGCGTCGCGCCACTATGCTAGTCAAACCCCCACAGAGGAGAACAGCATGCGGAAATTCCCGGACGGGTTCCTGTGGGGCACGGCGACGGCGGCGTATCAGATCGAAGGGGCGTGGGACGCCGACGGGAAAGGCCCGTCGATCTGGGACACGTTCTCACACCTTCCCGGCACCATCGAGCGCGACGAAAACGGCGATGTCGCTTGCGATCACTACCATCGCTACCGCGAGGATGTTGCGGTGATGGCAACGTTGGGGGTGAACGCCTACCGCTTCTCCGTGGCATGGGCGCGCGTCATTCCGGGCGGTACCGGAGCGCCGAATCAACGCGGCCTCGATTTCTACAGCCGCCTGGTGGACGAGCTGCTGGCGCGCAACATCCGTCCGTTCATCACGCTCTATCACTGGGATCTCCCCCAGGCGATGGAAGATCGTGGCGGCTGGGGCGTCCGCGATACCGCCGCGGCCTTCGGTGAATACGCGGCGCTCATGGGGCGGACACTGGGCGATCGGGTGAAGGACTGGATCACTTTGAACGAACCGCTGGCGTCGACGACGGCGGGATATGTCTTCGGCATCCACCCGCCGGGCAAGCGCGATCCACAACTGGCGTTCCAGGTATCGCATCACCTCAATCTGGCACACGGCCACGCCGTTCGCGCCTTGCGTGCCACGGTACCGAGCTCGCACGTCGGCATCACCGAAGTATCGATGCCGGTCTATCCGGCGAGTGATTCGGAAGCCGACCGGCAGGCGGCCCGGCGCTATGATGGAATCGTCAACCGCTGGTACTGGGATCCGCCGTTGCGCGGGTCCTATCCGGCCGACATCATTGAACGTCTCGGACCGCTCGCGCCGAAGCTCAATGACGGCGACCTTGCCCTCGTGTCTCCACCGATCGATTTCCTGGGCCACAACAGTTATTCGCGCGCCGTGGTGCAGGACGATCCGAGCGCGTTGCTCATCGGGGCGACGCCGGTGCCGCAGAAAGACAAGCCGAAGACGGAGATGGACTGGGAGGTCTATCCCGATCATCTCTACGATGCGCTCACCCGGATCACGCGCGACTATAACGCCCCCGACATCTACATCACGGAGAACGGCGCGGCATACGTGGATGAAGTCAAGAACGGCGCGGTGGACGATCCACAACGCGTCGACTACTTGCGCGCGCATCTCGCCGCGGCGCACCGTGCCATCCAAGACGGCGCCCACCTGCGCGGCTACTTCTGCTGGTCGTTCCTCGACAACTTCGAGTGGTCGTTCGGCTACTCGAAGCGCTTCGGTATCGTCTATGTCGACTATCCAACCCAGCGGCGCATCGTGAAAGCCAGCGGCCGATTCTTTAGCGAAGTCGCGCGGCACAACGGCCTGGCGTGAATAGGCGGCAGTCCCTTTTCCGCACATTCACCATTCACGATTCAGCATTCACCATTTCTCCCCATGCCTCGGATTTCTGCCGGCTGTTTGATTACGCGCGACGGCCCACACGGGTGCGAAGTCCTGCTCGTGCACGCACGCGGCGCAACCTTTCGAAAGCCGTTGTTCGGGATTCCGAAGGGTCTGGTTGAGGCCGGCGAAAGCCTGGAGGCGGCAGCCTTGCGCGAGACCGTGGAAGAGACGGGGCTCAGCGTCGACATCCGGGCGCCGTTGGGCGAAGTGAAACAGGTGTCCGGAAAGATCGTTCACGCGTTCTGGGCCACCCTGGAACCGGGCAGCGTTGCCCCTATTGATGACCGCGGCCGCTGCCGGACGCCCGACGGCGAGAACGATGTCTGCCGCTTTTATCCGCTCGCTCAGGCGCGCGAGTTGATGATTCCGGCGCAGCGCGAGTTCTTGGAGCGGCTGATGGACGTGATGCGGGATTCCTGAGCGTTCATCTCGCTGTCCGAGCCCACGGCCTGCGGCCGGCGTCTTTTCTATGGCCCGCTCTCGTTGGTCGCTGCGGGCTGCCAAGTCCGACAGGCTGCGAGTTCCGAAAAGTGGCGTCGCGGAGTGCCGAGCGCGCCGCACGCAACTATTGCGAGTGGCGCGCGGCCAGTCAGGCGACAACCTCGACGCCGTAGACGCCAAACTTTGGATCAATCGTCACCACCGGCGTGTGCAACTGATGCGCAGCAGCGATAATGAACCGATCACAGGGATCACGATGAAAAAGCGGCAACAGCGCTGCCGCACTGCAGAGGCTCGAGTCTAGCGGCACTTCGGTCAGGGCGTAGCGCGCGGCGACCCTGCGTATCCACATCTCAGGCTTTATTGGCAGGTCGAGCTTCCGATCCCGCCATTTCAGGGCGATCTCGAACGTGCTGATCGAGCAGAACCAAACCGTTTTCGCCTCGGCGATTTGCTGGCGGGCCGTCTCACTGAGGCGGCGATCGCCACTCGCGAGAAACAATATCGCACAGGTATCCAAGATCATCGCACCTGCAGCGGCCACTCCTCCTCGGCAAGCTCCTCAACCGGGTCGTACTTGATCTTGATCTTCCCGAGCTTGGCATCCGGCTGCCGCCGATCAACCCGCCGATGCGGAATGAGATCGGCGACCGGCTTCCCGTTGCGACAAATGACCACCCGCGTGCCACGTCGCTCCACCTCTGCCAGCAGCAACGACAACGTGCTCTTCGCCTCATGAACGTTGACGGACTTCATGGGTCGTAATTAGCCCGCTTAGCCCACTTGGTCAAACCACAAGGCCCGTCCGGCAGGAATGAAGCAACCGGAACTATTGACCCCAAGTTCCCCGCGCTGGCATATACGTCCCTCTGAGATGTCACGGGTGCTAGTACTTCTCCCGCTCTCTCGACGCGCCCGCTCCGCCTCTCTATAATCCGCGCCCGTGGTGGCGGACGTGGTGGCGGATCATTTTCCCTTCCAACATTCCAGCGAGGCAATTTCGTGCAGCCAGACGGTTCGGGCAACATCACCAGTGTCGATTTAAGTAGCGCCGCAGAAGAGCGCTACCTTGCCTACGCGCTCAGCGTGATCACCTCGCGCGCGCTGCCCGACGTGCGTGACGGCTTGAAGCCGGTGCAAAGGCGCATCTTGTACGCCATGTATCAGAACCTGCATCTCACCGGCGGTTCCCGAGCGCGCAAGTCCGCCGCCGTCGTCGGCGAAGTGCTCGGCAAATATCATCCGCACGGTGACGTCGCCGCGTATGAAGCCATGGTGCGCATGGCGCAGTCGTTTGCGCTGCGCTACCCGCTGGTGCACGGCGAAGGCAACTTCGGCTCGCTCGACGGCGACAGCCCGGCTGCGATGCGGTACACCGAAGCCCGCCTGACTGCGATCGCCGAAGAGTTGCTGCGCGACATCCGACACGAGACCGTCGACTTCCGCGACAACTACGACGCCACGCTGCGCGAGCCGATCGTGCTGCCGGCAGCCATTCCGCAACTGCTGATCAACGGCAGCACGGGGATTGCCGTCGGCATGGCCACGAACATCCCGCCGCACAACCTCACCGAGGTCGTTGACGCGTTGGTGGCCATGATCCATGCGCCTGACCTTACCAACAAAGACCTCTGCAAGTACGTCAAGGGTCCCGACTTTCCCACCGGCGGCGAGATCCTGAACACGCGCAGTGAGCTGCGCGCCATCTATGACACCGGCCAGGGCTCGGTGCGGCTGCGCGGCCAATACGTCACCGCGGTGGAGAAGAAACGCAAGCGCGTCATCATCACCTCGATTCCCTACACGGCGAACAAGGCGCGCATCGTCGAGGAAATCGCCGAGCACATCGTCAGCCGCCGTCTGCCGCAGGCCACCGACGTGCGCGACGAGTCGACCGACGTCGTGCGCGTGGTCATCGAAATCAAACCGGAGGCATCGCCGGAAGCGGTGATGGCCTACGTCTTCAAGCACACCAGCTTGCAGATCAACTTCAACGTCAACCTGACGGCCCTGGTGCCGACGGCGACGCCGACCGTTGGCCAGCCGGCGCGCCTCACCCTGCGCGAGCTCTGCCGCCATTTCCTCGACTTCCGCCTGACAGTGGTAACCCGGCGGCTCGAATACGAGCTGCGCGAGTTGCGCGAGCGTCTGCACATCCTTGCCGGCTTCCTGAAGCTGTTTGGCAACATCGACCGCGCCATCAAGATCATTCGCGAGTCGGCCTCGCGAGCGGACGCGGCGAAGCAGTTGATGAAGGAGTTCAAGCTCGACGAGGTGCAAGCGGATGCCATCCTGGAGACCCGCCTCTACCAGCTGGCACGCTTGGAGGTCGAGAAGCTTCGCGAAGAGCAGCGCACCAAGCAGAAGCGCGCCGACGAGATCGAAGGCCTGTTGAAGAGCAAGAAAGCGCGCTGGAAGATGGTCGAGACCGAGCTGCAGGACGTGCGCCAGAAGTACGGCGACAAGCGCCGCACCGTGCTCAGCGCCGGCGCCGAGCTGGTGTACGACGCCGAGGCCTATGTGGTGCACGAGGACACCACCGTCGTCGTCACCCGCGACGGCTGGTTGAAACGGCTCGGCGAGGTCAAGGATCCGAGCAGCACGCGGGTGCGCGAAGGTGACCTCGCCAAATGGATCCTGCGCGGAAACACCCGCGAAAACCTGGCGCTGTTTTCCAATTTCGGGGTTGGGTTCGTGATCAAGGTTGCGAATGTCCCGGCGACCACAGGGTACGGGGAGCCCGTACAGTCGCTGTTGAACTTCAAGGACGGCGAGCGTGTGGTTGCCGCCGCACTGGTTCCCGCAACGGGTGACGCGGAGCCGCAGCCGGGCACCGGGCAGAAATGGCTGGTGGCGACCGCGCAAGGCATGGGCTTCTTCTGCCGGCCGGATCTCGGCGAGACCACAAAGAGCGGGCGGCGCTTTGCGCGCACCAAAGAGGGTGATGAAATTCTCGTCGTCGCTCCGGCGGACGGCGATACGATCACCGCGGCAACCGCCGACAGCAAAGTGCTGACGTTCCCGGCGGACGAGCTGCCCGAGCTGTCTGGTCCGGGACGCGGGGTGATCCTCATGCGCATCGACAAGAGCGATCGCCTCATCGGCGCCGTATGCCACCCCCTGGGAAGCCCGCCGATCGCCGTCGCCGAAGACGGCAGTGAACGGCGCTTTCATCTGCCCGAGATGGCACATCGCGCGCAGAAGGGCCGGAAGGCGTTGAAGCGTTTCAAACCGGTGGACCTGGTGGCCCGCCAGGCCACGGAGCAAGGGCCGTCCACGGAGTAGATCATGGCAACCAAGTATACGGCGAAAGACATCACCGTCCTCGAAGGCCTGGAGCCGGTCCGCAAACGACCGGGCATGTACATCGGCGGCGTCGATACGGTCGGCTTGCATCACCTGCTGTGGGAGTTGCTCGACAACTCCGTTGACGAGGCAATGAATGGGCACTGCGACAAGATCGTGGTCACACTCCATAAGGACGGGCAAACGATCACCGTCAGCGACAACGGCCGCGGCATTCCGGTCGATATCCATCCCAAATACAAACGCCCAGCCCTCGAGTTGATTCTCACGACCTTGCATGCCGGGGGGAAATTCGAAAATCAGAACTATTTCCACTCCGGCGGCTTGCACGGCGTCGGCGCGTCGGTGGTGACGGCGCTGTCCGCATCCATGACCGCTGACGTCAAGCGCGACGGCCAGCGCTGGACGCAGTCGTTCGCTCGTGGCATCGCCACCGGAAAGATCAAGAAGGCCGGTCCGGCGCGTGGCTCGGGGACCACGATCACCTTCACGCCCGATGCGCAGATCTTTCCGAAGACCACGTTCAACACCGCGGTCATTCGCGAGCGCCTCGAAGCGCGCTCGTACTTGCACCGCGGACTGATCCTGGTGTTCGAGAACGAGGTCGACAAGACCACGGAGACGTTCCATCATGACCGCGGCATCGCCGAATACATCGAGAAGCTGATCGCCGACGGGGGGAAAGGGCAAATTGCCGAGCCCTTCGCCGCCGAGCGGAAGGACGGCTTCGTGGTCGAGTGCGCGCTCGCTTGGACTGAAGCGACCGACGAGCGCATCCTGTCATTCGTCAACGGTATCCCCACGGCGTCCGGCGGCACGCACGAGAATGGCCTCAAGAGCGGGCTCACCAAGGCGGTGCGCAACTATCTCTCGGTGCAGAGCCTGATTCCGAAGGGGCTGACGATCTCCGCCGAAGACATCCGCGAAGGCGTGGTGTCGGTGCTCAGCATTTATTTGCAGCAGCCGCAGTTCCAAGGACAGACGAAGGACCGGCTCAACAATCCCGAGGTCACGGCCCCGATCGACAACTTCATTCGCACCGGGCTGGAGAACTACCTGCACACCAATCCGTCGCAAGCCAAGGCGATCGCCAATCGCGTCATCCTGTCGGCGCGGGCGCGCAGCGCGTCGCGTGCCGCGGTGGAAAGCGTGCAACGCAAGAGCGCCGTGTCGCATCGGCTGAATCTTCCCGGCAAGCTGGCCGACTGCAGCTCGACCGATCCGACGGAAAGCGAGCTGTTCATCGTCGAGGGCGATTCGGCCGGCGGTTCGGCGAAGCAGGGACGCAGCCGCGAGTTCCAGGCCATCCTGCCGTTGCGCGGCAAGGTGCTCAACGCCGAGCAAGCTTCGACGAGCAAGGTCCTGTCGAACAAAGAGCTGAACGACCTGATCTCCGCGCTCGGCTGCGGCGCCGGGAAGGACTTCGACGCTTCGAAGTTGCGCTACCATCGCATTTGCCTGCTGATGGACGCAGACTCCGATGGCCACCACATTTGCACATTGCTGCTGACGTTCTTCTACCGCCAGCTGCCCGAGCTGATCCGCCGCGGTCACGTCTTCATCGCGCAGCCGCCGCTGTACAAGATCGAGGTGGGCAAGGCCGTGCACTGGGCCCTCGACGACGCGGCGCGTGACGCCGTCCTTGCCACCCTGAATGGCAAGACGGCCACGGTCCAGCGCTTCAAGGGTCTCGGGGAAATGAATCCCTCAACCCTGAAGGAGACCACCCTCGATCCGGCCCATCGAACGTTGCTGCGCGTGAACGTCGCCGACGATCTGAAGACGGAGGCGACGATCCAGACACTGATGGGCAAAGAAGTCGAGCCGCGCTTCCGCTTCATCATGGAGCGCGCGCCGAAGGTGGAGGACGTCGACGTCTAACACTCGATGCTTGGAGCGTTGGACTTTAAAGGGACACGGGGCAAGCCGTCGGTCCCTGCCTCTCCCAAAGTGTGCGGCAGAAGAGTAAGGAGTCCGCATGAGCGAATTCACGCACCAGCACATCGACACCAACGGCATCAAGATGCATGTCGTCGAGGCGGGCAGCGGCTTTCCAGTTCTCTTCTGCCACGGTTTCCCGGAGATGTGGTATTCGTGGCGCCATCAGCTGCGAGCCCTGGCGGAGGCCGGATTCCGCGCCATTGCGCCGGACCAACGCGGCTACGGCGAGACCGACGCCCCCGGCGCGATCGACCGGTACACCATTCATCACCTGGTCGGTGACCTGACCGGGCTCCTCGACGCGTTGGGCATCGAGAAGGCGGCGATCGTCGGCCACGATTGGGGCGGGCTGATCGTCTGGCAAATGGCGCTCATGGCGCCGCATCGGGTTGCCGCCGTGGTCGGCGTCAATACGCCCTTCTTTCCCCGCCTGCCCTTCCGGCCGCTCGACATGATGCGCGCCGCGGCGCAGGGCAATTTTCACTACATCGTCTATTTCCAGGAACCCGGCATTGCGGACGCCGAACTCAACCGCGACGTGCGCCGTTCGCTGCGTGGCTTCTATCAAGATATCCCGCCCGAGATCATCGAGGCCACCAAGCATATGCAGATGGGCGTCATGGGCCCAAACGAAGGCGGCATTCTCGACCGCTTGCTCGACGGACCGCACGGCGCGTTCCTGACCAGCGAGGACTTCGAGGTGTTCGCTCGCGCCTTCGAGCGCTCCGGCTTCACCGGCGGGTTGAACTGGTACCGCAACTTCGATCGCAACTGGGAGACCACGGCCTATCTCCGCACCACGGTGACACAGCCGGCGTTGATGCTCACCGCCGAGCTCGACCCGGTGTTGCGGCCGGCGATGGCGAACGGCATGTCGACGTGGGTCCCCGATCTCCGCGACACGATCTTGATCAAGGGATCGGGGCACTGGACGCAACAGGAGAAACCTGAAGCGGTGAATCAGGCCCTCATCCGCTTTCTCCGCACCGTGGCGTAACAATGGCAAAGGGGGAAGAGGAACTGTCGGCTCGGATCATCGAGATCAAGCGGCTTGCCGGTCAATGGCAGGCGGGCTCGCGCTTCTCCTCGTTCGTGCACTCGCCATTCACTCGACGGGTCATCCTGCCGATCCTGGTCGTCGTGCTGCTGCTCAAGGCCCTGATGTTGACCTGCCTGGTGTACGTCGGCCCGTCGGAGCTCGGGATCAAGGTCGTACGGGTTCCCGTGCTCGGCGCCCGCGGTGTCCACAAGGAAGTCTACGAGACCGGGTTTCACCTGGTGCTCAGGCCCTTCGACATCGAGAAGATGTACGTCTTCCCGAAGGATCTCCAGGTGCTCGATTTGACCGGCAGCCGAGAGGAGGCGGCGCGTGAAGCCAGTGTCAGCAAGGCCGCGCACATTCAGACCTCGGACGGGTTCTTCGTCGATATCGACGTGAGCATCCTCTACAACGTCGTCGATCCGTACCTGGTGTTCACCCGACTCGGCACCGGCCGCCAGTTCGAGAGCAGTGGCATCGTGCCCAAGGCGGAGCCTGTGTTGAAACAAACGCTGGGTGAGCTTACCACTGAAGAGTTCTACAACAGCCCACTGCGCACCCAGAAGGTGCAACAGGCGAAGGATCTGCTCAACCGCAACTTGAGCGAGTACGGGCTACGCGTCGACAACATCTTGGTCCGCTACTTCCGTTACACCGACGAGATTCAGAAGAACATCGAGGAAAAGAAGCTGAAGGATCAGCTGGTGTTCAAGAACCAGGCCGAAGGCCGCGCCGCTACCGAGGGTGCGAAGCTCAAGAAGATGATCCAAGAGGGACAGGCGGGGGTGGATATCAAGCTGCAGGAGGGCCGCGCCTACATCACAACCAAGGATGCCGAACGTGACCTGTATGTCCGCTCCAAGCACGCCGAGGCCGATCTGCTGGTGAAGCTTGCGGATGCCAACCGGACGCAGCTGCGCAACACCGCGCTGCAGGGCACCGGTTCCGACCGCATGGTCGGGCTGAAGATGGCTGAGGTATACAAGGGGATCGAGGTGCTGGTCCTGCCGAGCGACGGCGCCAACGGGGTGAACCCGCTCAACCTCGAGCAGACGATGAAGCTGTTCGAGATCAAGAAGCAGGTGGCGCCGTGAAGGCCGCAGCGATTGCCATCGGCGTGCTGTTGCTCGGCGCGTTTCTCTGCTTTCCGCACACCACCGGGCCGACGGAAGTCGGCGTGCGCACGATCAAGTGGGGCATCTTCGGCCCGCGCGGCGTCGAGAATCGCGCCTACGACCCCGGAGCCATCTACTTTTTCCCCGCGGTGCTCAACGGTTGGCACACCTTCGACACCAAGCTGATCAATATCGAAATGACCTACGACCCGCACCGCGGTGATAAGCCGTTTCATGATGACCTGCTCTTCAAGACCATCGATGGGAACGACATCAGCTTGGACGTGATCGTCTCCTATCGCATCGATCCGCAGAAGGCCCCGTATATCTTGCAATACGTCGCGGGTACCGACTTCGAGCTCAAGGACAAAGTCATCCGCACGATTGCACGCAGCCGGCCGCGCGACATCTTCGGCGAGTTGAAGACCGAAGAGTTCTATGTCTCCGACAAACGCGACGAGAAGGCGGAACGCGTCAAAGAAGCGCTCAACGACCTTCTCAACCCCTACGGCGTGATCATCGAGCGCGTGTCGACCAAGGACTACCGCTTCAATCCGGCCTATCAAAAGGCCATTGAGGATAAGAAGATCGCCGAGCAGGTTGCCGAGCAGAACAAGTCGGCGACCCGAGCCGCGCAGGAGGAATACCTCAAGAAACTCGAAGACGCCAAAGGCGACGTGAACAAAATGGTGGCCGAAGCCGATGGGCGCTTTCGGCAGGCGCAAATCGAAGCCGACGCGTACTACGAGAAGCAACAGCGCATCGCCGCCGCCATCGAGGCCGAGGGCACCGCCGAAGCCAAAGGCATCACCGAGATGAACAAGGCGCTCACCGGGAGCGGCGGCGAGGTGATGGTGAAGCTCAAGCTCGCGGAGGCTCTGGAGGGCAAGCGCATCGTGTTGTTGCCGGTGTCGGGCGCGGGCATGGATATCAAGACCACCAACATCAACCAACTGCTGCAAACCTACGGCATCAAGAGCCTGACCACGGAGAGTGAGGCGGCCCGTTGAATGTCCGCGCGGACCCGCGCGGCCCACGCGGCGCGGCGTAGCGTCATGCCCGTCGCTCTTTGAGGGCGTCGAGGTTGAACGGCAGCCACACCCGGAAGGTGGAGCCGCGACCGAGCTCGCTCTCCACGCTGATGCGGCCGCCGAGCAAGTCGAGCAGTCGGCGCACGATGGCCAGGCCCAAGCCAGCGCCACCCAGCGCGTGGCGGCCGGCCGCATCGACCTGAACAAACGGCTCGAAGATGCGTGCCTGCGCCTCCTTGGCGATTCCGATCCCGGTATCGGCAACCGCGAACTCGACCCCGTCGCCATTGGCATGTGCGGCCACCGCGATGGTTCCCTGAGGGGTAAACTTGATCGCGTTCTGCACCAGGTTCTTGAGCACCATGCGAAGCTTGACCGGATCCGTGCGGATGGTGGGCAACTCCGCCGCGGCCGTCCATTCCCATTGCAGCTGTGGATGGCCGGACATGGCCTTGGTTTCGCGAGCCAGATCGTCGAACAGCTCAGGGATACGCACGTCGTGCGGCTCCAGGGACGCGGGCGTGGCCTCGACCCGGCTGAGGTCGAGCGTCGCGTTGATCAGGTCGAGCAGCTCGCGGGCGCGCTGGTCGGTCCGCCGCAGCGTTTCGAGCTGCGCCGGTGCCAACGGGCCGAACGCGCCATCGCATAGCAGCTCGTGATAGCCGAGGATCACGTGCAGCGGCGTGCGCAGCTCGTGCGACATGTTGGCCACGAAGTCCGACTTGAAGCGGTTGGCGCGATTGAGCTCCTCCATCAGGCGCACGGTCTCCAAAGCCATCGAGGCGAGATGGGTGACACCGCGCATGAGCCGTTCCTGCTGCGTACTGAAGGTCCGCCCCGGCTGCTGATAGGCGCCAGCGTGGTAGCCGATCAACTCGTCCCCGCGCCGGACGCCTGCGTATATCCGTACCGCCACATCGAACTGCGCGGCCAGCCGCGCCATCGGTCCGCTATCCTGGCCGCGGCTGATGGTAACGACATCTTCTCGTTCCAAGCGCGCGAGAAACTCGGCGAGCGTGCTGTGCGGAATCGTCAGCACGTGGATGGCTGCGGACTCTTCGGCCGTGAAACCCGCGTGCGCGGCTACCACGTACACGTCCTCGCTGTCCCGCTTGCGGAGTACGGTCCAGCTGCGGTCACAGCCAACCGTCTGGATTGTCAGCTGACTCAGCCGGGTGAGCAATGCCGGGCTGTTGACCGCGGCGATCAGTTCCGCGCCGACATGGGCCAGCGCCGCCGAGGTGGCGGCTTCCTCGCGCAAGGCGGCTTCGGCGCGTCCGCGTTCGAAGTTCTCCAGTGCCAAGGCGCGCCGGTTGTCCCCCAGCAGCCACGCCACATACACGGACACAATCCACGTCACCACGACGGCCACCGACGGATAGCTGAGCAGGACATCGAAGCTGCCGGTGACGACACGCACGTTCCACACGACGCTGGCCGCAGTCAGCGCCACCACGAGCAGCTGTGTGAGGGCACCCCACGGGGCCAAAGTGGCGCCGACCAGGGCCATCATGACGCTCACGAAGGCATGCGTCGCGTACTGGCCCGTCAGGTTGCTGGACACGGCGCTGATCACCGCGATCGCCGCCACCAAGACAATACCGACCAGCCGGGCGTGCGGTTGCAACGCCTGACGGCGCGTGACCGACCACACCAGCACGCAGATCCCGCAAAGGATCAGCTTCTCGATTTGCAGGAGACCGACGGTCGGAGGCTCGAAATAGTAGTCGGCAAGGACGTAGAGCGGCAGCACCGCGAGCACGAGGAACACCACGGCATGCAGGCGTTCGAACAGCAGCCGATCGTCGTCGCTCCGCGTCGGCGACAACGCCGCGTCCCGGTCTCGTCCCGCCATGACCGGGGTACAATAGTCGACCTACTGCATTGTTGAAAGCCCGTTCCTGCACCTGCGCGCCTGCGGCGGGCGTCGCTTCTCTGGACCGCTCCCCGTTGGGTCGCAGCGGGCTGCCAAGCTCGACACCGGCTCCGGATACGGACTACGGGCGCGACAATTGTGTCATCGGCCCATTCCCCCCGACCGCGGCTCAGCTCTCCGCAGCCTCCGGCACACTGGCGTAGACGCTGGCCAGCTGCTGCATCACATCGGCGGTGGTTACGGGTCGCTTCTCCGTCGTCGGCGGCTTCCCGCCTTGCGACTTGACGGACAGGTCCACGTCTGGCGATTCGGCGCGCAAGGCACCGACGCGACACTGGTCCTTGGGGCGATACTTGAACGGATCGGCCGAGAAGAAGCGCAACGCGTTCTCGTGGGTGATCTTGTTGATTTCGTCGTCGGGTACACCTTCGAGGCTGCGCCAGAGGATCTCCGGCGAGCGTGGCCACGTCGTGTCGGAGTGCGGGTAGTCGCACTCCCAAGTGATGGTGTCGATGCCGATGCCATGACGGTTCTTGATGCCGACCGGGTCGTCGATGAAACAAGTGATCATATGCTCGCGCCATACCTGGCTCGGCATCCGACCGCCGAAATCCTGATGCGTCCAATAGTGGTGGCGCGAATGGACATAGTCGGCGCGCTCGAGGAAGTACGGAATCCAGCCGATACCGCCCTCCGACATGGCGATCCTGATGGTTGGAAACTCCTTCAGGACGCGCGACCACAACAGATCGGCGGCGCAGTTCACGCAGGCGATCGGTTGCACGGTGATCATCACGTCGACCGGTGCGTCCATGGAAGAGAAGTGCATCCCGGAGCCGCTACCGATATGGATGCACACCACAGTGCCTTCGTCGGCGCAGGCCTTCCAGAAAGGATCCCAGTGCTTGTCGTGCAAGCTCGGCAACCCGTGCGCGTCGGGGCTCTCCGTGAAGCTGATGGCGTGGCAGCCCTTCTTGGCGACGCGGCGGACTTCCTGCGCCATCAGGTTCGGATCCCACAGCGGCAGCAGGGCCAGGGGCATAAAGCGGCCGGGATACGTCCCGCACCACTCGTCGATGTGCCAGTCGTTGTATGCCTGGAGCACGACGTGCGCCACCTGCCGATCCGGGTGCTTGAAGAACTTCTCGCCGCACAAACTCGGGAACGACGGGAAGCACATCGACGCGAGCATGCCGTTGGCGTTCATGTCGCGAATGCGTTCGTGGATGTCATAGGTCCCGGGGCGCAGCTGTGAGTAGGAGGTCGGCTCCATGCCGTACTCCTCCGGTGGACGCCCGACCACCGCATTCAGCGCGACGTTGGGAAACTGCTCTCCTCCCCACACCCACACATTGCTGCCGTCGGGCTTCTGCACCGAGCGTGGCGCCTTCGACTTGTAGGCAGCCGGCAAGTGGTGATCGAAGACCCCTGGCGGTTCCACGACGTGATCGTCGACGCTCACCAAAATCATGTCCTCAAGCTTCATGACCGACTCCTCCCTGGATAGTGCTCCGCATTGTTCTGCTGCCGCGCCTTCAATGCAAGGGCCTGCGGCCGGCGTCCCTTCTACGGTCCGCTGCCCGTTGGTTCGCTGCAGATTGCCCCGTCAGTAAGGCGGACGGCCGCGCCGCGCTCAGACCGTGAGAATCACCACCGAGGCATTCGCCCCGCGGCCCACCGTGTGTGCCAAGGCGACCTTCGGGTTGCGCACCTGTCGTGCGCCGGCTTGGCCACGCAGCTGCCAATAGAGCTCGACCACTTGACCGAGCCCCGAGGCGCCGAGTGGCTCGCCCTTCGAGAGCAAGCCGCCGCTGGGGTTGACCGGCAAAGGGCCAGTCATTTCCGTATGGCCGGCAGCGATCCAGCTGCCGGACTCACCGGGTGCGCACAGGCCGAGCTCCTCGTACGACAGCAGCTCGCGCGCCGCGTCGGTGTCCTGAAGCTCGACGACGTCGAAGTCCTCCGGCCCGACGCCGGCGGCCTCGTAAGCCTCACGCGCTGCCAGCTCCGTCGGGCTCGGTCCGTCGAAGCCGGCGACACCGCTGAGCGGCGTGTGCTCGCCGAGCACGTTGCCGGGCAGATGCGAGCGCAGCGAGGCCGCCTTGAGGCACACAGGGCCCGGCGTCGCACTGAGCACCACCGCCGCCGCCCCCTCGTTCGGCGAGCACAGCATGTACAGTCGCAAGGGATCGCACACCATCGGCGACGCCAGGACCGCGTCGATCGTGAACGGCTTGCGAAACATCGCATTGGGATTCTGCACCCCGTTCTGATGGTTCTTCACCGAGACTTGCGCCAGATGTTCGGGGGTGACGCCGGAATCGCGCATGAGGCGTTGTGCGCGCAACGCAAAATACGCTGGCGTCACCGCCAGGCCACCCTGCTCGCGCCACGGCTCGAAAAAGCTGGAGCGAATGATGCCCTTCGGCATCTTCTCGATGCCGAAGACGAGCACACGATCGCAGCGGCCCGAGGCAATCGCCGCGGCGCCCAGCGCCAGCGCCGCGCCGCCGCTGGCGCAGCCGGCCTCGACGTTCATGATCGGCATACCGGTGCGGCCGAGCGCGGTGAGCACCTTGTGGCCGGCGGCAACTCCGCTGTACACGGTGCCGCAGTACGCTGCTTGAAAGGCCCCGGGAGCACCGGCGTCTGACAACGCCATGCGCACCGCCGCGATGCCCATGTCGGTCACGCTCTTGTTCTCGAAGCGCCCGAACGGATGGATGCCGACGCCCGCGATGTACACCGGACGACCGCCGCGCAGCTCCGAAGCGAGTCGTGGAAGCGGGCCTTCGCACACTTTCACGTCCGTCAGTGCTGCGGTCGGTGATCCCGCGGGCTCCACGGCCTCGAACGCGTGGGTGATCACCTCCCTGCCCTCGGCGTCGGTACACAAGCGGTCGAGCACCAGGCGCACCGGCGCGCCGGGACGCACACGTTCGGGGCTGTTGATGCGCGCGATGATTTGCATGCCCTCCGGCAGCTCGACCACGCCAAAGCCGAACGGCACGCTCCCTTCGTACCCCGGCGGGCGGTTGATCACCGTGGTGCAGACCTCCACGACGCCGTTCGGGTGCAACGCGACGGTGTCGCAGCCGGCGTGCGAGCAATAGGGACAGATCTCCTGCGCCGGGAAGCTGAAACGCTGGCAGTCCGGGCAACGGCCGCCGCGGAGTCGGGCGGTGCTGGAATCGTCGATGCTGGTGAGCAGCCCTTCCCGCAAGGCAATTCGCGTCATGTATTCGTCCTGCTGGTGTAGCGCAGCCGACTGCGCCCCAGCGTCATGGAATCGCGCCCGCCTCCTTCAGCTGCGTGATGCGGTCCCAGTCATAGCCCAGATCAAGCAAGATCTCCTCGGTGTGCTGTCCGAGCTCCGGCGCCGGGCGGCTGGGCACCCACGCGGTGCCGGAGAAGTCGGCGGGACTGGCCACCATGGGTGCCATCCCCCCGACCGTGCCGTCCGCCACCGGCACGGCGACCACGCCGCCGGCGGCAAGCGCCTGCGGATCGACGACCACTTCGTCGGGCGACTGCACCGGCGCCCACCAGACGTTTTCGCGATCGAAGATCGCGCCCCACTCGTGCCGCGGCTTCGCGGCGAAGAGCTCGTCCAAAAGCGACACCAGCGCCGTCGCATTCTCACGGCGGGCCTTCATGTCGCGAAAACGCGGATGGCGACGCAGCTCCGGGCGGCTAATAGCACGCACCAGGTCCGGCCAATGTCGGTCGCCCTGCAAGCCGAGCAACCAGAACCAGCCGCCGTCGGCGGCGCGGTAGCAGCTGATCAACGGGTTGGGTGCGCTGGTGCGGGCATAGGGCGCGGCGACATGACCGAAGCGCAGGCGAATGTTGAGATCCCAGCCGAGCACATACATCCCGGTCCGCAGCAACGACGTGGTCACGAGTTGTCCCTCGCCAGTGCGCTGGCGCGCCAGCAGCGCCGCGCACACGGCGCCTGCAGCCGCCAGCGCGGCCGTGTGATCGCCCATGCCGCCGCGCTGTTGCGGCGGCTCGGCGCCGTCGGGCACCAGTGACCAGGCAATGCCGGCGCGCGACCAGTATGCACCGACATCGTACGCCGGCCGATCCTTCTCGTCCCCACGCAAGCCGTAGCCGCTGAGGTGTCCGTACACGAGCCGCGGATGGCGCTCGCGCAGCGCCTCGTAGGTCAATTCGAACTTCTGCAACGCCGGCTGACGCAGGTTGGTGACGAACACGTCCGCGCTGCTGAGCAACCGGTGCGCGATCGCGCGGCCCTCCGCGTGCTCGAGATTCACGCTGATGCTGCGCTTGCCGCGGTTATCAAGCTCGAAAGGTGGATTGCCGGGGACATCAAGTCCCGCGGCATTCAGGAACATCCCGCGCATCGGATCGCCCTCGGGCGGTTCGATCTTGATGACCTCCGCGCCCCAATCGGCCAAAATGCCCGCGGCCCCTGGACCGGCCACCCAGAAGCCCATTTCTACGACACGCATCCCCTCCAACGGTCCTGGCATATGTCTCACCCGCAGTGGAGGCCGAGTCTATCGGAAGAACCGGCAGCGAGGAAAGGCCTGCGGGCCTGCGGCCCGCGTCTCTTCTATGGGCCGCTCCCCGTTGGGTCGCTGCGCGCTGCCAAGTCCGGCGGGCTAGTGCCTGACAAAAACCGCTGGGAGGGCCTGCACGAAAATGGTAATGACGGCCGCACTATGACGTGTTCGCTGCGGCGTACCCTTGCCACCCTTGTTCTCGCCGGAGTCTGCGCCTGCAGCCATACGGTGGCCGACCAGTTCCGCGTGCAGTACGACAAGGGGCGGGCCGCTTCGCAGGCCGGCCAACCAAGCGCAGCGATCGCGGCGTTCCGTCAGGCGGTTTACCTCAAGCCGGACTCCGCCGAAGCGCACAACGATCTCGGCGCGGCACTCTACGATGTGGGCGAACGCGAGGCGGCGATCCAGGAATATCAGCGTGCGCTGCGCTTGAATCGCGACTACGCGGAAGCCCACAACAACCTCGGGGTGGCCCTGCTGTCGAGCGGCCAGGTTGCTGCCGCGGTCGCCGAGTACCGCGAAGCGGTTGAGCTGAAGCCGGACTTTGCGGCGGCGCGCTACAACCTTTGCCTCGGCCTCGAGCTGCTCGGTCAACTGAGCGAGGCGCTACGGCAGTGCCGCGCGGCGTATGAGCAAGATCCCTCGCAAGCCGGCATCACCGCCGCCATCGAGCGATTGGGACGCAAGCTGAGCGAGCAGTAGGAAGATGATTGAGTCCTTGACGATTGAGTCATTGGCTCCTTGAAGGGGGTTCAGTCAATCGTCAATGACCCAATGACCGAATCGTCAATCGGGTGGCTCATCCTGTCCCAAACGCGACAAGGCCCCGCAGGTGTGCACCTGCGGGGCCTCTGATGTCTGAAGTCTGTTGTCTGTCTTTACATCATGCCGCCCATGCCGCCCATGCCGCCGCCTGGAGGCATGGCCGGTGCGGCCGACTTCTCTTCCGGCTTCTCGGCCACCATGGCTTCGGTGGTCAGTAGCAAGCCCGCCACCGACGCGGCGTTCTGCAGTGCCGTGCGCACCACTTTGGTCGGGTCGACGATGCCCGCCTTCATCAGGTCTTCGAACTCCTCGGTCGCCGCGTTGAACCCGAAGGCGCCCTTGTTGTTCTTCACCTTGTCGAGCACGATCGAGCCTTCCCAGCCGGCGTTGTTGGCGATCCAGCGCAGCGGGTCTTCGATCGCCCGGCGGACGATCTTGACGCCGACGGCTTCCTCATCGCGCACCTTGAGGCCGTCGAGGACATTCGACGCGCGGATCAGCGCGACGCCGCCGCCCGGGACGATGCCTTCTTCGACCGCCGCACGGGTCGCATGCAACGCGTCCTCGACGCGCGCCTTCTTCTCCTTCATTTCCACCTCGGTGGCCGCGCCAACGCGGATCACCGCGACACCGCCGACCAGCTTCGCGAGCCGCTCTTGGAGCTTCTCACGGTCGTAGTCCGAGGTCGTCTCCTCGATCTGCGCGCGGATCTGCTTGATGCGGCCTTCGATGTCCGACTTCTTACCGGCGCCATCGACGATGGTGGTGTTGTCCTTGTCGATCACGATGCGCTTGGCCCGCCCGAGGTCATTGACCGTGATGCTCTCGAGCTTGATTCCCAGCTCTTCGGCGATCACCTTGCCGCCGGTGAGGATGGCGATGTCTTCCAACATGGCCTTGCGGCGGTCGCCGAAACCCGGCGCCTTCACGGCCACGCAGTGCAGGGTGCCGCGGATCTTATTGACCACCAGCGTCGCCAGCGCCTCGCCCTCGAGGTCCTCGGCAATGATGATGAAGGGCTTGCCGGTGCGGGCAATCGCCTCGAGAATCGGCAGCAGATCCTTCATCGCGCTGATCTTCTTCTCATGGATCAGCAGGTAGGCATCCTCCAGGCGCGCCTCCATCTTGTCCGGATCGGTGACGAAGTACGGCGAGAGATAGCCGCGGTCGAACTGCATGCCTTCGACCACTTCGAGCGTCGTGTCGAGGCTCTTGGCTTCCTCGACCGTGATCACGCCTTCCTTGCCGACCTTCTCCATCGCTTCAGCGATAATCTCGCCGATAGTGGCGTCGTTGTTGGCGGAGATGGTGCCCACCTGGGCGATCTCCTTCTGTTCCTTGGTGGTCTTGGAGACGCGCTTGAGCTCGCCAATGATCGCTTCGACGGCCTTGTCGATGCCGCGCTTGAGGCTCATGGGGTCGTGGCCCGCGGCAACCATCTTGGCGCCTTCGCTGTAGATCGCGCGCGCCAGCACGGTGGCGGTGGTGGTGCCGTCGCCGGCGACGTCGGAAGTCTTGCTCGCGACCTCTTTCACCATCTGCGCGCCCATGTTCTCGAACTTGTCTTCCAGCTCGATTTCCTTGGCGACTGTCACGCCATCTTTGGTGATATTCGGGGCGCCGAATGATTTATCGAGCACGACATTGCGGCCCTTGGGGCCAAGGGTCACGGTCACCGCATCGCCAAGGACTTGCACGCCGCGGAGAATGCGGTCACGCGCGTCCTGGCCAAACTTTACAATCTTTGCTGCCATGGTGTAGATACCTCCTGTGTGCTTAGTTGCCGTTCGTGGGGTTCAAGTCTAGCCTTCAAGGACGCCGAGAATGTCTTCTTCGCGCATGATGAGGTGCTCTTCACCGTCGAGCTTGACCTCACTGCCCGAATACTTCGCAAACAAGATCTTGTCGCCGACCTTGACGTCCAGCGGGTTCACCTTGCCTTCGTCGTTCATCTTACCCTTGCCGACCGCGATGATCTTGCCTTGCTGTGGCTTCTCTTTCGCGGTGTCCGGGATGATGATGCCGCCCTTGGTCTTTTCCTCTTCAGCGATACGCTTGACGATTACCCGATCCTGCAGTGGCCGAATCTTCATTGCCTTACACTCCTTTCACTCTGCCGACTTGCGTCGATTTGTTTCGAGGTTGACCGCGCAGACCCTGGCTTCAGGCCGGGCAGACTACCGCGGTACGTGCGAACGTGGGCCTTACTTAACCGCTATGTGGCATTTGGTCAAGCACCGCCCGGTTTGTGCTTGCGAACTTCCTCTTCGTAGTACTGCCGGTAGAGGATGTCCCATTCGCGCCCGCCCTGCGGCACGCGACGCGACAGCGAGGCGATTTTTTTGCGTACCGCCGCATCGATCCGGGCATCGGTCTCGTGGTCTTGTTCGAGCACCTGCTTGATCTCGGCCAGCACCAGGCGCTCGTTTTCCACGTCAGCCAAGCCTTCCGTACGCAACACCTCCACGATGAGGTGGGCCAGATACGATTTTCGACCTTCGCTGAAACGCATGCTGCTACAAGCTGAAGCCGCGCTCGCGCGCCAGCCGCTCCTTGATGCCCTGGATGATCTTGTGCTGGTCCATACCGATCATCTGCCGAGCGTGCGACGCCGCCAGCCGTTCGGCTTCGCGCTCCAGTTCGTCTTCCTCCTCCAGGTTCTTGGTGATGAGCTCGACGATGCGTCGTTGGATCAGTGCCGCGTCCCGCTTCGGGTGGACGAAACCCTGCTTCAACAGCGCTTTGAGCACCGCCGACGCAATGGTGTGCAGCTCGCCTTCACGGATACGCATCGCGGGGTACTATAGGTAAGGCGGAGCGGTCGGTTCAAGGGGCTTGCCGGGGGCGTGGGGGCTTGAGGATCTGGGGCTTGCGGGTTTGGGGTACTATGTTTCGGGCCCGCCGAACCCCACGCCCCTCACGCCCCCAGGGCCCCCTCCGTACGTCACTTTCCGGCACCCTTCTTTGCGCCCCGGCCAATACGAACGCGGGGACGTCCCTTGCCGCGCGCCCCGTCCATCTGTCCCCGCCGCAAACGGGTCAGCTGCTGCTCGAGACTCTTGATGCTCCGTTCGATACGCCGCAACTCGTGTTGCACAACCGGATGAGCCGTGACCCGCTCCAGGGAGTTCCGCACCTGCAGATCGATGCGGTGCTGGAGCTGCTCGATCTGCTTCTGGGGAATATCGAGGATCTCATCCAGCAACCCTCGCCCCGCCAGCGGCGCGGCCGGCTCGGGTGCCCGCGCGTGGCGTGCCTCCGCCCCTTGGACCAGCTGCTTCACCCCCTTTTCCGCAAGTTCGCGGACATTGCCGAGGGCTTCCCGGCCGCCACGATCCACACTGCTCAAGATTTCCTGGACCGCCGCACCGCCCTGCTGAATGAGACGCCGCAGCACCGGGAGGCCGAGGAAGCCGTTGGTGCGCTTGGCCTCCTCGAAGATCACCTGAGCGAACGTCACCGCGGTCAGGTCTTCGCCGCTCTCGTTGTCGACGATCCGCAAATCCTCGCCCCCGCGCACCAACTCGGCAATATTGTCGAGCGTGACGTAACGGCTCTCCTGCGTGTCGTACATCTTGCGGTTACCGTAGCGCTTGATGAGTCGCGTCATGGCGGCCAGCTCTCCGTGGACCGCTACCACAGCCAGCCGCGGTCCAGCAAGGCTGGCCGGCATGTGCGTTACTCTCCGGCGGCGAGCTCGCGGCGCATGCGTGCCGCCATCGCGCGGTTGAGACGGAACAACATGCCGGGCAGCCAACGTTTCACGTAATACACGAACCAGGCTTCCGGCGACACCGGCGCCACCGCGCGATTGCGCTGCACGGACTTGAGAATGTTGATGGCAACGCGTTCCGGGCCGTAGTTGCGGCGCTGGTAGACCTCGATCACGCGCTGCCGCACCGCGTCGTTTGCATTGGGGCCGCGCATGCGCGCCGTGCCGGTAATTGAGGTATTGATGATCCCCGGACAGACGGCGGTTACGCCGATGCCGTGCGGCGCCAGTTCGTCGCGCAACGCTTCGGACAGGCCGAGCACGGCAAACTTCGTCGTGCTGTAGGCCGACAGCGCCTCGGTGGCCGTGAATGCCGCCGCCGACGCCACGTTGATGACGTGCCCGCCACGCTTGGCCGCCACCATCGGCGGCAGGAAAAAATGGCAGCCGTGCACCACCCCCATCAGGTTGATGCCGGTAATCCAATCCCAATCGTCGAGCGACGTATCGAGAAATCCGGCGCCCAACCCGACGCCGGCATTGTTCATCAGAATGTCCACCGCCGCGACCCGCGCGTGCACCGCGGCCGCGAATTCCCGCATCTCATGCCGCTTGGCCACGTCGACCCGGCGCGCCAGGACTTCGCGTCCGAGGCCGCGCGCCTGCTCCGCCGTGTGCGCCAGGCCGGCGTCGTTGACGTCGCAAATCGCCAGGTTGGCGCCCCGCCGCGCGAACGCCAACGCCGTCTCCTTGCCGATACCGCTCCCGGCACCGGTGACGACGGCAGTCTTGTCTCTCAGGGTTCGGATATCCATCTGTCAGGCAGTGACACGTGACGAGTGACAAGTAAGAAGAGACGAGTGATGAGGCATGAGCCGCGAATGGAGATCATATTTCTTCGCTCGTCACTCGTCACCTGTCACGATCATTGAAAGACGCCGTCCTTCTCCAGCGCAGCATACTCTTCCGCCGACATGCCCAGCAGCTCGCGATACACGTACTCGCTGTGCTCGCCCAGGCACGGTGCCGGCATGCGGATGTCGCCGGGATTCTGCGAAAACCGCAGTGCCAGGGTTTCAGCCAGGTGCTTGCCGATCACGCGGTGTTCGACCTGGCGAAAGTGGCGGCGGTGCGCCAACTGCGGATCCCGGTTCAGGTCCTCGAAGTTCTGCACCATGCCGGCATCGATCCCCGCCGCTTGCAACGTCGCGGTCACGTCCTCGGCGGCGCGCGCGCGCGTCCAGGTTGCAACCTGCCCTTCGAGCGCGTCGACATTCGCCAGGCGTCCCTCGGTGTGCGCGAAGCGCGCCTCGGCAGCCCACGGCGGATGACCCAGTGCGGCGCCGAAGCGCTGCCAGTCGGCGTCATCGTGGATGGCGACCGCCACCCAGCGGTCATCGTCCTCCCCTTTCGGGGCACAGCGGAATACGCCGTGCGGCGCCGCGTGGCGCGATCGATTGCCGCGCCGCTCCAGGATCTCACCGGTCGCGGTGTAGGTGACTATGTTCTCGCTGAGGCAGACGACGCCGCCTTCAACTTGCGAGAGGTCGATGTACTGACCCTGGCCCGTGCGCCGGCGCTGCAGCAGCGCCGCGCCGACCAGCAGAGCGACAAAGCGCGGCGACAGCGAATCGGTGATCGTGCCGTAGGGCCCCAGCGGCTCGCGATCCGGCCAGCCGGTGAGATGGTTGAACCCGGAAAGCGCGGATCCCTGCCCGCCGAAGCCGGGATAGTTGCGCTCGGGCCCGGTCTGCCCGTTGAGACAGGTGCTCACCATGATCAGATCTGGTTTGATGGCAGTGAGCGATGGGTAGTCGAGCCCCCACTTGGCCATCGCCTTCGGTGCGAAATTCTCGGCCACGACATCCGCCCAGCCCACCAGCTGGCGAGCAATCTCGGGACCTTTTGGATGACTCATGTTGAGCGCGATGCCGTACTTGTTGACGTTGATCATCGCGAACATGTGACTCGCGTCGAGCCCGCCTTCGGTGCCGGGCGTGTAGCGCAGCAAACGGAGGAAATCGGGGCGCTGTTTCGACTCGACGCGGACAACCGTGGCGCCGTGGTCCGCGAAATAGCGTGTCCCCAGCGGCCCGGCGGCGCCGCCGCCGAACTCCAGGATCTTCACGCCGTCAAAGAGCTGCGCCATCAGATCACACCCGCGGCGGCCAACACCGCGGCGTCGAGGTGCAGCTCCGAATACACCGCCGCGTTGTGTTCACCGAGTCGTGGCGCCGGCGCACGCACGCCGATCGCGCTCCCCTCAATCTTGGCAAACGCGCCAGGGTACGTCAGCTTGATGCCGCGCCCCGGGTCATCGATCTCCACGAAGAATTGGCGCGCTGCCAATTGCCGTGACGCGCGAATCTCGCGCGCCGTGCTTGCCGGTGCCAGCATGAGGTTGCGCTCGCACGCGGCGGCAAACAGCTCCGACATGGTCTTCGAAGCGAAGAAGGCTGCGAGCGCCGCTTCGACTTCATCAACCTCCGCTTGCGTAACAAGGTTGTGGTTGTATGTCGACCAGTCACGGTTCCGCAGGCTCTCGGGTGCCATGCCGCATTCGTCCATGTACTTGAACATCGCCACGATGCCCGGAATGCGCGCCGGGCCGCCGCGCATGGCAAACGACACATAGCCGTCGGCGCACGGCCACAGCTCGCGGAAGGCGGCCTTGCCGCCGCGAAAGCCGCCACCGATGCGCCCACCTTTGAACCTCGTCAGCGGGAATTGCGCCGGGCTGGTCATGTTCGGCGTGACCATCGCTTCCTGCAAAGACACATCGACGAACTGGCCTCCGCCGGTCATTTCGCGTCCCCACAAGGCGAACACCGTTGCGACGGCCAACTCGGCACCACCGTGATAGTAGGCGACCGGCAACGAGCAGCGCACCGGCGCCCGATCGGGATTCCCCGTCGGATACGCGTTGCCGCCCATGGCGACCGCCGTGATGTCCGAGACGCGATACGAAGCATACGGGCCAGTCTGTCCGAAGGGGCTGAGACTGCACACGACGAGCTTGGGATTCGTTTCGCGCAGCCTCTCGTAGGACAGACCACGCGCCGCGAGCGATCCAGGATCCACCGGCCCGGCGGATTCGATCACCGCATCCGCACGCTGGCAGAGACCAAGAAAAAGCTCGCGGCCGCGCGCGTCATTCAAATTCAGCGTGATGCCGCGCTTCGACGTGTTCAGTGCCAACCACAGCACCGAGCGCTCCGGATCGGGCACGCCACCGACGAACGGCCCACGCCGCCGCGCCGGGTCACCGCCGGGCGGCTCGATTTTGATGACGTCGGCGCCGAGCTCCGCGAGCAGCTTGCCGGCAAGAAAGCCCGGCTCGGTCGTGAGGTCGAGGATGCGGTAGCCGTCGAGGTTGCCAGCGAGCGCCTGCATGCTTGATTTGTCTGCCATCGAACGCGCCGGAGGCTAACAACGGCGTTCGCTGGAAGCAAGCAACGATCATCTAAACCGCGGCATTACGTCACGTGCAAACAGCCGCACGCCGTCCAGGCTCGGGTAGTCCATGAACCACAACATGAAATGCGTCACCCCGAGGTCGCTGTATTCGCGCAGGCGGCGTTCGATCACTTCGGGCGTGCCGATGAGGAACTCCTGCTCCAGGTCGCGGCGTGAGCCGTAGCTGTCGAGCGCCGGGTTCGTCGCCTTCAGCTGGGCGAGAATGTCCTCGTCGCTGCGCTGCGCGGGCCGTAGGCGCTCCATCTTCTCGAAGCACGCGTCGATCTCCGCGTCGGTGTTGCAAATCAGGATCTGCGTTTCCAGGGAGCGGCCGATGGTGGAGAAATCGCGCCCGACCTCACGGCAAGCGCGTTGGACCGCGGCGAGTTTGTCCGTGAAACCCTGCACAGACGCCGGCATCGAGTTGAAGACGTCGGCATGCGTAGCAATGGCGCGCAGCATCACCGGGTTGTTGGCCTCGCCCATCCAGATTGGGGGCAACGGACGCTGCACTGGCGGCGGCGCGCACAGTGTGTCCTGCACGGTGTAGAAGCGGCCCGCGAAGCTGAAGCGCTCGTGCGTCAGCATCCCTTTGATCACTTCCAAGCCCTCGGCCATCTTCGCGGCACGCTCGTCGTCCGACGCCTCGAAATTGAAGCCGTACGACTCGAACTCGGCGCGCCGCCAGCCGTAGTCGTAGAAGAGAATGAAGCGCCCGTTCGAAACCACGTCGAGCGTCGCCACCATCTTCGCCGTCAAAGCCGGGCTGCGGAAGGAATCGCACAGATGGATTGGCGCCAGCCGGATCCGTTGCGTCATCCCCGCCAGCGCCGCCAACAATGTCCAGCCTTCGAAGATGGCGCCGTCGCGCCCGAGAAACACATGGTCCGCGACGAACAGCGAATCGTATCCCAGCGCTTCACATTCGAGCACCGCGGCGCGCGTCGTCGGCCAGTCGAGCCGCTCGTAGCACGGGGTGCGGAAGAACGTCATGCCCGGGTTGGCGAAGATCGGGACGCAGAAGCCGAACTGAATCTCACTCATCATGCCTCCGCGGACACGTCCATCTGCATACGGAAAAGAACGGACTCACGCAGAGGCGCAGAGCACGCAGAGATCAAGATCAGATATTCGGCGGGGCTCCTGGAACAGCCCTCGAAGGCTTGAATCGCGGAAGTCCTCATTCCTCTCTGCGCCTCTGCGCCTCTGCGTCTCTGCGCGAGCCTCTCTTCATCGTGCGACGTACCCACCGTCAACCATCAACGACGCGGCGGTGATGAACGACGCCTCGTCGGACGCCAGGAACAGAATCGCGTAGGCCACCTCACGCGGCTGGCCGACGCGGTTCAGCAGATGCAACGGGGCGTTCTCGGCGATGAAATCGGCCTCGGTCATCCCGGTTTGCGCCATGTGGCGATCGGTCGCGGCGGTGCGGATCGTCCCGGGGCAGACGCAGTTCACGCGGATGTTGTCCGGGGCCAGGTCCAACGCCATGTTGCGGGTCATCTGCACCAGGGCGGCTTTGGTCGCGCTATACGTGATGAAGTGCGGCTGCGCCACGAAGCTGGAGATCGAGGCCAGGTTCACGATCGCACCGCCGCCCGTCTTCTTCATGGCCACGGCGGCGTAGCGCGACACCAATGCCGTGCCCACAATGTTGACGTCGAGCGATTGATGCCACTCCGCCGGCGTCGCTTCGAGGCCTTTCAGGACGAACACCGCGGCATTGTTGATCAGGATGTCGATACAGCCGTAAGTCTGTTCCGCCTGTTCGATCGCCCGGCCGACGTCCTCCTCCTTCGAGATATCCGCGCGGACGAACGCCGCCGCGCCGCCACGGTCGCGGATGTGGCCGGCGACCGCCTCCCCGGCCGCGTCGATGTCCAACAGCACAACGCTGGCGCCTTCTTCGGCGAATAGCTCGGCGGTCGCGGCGCCGATCCCGGCGGCAGCGCCGGTGATCACTGCAACTTGTCGCTTCAAGCGCTGCATGGCTGGCGGGAGCGTGCCGCTATTCGTCGCCCAGCCCTGAACGCCGCAGCATCTCGCGGCCGAGGACCTCCGCCTGGTTGATCGTGTGCCCGCGGGCGGCGCTGCGCAGCGCTTCGAAGTGCGGATAGCCGGCCTGCTGCTCCTTGGTCCACTCCTGCGCAAAGGCGCCCGAGCGGATGCCCTGCAACGCCTGTCGCAGGCGGTCACGCGTCTCGTCCGGCAGCATGCGCGCGCCCCGCGACAGCGTGCCGTACTGGCTGGTGTGCGAGTGCAGCTTCATCTGTTCGATCACGCCCAGGCGCGCCATCTGCTTGAAGATCTCACCGGCCTCGCCGGAGCCGTACAACTCCAGCGCCACCATCTCCGGCGGGAACCCGGCCTCCACCAGCACTTCGAACGACAGCAGCAGGTCACGCATGATGATCGGCCAGACACCTTGCTCGGCGAACAAGTCCAGCTCGGTCTCTTCCGCGAAGGTGGTCTCGAGCACGCCGGCGCGAGTCGCGCCGATGCCTTTGGCCCACGCCAACGCAATGTCACGGGCGTGCCCCGACGCGTCTTGCGCCACGGCGACGTAAGCCGGCACGCCCCTGCCCTGCTCGAAGCTGCGGCGGACGTTGATGCCGATCATGCGCGGCGCCACCATGACGACGTCGACGTCCTGCGGCGGGCGAATCAAGCCGAAATGGATATTGTAGCCGTGCGCAAACTCCAGCACCTGCCCAGCGCGCAACGCCGGCGCGATCTGCGCGTGGTAAACATCGCGCTGCACCTCGTCAGGAATCAGCAGCGCCAGCACGTCCGCCTGCGTACACGCCTCGGCGATCGGCAACACCGTGAAACCGTCGGCCTCAGCCTCCTTTGCGCCGGCATCGCGCAGCGAGCCGATGAGAACACGTAGACCGCTGTCACGCAGATTGAGCGCCTGCGCGCGTCCCTGGTTGCCGTAGCCGATGATACCGACCGTTTTGTTCCGCAGATACGCGAGATCCGCGTCGTCGTCCTGAAGTACGCGCATGGTGTGCACCTCCGGCCCGACTTGTAGAACCATCGGGGCTCGCGGATCAAGCACCCGCTTGTAGCACGTAGCGCGTGGCTCGTCGGAGAAGACAACGTGCCACATGCTACGCGCCACGTGCACGAAGAGCGCGCTTCGGTTGCGTGGTTTGCTGTGTGCCTCTTCAGTACGCCACCCGCGCCTCCAACGTTCCGTCGGCATTGCGCATCACCACCAACCGCGACATGCAGGGCATGCAGTAGACACGATCGCCGGGGCGCAGCTCGCGCGTGGAACGGATCACCACCTTGCAGACCGGGCAGATCACCTCGTTCGGAGCAAGACTGTCTCCGGCGCCGGCCCATTTGCGGTAGAAACGGCGATACTTCTTTGGGACCTCGTCGAAGCCGGTATCTTCGAGGATGAAGCGCTGCCGCGCCCCGTCTTCCGCGACCACCTCGTTCTCCAACGGGTCAGTCATCAGGCAAATCCCAAGCGCTCGACCGATTCCAGATAGCTGCGGCCGAGGCGATCGTGCTCATCGCGCGGCAAACCGATGTGCGGCATGGTCTCCTCCAGCGAATCGAGCACCAGATGGTCGAGCTCTCGCTTCACCTGCCCGAGGCGCGCGCGCATGTGCGGTGCGCTCGCGAGCCGCCGCCCCAGCTCGTTCTCGCCGAAGCCGATGTGCCGGCGCTCGTCCTTCACGATCCCAAGCAGCACTTCACGCGTGATCGGGTCCGCCGTCTGCGCGTGGCTGTGGAACACCGCGAATTCCAGGGCTTCGAGGATGACGTTCTGGGCGAAGATCGCCGCCTCCCAGTCCTTGCTCGCCACCAGCTCGAGCAAACGGCGCTTGAAGAGCAGCAAGCTCCGACTGGCGCGGCGCTCCACTTCCGCGTCGGGATCCGCGACACCGATATCGCGCATCCGATGCAGGAGCACCTCCAAATGCCGGCCCTCGTCGGCGACCTGGGTGGCAAGAAACACTTTCGCGATGCGATTCGGCGCAATCGCGATCAAGCCGCTGGCGCCTTCCAACGCCGCGGTTTCACCAACGCAGTAGTTGCAGAGGACGGTGACAAGGCGATCGCGGTCGAGCTCGGAGAGCGCCACCTCGCGCGTCTCCGGCTTGTGCCCATAGGTCAACCCGGAGAGGTAGCCTTCCACCGCTTGGAACCAGAACTCGAAGGAATGGACCTCTTCGAGAAATGCTTGTGGGTCGAGATCGTGAATCTCGGCAGGCGCTGTGGGCCTGATCCGCGGGGCGGCCATGGACGCGCCTACGGGCGTATGGGCGTTTGATACTCGATGCCGATGCGCCCCAGACGGATCTTGAACTCCTTCAACACCGTATCCGCGAGAACTTCTTCGATCGCCTCCGGCTTCATGACCGACAGATTGACGCCCTGGTAGTCGGCCTCGGCGAGGTCGATACCGAGGTGTTCGATCTCGGCGGCGGCCGCATTATGGCGGAACGCATCGGCGAACGTCGCCAGCATGTAGTAGGACATCTCCTTCTGCATGCGCTCGATCTCCGGCTTCTTCTCGGGACACTCCTTGATCAGGCTACCGATGCGGTTTTCGCCGAAGCCGACGTGGCGGCGCTCGTCAGCGATGGTACCCGATAGCGTGTGCGCGAACTTCGGGTTCATGCCCTGGCTCATGGCGTGCAGCATCTCGAAGACGCTAAACGCCATGCCTTCGAGGACGATGTTCTGACCGACGACGCCGGCGATAAAATCTTTCTTGTCGACTTTCTCCAGCAACACCGCCGCAAACTTCACCAGGTTTGGATTTGCGTGCGTTTTGATGACGCTCTCCAGATCTTCTTTGCGCACGCCCAGGTCGTAGAGCCGGTGCGTGAAGATCTCGACGTGCCGCGCCTCATCCAGAGTCTGCGTGGCGAGAAAGCGTTTGCTAGCTTCGTCCGGCGCGGCATTGATCAGGCCCGAGGATGCAGCCAGAGCACAGCGCTCACCGACCACCAGTTGAACGGTCGAGCGTATCGTCTCCTCGTGCAGCACTCTGTTTTCCAGCAGGAGCGCGGGCTCCGTCTCACCCGCGGGGTGGCCGTACTCGGTGTTCTCCAGGTACCCTTGCGGGCATGACTCCAGCCAGCTCTGGATCGAATATGCGCTCAGAAAGTCGGCCATCACTCCTCCTCGTTGTACCGCTGCGTTGCGCCGCCACGGTTTGATTTGCGGAGTCTTTAGCGCCGATCGAGCGCAGGTCTTATGATCTAGATCATGGAATCGCCTGCTCCCTGGTAGCTCTCAGAGTACCGCTCGGCGCCCTCATTCGCCTCGCGCGGGATGCGCCGCCAGGTAGGTGAGCTCGGCGACGGTGACGGCGGCGGCATTGCGCGCCGCGAAGCGATAGTACGCGGAGAACTGTGGTAGGAAGCCGACGAGGCCGAGCGAATCGCCGGTCCCGCCGTCCGAGATGGCACGGAAACCGATGAACGGCACGCCGCGCGCCAGGGCCTCACGGGCGATGGCCGCGGTTTCCATGTCCTGGGTCACCGGGGTCACGGCATCTGCCGGTTGAAACAATGCGGGATGCGGCGGCCCCGCCGAGGGATCGGACGGCGGCGGCGATGGCAGGTCGCAGCCGTAGAGATCATTGCCGCCCGTGATACAGGCGAACGGCTTGCCGCCGTAGGGATCGCTGCTCATGCCAATGCCGCCGAGAATGATCGCCGCGGGCCGGGGCATGCACACTGGCGTGGTCGGCGGCGGGTTGGCCACCACGGTGCATTGGTCCAGCATGACGGTGCCGGCTGCCGCGGTCGGGCTGATCGCTGCCAGCCAAGCCGGCGTGACCGCGAAGGTTGATCCGTCCTTCAGCTCGAAGGCTGCGGGGACCGCGACGTCGCCGATCTGCTGCGTGCTGCCACCGGCAACGGCGGAGAGCAGCACACCGGCAACATCGAAGCGATCGAGCAGCTCGCCGGTCGTCCTCGCTGCGTTCACGAGGCCAATACCGGTGATCCCCAGAATGACTGGTACACCGGCGAGCGTGCCGACGCGGAAGGTGCGCCCATTCACAGTCGCCGTATGCTCGACGGTCATCTGCGCCAGCAGCGGCGCCATCTCGGCCGGAAACGTGCTGAGCACGGCGAACATTTGCGGCGTCGGCGGCGGCGTCGCGGTCGCAGTTGCTGTCGGCGTGGGCGAAGAGAGCGGCGCCACCGTCTCTTCACCACAGCCGGTGAGCCCGGCGGCACTGGCCACGGCAATGATGACGAAGCGACTCCACCGATGCGACACGCAGTGCGCAAACCTTGATTGCATGGCGAACCCTCCTCGGTTTCGAAACCTGCTTCCCCGACCCTGTCGCTGACGGATTTCCGTAACCGATCGCGCTATAGTTCTGCAAACGAAAACATCGGGTTCATTTGTTTGCCGTGCCGTATTGACGGCGCGGCGTCTGGCCGTAAACATGACCGCGGCGCGGGTTGGGCGCCTTGGAGGATTGAGACATGGGCGATAGCAAGAGGCTGGGGATCCTCGTCGGCGGCGGTCCCGCACCCGGCATCAACAGTGTCATCGGTGCAGCCACCATTCGCAGCCTGCTCGAAGGGATCGATGTGCTCGGAATCAAAGACGGCTTCGAGTGGATCATGCAGGGCGACACCGACCACGTCATTCCGATGAGCATCGATGCCGTGAGCCGCCTGCACTTTCGCGGCGGGTCGTTCATCGGCATCTCGCGCGCCAACCCGACGAAAGACCGGCGGCATCTCGAGCGCTGCGTCGATGCTTTGCTGCGCCTGGATATCGACCGCCTGATCACGATTGGTGGTGACGACACCGCATTCTCGGCGCTGAAGCTGGCGGAAACCTCCGCCGGCCGCGTCCGCGTTGTCCATGTTCCGAAGACCATCGACAACGACCTCGATCTACCGCCACATATCGACACCTTCGGATTTCAGACGGCGCGCCACGTCGGCGTCGACATCGTCAAGAATCTCATGGTCGACGCCTTTACGACCTCAAAGTGGTACATCGTCATCTCGATGGGCCGCAAAGCGGGCCACCTGGCGCTCGGCATCGGCAAGGCCGCGGGCGCGACGCTGACGCTGATCGCCGAGGAGTTCGGCAGCGAGCGGATCCGCCTCGCCACCATCGTCGACACGCTCGCCTGTGCGATCATCAAGCGCCTCAGCGAAGGCCGCCGTGACGGCGTCGCGGTCGTGGCCGAGGGTGTCGTGCTCGACATCGATCCACAGGATCTGTCGGAGCTCAAGAATGTCGAGCGCGATGAGCATGGCAACATTCGGCTGGCGGAAATCGATATCGGCGAGATGCTCAAGCACGCCGTCGTCGAACGCCTCAAGGGCTTCGGGATCAAGCCCGCGGTTGCGGCCAAGAACATCGGCTACGAGCTGCGCTGCGCGGATCCGATTCCATTCGACATGGAGTACACCCGCGACCTCGGGTATTGCGCCGCCAAGTACCTGCTCGACGGCGGCGGCGATGTCATGGTGTCCATGCAAGGCGGCCACTTCGTCCCCGTGCCCTTCGCACAGCTCATCGATCCACAGACCGGACGGGCCAGAATTCGCCTCGTCGACATCCACTCGGCGCGTTACGCGATTGCGCGCCGCTATATGATTCGCCTGCGGCGCGATGACTTTGAAAATCCTGCGGAGGTCGAAGGCTTCGCGCGCACCGCCGGCATCTCCGTGGCGGAGTTCCGTCGCCAGTTCGAACATCTCATCGTCGCAGAACCGCCGCCGCTCGTGCTCACACAGAGCGACTGAGCGGCACCGGGCTTGCTGCTCGCAACCGATGGAGGTCCCCACAATGAAGATCCAATCCGTGCGGCAGCTATCCCGCATGGTCATCGCTTTGATGATCAGCGCACCGGCTTTTGCCACCGACTACTACGTCAAGAACGGCGGCAACGATACGCTCGACGGCCAGTCGCTCGCGAGCGCGTGGGCCACTCTCGGGCAGGCCGCTAACGTCGTCAATCCCGGCGACACGGTGCACGTGCAAGATGGCAGCTACAAGGGATTCTACCTGAGCCGCTCCGGTACGGCGGGAAACCCGATCACCTTCATCGCCGACGGGTCCGCGGCACAGATTACCGCCGACAACGGCACGACGCCTGATGGCATCAACGTCGAGGGCGCGTCATACGTCGTCATCGACGGGTTCATCGTCAATGATCGCACGCGCGCCGGGATCCGCACGGCGCTCTCCCAGTTCGTCACCGTGCGCCATTGCCACACCGGTTTCAACGGCACCTGGGGCATCTTCAGCGGCTTCGCCGACGACTTCACCATCGAATTCAACGAGACGCACCATTCGCAAACCCAACACGGCATTTACGTCTCGAACAGCGGCGATCGGCCGATCATCCGCGGCAACCTGGTACACGACAACTATGCCGCCGGTATCCACATGAACGGTGACGCCAGCCAGGGAGGTGACGGTCGGATTTCCAACGCCCTGGTCGAACGCAACGTCATCTATAGCAACGGCGTCGGCGGCGGCTCAGGCATCAACATGGACGGCATTACCGACAGCATCGTGCGCGACAACCTGCTCTACGACAACCACGCCAGCGGCATCAGCATGTACCAGATCGACGGTGCCACCGGCTCGACGAACAACGTCGTCGTCAACAACACCATCATCAATGCCATGGACGGGCGCTGGTGCGTCAACATCAGCGATTCGCCCGGCAACACGGTGCTCAACAATATTCTCTACAACTATCATTCGTTCCGCGGCGTGATCACCGTCGACACCGCAAGCCGCGCCGGCTTCGCGAGCGACTACAACAGCCTCATGAGCCGCTTCAGCACCGACACTGGTGATACCGTCATCCCCTTCGCGAGCTGGCAGGCGCTCGGGTACGACGCGCATTCCTTCCTGGCGACACCAGGGGCACTGTTCGTGACGCCCGGCGCGGACTTTCACCTGCTTGCGGGCAGCCCGGCTTTGGACAGCGGCACCGCGAACGACGCGCCGTCGTTCGACGTCGACGGCAGTCCACGCCCGGTGGGTGCAGGTTTCGACATCGGCGCGTACGAGAGTCAGTTGCCGAACTGCGGCAACGGCAGCATCGATCCGGGCGAGCAGTGCGGCGAACCGGGGCTCAGCTGCAGCGACTCGTGCACGGGGTGCGCCAGCTGCGTCTGCGCGGCGCTGCCGCTGGTATGCGGCGACGGCAACGTGTGTGGCAGCGAACAGTGTGAGCAAGACGGTGACTGCAGCAGCGGCCAGGTCTGCCACAGCTGCCAATGTGAGAACGCTTCCGCCTGTGACAGCGGCATCACGATGGCCAGCGCGGCGCTGCGGTTGCGCGCCACGCCCTTCAGTCTGATCATGAGTGGCAAGGCGATCATTCCGAAGCCCTGGCAAGGTGTGAACCCGCTGCTCAACGGCGTGCGCGTGCGCGTGGATACGGCGACCAGTCCGGGCGGCTTCGACGTCACCATTCCCGGTGGCGCGTTCACCAACGGCATTGGTTGGAAGGTGGACCGCACCGGGAAGCTGTGGACCTACAGCGACCGTTCCGGCAGCCGCGGTGGGATCACGGGGTTCACGGTGCGCGACCGGTCGCGGACGACGGACGGGTTGGTTGGGTGGACAGTGCGTGCCCACGGCGGCAGCATGACGCTGCCTGACGTCAATCACGTCCGCACCGCGGTTGTCGTTGGTGATGCGCTCGAGTGCGCCGAAATCGTCTGGAACCCTCCGACATCGTCGCGGCCGCGCTGCACGGGGACCGTCGCGCACCTCGCATGTCGTTGAGCTTGGACGCATAGTCCGTGATCCCCACCTCCCTGGGACATGGGCGCGCGCCGTGGATTCCCGCCTGCAGATTGCAGCAATGACGTGCTACCTGGCGTGTGCTACACACGCGAGCACAGAAGGGAGCCCACCGCGTGATCTATCAGGACAACTCGTACAGCATCGGTCGCACGCCGCTGATCCGCCTCAACCGGGTCATCAACGGCGGCGCCACGGTCTTGGCAAAGATCGAGGGCCGCAATCCCGCCTATTCCGTGAAGTGCCGCATCGGCGCGTCCATGGTCTGGGACGCGGAGCGCCGCGGCGTGCTGACCGCGGGCAAAGAGCTCATCGAGCCGACCAGTGGTAACACGGGAATCGCCCTCGCCTTCGTCGCCGCCGCGCGCGGCTATGCCATCACCCTGACGATGCCCGAGACGATGTCGCTCGAACGCCGCAAGGTACTGAAAGCGCTGGGCGCCAAGCTCGTGCTCACCGAAGGTCCACTCGGCATGAAGGGCGCGATCGCGCGCGCCGAGCAGTTGGCCACCGGCGATCCGGGCCACTATGTCCTGCTCCAGCAATTCAAGAATCCCGCGAACCCGGAGATTCACTTCAAGACCACCGGGCCGGAGATCTGGGAGGACACTGCGGGCAAGATCGACGTGCTGGTTTCCGGTATCGGTACCGGCGGCACCATCAGCGGCGTATCGCGCTACATCAAGCAGGTCGCCGGCAAGCAGATCCTTGCGGTCGGCGTCGAGCCGACCGCAAGCCCGGTCATCACGCAGATGCTGCACAAGCAGCCGTTGCAACCGGGGCCGCACAAGATCCAGGGCATCGGCGCCGGTTTCATTCCGGACACCCTCGACGTGTCGATGGTGGACCGCGTCGAACTGGTCACCGACGATGAGTCGATCGAGATGGCGCGGCGTTTGGGGCGCGAAGAAGGCATCCTCAGCGGTATCTCATGCGGCGCCGCCGTGGTCGCCGCGGCGCGCCTGGCCGGCGATCCGGCGTTTGCCGGCAAGACCATCGTCGCGATCCTGCCCGACGCCGGCGAACGCTACCTGAGCACGGCGCTCTACGCGGATCTCACGGCTTGATCAGCCGCGGATTAATCGGCTGGCCGTGCGAAAACTCGACGAGGTTACCGTCGGGGTCGCGCAGCATACAGAAGTACCCGACGATGGGGCCGGCATCGGTCGGCGCGTTGACCAGCAGCCCCTCCGCATCGGCACGCGCCGCCACCTCATCCACCGCGGCGCGCGACGGCAGATCGTACCCAAAGTGCGCCAGGCGCGGCGGGAAGGTCACCTCGCCCGGCGCGACGGTAATCGCCACGATGACGAACTCCGGATCCTGGGCTTGCTCGCTCAGCCACACCACACGCACCCCGGCGTCGACGCGATCGTGGACGACGTGCAGGCCGACGAAGCGCTGATAGAACTCGACGGTCCGCTGAGCATCGGCAACGAAGAGCGCAACGTGCGTCAGCTGGGCGGGCATTACCGGGAACCGGGGCGTGAAACGTAAAACATAAGACGTGAAACGTAAGCCGGGGAAGGCACCTTCTCTCAGTGACGGAAGCCCTTGATGTAGGGCAAGCCCGCGGCCGTGCGGCGAACCTCTTGCTCGGCTTGCAGAAGGATACGGGTCGCATCCCACGTGCCTTCGAGCAGTTGCTGGCGCGCGCCGCCGGGAAGGCTGATGGGGTACGTCGTCCCGCGATAGGTCACCGTCAGTGCGCCGATGTCGATGGCGAGGTCCTGCGCCGGGTCTTCCTCGACAGCCGCCATCATTGCCAGGATGTCGGCCGCGCTTGCCGTGACGCAGGGGATGCCGAGCGCCACACAGTTACCGAAGAAGATGTCGGCGAACGATTCGCCGATCAGTGCCTTGATGCCCCAGCGCAGGAGCGCTTGCGGCGCGTGCTCGCGCGAGGAGCCGCACCCGAAATTCTTGTTGACGATCGCCACCCGCGGCCCCTTGGCCTGAAAGCGCGGATCATCCATGATGTGTCCCAGCGAATGCCCCGCCGCATCTAAGCGTGCATCGTGGAAGGCATACGCTCCCATGCCTTCGAAGGTCACCGCCTTCATGTAGCGCGCCGGTATGATGCGGTCGGTGTCGATATCGTTGCCGCGCAGCGGAATCGGCCGGCCGCCAACCTTGGTGATACGAATCAATTCACTCATTTGTCCCTCAACACTCACAACATCCAGAAGGCCCCTTTGTTACGATTTACGCTTTACGTCCCCCAGCATCTCGCGCACATCGGCCACCGCACCTTCCAGCGCGGCAGCGGCGACCATCGCTGGGCTCATCAGCAGCGTGCGCCCCGACGGGCTGCCTTGGCGGCCTTTGAAATTGCGATTGCTCGACGAGGCGCAGATCTGGCGGCCGACCAGCTTGTCGGGATTCATCGCCAGGCACATCGAGCAGCCGGGCAGGCGCCATTCAAACCCGGCGTTCCGGAAGATTTCATCCAAGCCTTCCGCCTCCGCGGCCCGCGCCACCGCTTCCGAGCCGGGAACCACCAGCGCCTTGACGTGCGCCGCCACCTTTCCGAGACGCGCCACCCGCGCCGCTTCGCGCAGGTCGGAGAGACGGCCATTGGTACATGAGCCGATGAAGGCCACGTCGATGCGCGTGCCGCGCAGCGGGGCTCCGGGCTTGAGGTCCATGTAGGCGTATGCGTCCTCGGCCACTTCACGCTCGTCGGCGCTAAAGGAGGCCGGCGTCGGAATCGCTTCGTCAACGCCGATCGCCTGGCCGGGGTTGATCCCCCAGGTCACCGTCGGCGCGATCCGTGTCCCATCCAGATGCGTCTCGGCGTCGTACGCCGCATCCCGATCTGAAGCCATCGACTTCCACCACGCCACGGCGCGCTCGAAGTCGGCAGCCGCCGGAGCGAACTCGCGGCCACGCAGGTACGCAAAGGTCGTGTCATCGGGATTGACGTAGCCCAGGCGCGCGCCCCCTTCGATGCTCATGTTGCACACGGTCATGCGCTCTTCCATCGACATGCGTTCGATGACCTCGCCGGCATACTCGTAGGCGTAGCCGACGCCGCCTTTCACGCCGAGGGTGCGGATGATGTGTAGGATGACATCCTTCGCATAGACGCCAGGTCCGAGCCGGCCGTCGACGACGATGCGCCGGCTCTTGGGCTTCTGGATCGCCAGGCATTGCGACGCCAGGACGTCACGCACCTGGCTGGTCCCGATGCCGAACGCCACCGCGCCGAGCGCGCCGTGCGTGCTGGTATGACTGTCGCCGCACGCCACCGTAAGCCCCGGCTGCGTCAAGCCAAGCTCCGGCCCGAGCACATGAACAATCCCCTGATGTCCGCTGTTGGTGTCGAAGAAGCGGATGGCGAATTCCCGGCAATTGCGCTCGATGGCGCTCATCATGCCTTCCGCCTGCGTATCGAGATACGGACGCTGGTGCGTATCCGTGGGGATGATGTGATCGACGGTGGCGAACGTGCGCTCGGCAAACAACACCTTGAGGCCTTGCTCCCGTAGCATTTGAAACGCTTGCGGGCTGGTCACCTCATGGATGAGGTGCAGCCCAATGAACAGCTGCGTTTGGCCGGAAGGCAACTCGCGCACCGTGTGCGCCGCCCACACCTTATCGAGAAGACTCGTTCCCATGAATAACCTCGGGTTGAAGTGACGCTGATAGCGTATTCTTGCCTCCGTTGCGACCCAGGGTACGGTTGCGGGGCCAGAAATCAGGGCCGGGGACGACAGACGAGAGACCGCAACCACACCTTACGACGCAGAGCCCTGCGGCCCGATCGTGGTTTCGCGGCTGTGCCCGACGCCGTGCGCCCAGTCGGTGAAACGCACGCGATCCGGCGTTACTCTGACGATGAGGATGCGCGGATCATCCCACACGCTTTCCAGATCCGGAAAGCGTGTGGCGAGCAACTCCTGCCCGCGCCGGCGTTCGGCACCCTCAACGACCTCCGCCGTGCCGATCATTTCGACGCCGCGCATCGGCACCATGAACCCGTCATCGATCGCCGCCGCGACTTGTGCGCATTGGAGGACACCGCGGTGCTTCACACTGTCGCGGAAAACGAAGAAATACAGTCGCAACTCATCATCGAGCGCGAAACAGGTGGTGGCCGCCCGCACCTCACCCTCAAGTCGGGTCGCCAGCACCATCGAATGCCGTTGCCGCAAGTAGGCTCTGATCTCTTCCACCATCGGCGTAGCTAACCCCAATGAGACAGAACAAGCTTCACCACAGAGGCACGGAGACACGAAGAAGGCCGGGCTTCGGAGAGTGAAAGAGCGCTTTCCGGAATTTCATTTTGAATGAGGTTTGCTCTGCGCATCTCTAGTTCCAAAAGTCCCCGTCTTCTCTGTGCCTCCGTGCCTCTGTGGTGAAGTTCTTTTGTCATATCAAGACTAATTCACCGTGATTGTGACACGTCGGCCGAGCGATGGCGAGCCCTGCGGGCGGCGGATTTTCTGTGGGCCGCTCACGTTGGTCGCTGCGAGGTGCCGTCGCAAGGATTGGAGTCACACGCTACACCGGCTCACGCGCAGGCTGCTAGCGGACGGCCTGGTCGTGTGGCAGGATACGATCCGTATGCTCCTCCATCGGATGGGAACGGCCTTGTATCGCGCGGCACTGTTGGCGTGCCCGCGCTGCGGCGCGCGCACATTATTCAGCGGCCCCTTCTCGATGCACGAAACGTGCGCCATCTGCCATCTCGTATTCGAGCGCGAGCCGGGCTACTTCATCGGCGCCATCTACATCAACTACGCGGCCACCACGCTGATCAGCATCGCAGGCTTCCTGCTGCTGGACGCGTACACCAGCATTTCCCTGACCGCGCAATTGCTCCTCTGGAGTGTGTTCGGCATCGGATTTCCGCTGCTGTTCTACCGCTACTCGAAGAGTCTCTGGCTGGCGATCGATCATTTCCTGAGTCCGCAGGGTCCCGATCTGCAGATCGCTCCCAGCCACCGCCGCTGAACCCCTGCCCGACACATTTCGAAGATGGACGATACTGCGATTCAGGTCGAACGACTGCGGCACGCCTACGGCAATCGCGTGGCGCTCAACGATATCACCTTCAGCGTGACGCGCGGCGAGATCTTCGGCCTGCTGGGACCAAACGGCGGCGGCAAGACGACGCTCTTCAGAATCCTGTCAACGCTCATGCAGCCGACGGGTGGCTCGGCAGTGATCTTCGGCGATCGGCTCCCGGGCGAACCCGATGCCGTGCGCCGCCACCTGGGAGTCGTCTTTCAACATCCAAGTCTCGACGACAAGCTCACGGTCGCGGAGAATCTGGTGTGTCACGGCAACCTCTACGGCTTGCACGGTGTCACCTTGCGGCGGCGATCGGATGCCGTGCTGCGCCGCCTCGGTCTCGGCGAACGCGCCGACGACCGTGTCGAGACGCTCTCCGGAGGACTGCAGCGGCGCACTGAGTTGGCGAAGGCGCTGTTGCATGAGCCGCGCTTGCTGCTGCTCGACGAGCCCAGCACCGGCCTCGACCCCGGTGCGCGCCGCGACTTCATGCAATACTTGCGACAATTGCGCGACCAGGATGGCGTGACCATCGTTCTGACGACCCACTACATGGAAGAAGCCGAGCGCTGCGACCGGGTGGCCATTCTCCATCAGGGCAATCTCGTCAGTGTCGGCTCTCCGGCGGAGCTCAAGCAACGCGTCGGCGGCGACGTCGTGGTTCTGCAGACCAGCGACGCCGCGGGGCTGGAGGCCAAAATCCGCGAGCGTTTCGGCTGTACGCCTACCGTGGTCGACGGCACCTTGCGCGTCGAACGGCCGCGCGGGCACGAGTTCGTGCGCGACGTGGTCGACGCATTCCCGGCGGACATCACGCTGATCACCTACGGTAAGCCCACGTTGGAGGATGTCTTCATCCATCTCACCGGTCACCGCTTTTGGGCGGACGGAAACGAGCAGGAGAACGCCGCGTGACGACACTGCTACTCCCCGCCGTCGCCCTGTGGCGCCGCGAGATCGTGCGGTTCCTGCGCCAACGCAGCCGCGTCACCGGCGCGTTCGCGCAGCCGTTGGTGTTCTGGCTGTTGCTCGGTGGTGGCCTCAACGCCTCTTTCCGGCCGGCCGGAGCGAGCGGCACGAACTATGTCGAGTACTTCTATCCGGGCACCATCGCGCTGGTCCTGCTGTTCACGGCAATCTTCGCGACGATTTCGACGGTCGAGGATCGCCGCGAAGGCTTCCTGCAAGGGGTCCTGGTCGCACCGGTGCCGCGGTGGACCATCGTCCTTGGACAAGCCCTGGGTGGCACCACGCTCGCGGTCGTCCAGGGGGCACTGTTCATGCTGCTGGCGCCGTTCCTCGACATCCACGTTACGGTCGGTTCGTTTATCGCCACGTTGATCGTGATGACCATCGTGGCGCTGGGTCTCACCAGTCTTGGGCTGATCATCGCCTGGCGCATGGAATCGACCCAGGGCTTTCACGCCATCATGAATCTCATCTTGATACCGATCTGGTTACTGTCGGGCGCCTTCTTCCCGGCGACCGGAGCGCCGACCGTGCTGTACTGGCTCATGACCTTGAACCCGCTCACCTACGGCATGGCCGCGTTGCGGCGCTGTCTGTACCTGAACAACCCCGCAGCCGCCGGGCCGGTGCCGGGGCTGCTGCTGTCACTCGTGGTCAGCGTGGTATTTTGCGCCCTGGCATTTGCCGTCGCGGTGCGGACCGCCAGTCGCAGCGGCGCGGTGCGGTGAGGGGACACCTTACAGATATCGCTTGTGTATCAGTGGCCCAGGTGGCATGTACCGTGTGCGCGGTTTGCGCGAGCGTGTACAGGAGGGATCCATGTGGCAATGTCCTCGCAATGATGCCGCGACCCGACGACGGTCGCGTGACCGAGGGCGCGGATCTCGGCTCACGGCGGTGGCCATCGCGATCAGCGTGACGGTCGCGGTTCTTGGATCAAAGAGCGCTGCCACCGGGGAGTGCCCGCCGCCACGTTCCGCTCCGCCAGGACCTGCCCTCTGGCTCTCTGACGAAGTGATTGGCGCCGGCGCAGCCGCAACGATCACGGTGAACCTCGCAGCTGGAAGCTCACAGATTGCCGCCTTGGAGAGCGACCTGGCGTTCCCTGCGAGCGCCCCGATTGCGGCCAAGGCAAATGGTAGGCCCGACTGTACCGTGAACCTCGACATCAACAAGGGGGCCACGAGCTTTGGCTTTTTGCCGGTCAACTGCAGCGGTGCAGCCTGCACAACCGTGCGCGCGATCGTGATCTCATTCGATGATTCGAACCCGATTGCCGATGGCTCGGTTCTCTTCACCTGTAGCCTGAACGTCGACGCGAGCGCCAGCGGACGCCTCGATTACACCTTCAGCGGCACGATCTTATCCGATCCGGGCGGCGCCAAGGTGCTGGATTCGGGCGACCAGGATGGTGAGCTGTGCGTCGCTACAGCCCCGCCGCCTCGCTGCCCGACGCCCCGGCCTGGGCCCTCCGGCCCTGCGATATGGATCCCTGATCAAACGGCGCTGCCGGTACCGAGCGCAATCACCGTGAGGCTGGCGAATGACCCTACGGAGATCGCCGCGTTAGAGAGTGATCTGACATTCCCGGTAACGGCACCGATCGCCGCCAAGGCCAACGGGAAACCCGACTGCACCGTCAACCCCGACATCGACAAGAACGCCACAACCTTTGGCTTCCGGCCACCCGGCTGCAGTGGGAGCGCGTGCACGACGATGCGAGTGATTGTGCTGGCAATCGACAACACCAACGCGATTCCCGTTGGCTCCCCGCTGTTCACTTGTAACATCGACAGCAGCGCCGGGATCACCGGCATCCTCGACTACGTATTCATGGATACCGTGCTCTCTGATCCCTCTGGCCACAAGGTGCCCGATGCCGGCGATCAGGACGGCAGGATCTGCGTCGACGACGGCGGGCCAGGTCCAACCGCGACGCCCACCGCCTCTCCCACGTGGACACCGTCGCCGTCGCCGACGCCGACACCGGCCTGCAGCGGCGACTGTGGCGGTATCGCTCAGGTCACGGTGGCCGACGTGATCACCCTGGTCAACATCGCGCTGGGCAACGAGCCACCATCGGCCTGTTCGCATGGCATCCCAAGCGGCAGCGTCGCCGATATTTCCCTGATCATCCAAGCCGTCGGACACGCGCTCAACGACTGCCCGAGCTGACCGTCTTCGACTGGTAGCATCGTCTTCTCAGGGAATCCGAAAAAGTCCTCGTGGTCCCCCTCCCCGATTCGCGCGGCAAACGGCCGGAGCTATAGGAATGTCGCAAACACACTGTCCGCCAGCAGCAAACCGCGCGGCGTGAGGCGCCAGCGCGCCTCGTGGTACTCCAGCAAGCCGCCGTCGCGGAGATCCCCGACGTGCGGGAAGACGTCCGCGAGCTCAGCCCCGAAGCGGTCGCGAAAGGTGGCGGCAGCGAAACCGTCGAGGCAGCGCAAGCCCAGGAAGACGAACTCACCGCGCGCCTGTCCCACGTCGAGCCGCTCCGCGGTGACGCGCGCATGGCCGTGAGTTTCGATTGCGGTGATGTAGCGCGCCGGCATCTTCTCATTGCTCCAGCGGTGGCCCCATGCAGGCACCACGCCGGCGCCGTCGGTGGCGCTCTCAGTCAACGTCCGCGCGTATGAGTGCGCACCCGCGCCGACGCCAAGGTAGCTGCCGCTCTCCCAGTAGTTCAGATTGTGCCGGCACGCTTGCCCCGGCTGGGCGTAGTTGGAGATTTCGTACTGCTGATAGCCGGCGGCCTGCAGTCCTTCCTGGGTGCGCGTGAACAGCGCCACCTCGATCTCCTCGGGCAGTTGTCGCAGCTTGCCTTGCGCGCGCCACTGGTGGAAGGCGGTGCCCTCTTCGTAGGTCAGGTTGTACGCCGAAATGTGATCCGGTTGCAGCGCGCAGGCACGGGCCATGTCGCTCTCCCATTCCGGCACTGTCTGATTCGGCAACGCATAGATCAGGTCGACGCTGACTCGGCCGAAGCCAGCCGCACGCGCCCAGTGCACCGCGGCTTCCGCATCGTCACCGGAATGAATCCGCCCCAAGGTCTGCAGATGCCGGGCGTGGAACGATTGCACACCAAAGCTCATGCGGTTCACGCCGGCGGCGCGGAAGCCGTGCAGCCTGTCCAGCGTGAGGGTTCCTGGATTCGCTTCGAGGGTTACCTCGGTGTCCGCCGCCATCGTCCAGTTGCGCGCCGCGGCGGCGAGGATTGCGCTGATGGATGCGGCCGCAAACAGCGACGGCGTTCCGCCGCCGAAGAAGATCGTCTGGATCGCGCCGCCCCGCCACGTCATCGACGCGCCGTACTCGTCGAGCTCACGGCACAGCGCGTCGACGTAGCGTGCCTCCGGCCACTGCGTCGCCGCATAGGAATTGAAGTCACAGTAGGGACACTTGGCGACACAGTACGGAATGTGGATGTAGAGCGAAAACTCGCGCATCGGTGCGTAGCTTAGCACCAAAATCAAAGAAAGGAGGTCTCACGCAAATACGCAAAGGGAAAGTCGCCACCAAGACGAGGCAAAGAGTCTTTCTGATTCTTCGCGTCTTCCTTTGCGCCTTTGCGTGAGGCGCGATCGGCGGATGAACGACAAAGGTCCCGTTACCGCGCCTAGTACTTGCGCAACACCGCCACCACCACGCCGCGCACCTCGACGTCCTGGGCTTTCACGATGATCGGCGCCATGGACTGGTTGGCCGGCATCAAGCGGACCTTGCCGCCCTTGTCGCGATAGAAGCGTTTCACCGTCGCGTCACCATTGATCAGCGCCACGACGGTCTCCCCGTTGTCCGCCGTCTTGCGCTCCTCGACGATGATGTAGTCGCCGTCGAAGATGCCGTCCTCGACCATCGAGTTGCCCTTCACGCGCAACACAAAGGTATTTTGCCGGCGGACGAACTCCTCGGGAACGGAGAAGCTGTCGTTGCCTTCCAGGGCCTCGATGGGATGCCCCGCGGCAACGTACCCCAGCAGCGGCAGCGCCACCGCCGAGGAGCGCTTCTGCTTGGGCACCAGCTCGATGGCGCGGCTGAAGTTCCACTTGCGCTTGATCAGCCCCTTGTCCTCGAGGTTCGACAAGTGCTTGTGGACCGTCGCCGGCGACGACAAGCGAAAGTGTGCGCCGATCTCCTCCAACGTTGGCGCGTACCCTTGCCGCGCGATGTAGTCGTCGAGATAGTCGAACAGCTGCTTCTGCCGCTTCGTCAGGGTCATCGCCTCCTCCACCGCTTCATGAGCCGGGGTTGTAGCGAACATCAGGCGAAACCGCAAACATCGGATGCAGCCTCCAGCGCGCGGCTTTTGCTACCTTGCTTGACCCTTTGTCCCACGGCCGATAGCGTCGCGGGTAGGTGGAGGTGCAGATGAAGGCGCTGTTCCTCACGAACGAATACCCGCCACACATCTATGGCGGGGCGGGTGTGCACGTCGACTACCTGACGCGCGAGCTAGCCAGGCTGATCGACGTGGAAGTGCGCTGCTTCGGCGAACAGGATGCGGCGAGCGACCACCTGCGCGTGCGTGGGCATGACGTCGACGCGCGGCGGTTTGCGGCTACCGACCCGCGGCTGCGCCCTGCCCTGCAAGCCCTGGCGCGCTGCATCAGCTTCAACGCGCAGCCGATCGATGCCGACGTGGTGCACTGCCACACGTGGTACACCCATTTCGGTGGCATCGTAGCCAAGCTCGCCTACGACCTGCCGCTGGTCATCACCACCCACTCTCTGGAACCGCTGCGTGCTTGGAAGCGGGAGCAGCTCGGACGCGGCTACGAGCTGTCGTCCTGGCTCGAGCGTACGGCGTTGGAGATGGCGGACGCGGTCATCGCCGTTTCCAACGGCATGCGCGAGGACATTCTCCGCCTGTTCCCGATCGACCCCGCACGCATTCACGTCGTGTACAACGGCATCGACACCGAGGAGTATCACCGCGTCACGACACGCGCGGCGCTCGCGCGCTACGGCATCGATCCCACCCTCCCCTACGTCCTCTTCGTCGGACGGATCACTCGGCAGAAGGGCATCCTCCACCTGGTGCACGCCATCGCACACCTGGCAGCCAACGTCCAGGTGGTGCTGTGTGCGGGTGCGCCCGACACGCCGGAAATCGGCGACGAGATGGCCACGGCGGTGCGCGAGATGCAGGCGCGGCGCCCCCACATCGTCTGGATTGCGGAAATGGTCGACAAGCCCAGTGTCATCGAGCTGTACTCGCATGCCGCGGTCTTCTGCTGTCCCTCGATTTACGAGCCGTTCGGGATCATCAATCTCGAAGCCATGGCCTGCGGCACGCCGGTCGTCGGCAGTGCGGTCGGCGGCATCCCCGAGATCATCGTCCCCGAGGAGACCGGTCTGCTGGTCGATCTCGGACCTCAACGTGCCGACACCAGCGAGCCCGAGGATGCCGACGCGTACGCCCGCCGTCTGGCGGCGGCACTCAACCGGCTGCTCGGCGACGATGGTCTGCCCCGTCGCATGGGCGCCGCGGGCCGCGCACGTGCCGTGCAGATGTTTGGGTGGGCCGCCATCGCGCGGCAGGTGAAGGCGCTCTACGAATCGCTGCTGGCTCCACAACACCGCTAGGACCTGCGGCCAGCGTCTTTTCTATGGTCCGCTCCCGTTGGTCGCTAGGCGCTGCCAGTCCGACGGGCTGCTAGCGTCGGGAACCAACGAGCCTCGCGTCACAGCGCAACGTGAGTTGAACCGCGAGGCAGGTACCGGTAGCTTTGACAGTTGAACGCCCGCGCGCATGAGGCGCGCCGACCGAAGCATGCGACTACAGCCGGGACAGCCCTATCCTCTGGGCGCAACGTGGGACGGACTGGGCGTCAACTTCGCGCTGTTCTCGGAGCACGCGACCGGCGTTGATCTCTGCCTCTTCGACTCCCCTGACGCGTCGACGGAGTCGCAGCGCATCGCGCTGCGCGAGCATACCGACATGGTGTGGCACGGCTACGTGCTTGGTCTCCGTCCGGGCCAGCTGTACGGCTACCGCGTCCACGGGCCCTACGAGCCACAGGCCGGCCAGCGCTTCAACAGTAACAAAGTGGTGCTCGATCCGTACGCCAAAGCCATCGGGCGGCCGCTGCGCTGGGGCGACGCACTGTTCGGGTATCGGATCGGTGACGCGCAGGACGATCTCTCCTTCGACGAACGCGACAGCGCCGCCGGCGCCCCGCTGGCGGCGGTAACCGACGGGGCGTTCACGTGGGGGAACGACACGCCGCCACGAACGCCGTGGCACGACACACTGATCTACGAGCTACACGTCAGAGGCTTGACCCGACTGCATCCCAACCTGCCCGACGCCCTCCGCGGCACCTACGCCGGGCTCGCCTCCGAGCCCGTGCTGCGGCACCTCACCGACCTTGGCGTGACCGCGGTTGAGCTCATGCCCGTGCATCACCACGCCTACGACCGCCATCTTGTCGAGCGTGGCTTGCACAACTTCTGGGGATACAACACGCTCGCGTTCTTCGCACCCGATCAGCGCTACAGCGCCGCAGCCTCGCCGATGGACACGTTGCGCGAGTTCAAGATGATGGTGCGCGCGCTGCACGCCGCCGGCATCGAGGTCATCCTTGATGTTGTCTACAACCACACCGCCGAGGGCAATCATCTCGGGCCGACCCTGTCGCTGCGCGGCATCGACAACAGCGCATACTACCGCCTGGTGCAGGACGATCAGCGCTACTACCAGGACTTCACCGGCTGCGGCAACACGCTCAACATGCTCAATGCGCGCGTGCTGCAGCTGATCATGGATAGCCTGCGCTACTGGGTCCTGGAGATGCACGTCGACGGCTTTCGCTTCGATCTCGCCAGCGCCCTGGCGCGCGAGCTGTACGACGTCAATAAGCTCAGCGCCTTCTTCGACGTCATCCATCAGGATCCGGTCATCTCACAGGTCAAATTGATTGCCGAGCCATGGGACCTCGGCGCCGGCGGCTACCAGGTCGGCAATTTTCCGGTATTGTGGACGGAATGGAACGGCAAGTACCGCGACTGCGTGCGGCGCTTCTGGCGCGGCGACGGTGGCCAATTACCGGAGCTGGCCACCCGTCTCGCCGGCAGCAGCGATCTGTACGAGCACAGCGGGCGCCGGCCGTACGCCAGCATCAACTTCGTTACCTGCCATGACGGCTTCACGCTTCAAGATCTGGTGACCTACGACGGCAAGCACAACGAGGCCAACGGCGAAAACAATCAAGACGGCGACAACAACAACAACAGCTGGAACTGCGGTACCGAGGGACCGACGAACGATGCGGCCATCCGCGCCTTGCGCGCGCGCCAGCAGCGCAACTTCTTCGCCACGCTGCTCCTGTCGCAGGGTGTCCCGATGATGTGCGCCGGTGACGAGCTGGGACGCTCGCAGCGCGGCAACAACAACGCCTATTGTCAGGACAACGAGATCAGCTGGGTCGATTGGAATCTCGACGAGAGTCAGATCGATTTTCTCAAGTTCTGCCGCCACGTGATCGGCTTGTGGCGCACCCATCCGGTGTTCCGGCGGCGTCAGTTCTTTCAGGGCCGCAAGCTGCGCGGTGCCGAGGTCAAGGACCTGACCTGGTTTGGGACCGACGGCAAGGAGATGACCCAGCGCACCTGGAGCGCCGATTTCAACCGCTCCCTCATGATGCGCGTCCACGGCGACAGCCTCGACGAAGTCGACGCGCACGGCGAGCAGGTCGTCGACGACACCTTCCTCTGGCTGCTGAATGCCCATCACGAGCCGGTCACCTTCACGCTGCCACCGGCGCCGCGTCGCGGCCGTTGGGAGCGCATCCTCGACACCTCGGAGCCCCACTGGAACCGGCGGGCCACGCCGCGCGGAATTCATTACCGCGTGCGCGGGCGCGCCCTGGCCTTACTGTGTGCATCGCGGCGCAAGGGCGCCGCGAAAAAGGAGAAGTCGTGACCGGCGACCGTATGGCCTCCGCGCCGGCGCGCGTCGTGATCGAGGACGTGGTCCCCGAGATCGATGGTGGGCGCTTTCCCGTGAAGCGTATCGTCGGCGCAACCGTGACCGTGGAGGCCGACATCCTTGCGGAGGGCCACGATCGCCTTGCCGCAGTGCTGTGCTCCCGTCTGGCCGGAGCGTCCGCGTGGCAGGAGTCTGCCATGCAGCCGCTGCTGAATGACCGGTGGCAGGGCCAGTTCACGGTCACGGAACTGGGAGAGTACGAGTACACCATCATCGCCTGGATCGATGCCTTCAGCTCGTGGCGCAGCGGCTTGATCAAGAAATTCGATGCCGGCCAGGATGTCACCAGCGAATTGATGGAAGGTGCCGAGCTGATCCGCGCCGCCGCGGCGCGTGCCGCCGGCGTCGATCGCGAGTGGTTGACCGTGCAGAGCGCCATCGTCGGCGGTATGAGCGCGCCGCCGCTGCGGCTCGACGCGGCGCGCAGCGCGGAGCTGCAGTCGCGCATGGAACGCTATCCCGATCGTAACCGCGCAACGACTTACCCGCGTACCCTGCGTGTACAAGTCGAGCGGGAACGGGCCGCCTGGGGCGCGTGGTACGAAATGTTTCCGCGCTCCTGCTCTCCCGAGGCCGGGCGCCACGGGACCTTCAAGGATTGCGCGGCGCGCGTACCGTACGTGGCCTCGATGGGGTTCGACGTACTCTATCTGCCGCCCATCCATCCGATTGGTGTCACCCATCGCAAAGGAGCCAACAACACGCCCGCCGCGGGGCCAAATGCCCCCGGCAGCCCCTGGGCGATCGGCAGCGCGGACGGCGGTCACACCGCGGTGCACCCGGCGCTCGGCACGCTCGACGACTTTGACCAGCTTGTCGCCGACGCGCGAGCCCATGGTCTCGAAGTCGCGCTCGATCTGGCCTTTCAGTGCTCCCCCGACCATCCGTACGTCCGCGACCACCCCGAATGGTTTCGCCGGCGCCCCGACGGGACAGTGCAGTACGCCGAGAATCCGCCGAAGGCGTATCAGGATATCTTTCCGCTCAACTTCGAGACCGCGCAATGGCAGGAGTTGTGGGACGAGTTGCGGCGGGTCGTGCTGTTCTGGATCGGGCACGGCATCACCATTTTTCGCGTCGACAACCCGCACACCAAGCCGTTCGCCTTCTGGGAGTGGCTGATTCGTGAGGTGCACCGGGAGCATCCGGCGGTGATCTTCCTCGCGGAGGCGTTCACCCGCCCGAAGGTGATGCACACGCTCGCGAAGAGCGGCTTTGCCCAGTCATACACCTACTTCACCTGGCGCAATACCAAAGCCGAGCTGACGGACTACTTCGTCGAGCTCACGCAGCCGGGCACGCGCGAGTACATGCGGCCGAACCTGTTCGTCAACACCCCCGACATTCTCCCCGAATACCTGCAATTCGGTGGCCGCCCAGCGTTTCAGGTCCGCCTCGTCCTGGCCGCCACGCTGGCCGGCAACTATGGAGTCTACGGACCTGCCTGCGAGCTGTGCGAGGCGCGCGCCATTCCCAACACCGAGGAGTACCAGGATTCCGAAAAGTACCAGCTGCGGCACTGGGAGCTCGAGCGTCCGGACAATTTGCGGCCGTTCATCGCCCGGCTGAACGCGATTCGCCGCGACAACCCGGCGCTGCGGTATGACGCCCGCCTGCGTTTCTGCACGGTCGACAACGAGCAGTTGCTGGCTTACGCGATGACCACGCCCGATCTCGGCAACATTCTCGTGCTCGTCGTCACCCTCGATCCGCATCACGCTCACAGCGGTACGGTGGAGCTGCCGATCGAGGCGCTCGGCATCGATGCGGCGCAGCCCTATCAGGTGCACGAGCTGCTCGGCGACGCACGCTATCTGTGGCACGGGGCGCGTAACGTTGTGGCCATCGACCCGGCCGCGGCACCGGCACAGATTTTCCGTGTCCGCCGCCACGTCCGTAGCGAGCGCAACTTCGACTACTTCATGTGAAGCCATGAACCGACGCTCAACGACGCGCACATCGGTGAAAAAGCGGCCCGGCGCACTCGCGAGCGACCCGCTGTGGTACAAGGACGCGATTCTGTACGAGCTGCGGGTCGGCGCCTATCAGGACAGCGACGGCGACGGCATCGGTGATTTTCGCGGCCTGACCTCGCGCCTCGATTACCTGCAAGACCTCGGCATCACGGCGGTGTGGTTGTTGCCCTTCTGCCCGTCGCCGTGGCGCGACGACGGCTATGACATCTCGGACTACACCAACATTCACCCCGACTGCGGCACCCTCGACGACTTCAAGCTGTTCCTGCGCGAAGCCCACCGTCGTGGCATCCGCGTCATCACCGAGCTGGTGATCAATCACAGCTCCGACCAGCACCCCTGGTTCCAGCGCGCCCGGCGCGCGGCGCCCGGCAGCCGCGAGCGCAACTACTACGTCTGGAGCGATACGCCCGAGAAGTATCGCGACGCGCGCGTCATCTTCAAGGACTTCGAACCCTCGAACTGGACCTGGGACCCGGTGGCCAAAGCCTACTATTGGCACCGCTTCTACGGGCACCAACCCGATCTCAACTTCGATCACCCTGAGGTGAAGAAGGCGGTGTTCCACTTCCTCGATTTCTGGCTCGGGCTCGGCGTCGACGGCCTGCGGCTCGACGCCATTCCGTACCTCTACGAACGCGAGGACACCACGTGCGAGAATCTCCCGGAGACGCATGCCTTCTTGAAGGAGCTGCGGGCGCACGTCGACCAGCGTTTCGAGGACCGCATGCTGCTGGCCGAAGCCAACCAATGGTCGGAGGACGCCGTGGCCTACTTCGGCAACGGCGACGAGTGCCACCTGTCGTTCCACTTTCCGGTAATGCCGCGCCTGTTCATGGCGCTGCATATGGAGACCCGCTACCCGATCATCGACATTTTGACACAGACGCCGGCCATCCCGGAAACCTGCCAGTGGGCGCTCTTTCTGCGCAACCACGACGAGCTGACGCTCGAGATGGTCACCGACGAGGAGCGCGATTACATGTACCGCGTCTACGCGCACGACGCGCAGGCGCGCATCAACCTCGGCATTCGCCGCCGTCTGGCGCCGCTGCTCGGCAGCGACCGGCGGCGCATCGAGCTGATGAATGCCTTGCTGCTATCGCTGCCTGGGACGCCGGTCATCTACTACGGCGACGAGATCGGCATGGGCGACAACTTCTATCTCGGCGACCGCAACGGCGTGCGCACGCCGATGCAATGGAGCGCCGATCGCAACGCCGGCTTCTCGCGCGCCAATCCGCAGCGGCTCTATCTGCCGGTGGTCGTCGATCCCGAGTATCACTACCAGAGCGTCAACGTCGAGACGCAGCAAGCCAACCCGCGCTCGCTGCTATGGTGGATGAAACGGCTGATTGGGCTGCGCAAGCGTTACCAGGCCTTCGGCCGCGGCAGCATCGAGTTTCTGCATCCGAGCAATCGCAAAGTGCTGGCCTTCATCCGCTGCTACGGCAACCAGCAGCTCCTGGTGGTCGCCAATCTGTCCCGCTTCGTGCAATACGTCGAGCTCGATCTCGCCGCCTACCGCGGCGCCGTGCCCGTCGAGTTGTTTGGGCGTACGGCGTTCCCGGCGATTGGCGAGCTGCCGTACCTCCTGACGCTCGGCCCGCATATGTTTTACTGGTTCGCCCTCGAATCCGGTCACCCGGCGGCTGTGGAGACGGCGGCCAGTGTCGAGGCGCGCGTCCCGGTGCTGCAGACTGCCGGGATATGGGAAAGCATCTTCGATGGGGCGAGCAAGGCGGCCCTGGACAACGCGCTCCCCGCCTTCTTGCGCACCCGCCGCTGGTTCGGCGGCAAAGGGTTGGACATTCGGGCGGCCACGATCGCCGACACGATTGCGTTTCCAAACGACGGCGCCGCCGCCGTCGTGGCATTGATTCAGGTGGACTATGCGCTGGGAGGAATGGAAACCTATGCGTTGCCCGTGACCTTTGCCTCGGGCCACCGTGCCGCGCACATCCGCGAGGCCACCCCGTATGCAGTCGTGGCGGAGCTGCACGTGCATGGCAGGAACGGCATCGTGGCGGGGATTCTGTACGATGCGGTCGAAGACCACGCCTGGTGCGCCAGCCTGCTCGATGCGATCGCGCGCCGTCGTCAATTGCGCGGCACGGCGGGCGAACTGACCGCGACACCGACGCGCGCCTTCCGCTCGCTGCATGGCCCCCCCGACACGCCGCTCCCCCCGACGGTGCTCCGCGCCGAACAAAGCAACACCTCGATCGTCTATGGCGAGCGGCTGATCCTCAAGCTGTTCCGTCGTCTGGCGGAAGGCGTCAACCCGGACTTGGAAGTGTCGCGTGCCCTGACCGAGCATCACACCTTCGTGCACACCGCGCCGGTGGCTGGCGCGCTCGAATACCGCGTCCCACGACGAGAGCCCATGACCCTCGCCATTCTGCAGGGCTTCGTCGCCAACGAGGGCGACGCCTGGCGCTACACCCTGGATCAGTTGAAGCATTACTTCGAGCGCGCGTTGGTGCGCCGGACGGAGACGGTGCCGCTCCCCGATGCAGACGTACTGGCACTCACGCAACAAGACCCGCCCCCAATGGTGGCCGAGATGCTCGGTGAATACGTCGAGTCCGCCCGTCTGCTCGGACGGCGGACCGCGGAGCTGCACATCGCTCTGGCGTCGGTGCGCGACAACCCTGCCTTCGCACCAGAGCCGTTCACCACGCTGTATCAACGCTCGCAATATCAGTCGATGCGCAACCTGACCGCGGCCGTCTTCCAGCTCCTCCGCGAACGCCACGCGGCGCTGCCCGCGGAGGTGGCGCCGGAGGCTGCCAGGCTCCTCGGGCTCGAAGACACGGCGCTGCAAGCACTGCGCGCCATCGTCGGTCACAAATTCGGCGGCGCGCGCATTCGCTGCCACGGCGATTACCATCTCGGACAGGTTCTGCACACCGGCAAGGACTTCGTCATCATCGACTTCGAAGGCGAGCCGGCACGCCCACTGAGCGAGCGCCGCGCCAAGCGCTCGCCGTTGCGGGACGTCGCCGGCATGCTGCGCTCGTTCGACTACGCCGCGCAAACCGTGCTGTTCAACGCCGCCGGCGGCGGCAGCATTCGACCGGAAGATGTCCCGGTTCTCGATGCATGGGCGCGATTCTGGCAACGCTGGGTCAGCTCCGCGTTTCTGCGCGCGTATCTGCACGACTGCACCGAGACCAGCTTCCTGCCCCCTTCGCGCGCCGATCTGGCCACGTTGCTGCGCGTCCTGCTCCTCGACAAGAGCGTCTACGAAATCGGCTACGAGCTCAACAACCGGCCCGACTGGGTCAGGATTCCGCTGCGCGGAGCGCTCGAGCTGCTCGAGCGCACGTAACCTCCGCATTGGCAAGGAGACAGGATGCCCGTCCGCTACGACCTGACGCTACTCACGGACGACGATCTCTATCTCTTCAATCAGGGCTCGCACTTCCATCTGCACGAGAAGCTCGGTGCGCACCCGGGGCGGCGCGACGGCAGCGAGGGCACGTACTTCGCCGTCTGGGCCCCCAACGCCGAGCGCGTCGGCGTGATGGGCGACTTCAACGATTGGCAGATCGCCACGCATCCACTGCGAGCGCGCGGCTCCTCCGGCATCTGGGAGGGGTTCATCAGCGGCATCGCACCGGGCACGCGCTACAAGTATCACATCGCCTCGCGCTACGGCGGCTACCAGGTCGACAAGGCCGATCCCTTCGCCTTCCATTGCGAGATTCCGCCGGCGACCGCCTCGAAGGTGTGGTCGTTGGAGTATCAGTGGGGTGACCACGAGTGGATGGCGGCGCGCGGATCCCGCAACCGACTCGACGCGCCGCTGGCGATCTACGAGGTGCACGCGGGCTCGTGGCGGCGCGTGCCCGAGGACCGCAACCGCTCGCTTACCTATCGCGAACTCGCCGTCGCCCTCGCCGACTACGTGTCCGAGATGGGATTCACCCACGTCGAGCTCATGCCCATCATGGAGCACCCATTCTATGGCTCATGGGGCTATCAAACCACCGGCTACTTCGCACCCACCAGCCGCTACGGCACGCCACAGGATTGCATGTATCTGATTGATATCCTGCACCAGCGTGGCATCGGCGTGATCCTCGACTGGGTGCCGTCACACTTTCCGACCGATGAGCACGGCCTCGCCTTCTTCGATGGAACGCATCTCTACGAGCACGGCGATCCGCGCCAAGGCGTGTCGCCGGAATGGCACAGCTTCATCTTCAACTGTGGGCGGCACGAGGTCCAGAGCTTCCTCATCAGCAACGCCATGTTCTGGCTCGAGGCGTATCATGCCGACGCCCTGCGCGTCGACGCCGTCGCCTCGATGCTCTACCTCGACTACGGACGCCAGCCCGGCGAGTGGATTCCGAACCAGTACGGCGGCCGCGAGAATCTCGAATCCGTGGCGTTTCTGCGGCGCCTCAATGAGGAAGTGTTCAAGGTGCACGGCGACGTGCAAACCATCGCCGAGGAGTCCACGGCGTGGCCCATGGTCTCGCGCCCGTTGTACGTTGGCGGGCTGGGCTTCGGTCTCAAGTGGGACATGGGCTGGATGCACGACACGCTCCACTACCTGGCACGCGACCCGGTCTTCCGGAAGTACCACCTCAACGAGCTGACCTTCCGGCAGGTCTACGCGTTCGCGGAGAATTTTGTGCTGCCGCTGTCACATGACGAAGTCGTGTACGGCAAGGGCTCGCTGCTCCGCAAAATGCCCGGGGACGATTGGCGGAAGTTCGCCAACCTCCGCCTGCTGCTCGGCTACATGTACACCCAGTCTGGCAAGAAGCTGTTGTTCATGAGCGACGAGATCGGCCAATGGGACGAGTGGAACCACGAGTCGAGTGTCCAGTGGCATCTCCTCGATCTGCCGCGGCACCGTGGCACACAGCGCTGGGTGCGTGATTTAAACACGTTCTATCGTGGGGAGCCCGCGCTGCATCAGCTCGACACGGACCCCGCCGGCTTCGCGTGGATCGACTGCAACGATGCGGAGGCGAGCGTGCTCACCTATCTGCGCCGCGGCAAGGAGACGGCCGACGTTCTTGTCATCGCCTGCAACTTCACGCCGCTGCCGCGTCACAACTACCGCATCGGCGTCCCCGCCGCCGGCTATTGGACGGAGAGCTTGAACAGCGATGCGCCGCTGTATGGGGGCAGCGGACAAGGCAATATGGGCGGCGTCGAAGCCACCCCGATCGCGTGTCATGGACACTTCCAGTCACTCAACGTCACCTTGCCACCGCTTGGCATCGTGGTGTTCCGAGGACCGCACTAGTGCACCGCCGTTGAGTTGGGCTCAAATGGCCGACGATGACCAATCAGGCAATCATTCACGCAATGGCGCAATTCGAGCGAGACCATTTTGATGCCATCTGGACGGCGGTGCACTAGGCTTGCGGCCGGCGTCTCTTCTATGGACCGCTCCCGTTGGTCGGTAGGGATTGCCAAGTCCGACCGGCTCCTCGCTCCGGTCTAGTATGGTGTGGCGCGCATCTCTGGGTGCCTGGTGCGAAGCTGAAGGCGTCGGCTTTCGCGTCTGGGCCCCAACTGCGAAGCAGGTCGAGGTTCTACTGGGACCCAGCGCGCAGGTTCACGTGCTCGCGCGCGGGCCTGACGGCACCTTCGCCGGCATCATCAAGGGTGCCGAGGCCGGCAGCCGCTATCGCTACCGGCTCGACGGCGCCGGCCCGTATCCCGACCCGGCCTCGCGCTTTCAGCCGGACGGCGTGCACGCCGCGTCAGAAGTGATCGACCCCGGCCAATTCCACTGGACCGATGCGGGCTGGCGCGGCGTGCGCCTCGAAGAGCTGCTGATCTACGAGCTGCACGTCGGCACATTCACCACCGCCGGGACATTCGCCGCCATCATCGAGCGCCTGCCCTACCTCCGCCATCTCGGTGTCACCGCCATCGAGTTGATGCCGGTGGCCGACTTCCCGGGGCGGCGCAACTGGGGCTACGACGGCGTTGCGTTGTTCGCGCCGGCGCGCTGCTACGGTCGCCCAGATGACCTGCGACTGCTGGTGGACGCTGCGCACCGCGAAGGTCTCGGCGTGTTGCTCGACGTCGTCTACAACCACCTCGGCCCGGACGGCAACTACCTGGGCAGCTTCAGTCCCTACTACTTCTCGAAGCAGCACCAGACGCCGTGGGGCGATGCCGTCAATCTCGACGGGCCCCACAGCGACAGGGTGCGCGCCTTCTTCATCGAGAATGCGCAGCATTGGATTCACGAGTACCACATCGACGGCTTGCGCCTCGATGCGACGCACGCCTTGATCGATCACAGCCCACGCCACTTCCTCGCGGACCTGACCGAGCAGGTGCGCCACACCGTCAGCGACCGGGAGGTGCTCCTGATCGCCGAGGATCATCGTAACCTGGCGCACATGGTACGCGCGCCGGCGGACGGCGGGTGGGGGCTCGATGCGGTATGGGCCGACGATTTCCATCACCAGGTGCGGCGCGCCCTCGCCGGTGATGACGAAGGGTATTACGCCGACTACAGCGGCTCGATGGTCGATGTGGCCACGACACTGCGGCGCGGCTGGTTCTTCACCGGTCAGTACTCGCAGCATCTCGGCCGCCAGCGCGGCACCGATCCCACCGGCATTGCACCGCAGCGCTCGGTTATTTTCCTCCAGAACCACGATCAGGTCGGTAATCGCGCTCGCGGTGAGCGTTTGCATCAACAGATCGATCTCGCTGCGTATCGTGCCGCTCTTGTCCTCCTGCTGTCCGCCCCACAGACGCCGCTGTTGTTCATGGGACAAGAGTGGGCTGCCAGCACTCCATTTCTCTATTTCACCGATCACGAGGCGGAGCTCGGCCGTCTGGTCACCGAGGGGCGGCGCAACGAATTCGCGGCATTCTCCGCGTTCGCCGATCCGGCCGCCCGCGCCCGCATCCCCGACCCGCAAGCTGCGGCGACCTTTGAGAAGAGCCGGATCAACTGGTCGGAGATCGTCGAGGAACCACACGCCTCCATCTTGCGACTGCACCGGGTGTTGCTGGCGCTGCGGCGGGACGAGCCGGCGCTCCAGTCGGCAGCTAGCTTCGAGGTCAGCGCCGTCGATGACGCCGGCATCATCATGCGGCGCACGACTGCTGCATCCGGACTCATGACGGTAGTCCGGCTGCACGGCGCGGGAGCCATGTCGCTAGACACGGTATGCGGGTATGACGCCGGGCCGGCAGGTTGGACGTACGTGCTGAGTACGGAAGATGCGGCCTTCACTTTGGATCCGCGAGCAATCCGAGTCGAGTCGATGGGCGCGCAAGCGGCCATCCACTTTGATCGCCCGGGCGCAGTGGTTCTCCGCATCCCTGAGAACGCTGCCCTGTCGAATTCGTCGTCGCTCGAACGTCACGATGTCAGAAGAAGGTAAATGCCACGCCGCACCTCGAAGTGCGGTGTTTGCCAACCGAAAAGGAGCCTCTTCCCCGTTACCGTTTGCGCCCTCAACTACGCGGCCCACAGCGCCGTCACGGTTGATCGCCACGCATCAAGGGCCTCGATTCGGACGTACCAGTCGCCAAGATTGGGACGCTCGGCGAACGGAAACCTGGCGGCACGGAAATACGTCATCATTCCAGCCACCGAGAAGTCCGCGATCGTGAGATGCTCGCCGGCGATAAATCGGTGCGTGCTGAGGTTGCCTTCGAGCCGCGCGAGCAATGGCCGCAGCAGCTCGTTCTCCCAATCGGGATCGGCGGCCGGAGGTGGAAGCACGTCCGGCAGCAATCGATGGCCGACAAACGCCGACAGCACCACCGTCAGAACGGGCTGCCAGTGCGCGGACTCCCAGAAGAGCCACTGGGCGATCCGCGCTCGCACTTTGGGATCGCGCGACCACAGGCGGCAATTTCCGTACGCCTCGGAGAGGTACTGCAAGATGGCATTCGACTCGGAGAGTGTGAAGTCACCGTCCACCAGCGCGGGAATCTTCCCCGCAGGATTGATGGCCAGATACTCGGCGCTGCTGCCCTCTCCGCGGTAGACGTCCACCAGGCGGATCTCGGGTGACAGGCCGAGCGCGTGAGTGATGGCGAGCACCTTCCGGCCGTTGGCGGAAAGCGGCGTGGTGTAGAGTGTGAGCACTAGACCACGCCAGGGAGCGTTGAACGCAGCCGAGCGCTGCTGCACTCCACGCCACTGCTGCTGGGGCCACTGTAGGGACGAAGGCTCATTTCCGCTCAAGCAACATTGCCATGTGCACTTGAACCAGCTCAAGCCCATGCGTTCCGCGCTTCGCTCCGCCCGCAGGGTCGACCGGCGTCGACTTCTGCGGTATGAAGCCGTGCGCTGGCGCCACTCCGCAGATGTTCGCCCGTTGGATTGACGCCATGTTGGACATTGGAACGAGGAGAGGAGGGCAGTCCATGCGAACCAGATGTTACAGCTTGATGCTTGCCGCGGCGATGGCTTGTACCGCGGGGGCCGCCCGGCCGGCGGGCGCGGCTCCGGCCAAGGACACCGGTCCGCCGGCCGCGGTTCAACCGCAGACGCCGGAGACCCGGCCCAGCAGTCCCGAAGACGAAGCGCTGAAACGGCTGGTTGGCAAGCGCACGACGACCAAGAACATCATGCTGTCATCCGGACCCGTGGCGCGTCCGCATACGGTTCTGGGACCCGTCAGCGTCGAGGCACCTGCGCCCAAGGCCGAACCGGACGCAAAGCCCGGGCCGAATCTATACATGAACGAGCTCCTGCGCACGCGCGCGGTCGAGCAGTACGGCGACAAGAATGTAGACGCGATCATGAGCATCACCTACGCGCCCGCTGCCGCGGACAAGCTAAAAGCGAGCGGCGTTGCCGTGCATTTTGTCGAGGAGAAGGAGAAGAAGAAACCCGTGACGAGCGACAAGTGATGCGCCAGATCGCTCCTCCCAGCTGATGTGTTCCGCCTCGTCACTCGTCACTCGTCACTTTGTCACTTCCTCATCGTGAGGTGGACCAATGTCAATCGTGAACGCAGACCAGATCCAGTCCTTTCAACGGGACGGCTTTGTCGTCATTCCGGACCTGCTGGCGGCCGTGGAGCTCGACACATTTGGCAGCGCGGTGGATACCGCGGTCGCCGCACGCATGCGCTGGGACGAGCGCAGCTTCGATGAAAAATCGCGCTACGAGCAATCGTTCCAGCAATGCCTCAACCTCTGGGAAGATTTTCCGGAGGTGCGTCCGCTGACGTTCCATCCGCGCATCGCCGAAGTGGCGACCCGGCTGCTCGGCGTGCCGGCGCTGCGCCTGTGGCATGATCAGGCGCTCTACAAAGAGGCGGGCGGGCGCGGCACCGATGCGCACCAGGATCAGCCGTATTGGCCGATGCAGGAGAACGCAACGATCACCGCATGGATTCCCTTCGATGGATCGACGCTGGCGGGCGGAGCCATGGGCTATGTGCCGGGCTCGCATCGCTTCGGCGTCCGTAAGTTCGTCAACATCTTCTTCGGCGAGCCGGACGACTTGCTGGCGGCCCCGGAGGCGCGCGGCATCGATCCGGTGTTCGTGGAAGTACCGCGTGGCGCTGTCGCCTTCCATCACGGCCTGACGTTCCACGTCGCCAAGCCGAACCAAACGGCGCACACCCGGCGGGTGCACACGATGATCTTTTTCCGCGACGGCGCCACCCGCAGCTCCGAGCAGCCGCACCCCTGTGTCGACCGGCCGGGCATTGCGGTCGGCGAGCTCATCAACAGCAGCGTGACACCCGTGGCCTGGCCGCGGCCCGGTGACGAGCTACCGCCGCCGCCCCCACGCCCGCAAGAGCGCTCCTGGGGCTGGCCGCCGGAGGCTTGAGACCGGAGGAGTGGAACAACGCACAATGCAAGAGTCAAAACGCAAAAGTCAAAAGTAGTCAGTCACTTTCACCTTCGCGTTTTGCATTTTGCCTTTTCCTTGATGGGTATCCATGTCGACTGAACGGCGCCGGAAGAAAAAGATCGCCGTGCTCGGAGGCGGGATCAGCTCGTTGTCGGCGGTCTTCGAAATCACCGAGCGACCCGACTGGAAGCAGAAGTACGACATCACCGTCTACCAACTCGGCTGGCGCCTGGGTGGCAAGGGTGCGAGCGGGCGCAATGTCGGCGGGCAGCCGGGCATCGACGGGCGTATCGAAGAGCACGGCTTCCACATGTGGCTCGGCTTCTATGAAAACGCCTTCAACCTCATCCAGCGCTGCTATCGCGCCGCCAACCGCGGGCCCGACTGTCCGATTCGCGAGTGGACCGATGCCTTCAAGCCGCGCCGGATGACCGGCACCGAAGAGCTCATCGACGGCGCGTGGCGTTCATGGATGGTGCACATCCCGGTCAACGACTCCGTGCCGGGCCAGGGGCAGCCGTTTCCGACGCCGTTGGACTACATGAAGATGCTCATCGGCTGGATCCTCGTGGCATGGGCCGACCTGATTCGCACCGCACCGAAGCAGACGCCGGAGGTGAGTGAGCTGCTCGCCGCGCTCGCTCCAAACGCCGGCTGGCTGCGCTGGTTCGTCGACACGACGAAGAACGTCGTCGGTCTCGCCACCGGGTCGGCCGAAGACTTCGACGTCGTGTACACCATCGTGCATGCCTTGCTCACTCGGCTGCATGCGCTCGAGCGCACGTTCGTGCGCGTCGATGCCCTGCGCCATGTCTTCCTGCTGATCGATCTGGCGGGAACGCTGCTGGTCGGCTTGATCGCCGACCGGCTGTTTACGGTGGGCTTCGACGCCGTGGACCACGAGGATCTGCGCGATTGGCTGCGCCGACACGGCGCCGCGGAGTATACGCTCGACTCGGCATTCATGCGGAGCACCTACGACTCCGTCTTCGGCTTTCTCGGCGGCGACCCGGACCGCGAGACCCTGGCCGCCGGCACCGGGCTGCGCAGCGGCATGCGCATGCTGCTGGGCTACAAGGGCTCGTTCATGTGGCTCATGCAGGCGGGCATGGGGGATATCGTTTTCGCCCCGCTCTACGAAGTGTTGCGCCGGCGCGGCGTCAAGTTCGAGTTCTTCCACCGCGTCGAGCACCTGCACCTGTCCGAGGACAAGCGCTCGATTGCCAGCATCAAGATGAAGCGGCAGGTGCACCTCGCCGTGCCCGAGTACGACCCGTTGATTACAGTTAAAGGGCTGCCCTGCTGGCCCAGCGAACCGCGCTACGAGCAACTGCGGGAAGGCGCCGAGCTGCGGGCGCGCAGCCAGGCTGGCGAAAACGTCAATCTCGAATCCTTTTGGACTGCATGGAAGGACGTCGGTCAAGCAACGTTGCGCGAAGGGCAGGATTTCGACCTGGTGATCCTCGGGATTCCGATCGGCTCGCTGCCACACATTTGCAGCGAGCTGATCGCGGCCAATCACAAATGGGCCGACATGGTGCGCGAGATCAAAACCATGCGCACGATGGGCGCGCAGATCTGGCTGACGAAGCCGCTCGCCGAGCTCGGCTGGCCCTACGACACGGCGGCATTCAGCGGCTTCGTGCGGCCGCTCAGCACCTACGCCGATATGACCCATCTGATCGAGCACGAGAACTTTCCGCCCGCGAGCACGCCGCATCACCTGGCATATTTCGTTGGACCGCTCCGGGACTCCATTGACGAGCCGCCGCCGTTCACCACTCCGGATTTCCCCGCCACGCAAACCGCGGTGGTGAAGGACGCCGCTCGCGAATTGCTGCAGGATCACATCCGGGCGGTGTGGCCCAATTTCGAATGGAGCATGCTGGCAAGCCCGAACGGCGCCAGCGGAGCGGCACGCCTCGACGATCAATACTTTCGCGCCAACATCGACCCGAACGAGCGCTACGTGCTGTCGGTTCCGGGCAGCACGAAGTTCCGTCTCAAGACCGGCGAGTCAGGATTCCGCAACCTCTACATCGTCGGCGACTGGGTGCGCACGGGGCTCAACGCCGGGTGCATCGAGGCGGCGGTGATGTCCGGCAGGCAAGCCTCTCGGGCGATCACGGGGTATCCGCAGGCGGTGGTTGGTGAGTCCGACCAGATTCCGCTGTCGTTGTTCGGATAGGGCAATGCCCGGCAGGGGCAATGCACGTGAGAGATCGCATGACTTAGGCTTCGTGAGGGCAGGAGGAGCGATGTACGTGGCAAATGGTGACGGCCGAACATCATGCTGCATTGGACGCGCGGAAGTGCGTCGCGCGCCAGTGAACTCTGGCGTTAGACGAGCCTAGTTCGATGCCAGCTTGGGTGCGGTTGCCCTCCGAAGACTACGAGACCGTCCGGGGCCTTTCAATCTTCGTTTCAAGATCCATTCGAGCATGAGGACCGGACTCGGTGACCTACCACATCGGGCATGTCTACGGGGGTCCGGAGCGTTACCCGCGCTTGACTCTCGACCTCAGTCGAAAACTCGTGGCGGCGCTGCGCCGATGCGGAGCTTCGGACGAACTCGTCCGTGCCCTCGACTGGAACCACCCCGCGTATCGCTTCTGGCCTCACGCACCGTTCGCGTTCGCGAGTGAGGACGACTGGCCTGTGCCGGCTCTCCCCAACGGGGACTACTACATCTTCGTCGATCCCGATCTCACCTTCGGAGTTCTGGGCCATCGGTGGGAAAAGACGATGTGCATCTTTGGTCAGCGGCTTCTCGAGGCGTTCAGCCTCGACTTGCCTTCCCTCTTCGACCGACCGAATCGCATTGGTGGTAAGGTCGTCTAACCCCTCGCCATCCGACCCACGAAACACCACGCGCACGTCAAGCGCCAGCGTTCGGGCTGACGTTGAGTCGGTGTCATAGGAGACACCGTGACCTTCGAGCTCCTGTGCCCGATTGTGTCGATCGAGGTCATTGCTCGCGGAGGAGCCGTACGCCGACGAGTCAATCTGCGCAAACGGTTTGGTGCAGGTCCGTGGCGCAAGCTCAAAGGCGTCGCAACCGTTCGCCTTACGACTGGCGCTGTCCACCGTGCCGAGATTCACTGGTATGAAGCCCACGGAGTTGGTAGGGTTGGTCTCACAATTAAACGATACTTGGATTGACGTCATGACGCGCACACCAGCCAAATTTGCGATCTGTCTACGCAACGACGATTGCGTCGATCTCGACATCCGGAAGGTCTATCCGGTTCTGCCGGACCCAGCGGCCGCCAAGGACGGGTATCTACGTGTGATCGATGAGTCGGGCGAGGACTATCTCTATCCCGCCGACTATTTCGTTTCAGTAGAGGTTCCGGTTGCTGCCCGCAAGCTTCGTTCGACGCGGTTGCTCGCATAGCTCAGCGGCTCCAGGCGTGGGCGCGAAGCATGTTCGTATGAGCCGCGGTACTTCGGTTGGATGCGATATTGGTCTTCGCTGGAAACATCTGAAAGCCGAGCGAGCGCTTCTATAGCCCGGTTCCAGCCCCGATGACGCCCGACCTCCCCGGCATCCACTACGCCAACGTCGCGCGCTTCTTCCGCGAGCATGTCCCGCACGGCGATGGCGCGCTGAGCTTCGAGCTGATCAGCGGTGGGCGCTCGAATGTCACCTACCTGGTTCGCGGCGGCACGCACAGCTGGGTGCTGCGCCGGCCGCCGCTTGGACACGTGTTGCCGACGGCGCACGACATGGTGCGCGAGCACCGTGTGCTCGCGGCGCTTGCGACGACCGACGTACCCGCGCCACGGCCCATTGCCCTGTGCGACGATCCGTCGGTGAACGGGGCACCGTTCTACGTCATGGAGTACCGGCCCGGTATCGTGCTCGGCGACCATCTGCCAGCCGACTATGCGACCACCGCGGAGTCACGGCAGCACATCAGTGAAGCGCTGGTCGACACGCTGGTGCAACTGCACGCCATCGATTACCACGCCATCGGTCTCGACGGCTTCGGGCATCCGGAGGGCTATCTCGAACGCCAGGTACGCCGCTGGTCGCAGCAGTGGGAGCGCTCGCAGACGTCAGCGTTGCCGGAGATCGACGAGTTGATCCTCCGGCTGCACGCCGCGCTTCCCGCCTCGCCGGCGGCGACGATCGTCCACGGCGACTATCGGCTCGGCAACCTGGCGCTCGATCCGCACGACCCGGGCCGTGTCGTCGCCATCTTCGATTGGGAGATGGCCACCCTCGGCGATCCGCTCGCCGACCTCGGGTATACGCTGATCTACTGGACCGATCCCGACGACCCGCCACCGGCGGGCGGCATTGGTACGGCATCCACGTTTACCAGCTTGCCCGGCTTCTTCACGCGCGCCGATATTACCGCCGAGTATGCGCGACGCAGCGGCCGCAGCGTCGAGGCGGTGGACTTCTACCAGGTGCTGGCGCTCTACAAGCTCGCGGTGATCAGCGAGGGTATCTACGCACGCTACCTTCAAGGCAAGACGTTGGGCGACGGCTTCGCGGGAACCACGCGCAGCGCCGCCGCCCTCGCCCAGCGTGCCCTCGCCATCGCCGACGCGTCGACGGATCCGAGGCTGCGCGGCTGAGTTGACTGTAGCCGGGCGCAGCGACCGAGGCTCGTAGCCTGGCGAGTAAGCTCGCGGCAATAGGAGGCGCCAAGCCGCCCCGCGCGGTGGCAGCAGCTCGTTGAACAATGCGCGCAGGCAGGGACGCCTGCGCGTCAGTCCATTTTTCAACAGGGTGACCATTCTTCCCGCCGCACAATGCTTGTGCGGGCTGCACCGGCTGCGGTATAGCCCACCGGTGCAGTGGTAGAACAGAAACCGGAGCGCGAAAGGAGGGCATCATGGCCAAGGGACAAATCCAGCGGGGCAACACCAACAAAGCGAAGCTCACTCCGAAGGAGAAAGCCAAGAAGAAGCTGGAGAAGAAGGCGAAGGCCGGAAAATAGATCGGCGCGTCTCGGTGAGCCCACCAGCCATGCGTTGGCCGCCGAGCGCCGAGCAGTTTGCCGAGCTGCGCGAGTCGCTGATCTGGGTGCACGCCCATTCACCGTACTACCGCCAGCTCTTCAACGACGCCGGCGTGTGTCCGACGGACCTGACCGGCTACGAGGCGTTTCATACGCGCGTGCCGCGTACCGCCAAGATCGATCTGGTCGCCAATCAACGCGCCTACCCGCCGTTCGGCAACTTCCTCACCGTTTCGCGCCAGCAGTTCGGGTCGCTGCATACCTCGCCCGGCCCGATCTACATTCCACGCTTGCCGGAGGAGCGCGGCGGGATGCCGGTCCTCCAGGACGCCATCGCCGACATGGGCGTACGTCGCGGCGAGGTTGCACACGTGACACTGTCGTATCACGTCATGCCCGGTGGTTTGCGATTGCATCGCGCCTTCGAGGCCGCCGGGTGTCTAGTGATCAACGGGGGCACCGGTGCCAGTGAGCTACAGGTGGAAGTGGCGCGCGCCTGGCAAGCGACCGTGTACGCCGGGACACCGAGCTTTCTCGCCAATCTGGGCGACGCGGCGCGGCGCATGGGACTCGACCCGCGGCGCGACCTGTTCTATCGCGTCGGTTTCTCCACCGCCGAGGCACTCCCTCCGGCGCTGCGGCACGAGTTACACGAAACCTTTGGGATCGAGCTGTTCGATCACTGTGGCGAGGCACAGATCGGTCCGCTCGCCGGCGAGTGTCGTGCCCACGAGGGCATGCACCTGCACGCGCGCGATCTCTTCTGCGAGTTCCTCGATCCGGAAAGCGGCGACCCGGTTGCTCCCGGCGGCACCGGCGAGCTGGTGGCCACCCAGCTCGGTCCGCGCGCGCTGCCGCTGGTGCGCTATGCGCCGGGCGATGCCTTCCGGCTGCTCGACGGCGCGTGCGCCTGCGGCGACCCGTCACCGCGTATTGTCTTCGTTGGGCAGGTCGGTGTGATCAAGAAAATCAAAGGCGTGCTCATCCACCCCGCGCAGGTCCACGCCGTCGTCTCCACCTTCGCCGAGCTCGGCCGTTTTCAGATCGTCGTTGAGCATCCGCACGGGCAGCGCTATGAGCGCGCCCTGCTGCGCGCCGGAACACGGCAGACGCCCACCGATCCCCATGCCCTCAAGCGCGCGTTGATCGAACGACTGAAAGCCAACGTGCTCATTCAGATGGATGTCGAGCTGATCCCCGAAACCGAGGTTCCCGAAGCCGCTGGGCCACCGCGATTTGCGGAGGCAGTGCTCGATCGACGGAGCCGCACCGTGTAGGTGCAAGAGAAGGAGAATGGAAGACAGGGAATGGAGAACCGCGAATGGAGAACCGGCTAGCATTGGGAAGGCTGCCGCTTCAACATTGACCAGCTCTCCATTCTCCATTCCCGGTTCCCGGTTTTCCATTCTCTTCTCCGCTTGCGCGGCGCTATGACCGGACAGCCTGCGGCGGACCGCGCCTACTTCGATCCCGCCATCCAGACGATGCCACTGGAGCAGCTGCGCGAGCTGCAGGCGGCGCGTCTCGCGCGCCAGATCGAGCGTGTGTGGTCCGTTCCGATTCCATTCTTCAAGCGCAAGCTCGAAACCGCGGGTCTCACGCGCGCCGATCGACCGACCTTGGAAGATCTCCACCTCATCCCCACCACGCAAAAGGACGAGTTGCGCAGCAATGAGGACGAACATCCGCCGTTCGGGGACTACCGCGGGGCGCCGGTGAGCGCCGCCGTACGGCTCGGTGCGTCGACGGGCACCAGCGGGACACCGACGCTCATCCTGTGGACGCGCAAGGACCTCGAGGTCGACTACGCCGCCTCGTCACGTGGCCGCTGGCGTTGGGGGCTGCGGCCGGGAATGAGCCTGGCCCATGCGCATCCGTTCGGCATGAACGCGGGTGGCTGGCACTTCAGCCACGGCGTCGAAGCGCTCGGCGTACTCAACATTCCGTCCGCCCCCCCCGCCGGGGAGCAATACATCAGGGACGTCCTCGAAGTGTGGCGCCGCTTGCGGCCCGATATGTACCGGCTCTTTGGAAACGTGGCCACCACGTACGCCGACGCGGCGCGCGCCATCGGGATCGATCCAGCGCGCGACCTGAATCTCGGCATTGCCGGGGATCATCCGTCGGAGCAGTACCTCATGGTCAGCTCCGGCCTCGAGGCGCTGCCGCTGCTCGGGAGCGCGTGTGACGAACGCAACGGCGCACATCTCGCCGAAGATCTCGCCATCGTGGAGGTGATCGACCGACACAGCGGCCGCGCCTGCGGCGACGGCGAGCGCGGCAACCTTGTAATCACGGTCCTGGAGAAGGACAACTTTTTGCTACGCTATGACCTCGAAGACATCGTCCGTTGGAACATGAAGCCGTGCGCGTGCGGCGAGACGCACCGGCGTTTGTTCTACGAAGGGCGTGTTCGCGACATTGTCTCCGTGGGCTCCCGCGAGGTGCTGCCGATCGACGTCGCGCTCGTGCTCTACGAGTTCCCCGAGGTGTCGACACCGTCGGCCGAGTACCAGCTCGTGCGCCACACACCGAGCAGCGGGAGTCTCCACGTACGGCTCGAGTACGAGCCCACGCAGGTGAGCGCCGTCGACGGGCTGACGCGACAGCTCGGCGAACGCTTGCGCGACCGCCTCGGTGTTGCGGCGCAGCTGGATCTGCTGCCGCGCGGCAACCTGCCACGCTTTGCGTACAAGGCGGCGCGGGTCGTCGACGAGGCATGACCCAACGCGGCGGCAACGACGTTGCCGCCGCCGGCTACCCTTCTCTATACTCTGTACGTGTGCACACTGGCGATCTACTTCCAATGCGCGCCTGAGTTTCCGGTCGCCGTCGCGGCGAACCGCGACGAGTACTACGACCGGCCCGCAAGCCCACCGGCGCTGATCGACGGCGATCCATGGACTGTGGCGGGAAGAGATCTGCTTGCAGGAGGAACGTGGCTCGGTGTGAACGGCGCGCATCTCGTCGCCGGCCTGCTGAACCGTCGCACCGGTCAGCAACCCGATCCGACGCGGCGTTCGCGCGGCCACCTCTGCCTCGATGTGCTGCGCCATTCAACCGTGGCTGCGGCGGCGGCAGCCGTGTGCAACGATCGCGGCGACCGCTACAACCCGTTCAACCTGCTCATCGCCTCGCCGGACGCCGCGTGTGTCATCGGGAACGTCAGCGGCACCATGGTAATGACCCCGCTGCAGCCGGGCGTTCACCTGCTCACCAATCTTGAGCTCAATGACGCGGAATGCCCGCGCATCGCCAAGTCGTATCGGCTTTTCGCCGCGGCGCGCCAGCTGCTCCAGCCGGGCTCCCTCGCGGCGTACCGTGGCGCGCTCGGCGACATCCTCGCCGACCACTCCACGCCGCTCGATCCACGCAGTCAGGCACTGCCGAACAATCTCTGTGTGCACACCGACCGTTTCGGCACACGCTCATCGACTATGCTCATCTACTCGCAAATGGAGCACGGCTTTCGGCTGTGGCACGCGGACGGCGCGCCGTGCCGCACCGCGTACACCGAGGTTCCGCTCCCTTCATGAGCACGTGGGTGCAGCCCCGGTAGACAAGCGGAACCTAAGACGGTACGCTTCGGCCCCGATGCGGAGACGTGACGTGAGGGGTGGTGGCGTGAGGGCAATTCTCTTACCGCTCCTGGCACTCGCTGCAGCGTGCAGCTCACGGGTTGCTGCTCGGCCTGCAGGGGGGAACCACCCGAGCGCCGCGACGACCGCGAGCCGCCCGGCAGTTGCCGACAGCGACGTCGACGCCGCCGTCCTACGCCAGCAGCTGGCGCAGCGCGATCAGGAGATCGTGCAGCTGCGCACCCAGGTCCAAGAAGCGCAAGCGCGCGAAAACGACATGCGAGCCTCCCTGGAAGACGTCAGCCGGAAGCTCGGCGGTGTGGCGGGTAGTGGCTACGCTGGTAGCCCGCGCTCCACCGCGATGGGTGGACAGAGCGCGGATGCCGGCGAGCGCCCCGACGTCGTCCTGGCCGCCTTGCGTGCGGCGCTGTCGCAGGAGCAGGAGCGCCGCGAGCTCATTGAGAATCAACTGACGCGGCTGAAAGAGGAAACCTCCGCGTCATACATCGGCCCGCGTGTCCCCGAATCGGACTATCTCGCGGTCAAGCAGGAGCTGGTTTTGCTGCGACAGTCGCTGGCCGACGAGCGCGGCGCGCGCGACCGGCTGTCGTCTACGACACCGCCCACGGCGGACGACACGGCGGCGGATCCAGCCGCGCAAGCCGCGGCCGCGGAGTCCACCGATCTGCGCGTTCGCCTCCAACACCTGCAAGAGGAGCGCGATAGCATTGTCGCGTCACTGAACAACAACCTGATGGCGAGCCAGCACCGGGTCACCGAGCTGGAGCAGCAGCTGGGCGCCGCACGCGCCGCCACCTCGCACGCGGAGGCGGCGGCGGCCGCCAACGGTCTGAGCGCGGAAAACCAGTCGCTGCGCGCCCTGCTCGACGAGGAGCGCCGCCGCACGGAGGACTTGAACGCCAAGCTCAAGCTGGCGGCGCGTGTCAATGATCTCATCTTCAAACTGCAGGCGCAGCAAGCCGCGGCAAAATCCGCCCGTTCGAAGCATACCAGCACCAGCACTGTGACCAGCAGCGACGATGAGTGATGGCGTGCGGCGCCTTAGTCTCCCGAGTTCGGGGACAGAGTGAATCGATCCACAGATTGACGCAGAGTTTCACCGACGCACTGTACTCTCCATGAGTCTCTGCGTTCATCGGCGTCGAGCTGCGGATCTTCTTCGCGGTAGCGCACACTCCTCCGATGCCGAGAAAGCGGCGGTCCTATGGCGGCGGCTCCGCCGCATCGTCGAGCCACACGCGGTCGAGGCGCGCCGGCCGCAAGGGATGGAGGCGGAAGTCGCGCACGCGCGGCAGGACGATCTCGTAGCTTACCGGGTGATACAGGAATACCCACGGCGCGTCCGCAATGGCCCGGAGCTCGGCGCGTTGCAGCAGCTCGAGCCGCGCCACCTTGTCAATGGTGCGGGCCGCCTGGTCCAACAAAGCATCGACCTCCGGGTTCCGGTAGTTCGTGTTGTTATTGGTGCCGATATATTTCGAGTGCAACAGCACTTCGAGAAAGTTGCTCGGGTCTGGAAAATCCGCTTCCCAACCGAGGAGAAACATCGGCACCAGATCTGTCTTGCGCACCGCTTCGAGAAACGGCCCCCACGCGATGGGTTTGATCTGCACCGCGACCTTCACCGCCGCGAAATCCTGTTGCAGTGATTGCGCCAGTCGCAGCGAGTCCTCGCTGAAACGGACCCACAAGGTCGTGCTGAAGCCGTCCGGATAGCCGGCCTCCACCAGCAGCTCACGGGCGCGTTGCGGATCGAACGGATAGCCCGGGACCGCCGCGTTGTAGCCCGGCATGTTCGGCGGCACGAGGCCTTTGGCGACCACGCCGCGGTTGTTGATGAGCTGCAGGAGCTTCGTTTTGTTGGCCGCAAAGTTCAGTGCCTGGCGGACGCGGCGGTCGGTAAACGGCGGCATGTCGCAGTTCATGCCGAGATATTGTGTGCGCATGGTGGTGACGTGCCGCAGCAATGCTTGGTATTGGGGATCACGGATGACGTGGGGAAACTCCGCCGGGGGAATGTTCGCAACGTCCAACTGGCGCGATTCGTACTTCAGCCAGGCCAAATCGTCATTCACGCCTACCAAGCGCTGTACACCCGCGAGCCGCGGCACACCGGGCACGAAGTACTCCGCGTTGCGCACGAACACCAAACGCTGTCCGTTCAGCCATTCCTGCAAGCGGAAGGCGCCGCTGCCGACCGGATGGCGGGCGAAATCTTCGCCCCACTCAGCCACCGCCTCGGCCGGTACCGCTGCCGCAAAGGGCATGGCCAGCTTGTGCAGGAAGAGTGGATCGACGCTTTGCAAATGGAAGCGCAGCGTCTGCGCATCGACCACCTCGATGCCGGAGACCGTGCAAGCCGCGTCGGTGCAGTCGGCAGCACCATCGATTCCACGAAAGAACTCCGCGCCCGGTGACTGGGTGTGCGGATTCAGCACCCGCTCGATGGCGTAGCGCAAGTCGGCAGCAACCACCTGCCGCCCGTTGGTGAAGCGCACGTCGCTACGCAGATGGAACGTGTACGTCAAATCGTCCGCCGACGTCTCCCAGCCGGTGGCCAACTCGGGGACGAGCTGCCCGTCAGCGTCGTAATCGACCAACGTGTTGAACAACATCTCCTCGAACTGCCAGGAGGCCGTATCATAGCCGCGCGCCGGATCCAGCGTCGGGATGTCGTCCTTGTCCGCGAGCCGCAAGTAAGGACCAGCGTCTGCCGCGTTGTCGGCGGACGGCGAAGCGCAGCCGGCCAGCAGCACCGCAACGAGCAGCGCCAGCCACCACTTCATGCGCGATCGCTGCGGCGCTCGGTCAGCGCCAGCAGCCCGTAGCCCAGGAAATTGAAGGCGGTGACGGTATAAACGATGGCCAGCCCCGGAAAGACCATCAGCCACGGCGCCAGGCGATAATACGTCTGGCTATCACTCAGCATCCGGCCCCAACTCGGAATCGGTACGGGGACTCCCAGGCCGAGATAGCTCAGACCGGCATCGATCAATACGGTACTCGAGGTGCTCAGGGCTCCCATCACGACGATGGTCGGCAGCACGTTGGGCAGCAGGTGACGCAACATGATCCGCAGCGGCCGGGCCCCCAGCGCGTGTGCCGCCGCCACGAAGTCACGCTCGCGCAGCGACAAGACTTCGCCGCGCACCGTGCGCGCCACCCCTGTCCAGCTGACGATGGCGATAACGATCAAAATCGAACGCAGCCCGGGTGGAAACAATGTGCCGAGCGCGATGGCCAGTAATACCAGCGGAAACGACAGCACCACGTCGGTCAGGCGCATCAATAGCGCGTCCGTCCACCCGCCGAAATATCCGGCGCAGACACCAATGCTCACCCCGATCAGCACGGTAAGACTGGTCGCCACGACGGCAACCACCAGGGAGATTTGCGCACCGTAGAGCAACCGGCTCAGGATATCACGTCCCAGCTCATCGGTGCCGAGCAGATAGGGAGCGCCGGGAGGCAATGGGTCTCCGAGACTGTCAGCAACCGCCTTGAGCGGATCGAACGGCGCCAGCCAGGGCGCAAAGACCGCCGCGATGACGAGCAATGCAACCATCGTCGCTCCGATGATCGCCAGCGAGCGCTGGTCGACTCGGAAGCGGTGCGCCGAGCGTTGCCGGAATGCCGGGCCGCCATCGTCTCCCCGATCAGCCATCAGCGATCTGCGTCTTCATCGCTGGCGGTAACGAATGCGCGGGTCGATGGCAAGGTAGAGGAAGTCGACGAGGACGTTGGCGCCCACCACCAGCAAGGCGCCGAAGAGCACGGTCCCCATGATCATGGGCGTGTCTTGATTGAACACCGCTTCCACCGCCAAACGACCGAGCCCCGGCCAGTTGAAGACGGTCTCCGTGAGCACCACACCACTCATGAGCCCGGCGAAATCGAGACCGAGCATGGTGGTGAGCGGGATCAACGCGTTGCGCAAGGCATGTTTGCCGTACACCTGCCACGGCGGCAGGCCCTTGGCGTGGGCGCTGCGAATATAGTCCTGGCCGAGCACCTCACGCAGATTGGTGTGGAGCAGGCGTGTGTAGGAAGCCGCGTTGCCGAGCGCCAGCGCCACGGCCGGCAACACGACGTTGACGGCCCCGAGCCCACCGAGCGGGAACAGTCGCCAGCGATAGGCAAACAGGTACAGGAGAATCATGCCGACCCAGAACACCGGTAACGACAGCAGCACCAGCGATCCGGTGAGGACGGCAAGGTCGATCACCGAACCCTGTCGCAGGGCGGAGATGCTGCCGAGCACTAGGCCGGCGAGTGCAGCGGCGCCGAGACTCGTCAGTGCCAGGTAGGCCGTAGCTGGCAGCCGATCGAGAATCGCATGCAGGACCGTCTCTCGGGTTAAATACGATCGCCCGAAATCTCCCCGGGCGATGCGCATCAGATAGGCTGCATACTGGACCGGCAGGGGCTGATCGAGACCGAGCTCCTGGCGGATAGTCGCCAGCGTCTGCGGATCGGCTTTGGGCCCGGCCAGCGTGCGAGCGGGATCACCGGGAATGACGAACGCCAGGGTGAATGTCAGGAGCGTCACCCCAAACAAGATGATCACACTCCAAGCGAGCCGCTGCAGCACCGTGATCATGGTCGGGGCACGCCATCAAGCTGCCGCAGCCGCGCGGACGGGCGTCGCGTCTGAGAATGTGTGTTTGTCGTCGCTCCGGGCTCGAGGCAAGCTCAGAACCCGCCGGCCGATTCCCGCGCTGCCTGCCCGGCCCGATTCAAGGCCTGGTTGAGCTTTTCCCGAATGCGATGATATTCCATCAGCGCGCGGTCGGAAATCGGGTCGCCTTCCTGCTCGAGCAATTTGGTGAACGACGTGACGGTCTGGGTGATCTCGCGCAACTCTGCTTCGCTCCACTGCGAGCCCTCCTCCGCTTGCTCGCGAATCTGTCGCAGGAGGCCCTCAACAGACTGAAAGACGCGCTCGCGACTGGCGGCATCGAGCCGCGCTGCTGCCCCGGAGCGCGGCGGCTCGTGTGACCGTGCCGGCTTGCCTGGCTGCGGCCGCTGGCGGCGGCGTTTGCGGCGGCCGCCACCGGAATTGCCGGACCCATGGTTGGAACCCGCGTCGTGACTACCCATGGACAATTCTGAGCCCGTGTCGGCACTACCGTTGTTGGTACTCCCATACGTACTGGGCACCCTTCGGCCGTCCGCACCATTGCTGGTGGACATCGATACACTCTCCCCTTCCGCTTTCAATTACCCGCTTTCCCCATATGCAGCCGCATGGGCCGCTCGGGGGCGAGACCAAGGCACGTCCGCGATCACTCTCTAATGCTGCACCAACTATTTGCGAGCAATTCTTGCACCGTTCAGCCGGGCTCGTCCAATGCATCGCGGACATCAACGGCCCCAGGATTTAGACACGCAGTGTATCCGGCCTTTACCGATAAAGGAAGTTCCTATGCCTGATGAGCGAAAAAAAGTTTCGCGCGGCGAACGCCATGTTGGGTTCCGCTTTCCCTGGTAGCGGCTCAGCGTCCGCGGCGATGGCAATACCGCTGCACGGGAAATGGATCAGGACTCGAAACCTGCCCGCTCACGCAAGCCGTTGCGCCAGGGCTTGCAGCACCGCCGGCACATCGGCACGCGCGTCCAGCACGGCGCGCAATGGATCGAGCGCCGACTGCCAACGCTTCGGCGCCGTGCGCATCGTAAAGCGCAACGGATCGAGGCGTCGCGTCACCTCGCGCCACTCGAGCGGCATGGAGACCGGGCCACCGGGCCGCGGCCGCACCGAGAACGGCGCCACGATGGTCTTTCCAAACCCATTCTGCAGAAAGTCCACGTACACTTTCCCGCCCCGCTCGCCCAACGGCCGTGCGACGGTGGCGATCGCCGGTTGCTCGGTCGCGATAACCCGCGCCAGAACCTCGGCGAACGTCCGGGCCTCTGCGTGGCTCAAGGTTGCACCGAGCGGAATCAGCACGTGCAGACCGTCTTGGCCCGACGTCTTGATACCGTGCGGCATGTCGAGCTCGCTGAGCAGCGCGTGCGCGTGTCGTGCCACCGTCACGACATCCGCAAACGGCGCGCCCTTGGGGTCGAGGTCGAGAATCGCCCAATCCGGCCGGTCGAGTGCGTCACGCCGCGCGCTCCACACGTGCACCGGAATGCATCCCAGATTGATCACGTAGAGGAGTGTCTGCAGATCGTTGCAGATGAAGTAATCGGTATCCTCGACCCGACAGGTCTCCACCCATTCCGGGATGAAGTCCGGCGCGTTCTTCTGAAAAAAGCTCTTGCCGTCAATCCCATCCGGATAGCGCGTCAGGACAACGGGCCGATCACGCAGATACGGCGCCATCAGGGGCCAGACCTGCTCATAGTAGTGCAGCAGGTCTCCCTTGGTGAAGCCATCTTGCGGCCAGAAGACCTTGTCCAGATTGATCAGACGCAGCGGTTGCCGTGCCACTGGAGTCCTGCGGGGCGGCTCCAGCTGCGCCGACGTATGCAGGGCGGGTGCGGTGCAATCGGCCACCGTCTTGTCGTCGCGGAGCCGCAGGAACACCGGATGGCGAAGCACGCGGTTACTGGTTACTTCCGCATAGCGCAGCTCCGCGACGAGGCCCGGTTCGACGAAAACATGATCGCGTCGTGGGCCTGGCACCGTACCGCGAAACGCTGGCGACTGGCGTTGTCGCGCGTGCAATTGCGGCAGCAATGTGCCGATCGTACCGGCGTCGAGCCCGCTGCCGACATTGCCGGCGTATACCAAATCGGCGCCCTGGTACCACGCGACCATCAGCGAGCCGAGGACGCGCCGCGTCCCCTTGCCCAGCACATATCCGACGATGGCAACGTCGGCGTTCTTCTGCGCCTTGATCTTGCGCCAGTCGTGCGAGCGGCGCCCATCCTGATAGGTCGAGCGCTCTCGTTTGGCGACGATGCCCTCCAACCCATGCGCGCCGGCAGCTTCGAACAGCGCTTCTCCCTGCCCGGCAAAGAACTCCGTGCGGCGCACGATTCCCGCCGGCGGCACAAAACGCTCGAGCAGTGTCTTGCGCGTCCCGAGCGGGAGCGCCCGCACATCGTAGCCGGCCAGACTCAGGACGTCGAAGCAATACATCAGCAGCGGAACCTCGAGTTGGGCGCGTGCCACAGCGGCCGGTGCCGACTGATGGAGCCGTTTCTGCAAGCGTTCGAACGAAGGCCGGCCACGTTCGTCGAGCGCGACGACCTCGCCGTCGACGACGAACTCGCCGCACGGGAAGTGGACCAATGCGTTGACCAGCTCCGGAAACGTCGCCGTCACGTCCATCCCCGTCCGTGAGTACAGATGCACGCGACTCGTCGGACTGCGGGTGCACAACAGGCGCACTCCGTCGTACTTCACTTCAAACAGCCAGGCGGCGTCGGAGAATGGCTTCTCCGCACTCTCCGCGAGCATCGGTCGCAGGTTGGCAACCGTCAGTTCGCGCTGCTGCGCACCGGCTGCCCGCGCCTGTTGCGCCAACTCCGGCGTACGGTCGGCGCCGGCGCGCAACTCGTCGATCGTCAAGCCGGAGAGAATTGATGCCGGCTGAGCCACTACCAACTCGGGTCCCGTCGCTGGCGTGCGCGTTTTGCTGATGAGCAGCCAGTTCTTGCCGCCACCCCCCTTGGTGCGCACCAGTGCCCAGCGGCCCTGCAGCTTGTGTCCTGCCATCTCGAGGTCGAGCTTGCCGCGAGCCAGCGCCTGTGCCGCGGGTGCATCATCCACCGTCCGGAAGGCGCCACGATCCCACACAATCATTGCTCCGGCGCCGTAGTTTCCGGGTGGGATGATCCCTTCGAACCCGGCGTACTCGAGCGGATGGTCTTCGGTCTGAACCGCCAGGCGCTTCTCCGTTGGAAGGAGCGAGGGGCCTTTGGGCACCGCAAAACTCACGAGTGCGCCGTTGATTTCCAAGCGAAGATCCCAGTGCATCGCTCGCGCTGCATGTTGCTGCACGACGAACATGCCAGTGCTGGCATTGCCCGCTCCGACCCTGCTGTCGTCGTCGGCAAACGGTTCGGGGGTGCGCGCCGGGTCGCGCTTCCTGCGATACACCTCCAGACCGCCGGCACGGCCTGGCGTTTCCGCTTCAGACACTCGTCGCCTTCCTCTCGGCCTCACCTTGACCTCTCGCGCCCCCGCGAAAGCGCGGACCGCGATTGGCTTTGATCTGTGGCTTGAAGAACGGGATGAACGGGACGACTCTACCAGATGCATCCGGGGAAACGAAATCGGCCGTTGATCGGACACTGCCCCGGGGCTGGCCGTTCATCGCGTTGTTCTCCTCGCCTCGGTCCCCGATCGATGATATGCTTTTGAGCCGTTAAACTACAAAGGTGACGACTATGGCTGCACATGCAATCGCTTCGGGAACCATCAGTTTTGGCTTGGTATCGGTGCCGATCAAGCTCTATGCCGCGACCAAGTCGAAGAGTGTCTCCTTCAACTTGTTGCACGCGAAGGACAAATCGCGGTTGCGACAACAATACGTCTGCGTCACGTGCGGCGACGTGGTCGAACGGAGCGCCATGGTCAAGGGCTATGAGTTCGCCAAGGACCAATATGTGGTCTTGACCGACGAAGAGCTGCGGGCGCTCGAGCAGAAGACGGAGCAATCGATCGAGATCGAAGAGTTCGTGCCGATCCACCAGGTCGACCCGATCTTCTTCGAAAAGAGCTACCTGCTCGGCCCTGACAAGGGAGGCCAAAAGGCTTACCGCCTGTTGTGCGAGGCCATGGCCAAGGCGGGCAAAGGTGCCGTGGCCAAGTTCGCCACGCGCGGCAAGCAGCAACTTGTCTTGCTGCGCCAGGCGCATGGCGGGCTGATGATGCACGCTCTCTACTATGCCGATGAGGTGCGGGGCTTCGAAGAGATCGATCGCGGCGAAGGCTTGACCCTGAAGGAGGGCGAGTTGGACCTTGCGGTACAGCTCATCCAGCAGCTGGCATCGGAGACCTTCGAGCCACAGAAATACGAGGACGAGTATCGTCGCGGCCTGCTCGAGCTGATCGAGCAAAAGGTTGCCGGCCAAGAGGTGACCGTCGCCCCGACGCAAGCACCGCGCGCCCAGATCATTGACTTGATGGAGGCGTTGAAGGCAAGTTTAGCGGCCAAGCAGCAGGCCGGTGCGGAAGCGCCCGCTGCAACGGCACCCGCCGCAGCAACGGCGCGCCGGCCGGCACGGCAGAAGGAACCCGCGGCCACCGCGCGCAAGACGGGAACGAAGTCCAAGTAGTGGCGAGCGATCAGGCGTGCATCAGGCAGCGTCACGTTTACGCAATGTCGAAGGACGATAGAGACTTCTTTTCGGTTCTGCCGCGCGTGCGCGACGCGCACCCATGTTTTCCTGATGAGTCCCAGACGACGTGCGGATCGTAAGGGAGGGGCGGCGAATTGGCGGTGGGTGGCTGGGCATGAGAAAAGTAGGAGGACCGACCTCCCAGGCGCGGCCAGCTGGGCCGCCACTGCAGGCCTTTCGTACCAGCGATGTGGCACGCATTCTCGGTGTTTCCCCAGCGCGCGTGCGGGCCATGGTGCGCACGGGACTCTGTCGTCCCGCCGGCAGCGCGCGCGTCTGGAAGTTCGGGTTTCAGGATCTTGTCCGCCTGCGCGCCGCCCAAGGGTTGCTGGCCGCCAAGATTTCCCCTCGCCGTGTGCGCCATGCGCTTTCCGAGCTGAGCGCACAACTGCCAGCCGGACGCCCGCTCTCCGGCGTTCACGTCTACGCCGACGGGCGCCAGGTCGTTGTGCATGACGGCCGTACGACGTGGCGACCCGACAGCCGCCAGGTCGTCTTCAGCTTCGCAGTCGACGATCTGGCTCGCGCCGCCGGCGTCGTCGTTCCAGTCAACAGGCCGCGCCGCCCAGGACGGCCGCCGCGGCGCGTCACGCAAAGCCCACTCGCCTGGTTCGAGCGCGCCTTGCGCCTCGAACGCAAGAACGATCTCGATGGCGCTTGCCAGGCCTATCGCACCGCCCTCGAGCTCGACCCGGAGCTGGCCGATGCCTACATCAACCTCGGCCGCCTCACCCACCAAGCCGGCGACGCTGCGGAGGCCGCGCGCCTCTACCACCACGCGCTGCGCGCCGCACCCGACGATCCGGTGGGCCACTACAATCTGGCCATCGCCTTGGAAGATCAGCAGCGCTTCGCCGAAGCCATCGCGCACTACCAACAGGCCCTGACCCTGGATCCGGAGTTTGCCGATGCCCACTTCAACATCGCGCGCCTCCTCGGTCGCTTGGGGCAGCGCGCCCAGGCGATGCGACATCTCGTGACCTACAAGCAGCTCACCAAAGGCTGAAAAGGGTAAGGAGAGGGAGTAAGCAATCAAACATCGAAACGCGACTAGTTGTCGCGACTACTTGTAGTGACAGACGGCGCAGGCTTCCTTCCCAGAGCCAATGATCTTCGGATCATTGCCGGGATTGTCGTCCTGATAGAGAGCGACGCGCTGCGCGACGGTTTCCAAGCGTTCTTCCGCGAGCAACCGAAACCGCCAGGCCCCACCGCTGCTTGCCCACGACGCCTGCGCCAAACGATAGTAGGTCCGTGCCTGGTGCTCGTCTCCGGCCTTGGCGAACAGATCCCCAAAGAGGATCAGGGAGGCCTCGACATTGTGCGCCGCTTTTCCAGCGTTCCCACAGATCTCCGGCATGGTGAACGGATTGCAGCTCGGACTCGCCGGGTTGCCGACGTACTGCATGACCTCACGATACAAAGGATCGCTCGCGGGCACGACCGGAGCGACGGCACCGATGAAGTCGAAGGTATTGAAGTCCGGGTAGAGGCTGATGGCCTCCCGCAATTGGGTCAGCCCCAAGGCGATGCGTGCGTCATCGTGGGTCACAACACCGTTCGTGTAGGTTGCCGCGGCCCGAAACCCCGGAACGCGTCGGTCGTTCGGCAACAGTGGCACGGCCGCGTCGAGCGCCTCCTGCGCTTTGCCGACCTCCTGCTTCAGCACGTCACTGGCACTGTACAGGTCGGTCACGTTGCGGGCAAAGCGCAGCATGTGCAGCATGCCGAGCAGGAACTGCGAGCGCCCATCGGCCGGATCTTGCGCCACCGCCGCTCCGAGCAGCGCCACCGCCTCCACATTGCGGTCCGCAACCCCGAATAGCGTATCGTAGAACGCACTCTGCCCACGCGCCGCGAGATCGGCGGCAGTCGACTTGGAAGGCGTCCGTTCACCGCATCCTGCGGCCAACGCTGCAAGCAGCGCCAGAAGAAACCGCACCGGTTGAGGCATGTATGCAGTCGCTACCCCAGGTAACCTGCCAGCGTCAAGGCCGGCATCAACGGCATCAACGGACGGTCATTCGGCCCGCGGGGGGCCGGCGGGCTTGGTTCCGACGTGTATCAGTAGACGTCCGGACGGATGAGCGCGTCGGTACCACCGTCCACGAAGAAGATGCTGCCGCAACAAAACGACGCCTCGCGACTGAGCAGGAAAACGATCGCCGCGGCGATGTCGTCCGGAGCGCCAAACCCCCCGGTTGGAATCGGAAAGCTCCGAATCGCGTCGCCGAACACGGGATGCTCCAGCCCGCCCTGCAACAGGGGCGTGCGCACGGCGCCTGCGGCAACGGCGTTGAGCCGTATCCCCGCGCCGGCCCACTCCGCTGCGGGCGCGCTGCGACGTATCCAGCGCGCCAGGGCGAGCTTCGAGCCGGCGTAGCTCCGGTGCCCATCGAGGGTTACGGCAAGCCGTCGGGCTTCGCCCTCCGCGCCCGCAAGACACGCCGACACCAGCGGCGTATCCACTCCAGGCAGGGTCGTCGAGTTCGACGAAACCGCCACCGCCGCGGACGGTTGCGCGACCGCAAGCAATTCCCGCAAGCCGGCGAGCAGCAGTTGCGCCCCAAAGTAGTTGAGCGAGACGATCGTCGACCACGGCTCGACGTGCGGACCGACGCCGGCGCATACCACCAGACCGTCCAGCCGGTCGCCGGCCAACTGCCGCACGGCGGCAATTGCCATCTGACGTCGACCCACCTCCGACGGATCGCCGAGATCCGCAATCACCTCGGCGTCGCGAACGTCGATGCCGATGACTCGGTCACCCGCCGCTTGCAGTCGCAGCCGGGTTGCCGCTCCGATGCCTGATGCCGAACCCGTGACTGCAATCGTCCGCATGCACTCCTCGTCTTGCCGCCGTGAGCCCGTCACGAATGCCTTGCCGTTGTTTGCGGCCTGCTGCCAGCGTCCTGCAGCGATTCGCGCCCCCGTTGATCGTGTTGCATTCTACCAGAGCGTGCAAATGGCCCATAGTATCCCCGTCAGCATTGACGTCAGGACAGTCTCTCATCGCAGCGAAGCAGCGCAATTGCGCTCTCACTTTGCGGCCGCGGGCCAGTGGGCCCTTGCGGACTTGGCCGTTTCCGCCGGAAGCGGACCGCGATGGAGAGGCCGGCCGCCGGCCCAACGGCTCTGGCAACGGCATCGAAGAGTCGGTACAAGAGGCGGCGCCTCGTCGCGTGGGCGCGGAAAGGTCTGTGAAGCGAGGTTCGGTGACCATGGCAAAGAGGGCTCCTCAGCAAGTCATCGCAATCGTCGGCGGCGCCACCGCCGGTGCGGAGGCGGCGGGCATGTTTGCTGACCGCGGCGCGCTCGCGATCGTCTTCGAGCAGAACGCGCGGCCCTACGGCAAGATCGAGGATGGGCTTCCCCGCTGGCACGTCAAGTTGCGGCGTAAGGAGTACGCGCTGGTCAATGCCCGACTCGGCCGACCCGGGGTGCATTTCGTCCCCTTGACGAGAATCGGCCGCGACATCGATTTCCGCGAGTTGGTGCGCGATTGGGGGTTCAGCGCGATCGTCTTGGCGCAGGGTGCCTGGCGCGATCGGCCATTGCCGGTCGAGGGGGCCGAGCGCTACGTCGGCCGTGGGCTGCTCTACCAAAATGCGCTGATTCATTGGTTCAATCACTACGAAGAACGCGACTACACCGGACCGCAGTACGAGATCGTCAACGGCGCCCTCGTCATCGGCGGCGGCCTCGCGTCGATCGACGTCATGAAGGTCCTGCAGATCGAGACCGCGCGCGCGGCCTTGCGCCGGCGGGGCATCACCGAGGACACGCTGCGGCTCGAGCACGATGGCATACCCGAGGTCCTGGCGACCCACGGGCTCACGTGGGACGACCTGGGCGTGAAGCCGGCCACACTCTGCTATCGGCGGCGCATCGAAGACATGCCTCTTGGGGAGATCCCGGCAGATGCGGACCCGGCGCGCCGCCACAAGTTCGAGTTGCTGCGGCGGCGGATCCTCACCAAGGCGATGCAGAAGTACTGCTTCGCGGTGCGGCCGCTGCATGCCCCCGTGGGCATCCTGGCCGACGCCGCGAGCGCCGACGGTCGCCTCGTCGGTGTGCGCTTTCAGGAGACGAGGGTGACGGGCGGCCATGCCGTACCCGTCGCCGGCGTGTTTCACGACCTGCATGCGCCCCTGGTGGTGAGCTCGATCGGCAGCGTCCCGGAGCCGATGTCGGGCATCCCGCAGGACGGCGTACTCTTTCGCTACACGGACCCCGCCCTCGGCCGTGTCGCTGGATATGATACGGTCTTTGGCGTCGGCAACGTCGTGACCGGGAAAGGCAACATCATGCTATCGCGCCGCCACAGCACCGAGGTGAGCCTGCGCTTGATCGACCACTTCCTCGGCCTCGACAAAGGTGAGCACGCCGGCGAGGAACGACTGCTGGCGCCGATTGCCGGAACCGCCGGAGATACCGCCGCGCGGGTTGCCGATACCGTCAGCCAGCGCCCGCCGCTCAGTCCGGAGCAGGTCGACGGGCTCCTTCATCGTGTGCGCGCCCGGCAGCAAGCGGTTGGATATACTGGCGGGTATCACGAGTGGATCGAGCGCGTCACACCAGCGGATCTGGCGTGACGCTGTTGACAAAAGACAATCACGAAAACACGAAAGCTCGAAACCACGAAAAGGAAGATGAGGGTCCCCTTTCCCTCTCCTCTTCTCGGGCTTTCTCTCCTTCGCGGTTTCGTGATTCCTATTTGTTTGCGGCCGTCGCTGGCGACGTGCACTGCAGATCGCGCAGTGCGCGCTTGTCGACCTTGAACATCGGCGTAACCGGCAGCTCGGACAAGACGCTCAAACCGTCTGGGCGCTTGAAGCTGGCCAACTCCGCCCCGACGAAGCTTCGCAGCTCAGCCAGCGTCGGGGGCTCGGAACCGCGTGCGACGATGAACGCCCAACCGACTTCGCCGAACACCGGGTGGGGCACGCCGATCACGGCGGCGCGCGCCACCTGCGGATGTTTCACGAGTCGGTCCTCAATCTCCGCCGGATAGACGTTGTAGCCGCCGCGGATGAACATCTCGCTCTGCCGGCCGCGCAGATGCAGGTAGCCGGATGCATCGAGGTAGCCGACGTCGCCGGTGTGCACCCAGCCGTCCGCATCGATTGTCTCGGCGGTTGCTTCGGGATCGCGCCAGTAGCCGCGCATGGTCGCCGGCGAGCGCACCACGACCTCACCGACTTCGCCGAGAGCAACCGGCTGCTTGTCGCCGCCGAGAATGCACAACTCGACACCACTGGTCGGTTTGCCGACAGTCGTCGTGAGGATTTCCGGGGGATCATCTGGCAGGGATGCTGTCGCGATACCGACCTCGGTCGACGAGTATCGCATGCTAACCACGACGCCGAGATCGCGCTGGATGCGTTGAATCAGCTCCGGCGACGACGGCGCGCCACCGAGCACGATGGACTTAAGGGACGTCAGGTCGCGCCGTGGCCGGTCGGGATGCTCGAGCAGCATGATGATCTGCGTCGGGAAGCCACCGAGATGCTCGAGCCGCTCGCTTTCGACCGCGGCCAGCGTGGCCGCGGGGTCGAAGGCGTCGTGGATGATCGTCGTACCGAGAAACGCGATCTGCAAACCGATCCGCGCCATCGTCCCGATGTGGGCAAAGGACAACCCTGCCGCCAGATGCTTCTGCAACGGCGGCTTGGCGCCGGCGTAACGGCGCGCGTCGATCTCAGCCAGGGCGAGGACGCTGCGATGCGTGTACCACGCGCCCTTGGGAACACCCGTCGTACCACTGGTAAAGATGATGGCCACCGGATCGTCGGGTGCCACGGCCGCCGCCGGGGCTGACGTCATGCCGACGCCAACGCGGTCAACCAGCGGCGCCGTTCCACGCCGCACGTCGTCGGCAGCGATCCACATCACTTCACGGAGCTCCGGCCACTCCGCCCGTTGCGATTCCACGGCGCCGCGGAAGTCGGCGTCGTGCCAGGCATCGACGGCGATCAGCAGTGCCGCGCCGGAGCGCCGGAGGATGTGCCCGATCTCGGTGCGCCGATAGCGCGTATTGATGCCGGCCGTCACGGCCCCCAATCGCGCCGCGGCGAGATAACTCACGAGGTAAAGCGGCGTCGACGGCAGCAGCAGCGCGACGACGTCGCCCTGCCGGATGCCGCGCGCCGCTAACGTCGCTGCCATGTGGTCAGCCAGGGTGTTCCAGTCTGCGTAGGTCAGCCGCTCATCGCGGTAGCGAAACGCCTCCACAGTCGGCGCCTCACGCGCCGCGACACGCAGCAGATCGGGAAGGGTTGTCGCCGTCAGCATGCGCTGCTCCCTACCATGGTGCGAGGACGCAGCGCCAGCTCATCCGGCGCCTCCCCTGATTTCGCCAACCGGCACCCTGGCCCTCTGGGGCGAGGTTGACGCTGACGATGCTGGCGCGCTACACGGCACCCTATGCAATCACTCGAGGGGCGGGTCGCCATCATCACCGGTGCCTCCGCGGGGATCGGCGCCGCCGCCGCACGCGCGCTGGCTGGCGTGGGCATGCAGGTGGTACTCGGCGCCCGCCGCCGCGAGCGTCTGGCGGCCGTCGCCGACGCCGTTCGCGCCGCCGGTGGCACTGCCGAGGTTGTGGTCACCGACCTGCGCGACGAAGCCCAGGTGGAAGCGCTCATCGGCACCGCGGTCGGGCGCTTCGGTCGGATTGATGCGCTGGTCAACAACGCCGCCATGAGCACGCTGCGCACGGTTGCCGACGGGCGCACCGACGAGTGGCGCGCGATCCTCGAGACGAATCTGCTCGGCACATTGATGGCCTGTCGTGCCGCGCTGCGCCACATGCTGCCGCAGCACCGCGGTGACATCCTCAATGTCACCTCCGCGAGCGCCCACGAGGCGTGGCCCTACCTCGCCGTCTACGCCGCATCGAAGGCGGCGATCCATACGCTGTCACGCGGCCTGCGCGCTGAGGTTGCGGGCAGCGGCGTGAGGGTCATGACTCTCGAGGTCCACAACGTCATGGGCACCGACTTCGCTTCGAACTTCGAGCCGGCGTTACTCCCAGCCGCCATCCAGCGCTGGGAGGAGTTAGGCCTGTTGACCAGAGAGAGCCCCATGCTACACCCGAACGATGCTGCGCGGGCCATCGTCTTCCAACTGTCGCAGCCCGATCCCGCCAGCATTCATCACCTGACGCTGCGCTCGCGGGCCAACTAGCGCTGTCGCCTGTGCCCACACTTTCTCACGGCGCCGCGACAGCGTTGCGTGCATTGCTGGAACGCATCGTGACAGGACCCGCACCATTCTACGTCGATCGGCTGGCGTCCATCTGGGACAAGGCAGCCGGGAATCCGATCGACCTCGCATCCCTCCCCTTCACCACGCGCGACGATTTGCTGCACGACCAACTGGCGCATCTGCCGTACGGAACGCGCCGTTGCGCAGACGCCAGCACACCCGTGCGGACCGGCGTCACGGGCAGTGGTGCGACGCTGCTGGTCCTCACCTGGACCGCTGCCGACCTGAGGCGAGAACGCGCTGCCGGCGCGCGCCTGTTGGGTAGCTTGGGCATCAACCCGGGCATGTGCGTCGCCAACACTTTACCGGGTGCGCTTGTCACGCCGGGCGCGCTCTTGCTTGGCGACGTCGTCGAGGACATTGGCGCCCTCGACATCCCGCTGGGGGCGGTGACATCCGCCGCCGCCGTGCGGGCAGCATGGACGATGTTCGACCGTGTGCGTCCAGACGTACTTGTCGCGGATATCGCCAGTGCGGGTGCGTTGCTCGCGGACGCACCACCTGCTGCGCGTCCATGGTGGCACGGCATCATCTGGCTACAGACCGACGCGCCGTCGGGAGACCACCCTCTCCTTCCAGCCGCGGCAGGATTTTCCGGCTGGCAGCGCACGTGGCTGGCGGTGGCCGAGGCCACCAGCTTCGTGGCGCACTCATGCAGCACCGGGTGCTTCCACGCGGACGATGCCGTCATCGTCGAGGTCGTCGACCCGACGGCCTCGGGTGTATTGCCTACGGCCAAACTGGGCACGGTGGCGCTGACACCGCTCGGCGTCGACACAGCGGTGTTGCGGTACTCGAGCGGGTTACGTGCCCGACTGGTCAGCGGCTGTCCCTGCGGTCACGGCGGTGTTGTCCTCGAGCTCGCGAGCTAAGCCCAGCGGTCGGCGTCGCTGTTATGGTCCGCTCCCCGTTGGGTCGCTGCGAATTTTTAGGTCGAACCGGCTGCTAGGAATTGCCAAGTCCGACAGGCGGCAAGATCCGCAACGGCCGGGCACCGATTAGCTATCGACTCGCCGGTTCTGGCTCACCAGGGCTCTCACGGGACGCAGCGTCAACGGGTACGGGGTAGTGACCCGAGAAACAGCCGTCGCACATCGGAGTATCAGGCCTGGTGGCCATGCGGACGTCGGCGAGCGACAGGTAGCGCAAGCTATCCACGCCGAGGGCAGCGGCGATCGCTGCCTCGTCACGCCCGACGGCGATCAACAACGTACGATCCGGGATGTCGACGCCAAAGAAGCAGCCGTGCCGCAGCGGCGGCGCACTGATGCGCGCGTGCACCTCGCATGCACCTGCGGCGCGCAGCAGCTGTGCCAAGGCGTTGAAGGTGGTGCCCCGCACCAGCGAATCATCCACGAGAACGACGCGCTTGCCGCGCACCTGCGGTGGATAGACGTTGTACTTGATGCGTGCCTTGAAATCGCGCGTGGCTTGCTGCGGCTCGATAAACGTGCGGCCGACGTAGTGATTGCGAATCAATCCATGCGCCAGCGGAATCCCCGATGCGCGCGCGAAGCCGAGCGCCGCGAAGTTGCCCGAGTCGGGAACCGGGACGACGCAATCCGCCACCACCGGCGCGGAACGCGCCAACTGCTCGCCCAGGGCGATGCGCATCTCGCCGACGCTGCGACTGAAGACCGTACTGTCCGGGCGCGAGAAATAGATCCACTCGAACACGCACGGGGCCGGTGCCGCGGCCGCGAAACGCGCCGGGCGGGGTCCACGGTCGTCAATGGCCAACAGCTCACCGGGCTCGATCTCGCGTTCCCAGCGCGCGTCGACCAGATCAAACGCGCAGGACTCCGACGCCACCACCCAGCCGCCGCGCAAACGCCCGAGCGCCAGCGGCCGGAAGCCCGTCGGATCGCGCACGGCGTACAGAGTGCGGCCGTGCACCAGAAGCATCGAGTAGGCGCCGCGCGCGCGGCGGAAGACCGCCAGCACAGCGCGCTCCCAGCTTGGGCCGGATGGGATAGCCCCCAATGCCTGGCCGAGCAGACGCGTGTCCGAAGTGGCGGGCGGCAGGCCGGTGGCGAGCTCCGGCGCATTGAGCAGATTCCCGTTGTGACAAAGGGCGACCAGGGCGTCGCCGTCGCCCAGGGCGATTGGCTGCGCGTTGTCGAGGGTCGACGTGCCGCTGGTGGAGTAGCGGTTGTGGCCGATGGCGACATCTCCCGGCAAAGCAGCGAGGACGGCCGGTGTGTACACCTGGTCGACCAGACCCATGCCGACGTGCCGCCGCCAGCGGTGGCCATCGCCGACCACCATGCCGGACGATTCCTGGCCGCGATGCTGGAGCGCGTGCAGTCCGAGATACGTCAGCTGCGCCGCTGCGGCGACACCGAAGACACCGAAGACCCCGCAAGCGTCGCGCATCACCTGTCCTTCAATGCGGAGCGCGGGATGCGGAATGCGGAATGAAGAGTGGCTTGGCATTCCGCATTCCGCACTCCATATCTTGCGAAACTCCGCCTTGAGAAATTCCGCACTTGCCTATATGGCCGCTCCGCCGTGTTCAGCAGATGCCTCGCTGGCGCCGACACCGGCGCGCAGGCCGCAGAACTCCTCGTAGTCGATCAACTCGGTGATCGTCCGATGCTCTCCGCACATCGGGCAATTCGGATCCTTGCGCAGCTTGTGCACGCGCAGCTCCATACTGAGGGTATCGAAGTATACCATGCGCCCGATCAACGGCTTGCCGATGCCGAGGATTACCTTGATCGTCTCCAGCGCCTGCACGCAACCCACGAGTCCGGGCAGCACGCCGAGAACCCCGGCCTCCTGACAGCTCGGCGCCGCACCCGGCGGCGGCGGCTCCGGAAACAAGCACCGATAGCAGGGGCCTTTGCCGGGGTAGAAGACCGAGGCCTGGCCTTCGAACTGGAAGATGCTGCCATGTACGTTGGGTTTGTTCAGCATGACACACGCGTCGTTCACCAGGTACCGCGTTGGGAAGTTGTCGCAGCCGTCGACGATGACATCGTAGTCGGCGAACAGCCGCATGACATTCTCGGACGACAGGCGCTCCTGGTACCCGACGACCGTGACGTCCGGATTGAGGGCGTGCAACGTCTCACGCGCCGACTCGACCTTCGGCATGCCGACGCGTTCGTTCGTATGCAGGATCTGCCGCTGCAAGTTGCTCATGTCGACCACGTCGTGATCAACGATGCCGATCGTACCGACACCCGCGGCCGCGAGATAGAGCGCTGTCGGTGATCCCAGCCCACCCGCGCCAATGAGCAGCACCTTGGCCTCAAGCAGCTTCGCCTGTCCCGCCTCGCCAACCTCGGGCAGAATGAAATGACGGCTGTAGCGATTCAGTTGCTCGGTAGTGAACTGCCGGTCCTGCTTCCATGGGTAGCCCGCGCCCTTCCACGCGCCGTAGCCGCCGCTCATGGAGGTGACATTCTGATAACCCATGTCCTTGAGCTGCCGGCCGGCCAGCAGGGACCGCGTGCCGCCCGCACAGTAGGCGATGATCGGGGTGGTCTTGTCGGTAACCGTTTCCTCGACGCGCATTTCGAGGAAACCGCGCGGCAACGAGATTGCGCCGTCGAGATGTCCCTCGCGATACTCTTCCTTCTCGCGGACATCGAGCAGCACATAGTCATGGCCGTTGCCCAGATGTTCCTTGACCTGATCGATGCTCCATTCCGGCACCTCGCGCCGAGCCTCGGTCATCAGATCCTTGTAGCTCTTTGCCATCGTTGCATCTCCTCACGAAGAACGTCACGTTCGACACCCTGCCCTTCCGCCACGTCACGGGCAGGCGGCCAAGTATCGCTCGCATTGATTTCGGTCATATATAGCCCCGTGTTTCCGGTCAGTCTATCGGGGCCCTCGGGCGACATTCGCTCGCCACGCGCGCGCTTCCGAAGGGCGACCGGGCGACATATCGATCATCAGCCGGAATGTGAACCGGCTCTCGGCAGATCTCACGGGTGCGGCTTGCATGCAGCGCTTGGATTGGCCTCCATTCGCTCAACCGCAGCGCGCGGCTCGGGGGGCGGTCTTCCCGTCTGCCTCGCCGTCAGTCCGGCCTTGCTTGGCCCACGCGCGTCGCCAACTCGGCCCGCAAGGCCCGGATGATACGGTCACTCTGCGCGGCGTGAAACATGGCGAAGACGTTGGCTCCGAGGACGCTGACGAGGGTCGCCAAGGCCCAGGTGAGGTGCGCGCCCACGTCGCTGCCGTGCAGCACCCCCATCCCTTTTCCAAACGTGACCAGAAGCATCACCGTCGAGACCAGCAAGCAAAAGCTTGTCACCTTGCCCATCACATTCAACCTCTCACCCTAGCCGTGAGGAGACCCACCGATGTTACAAATGGGGGAAGCACAATCCCCTGATACCCTTCGGTCAATTCGAACCTGACAGCCCGCAACGAGCAACGCCAGCCGGCCATCGGAGAGACACCGGGAGCAGGCCCTCAGTGACAGCGATCCGGACCGGGACGCTTCATCGTCAAGCGCTGCTCCTCCAGCCGAAACTCGATGATCTCGCCGAGTCGTTGGGCGCGGGCCACGAGGCTGTCCGCCTCCAACAACCCCTGCTTCTCGAGTGGCTCGAGCTCGACCGCGTATGAAAAGAAGTTCACCAACATTTCGTCCGAAAGCGATTCGTCCTGCAACAGCCGCTGCGCGGGGCTCGCGGTGTCGGTACCGAGGAAGCGCGCCAGCAACTGCGTCAACGCCGTGCGGCGTGCGGGTCCCAGGACGTCGTGTCCGCCAACGCGCCACGCGACCTCTGCCTGGCGAAACGACTTATCGAAGATGTGTCGTCGGATAGTGAACTCGCGTTGTCCGTGCAGCAGGATGTTGAAGCGCCCGTCGGGCAACGGCTCGACATTGACGATCTTGCCAGCGCAACCGATCGTGAAGATTTCGGGGGCTGCCTCGTAGTGCTTCTGCCACTCGCCGCGCAGCAGCGCCATACCGATGATCTCGTGGCTCGCCGCGGCCGCGCGGACCATGTCGCGATAACGCGGCTCGAAGATATGCAGTGGCAGCGGGACCCCCGGGAACAGCACCACATTCGGTAGCGCGAACACCGGAATGATTGAAGGCAAGTCCATCGGCTGTGCTAGGGTGATGCCACGTTGCGGACGACGGCGCAAGGCAAGAACCGTCTACAGTAGGAGGACAATGTGCGAGGAGTCGTGGGCTGCGTGGTCACTCTTCTGGCAGCCGGGGCGGTGCTCTCGGCCTGCACGTCGTCGGAGTCGGTCACGCCTGTGGAACGCGGCCAGCGCGTTTACATGGCGAACTGCATCGTGTGCCACAACCCCGATCCAACGAAGCCCGGGGCTTCCGGACCCGAAGTAGCAGGCGCGTCGCGCGAACTGCTGGAGGCGCGGGTGCTCCACGCCAGCTATCCGCCGGGATACAATCCCAAGCGGAGCACGAAGGCCATGGTCGCGCTGCCGTTTCTGGCTCCGCGGCTCGACGACCTGGTGGCCTTTCTTGCCACGGCGGGCAAGGCGACGCCGGCTCACTGATCGCCTGATCGCCGAGCCACCTTGACAAGCTGATTTTTGGCGTTTAAGCGAGGGGGCAACGCCGGATCCCCACCGGTTCGATCGGGGCGAAATACACAGGTGAGAGACGCCGCAGCGGCGTAGGAGGTAGGTATGGAAGTAATGGCTTTCTTCGAATCGATCTTTCGCTGGTTCCACGTGGTCTTCGGAATTCTGTGGATCGGCTTGCTGTACTTCTTCAATTGGGTGAACGGGTATTTTGCAGCGACCATGGATGCCGAGACCAAGAAAAAAGTTGTCCCGGAGCTGATGCCGCGTGCATTATTCTGGTTCCGCTGGGGCGCGGCGTTCACCTGGATCACCGGCGTGCTGCTGATCATGATGGTGTACTACCACGGCGGTCTGCTGTTCGACTCGGGGCACTGGAGTCTCATGACCTTCATCATGTTGGCGGTCGTGTTCCTGGGAGTGTTCGTCTACGACCAGCTCGCCAGTGGCCCCCTCAAAGAGATCCAGACGATGTTTATCGCGGGGCTGATCATCGTTTTCGTGGTTCTCTGCCTCATGGACTACGTCGCCGGATGGAGCTTCCGCGGTTATGCCATCCATCTCGGCGCGATGTTTGGAACGACCATGGCGTTCAACGTCTGGTTCCGCATCTGGCCGTCGCAAAAGGCGATCATTACAGCGACCAAAGAAGGTCAGGCTCCAGATCCCGCGGTCGTCGCATTGGCCGGTCTGCGCTCCAGACATAACACCTACATGTCGGTACCGCTGGTTTTCATGATGATCAGTCAGCATGCCACCTGGGCGGCGGGCTCCCTCGGCCCACTCTGGTTGACGATCATCGTGGCCGTGGGCTGGTTCGGAACCACCCACATCTACGGTCGTGCCGCCAAGGTAAAAGGCTTCTAAGGGGCCGGCGGCAGGCGTCATGTCTATGGGCCGCTCCGCGTTGCATCGCTCACGGCGCCTGCCGGCGAGAGTGCTCCCGAATCCGACGCGCTGAGGATTCGTCGGGACGGGTGTGCTTTCACCCGTCCCGATTTCCCTCGTTTAGCTCTTCGGTTCCAATACGAGTTCCACGGTCGCCGCCCCGCGCGGCGCCACCGACACGTGTTGTTCTTGTGTGCCGAGCTTTTCATGCCACACTGCCACGACATAATCGCCCGGCGGTACCTGGCTCAGTGTTACCGATCCATCTGTCGGTGTGACCGCGAAATATGGGTTCGCAACCACGCTCAGGTACGCATGCATCCACGGGTGGATGTCGCAACCAACCGGGATGCCGATTTCCGGCTTGTCGAAGGACAACGTCCGCGACGACCCCTGCTTACTCATGATGAAGTTCCAGCCGTTGACGACGCGCGGTTGGCCGTGGACGTTATGCGGATCCTGATCGTCGTTGCTGAATTGCACCGGCTGTCCCACCATCGCGGCGGCCACGCGAGGATGGTACAAGCAACCTTTCTGGTCGAAACGCAGCGGTGACGCAGGTGGCGCGAATGCCCAGTGCTCCAGGCCCGACTTGATCCATACGAGCGCATTCGCCAGTCGGCCGTCGTCGACCAGAAGCGATTCATCGGTTGCCGGTTCCTGGTGGGCCGCGGCGCATTGTGACGCGCTGCTCATTTCAATTGCCTTCGGCACGGGAACCGGCCCGTGGTAGCGTACGGCGACGTGAATCGTCCCGGCCGTAGCCGCATCGACCGGGGTAGGCACCATTGCTTGCTGCGGCGGCGCTGCGGAGTCACTGCAGCCCAGCAGAACCAGCAACACGCCAACCAGCACGTATCGCCATTGCGATTTCTGATTCTCGATGCACGTCTCCACGCACGATCCTTTCTGGTGCCCTGAGAAATTGCCGGAGACCTGGCGGCCGACAGACAACCGTCGCCTGGACACCAGGTCAAGCCCTGCGTCAACACAGGCTTGTGCCTGCTGCTTAGTCGTTAGTCGGCCGGCGGCCGCGGCGGCGCGCTCGATCAGGTAGAGCGCGTGGCCCCCGAGGCACACCGCAATTCGGGCACACGCCGTAGAACGTCACCGCGTGCGCGCGTACACCGTACCCTGCCGCGCTCAATGCCGGACACCTGGGCGTTGCGCCGCGCGCGCGTGGCAAATCGGTGAGATCGCCGCAGTGCTCGCAGACAAAGTGGTCGTGGCTTTCGAGCATGCCATCGTAGCGCGCCGTGCGGTCGGCGAGGTGCACGATGCGTACGCGTTGCTGCGCCGCCAACTTCTGCAAGTTACGATACACCGTGCCGAGACTCACGCGTGGAAGGCGTCGCCTGACGCGCGCAAAGACTTCCTCCGCCGTTGGATGGTCGTGCGCCGCGCTCACGATGTCGTACACCGCTGCGAGCTGACGGGTCTGGCGCTCCCTCATGGCGCCGCCAGATCCTCTGCCAACGAGGCTCGTACCGCGTCGCTGATGGTTGCGGTATGGCGGTAGTTCGGATGATCAATGACCAACCGCAACGGCTCGCGGCTTCCCACAAAAGCGGCACGCGCCGCCTCCTCGAACACGAAGCGGACGTACTGCACGGCGCTCAGTTTGTCCTCTTTGCTGTGTCCCGGCTCGAACGCTCCCGGAATCACAAAGCGATCACCGACTTCAAGCCGCACCGCTTCATCGATACCAAGCAATCGGACGAGGTCGTCGCGGATGCGCTCGGACTCGGTGATCTCGATCAGCAACGTGGCACTTAGCTCGCTCCCGTCGGGAATGAGCGCATTGTAGACATCGAGCTCGTCGCGCACTTTATCCAGGTCGACGATACGCTCCGCACGCAGCATCTCCTGGATCTGAAAGAGCATCGTGTCGTGGTTCTCGAAGACGAGCGTGACGCGATCGCCTACGGAAACGCGGCGGTGCTTCTTGAGGTCTATGATGCGACGCCGGAACCCCTCGCGGGCTTGTTCGTAACGTTCCAGACCCAGGATCTCGTCGAGGACGACTTTCCGCAACGGCCTACCCTATCTGCGTCTTGGGGTGGAGCCGGGTGTTGGGTCCAGACGCCCAACACCCGCGCTCCGACCGTGACTACTGCTTGAGGCTGTCCAAGCCTTTCGTGAAACGTCCGGCATGCGACTTCTCGGCACGTGCCAAGGTTTCGAACCACTCGGCAACTTCTTCGAATCCTTCGCCGCGCGCCGTCTTGGCAAAACCAGGGTACATCTCGGTGTACTCGTAGGTTTCTCCTTCGACGGCCGACTTGAGGTTCTTCTCCGTGTCGCCGATCGGCACACCGGTGCAGGGATCGCCGACTTCCTTCAAGAAGTCCAAGTGGCCGAAAGCATGCCCGGTTTCGGCCTCCGAGGTATCGCGGAACAGCCCACCGATATCCGGGTATCCTTCGATATCGGCCCGCCGTGCGAAATACAGATAGCGGCGGTTCGCTTGCGATTCGCCGGCAAACGCGGCCTTCAAGTTCTCGTGCGTCTTGGTGTCCTTCAAAGCCTTAGCCATATGCCATCCTCCTTATCAGGAATTATTCCTGTTACAAGACAGATATGGCGCAAGCACAGCGTCGTGTCAACGCCCGGGCTCAGATGCGCTCATCCCGACGGCTCGCCTGGAGGAAAGCCGGTCCCGCAGAGGTTGTCCTCCACAGTACGTTCGCAGCGGATTGCCCGTCGCCGATTCGGGCGCCGGTAATCCTATGAATCACTCGGTCAGAAGCCGAGGCTACGGACGCTGGCGCGCTCACGCAGCCGGCCGATCCACGCCGCTACGTTCTGCAGGCGTGCCTCCAACTCGACGCCGAGCTGCGACAAGATGATCACGCGCGGAACGAACGCGATATCGGCCAGCGAAAAGTCGCCGACGAGGAACTCCTTCCCTTCGAGTTGGGTCTCCAAGCGGGCGAGAACACGGCTGATCTCACCTTGGCAGCGGCGCACCCGCTCCGCATCGCGCTCACCTTCAGGCTTGTGCAGCTCCGCCAATATGAGCCCGGCGGGCGGGATGAACGAGTTGTCACAAAAATCTTCAAGCTGTCGCACCCGCGCCCGGTTTGCAGAGTCCTCGGGCATCAGCGTGGGGTTGGGATATTCGTCGTCAAGGTATTCGTTGATAATCGTCGAATCATAGACCACAACGTCGTCATCAACCAGGACAGGAACCTTGCCGTATGGATTGAGCTTGAGAAACTCAGGTTTTTTCTGCTCCGCTTTATGTAAGTCGATGAGTTCCTTTTCGAATTCGAGATCTTTCTCGGCCAAGACTACGCGCACCTTCTGACAGAAAGGGCAGTCCGGGTAGTCGTACAATCTGATCATCAGCTCCTCCGCCTTTTACCTTTACGGGTTCCCAAACCCCCGGCAACATCGCAGAAAACGGCGTGCCTGTCCACAGAACATGGGGCTCGAACGTGACTTAATGGACGTGTTCCCAGGCGTGATACGAGCTGCGCACCAAGGGGCCAGCCTCGACATGACGAAAGCCAAACCCCAGCGCCTCATCCCGAAGCGCGACGAACTCGTCGGGAGGCACGTAACGCTCCACCGGAAGGTGCGCTGCCGAGGGACGCAGGTACTGCCCGATGGTGAGAATATCGCAGGCGGCGGCCGCGACGTCGCCAAACAACGCCACCAGCTCGTCGTGCGTCTCCCCCACCCCGAGCATCACACCCGTCTTGGTCAACAGCCCTGGGCGGCGCCGCTTGGCCCGCCGCAGCAGCTCGAGGGACCCGCCGTACTTCGCCCCCGGGCGTACCCGCTTGTAGAGGCGTGGTACGGTTTCGAGATTGTGGTTGAGAATATCGATCGGCGCGTCGGTGACCACGTCGATAGCGGTGGGATCGGGACGAAAGTCTGGCACCAGCACCTCGACCGTACAGTCCGGCATCCGGGCCTTGATCTCGCGTGCCGTCTCCGCAAAGTGCCTCGCACCACCGTCCGGAAGGTCGTCACGATCGACGGAGGTCACCACCACGTGACGCAACCCCAGCCGGACGATCCCTTGCGCAACCCGGCGCGGCTCATCAGGGTCTACTGCTTGCGGCCGCCCGTGTGCCACCGCGCAAAAGGAGCAGTTCCGCGTACACACGTCGCCGAGAAGCATGAATGTCGCCGTGTGATGCCCCCAGCATTCCGCCACGTTCGGGCAGCGGGCCTCCTCACACACCGTATGGAGCTGAAGCTCGTTGACCAGGCGCTTGGTCTCAAAGAACGCCGCCCCCTGCGGCGCTCGCACCTTGATCCACTCGGGATGCCGGCGTTCCACAGTCATGCGCGACACGCCTCCGGCACAGCCGCTGCGGCGTAGCCGAACTCCGCTCGAAAGGCTTCGACAAACGTGGCGCGCACGTCACGCATCGCCGGTACGGCGTTGAGTTCCTGAGCCATCGAGGTCATGCGCACCTCCGGCATGCGGCAGGCAACGATGTGCTCGAAGAAACGGAGGTCGGTGGATACGTTCAGCGCGATCCCGTGAAAGGTCGTCCAGCGCCGCACGCCGACGCCGATCGAAGCGATCTTGGCGTCGCGCACCCAGACCCCAGTAATCCCGTCGCGCCGTTGCGCACCAATGCCGAACGCCGCACAGACGTCGAGCAGCACCGCCTCCAAGCGGCGCACGTAGCGATGCACATCACGCCCGGCGTGCGCCAGTGTCAGGATGGGGTACGCCACCAGCTGCCCGGGACCGTGGAAGGTTACCCCCCCGCCGCGACTGACGCGGAACACCGGAATACCAAGGCGCTCATCCGCTCCGAGTAGATCAGCGGCATCTGCACCACGACCGAGCGTATAGACCGGATCGTGCTCCAGGAGCAGGAGATAGTCGTCAGTGGCACGGGCGCTCGGAATGCCCGCAGTACCCGGCTGACCGGTGCCCCTTTCGCGCGCGAGGGGGTCCCCGCACTTGCGCGCCACCAGCTCCTCTTGCAGGGCCAACGCGGCGGGATACGCGCACTGCCCAAGCTCCCGGACCACCAACTCCATTACCTTCAGCGTAGTTCAAGCAGGTGTCGGCCGCAACGCAGGTGAACGCAGGCGCGGCGCACGGGCCAGGCACGCCAGTTAGGCCGCAAGATGCGTGCGGAAAAACGCGATCGCGCGGGTCCAGGCGTCCTTCGCGACGGCGGGGCGATAGGTGTCCGGCCGGGTGTCATTCATGAACGCGTGGCCGGCGCCTGGATAGATCTTGGTCTGGAACGTCTTCTCCAACTTCCGAAAAATACTTTCCAACTGCTTGATGTCGCTACGCGGGATCAACCCATCATCCTCGCCGAACAGCCCAAGGAACGGACACCGCAGCTGCGGCGCCAGATCGAGCGGACTGGCGGGTTTCAGCTCCGTCCGCTCGCCGTCGCGCAACATCCCGTAGAAGCTCGCACAGGCAGACAGGTGCTCGCTGGCACATGCCGCCAGGAGAGCGTAACGGCCGCCCATACAGAACCCGGTGATACCGATGGAGCGTGCCCGGACCTCCGGACGACTGAGGAGAAAGCGCACGCCTCCATCGATGTCGGCAAGCACGCGACGGTCATCAAGGTTCTGCATCCACGTGAACACCGCCTCCATGCTGGGCAGCAGCGGCATCCCTTCGCGGCTGTAGAGGTCGATCGCCAACGCGAAGAACCCTTCGTTGGCGAGCCGCCGCGTCACCTCACGATAGTGCTCAGTCAAGCCGCGCACGTCGTGAAGGACAACCACCGCCGGCAGCCGCTCGTCACGGCGCAGCCACGCAGCGTACGCCTTGATACGCTCGTCACCTCGTACAAAAGCCAACTCTTCTGTTCGCAACCGATCGCTTCCCATAGCTCCTTCGCCACACGAACGCTCTCGCCTACGCAATTCACGCGACTGAGTCAACTCACTCACTCCGTCTACGGTGGCAAACGGGCTAGCAGTGCGAACCGATCCCATCCAGCGGTCGCTTTGGCCTCGCCGTCAGGCGGCACTGGGCTCAAGCCGATGCTGCCCACCTCTTGATGAACACTTCACGCGGCAGCGCACTGGCCATGAGACACACGACGTCGCCCTCGCGATGCAGGCAAATGGTGATACCGTTGATCGTATAGTACGTATCGCCATGAATGGATTCACCGCCGGGCGGCAGCGACAGCTCGGCGCCCTGAAAACGGTGGCATACGAGGAGACCGTGCGGACCACGATAGACCGATAGCGCGCTCTTCTTCCCGGCGATCTCGACCAGAGTGCCGCCAACCAGCTCGTACCCTCGCATCTCCAAGTCCACCACTGTATTCGAAAAGCCCAGACCCGCGGTGCGCTGGAAGTAGTCCCGCAGCTCCTGCGGATCATCGGTGCGGAAATCGGGGACCAGCTTGTCCGCGTCGACGGCACGAAAGTCCGCAACCACCGCAGTCAGGAGAGGCGCCGGCACCGGTGTCACCAGCGATACCTCAGAAGATCGCGGCCCGGTGGCAATCACCAGTGCCAGCACTGCTAGCGCGCCGGCGGCCCCCAGGCCATAGATCGGCCGCCGCCAGGCGTGCCACCAGCGCGGGCGCGCCGCCGCTTCTTCGGCGGCCATTGCGGCCATCAACTGCTGGCGCACATCGCCCGGCGTGGAGCGGGTCCACTGGTAGGCACGGGTTTCCTGCCGAAAGCGCTGGCTCGTCGCGAACAGGCGCGCGCAGGGCGCGCACACCTCGAGGTGTGCCATCGCCAGCGCGGTTTCCTCCTCGGTCAGCCGGCCATCGACATGCGGCGCAACCAGATCTCGATATTCAGCGCAGTGCATACGTGCCGCGGCGTGCGTAGCCGTGCTCCTTGGCGTAGCTCCGCAAGGCCCCGTGCAACAGGCGCCGGCCGCGCGAAAGACGGGAACGGATGGTTCCGATCGGGCAACCGAATGCCGCTGCAGCCTCCTCGTAGCTCAGCTCCTGAATGTCTACCAGCACAATCACCTCGAGGAATTCCAGGGGCAGGCTCTTCAGCGCGCTTTCCACTTCATCGGCAAGCACTTGGGACAGCACGAGGGTTTCCGGATCCAGGGGTGCCGCGGCAACGGCCGGCGTCCCATCGTACAGCTCCTCATCGAACTCGATCGTGTGATCTTCGCGAGAGCGGTTGCGGAAGCGGTTCTTGAAGGCGTTGTGCAAGATGGTCATCAGCCACGCCTTGCAATTGGTCCCCGGCCTGAACTGGTGCCAGAAGCGATAGGCGCGGAGATACGTCTCCTGGAACAAATCTTCCGCCTCCTCGCGATTGCGCGTGAGATACAGGCTGGCCGTATAGACGTGATCCGTGTGCGGCAACGCCCACCGGGTAAACTCTTCGCGCTTGCGAAGATCGGGCATGGCCATCGCCGTGGCTTTAGCATGGACTCCCCCTGCTGACTATAACAGGCGTCTCAGCGGGAAAGTTCCGCACGCTCGCGGTGGCGAGCGGCCACCTGGTGGCCAGTGATGGCCGGACTTACACCGATGTCCGTGGGCGCAGGGCTTCCAGCTCCTTGGGCTGCTTCGGGATGGCCATCGAGAGAACCTCATGCCCCGTAGCCGTCACCAGCACGTCATCTTCGATGCGCACGCCGATGCCATGATAGCGCGCGTCGACGTTCGCGCACCCGGGAGCGATGTAGATGCCGGGCTCGACCGTCAGAACCATTCCGGGCTCGAGCACGCGCGCATTGCCCTCAAGCTTGTACTTGCCAACGTCGTGGACATCCATGCCAAGCCAGTGACCGGTCCGATGCATGTAAAACGGCTTGTAGAGCTCTTTGGCAATGATCTCCTGACGCTCACCGGTGAGCAGCCCGAGAGCCAGCAGGCCGTCAACCAGCACGTCGACGGCGCGCGCGTGCGGCTCGTCGACGCGGGCGCCGGGTCGGATGACCGCGATCGCCGCGAGCTGGGCTTGGAGGACGAGCTCGTAGATGGCACGCTGGGCACCATTGAAGCAGCTGCCGATGGGAAAGGTGCGCGTCACATCGGCGCAGTAACCGCCATACTCCGCACCGGCGTCGATGAGCAGCAGCTCACCGGCACGTAGACGCTGGTCGTTGTTCGTATAGTGCAGGATGGTCGCATTTTCGCCCCCCGCAACGATCGACGGATACGCCGGCCCCGACGCACCTTGCTTACGGAACGTGTAATCGAGCAAGGCCTCGATTTCGTATTCATACATGGCGTCGCACGCGGCTCGCATGGCGGCGTCATGTCCGTCCGCAGTGATGGCGATCGCCCGCCGCATACATTCGAGCTCTGCGCCGCTCTTGACCAGGCGCATCTCGTGGACGATCTCGCCCGGGTCAAGGGTCGCCATCGGCCCGCTGCCGCTGCGCGGCCGCATCTGCCGCCAGCGTTGCAACCAGGTGGTGACCCGCTGATTCAACGTGGCGTCGCGTCCAAACACATAGTACAACTGGTCGCGTTCGCCGGCGTAGTCGTTGATTTTCGCCTCGAGCTGTTCAATCGGGTACGCGGCCTGCGCGCCGTAGGTTTCGATTGCACCCTCAACACCGGCGCGGCGGCCGGTCCAGGTTTCGCGCTCCGGGTCGCGCCGGCGCACAAACATCACGAATTCTTCCTTGGGGTGCCCGGGTGTCAGCACACACACCGATTCCGGTTCCGGGAACCCTGTCAAGTAAAGCAGATCATTGTCTTGGCGATACGAATAGTCGACATCATTGGAGCGTGCCGCGACGGGCGCCGACGGCAGGATGGCGGTGGCGTTTGGACCAATGCGATCCATGAAGGCGCGGCGGCGGTTGGCGTAGGTTTCTCGCGAGAACATGATGCTTGTATGGTTACCCGTTTGCCTGCCAAGCGGCAAGCAACGCTGCCGTGCTTGGCGTTCACATTCCGTTGATGTCCATCAAGCTCACGAACTGGCGGTAGCGCTGCTCGATGTCGTCCTGCGTCAGCGTGCGCAAGCGCGCCAGACCGAAATCCTCGACACCAAACGAGGCCAATACGCTGCCATAGACGATGGCGCGGCGCAGGCCCGGCTCGGAGGTATCCCCCGACCGCGCCAACTCCCCCATGAAACCGCCAGCGAACGTATCGCCTGCACCGGTCGGATCGAAGACCTCTTCGAGCGGAAAGGCCGGCACCGCAAACACCGAGTTGGCCGAAAACTGAATCACACCGTACTCGCCGCGCTTGATGAGCACCCGCTGTGGCCCCATTGCCAGCAGCCGCCGTGCCGCCTTGACGACGTTGCGCTCGCCACTCAGCAGCCGTGCCTCTTCGTCGTTGATGACGAGAATGCCGACGCGTCCGAGCAGCTGCTCCAACGCAGCGCGTGAGGTGCTGATCCAATGGTTCATCGTATCGCAGCCCACCAGGCCCGGGGCCGCCAACTGATCGAGCACCATGGCTTGCAGCTTCGGGTCGATATTGGCGAGGAAGACGTACTGCGCATCGCGATGGCTCGCCGGCAGCTGCGGCTGGAAATCGGCGAAGACGTTGAGCTGCAGGTCCAACGTGTCACGCTGGTTCATGTCCTCGTGATAGCGGCCGGCCCACGAGCCGGTCAGTCCACTGCGGCGCTGCACACCGGACAAGTCGATGCCCCGCTGCGAGAGAAAGTCGACCTCCTCTCTTGGAAAATCCTCACCCACCGTCGCCACCATCTTCACCCGCGTGAAGAAGCTGGCCGCCACCGAAAAATAGGTTGCCGCGCCACCCAGGGCGCGTTCGACCTTGCCATGCGGCGTTTCGATGGAATCAAAGAAGACCGAACCGACGACGAGAATGCTCACTGGGGAGTCCTCCTAAGGGGCTTGGGGGCTTGGGGGCTTGGGGGCTTGGGGGCTTGGGGGCTTGGGGGCTTGGGGGCTTGGGGGCTTGGGGGC